>WNFQ01001592.1_pt1 | contig 55654 bp, 51 predicted proteins | sample 5400171 | NCBI WGS metagenome assembly WNFQ01 (sample SAMN13153356, study PRJNA577476) | soil metagenome | isolation source: 20 cm soil under Madrone tree | place: USA:California | collected 2016-06-14
TTGCGGCATCGGCGATCGCCCCATAGTCATAGCTCGTGTGATCCGTTGCGATAACTACGGCGTCATAGCTTCCGAGCGTCTGCGGATTGAGCGGCACGGACTTCATGTTTTCGTAATTATAGTGCCGCATCTTGTGGAGCTGCGGGAAATAGGGGTCGTTGTAATCGAGAACCGCACCGCGCTGCTGGAGCAACTGCATGATTTTCAGCGTCGGCGATTCCCGTAGATCGTCCACGTCCTTCTTGTAGGCCACGCCGAGCACCAGAACTTTGGAGCCTTTCAGGCTCTTCTTATGATCGTTCAGCGAATTGGCAACCGCATCGACCACGTGGTACGGCATGGCAGCGTTGACTTCGCCGGCGAGCTCGATGAAGCGCGTGGCGAAATCATACTCGCGGGCTTTCCACGAAAGATAATACGGGTCCACCGGGATGCAGTGGCCTCCCAAGCCCGGGCCCGGGTAAAACGGCATGAACCCGAACGGTTTCGTGGCCGCCGCATCGATCACTTCCCAAATGTCAATGTTCATGCGCAGGCTGAGCTGTTTGAGTTCGTTGACGAGCGCGATGTTCACGCAGCGAAAAATGTTCTCGAGCAGCTTCGCCATTTCCGCGGCGCGCGTCGAGCTCACCGGCACCACTCTCGCGACGACTTGCGTGTAGAGTGATTGCGCGGCGCGGCCGCTTGGCGGGTTCAATCCGCCGACAACCTTGGGAATCTGCGCCAGTCCATACTGCTTGTTTCCCGGATCTTCGCGCTCCGGAGAAAACGCCAGGTAAAAATCGCAGGCGATATTTTCGTTTTCCTGACCGGTCGCAATCGGGCAACGCAAACCGCTCTTCTCCAGGATGGGAAGAACCAGCTCCTCGGTCGTACCCGGATAAGTCGTCGATTCGAGAACTACCAGCTGTCCTCTTTGCAGATGCGGATAAATCGAAATGGCGGTCTGCTCGACGTAGGTCAGATCGGGTTCGCGGCGCTCATCGAGCGGCGTGGGAACGCAGATAAGGATGGCGTCGGCTTCCTTCAGCTTCGCGAAATCATTGGTCGCGCTGAAGTGCCTGCTGTTGACGAACTGCTGGATCTTATTCTGAGGAATGTGCTCGATGTAGGACTTCCCGGCATTGAGCATGGACACCTTGCGGGGATCGGTATCAAACCCCGTGACTTTGTGCCCTGCTTCGGCGAAGCGCAACGCCAGCGGCAATCCCACGTAGCCGCAGCCAATGATTCCCACCTTGAGCTGGGCGCCTTTGAAAAACTCAGGTCTACGGTCAAGTGGCATGAGTTCCGTCGCACTCCTCTTTATTTCTGACCCGGCCTGGCCGGAGCCAAGAGATTCACGTTTTCGGGGATGCCGCGTTGCGGGCTGCTGCAGAGCCGCCAGCAGGCCACCGGCCGACGTGACAAAGACATGTAAATATAGCAGGTTCCGCGCAAACAAAAAAAGAGGCGCATTTTCAAGTGTTGCAAATTTGATCGGAGGTTGCCGCCAGAGCCCGGAGAGAGGAAAATGGAAGGGCTTGATGCAAACTGTTGGGGCAATACGCCCAGCGTGCTCCGCTCGCCATGACATTCGTCATCCTTCTGCTCGGACTCTGCGTTGGTGTGCTGGTCGGCCTCCTAGGCATCGGCGGCGGCGTCGTTCTGGTGCCGGCGATGGTTTATTTGCTGCATATGGACCAGCACCTGGCCCAAGGCACTTCACTTTTCATTTTGTTGCCACCTATCGGGCTGGGAGCTCTGCGCGAGTACTGGAAGCAGGGCCAGGTAGACTTGCATGGCGGGATTCTGTGCGCTCTCGGGATGCTATTCGGCGGTTATGCGGGGAGCTTGATCGCATTACCTATGCCATCCCGGAATTTGAAAGGATTGTTCGGCTGCTTCCTGATATTGTCTGGATTTCTGCTTTGGCGAAAGACGCAGAGAGACACGAACGTGGCCGGCAGCGGCGAGGAGAAGTTCGTGCCTGAATCGGTGGGCCGCAGCGCGGGCATCTTCGCGATCGCGTGTGTGTGCGGAATCGCGTCCGGAATGTTCGGGATTGGCGGCGGCGTACTTCTTGTGCCTTTGCTGGGGCTGCTGTTTGCGTTCAGCCAGCATCGTGCGCAGGGGACCTCCTTGGTTGCGCTGATTCCACCCACCGGAGTGCTGGCGCTGATGGCGTATTCGAAGGACGGATTCGTGTCGTGGAAAACCGGGTTGCTCTTGATTCCGGGAGTGTTTTTGGGCGGCATCGCCGGGGGAATGCTGGCGAAGAAGATCAAGCCGCGAAGCATGCGGCAGGTTTTTGCCGGGATACTGGTCTTGCTTGGCGCATGGCAGGCCCTGGATGCGTGGTGGCGCTAGGGGGCGTTTGATCCAATGGTGGATTTGCACTGCCACATTCTGCCGGGCCTCGATGATGGCGCAGCCACAATGGAGGAATCCGCTGCAATGGCGGAATCGGCGATTGCCGATGGGATCACTCACGTTGTTGCTACGCCGCACTCCAACAGCAAATATTTTTTCGATTTTGCCCGCGTGCGTCGGCTTCGCGATGAGTTGCAAACAAAGGCCGGCGAGCGGCTGAAAATTGCCACCGGCTGCGATTTTCACCTCAACCCGGAGAATCTCGAATCCTTGCGAAAGGACGCCCGGCAGTATTGCATCAATCAACGCGATTTCCTGCTTGTTGAATTCAACGAGTTTTCGATCCCGCCCTCGATGGACCAGGCGTTGCATGTGATTCAGCTCGCCGGCGTGCAGCCGGTGATCACCCACCCGGAGCGCAATGCGATTTTGCGTTCGCGGCCGGAGCGCCTGAAAAAATGGATACGCCAGGGATGCTTCGCCCAAGTGACCGGAGGCGCGCTGAGCGGCGGTTTCGGCGCCGGTTCCCAGCAGGATGCGCTGCGGTGGATCGCTGAGGGACTCATTCATTTCGTGGCCAGCGACGCGCACAATACGCGATCCCGCCCACTTCGCCTGCAAGCTGCGTACAACGTGGTTGTCGACCGGTTTGGCGAAGAGAAAGCGCGTGCGCTGTTTCACGATAATCCACTCGCCGCCTTCGAGGGGCGGCAACTGCCACACGTTCCCGACCTTGAGGATGAATTGCCCGCGCCACGCCGCAAACGCTTTTTCTTTTTCTGAAATTTTTCCTTTCGCGTGCGGCAGCACGTCTCCTGCTTTCCTTTTTGCGGCCATGGCTCGGAGGGCAAGGCCGGGACGAATCTCCCTCCAAAATCAAAAATCATCGCGCTGGATGCAAGGGCAGGCCCGCCCAGGCGTTCAAGAGGCCCAAGACTTCGCGCACCACATCGAGAGCATCGCTCGTGCTTCGCCACCAGTGCCGCGGATCGAAAGGATCGCGGGAAGCGGCGCGGACAATGGCCCGGCCCTGGCCGGAGGCGAGCCTGCGCCAAAGCAAGCGAACGCGGCGTGTGTGGGCTTTTGTCGTGACGAAAATCACGGCCTCGCCCTTTCCTCGCGCAAGGGCGGAAGCCGCGACTCTGATTTCGTCGGTGGTATTCACAATGGGTGGTTCGAGGACGTGAATCGCTCCCGCCGGCACACCTTCGTGAATCAAAACAAGAGCGTCGTAATGATCCTCGCCCGCGAAGGGAATGCCCATCTGTCCCAGAGTTTCGGCAGGCTCCGTGGAGTGGGTAAGCCAGACTTCCGGTGCGTACCCTTCGCGGTAGAGTTTCGCGGCTTCGATGGCCCGCACCGGCATCGCTCCGCTGAGCACCACAATCCCCCTGGCTTTTTCCAGGGGATCCTCCACCACCAGCCAACGGCCGACACCGATGAAAATCACAAGGGCCAGAACCAGTCCGGCTCCAACTGAGGCGAAAAGAACCCGCAAGGCGCGCAAGCGCAGCCGAGAAACCACAATGCGATTGTCCGGGCTTGCCATTGGGGAACCGGCGCATGCTATCCCGCCCCGTCGACGCGGTCAATCGACGCCCCTCGGCCGCCAATTTACGATGCGAGCCGCTCATGATTCTTGCTACCGGCAAGTTCGTTGCGTCGAGGACAGGGGAAGCGTACGATGCGCGGGACAGCGGTTCCATCGAAAATTTCGGACTCTTGGCAAACGGACCGCACGCGTGGCTCGCAAGCGTCGCTCGGAAGGAGATCGATGAGTTCACGACCGGAAATTGACCGCCGTACCTTTATGAAGGTTGGCGGCGGAGTGTTGGCGGCAGGCCTCGCGCCCTCGCTTGGAGCTGAAGCTAATCGGCCGGAGACTGAAGCTGGCCCTCTGGCACCTGGAGCCAGGGCGCTCGGCGAAACGCCGTATCCCGTTAAGTGGTACCCATTTACAGGTCATCCTGACTCGGACACCTGTTGGTCGCTCTCCGTCGGGCCCGACGGCCGGATCTATGCGGCTGCTTGCGCGGAGACCGTGCCGGGGGGCGTAGTCAAGCCTGTCCGCTACAACGAACAGCGCGATGACCTCGACTACCTCTTCAACCTCGCTGAAAAGGTGGAAGATCCCGGCGACTCAGGCCGTGCTTCGCAGTGCAAGATCCATTACAGCTTCGCGCCCTCGATGCACGATGGCGTACTGTACATGGCGACACATCTTTCAGGCCCGCCCATCGACCTGCCCGTTTATTCGCCGTGGTATTCCTGGCACGACAAGAAGCGTTGTTTTCGCGGTTCAGCGCTGCTCGCTTTCGATACCCGCACCGACCGCGTTCTCTGGTGGGACACGCTTATCCCGAAGGAAGGCTGCCGCTGCCTGCTGCACGATGAAGAGCGCGGCTTGCTCTACGCCATGAGCTACCCGCGCGATCATTTCATCATCTATGATCTCCGAACCCGCAAGCGACGCGACGTTGGCCGCATTAGCTCCATCAATCCTCAGGCCCTGTTCCTCGACAAGCGGCATCGCGTATGGACCAGTAGTGACTACGGACGTCTCGTGCGTTACACACCTGAGACGGACCGCCTGGAAATCTCTCCCGGTCTGCTGGCGCATGACCTGAACTATCAAACCGGCTGGCACAGCGTGTTTTATGACGTGGCGCCCTCGCCCGACGGCGAATGCGTCTACGCTTCCACCTGGTGTCCGAACCCGCGCCTGATGCGTATCTGGCCGAACGAGGGCGAGTGGCCGCGAGTTGAGGACCTCGGGCCGGCCACGCAGCTTCGGGACACCAGTTTCCCAATTGACATGTACCGGGACCACTGCGGCGGGCTGACGTTCGGGGGCGACGGCAACCTCTATCACGTGGCCTCGCGCTGGCGCGATTCCAAATATAACCCGACGCCCGAATCACGGAAACAGAATGAGGGCGTGGTCTGGCGCCTCGATCCGCAGACTCTCAAGCGAGAGGAAGTCGCTCGACTCGAGCATCCCACGGGCATGGCGCACTATGTCTCCCGAGGCGCTGTGGACCACAACGGCGATCTCTTCTTCGGCCACGTTGGAAATCACCCCTCCGGCATCTTCAAAGTCTCGATGCCGGCCGACCGGAAACGGAGAAACGCGCACCTTCCTATCCGGATGTGGGGCTAAGGACGACCACGATGCAGACGAAATCGAGATTCGATCCGAAGTCGCCGGAGATCAAGGCTTATCTGAACGAACTCGCGCACCAATTTGTCCGCGAGGGCACCATGGTGGCATTTCCCACGTGCCTGCCGGGCATGACTACGCCGATTCCCCACGATGAGAGCCGCATCACCGCGCTCGACATCAACTCCGAAGGACACGTCTACGGTGGAACAAGCGGACGCCAGGCGCACCTTTTTGGAGCGGCATTCCACGGGCTCACGGGGATTGTGTTGGATGCCGGAGCGGTCCCCGGTTCGACAAGGACGGAAGCCATTTGTTGCGGTTCATCCCGCGTGATCGCTTTCGTGAACGGGCCTCAGGGTGGCCGCGCCGTGGCCATTCCACACCTGGATCTTGCGGAGGACTGGATTCAGGAGTGGGGCCTCGAGGAACCGGTTCTCAAAGACCTCGGCGAGTGCGTTCCGGGAGAGCCCGTGGTTCACGCAATTTCTGTCCCGCCGGGAAAGATCGTTGCCGGCGTAACCACGCGTCACTTGTTTACAGTGGATGTTGAGTCGGGGGTGATTACTGTTGTGGGGGAGGCGCCGGGTCTCGGCCATCTGGCCATGGGCCGTGCTGGAGTCTTCGGACAGGATGAGAGCTCGCGGCTTTGGCGCTTCGATGTTGCTTCTGGACACATCCACCGTGCCACCGTGCATCTTCCTGATGGTGAGTGGATTGGCCCGCTTCGGTGGGCTCGCAATCGCCATAGTGGCGCACTGTTTACGGTCGATGCTGCTGGGCAGCTGTTCTCTTTGGACGAGGAAAAAGGCTTCCGTGCACTCGGAAAAGCGCATCTTGCGCCAGTCGGACCGATGGCGGTGGTGCCTGACGGCAGGCTCTTTGGCTTCTGCGGAGAGGAGATGGCGAACCTGTTCTGCTGCGACACGGTCTCGGGCAGCGTCAACAATCTCGGGGTCGCTGCTTCTGTTCTTGAGCGGCGCCGCTATGGGTACCAGTTCGGCGACGCGGTCACGGGTCCCGATGGTGAAATCGTGTTCGGCGAGGATGATTACGGCGGCCATCTGTGGCTCTACTTTCCGAAAATCAAGGCCGTCAGCAGCACACCGTGACACCACAGGGGACTCAAGGTGTTATACCTCAACAGCAGATCCGTTTGCCCATCGGCAAAATAACTGTACTGCGCACCTTCGCGGGTTGGCGCAATTCCTGGGTCAATAACCTGAAAAGCTCGAATCTAGATTGACTTGCTTCCAGAAATTCGGTAGTGTCCTAGTTTGGTTTTTCTTGGCATCGTTATCCTCAGATTGCGGCATGAATCGTGCTCCGAATCCACTCCGAGAGAGTCAGTTTCGCGGTCCTTGCCTTTGCCTCCATCACCCTCAAATCATCCGCTGTGAAGCGTACGGGCACAATGCGCCCCATTGCCTCGCCTCGCGGGAGTTTTGGCCTGCCCGGTTTCCTAGTTCGCTTCGGCTGTGCCACGGTCTCTGAACTCCTGAACGATTGCCGCTCGCACTGCTAATACTGGTGAGACTACCGGAGGAATATGGAGCACCGTCACATGGCGTTTCTTGGGACTGTCCGTATCGTGTGCCCACGCATAGACTCTTGGCGCTTTCGGATGCCCGTGGAGGTCGAACACTTCCACGATGCCCTCCCAAACCGTCTTGCCCTGAAACATTTCTTTCACGGCCACACTCTCTACGTGAGTGGCATCCGTTCCGTGCAAGCGTCGAATTGTCTCCCGTAACTCTTGAATGTGGGTCACACTGCTGCCTCCACGAGGTTGCCGACGGTCCAGAAATCACGCTCGATTCCTGCCGCCATCGCAGGGGTAGCGCGGAGAGTAATGTGGCGCTTGACGAAATTGTAGTACGCGAAGTGCAGTGCGACCGCTGCCTCAAAGTTTTCGAGTTTCTTGCTGAACGCATAAGTCAGGCGGGTGAGACGGCGCATGTGCAAGCGCGTCGTGCCATTCAATCGCTCAACATGACTAGTAGAAGCGAGTCGCAAATCGGGGAAGCCGCTGACGGATTTCTTTTCGGTAATGACAATCTCAGGTGCGCTAAATCGGCGCTCAGGAACATGCGAATCGTCGGTTACGTAGGTCTTGATGATTTGGGCGAAGTCAACGTCCGCTCCGAAATTCATCTCTATGGCATCCACATAGGCTCTCAGGGCATCACTGGAGATTTGCACGCGGTTCCGCATCCGCGAGGCAACGTCCGCAACAAAGGCATTGGCGGTGGGCAAATCGCGCTTACCGCACTTGAAGGATGGAACGATTTTAGTCTCAGCGTCTATCGCGCAGAACGTCCAAACGTCGCCAAGCTCAAGGCTGTCGTCTGGTGTGCAATGACGCTCTTTCTTGCCGATGAATCCCCACAATTCGTCAAATTGTAGTTGCTTACAGGAGAGATCGCGCATTTTTCTATCCAGCAAAGAGGCGCACCCTCGGCCTACGCGGACACCTAAACGCATGATGGTATCGCGGTGAACTCCAGTCATGCGCTCTATCTGGCGGATTCCAGAGCCTTCTGCCAGTGCGCTGATTATTGCAATTTGCTTATCAGTGCCGAGGATGTTTGCCATGTACGCTCTCCCTATGCGCATTAATGTATTACAGTAATTATGGCTTGTCAAGTGGTATTTTTGTGTTACAATATTTCTTACGATTAAGCATGCAGCTGATAACCATGACCAAGCCAAATATTCCAGAAAGTAAAACGATTCCTATTGCTGAGAGCGGGAGCCAAGGGGGCATTTCAATGTGGCCATCTGAAGAATGGGCCTCAAAGCTATCCGATTGGGCGAATATAGGGCTAATTGCTAGCCTAATTGCAGGCGTCATTTCAACTGTACTATTGGTTTGGATGGGGAACGTCAAAGAGACGTACTTGAAAAGGGAACTGGGAGCTACTAGCGCACGAGCAGCAGAAGCGGACGCTAAAGCAGAAGGGTTTCGGCTTGATATAGTTAAGGCAAACGAGAATACCGCCAAATTGGCGCATGAAGCAGCGGCGGCTAAATTAGAAACCGAGAAACTTAAACAGGTGGTCGCGTGGCGGGTCATCCCACCGGAGGCCATAGCGGAACTTGAAAAGGTTCTGTCTCGCAAACCGGGGAGCGTCAATCTCCGGTACACTGATGGCGATCCTGAAGCCCTATTCTTGGCAATCCAAATCTCGCAGATTTTTGAAAAGGCGAAATGGCAAGTCGCGCCAGGGGCTGAAAAGTTCGCCAATGCCATCCAGTTTGGTATCGCATTACCAGATTCCGCCGGAGCAGATGCCCAAACTCTTCGCTCGGCATTTGTGGCGGCGAAACTATCGTTTTCGACAGGCCCGCTCCCCCAAAGGGGGGTTAGCTTTTCCGTTTCAACTATTCCCGGTGCGCCTATTCTGATGGTTGGCTCAAGAATGCCTGTACACATTCCATAGGCGCTTACGCAACAGATGAAAAACCAAATTAGGACACTACCAGAAATTCAGATGTTTGGATGTTCCCAAGCGGGCACGGTACACTGGCGGACTGATTTTTCGAGGAGGGTGCATGCGGGCGGTGGTGACGGGCGGAGCGGGATTTCTGGGGTCGCATCTTTGCGACAGGCTGCTCGCCGAAGGATGGGACGTGCTGGCCGTGGACAATTTCATTACCGGCGCGAAGGGGAATCTGAGCCACCTGGCGAAGAATAAAAAGTTCAAGTTCCAGAAGGCGGACGTGAGCAAGCCGCTAAAGGTAGCGGGAAGAGTAGGTTACGTGCTGCACTTTGCTTCGCCGGCGAGCCCGCCCGATTATTTGAAGCACCCGATAGAGACGATGATGGTGGGTTCTGTTGGCACGAAGAACGCGCTGGACCTGGCGCTGGCGAAGAAAGCGAAATTCTTTCTGGCTTCCACGAGCGAATGCTACGGCGATCCGGAAGTTTCTCCGCAGTACGAAGAATACTGGGGACATGTCAATCCGATCGGGCCTCGTGGCGTTTATGACGAGGCGAAGCGTTTTTCCGAAGCGATGACCATGGCGTATCACCGATATCACAAGGTGGACACGCACATCGTGCGGATTTTTAATACTTACGGGCCGAGGATGCGGTTGAATGATGGGCGGGCGCTGCCTAATTTTGTGTACCAGGCGCTAAGCAGCAAGCCGTTGACAATTTACGGGGATGGAAAGCAGACGCGCAGCTTCTGTTACGTCGCGGACCTGATCGAAGGGATTTACAGGCTGATGATGTCGAACGAGCATCTGCCGACAAACGTCGGGAACCCGCAGGAGATTACGATTCTGGAGTTCGCCGAGCGCATCCGCAAACATTTTGAGAATGCGCCGTCCATTGTTTTTGAGCCGCTGCCACAAGACGACCCGAAACGGCGGTGTCCGGACATTTCTAAAGCGAGGCGGATACTGAAGTGGGAGCCCAAGGTGGGATTGGAAGATGGATTGAAGATGACGCTGGCGTATTTCAAAGAGATTTATAAGAGGAAATGAGGAAAAGGGGATACGGTTAGAACAAAGGGTCAAAGAGTGGATTTGAGCTATAACTATTCGCGCCCAAAGGAATAGTACTCGAAACCTTTTTCGCGCATGGCTTGGGGGGTGTAGAGGTTGCGGCCGTCGATGACTAGTTTGCGGGCCATGACTTTTCCGGCGCGATCCCAATCGAGTCTGCGGAAGACGTCCCATTCGGTGCAAACCAGCGCCGCGTCGGCGTCTTGCAACGCCTGGTAGGCGTCGTCGTGATAATGCACTTGCGGAAAGAGGGTCTTGGTGCGTGGCATACCTTCGGGATCAGTGGCATGCACGGACGCGCCTTCTTCGAGCAAACGCCTGACGACTTCGAGAGCAGGAGCAAAACGGATATCGTCGGTGTTGGCTTTGAAGGCCAGTCCGAGCACCGCGACGCGCTTGCCTTTCACGACCCATAAAGCCTGGTGAATTTTTTCAAAAAAGCGGTCGATGCGCTGCTTGTTGACGCGTTCGGTGGCTTTCAGAATGTCGAAGTCCACCCCAACCTTGGAAGACAGGTGAATGAAAGCCTGCACATCCTTGGGGAAACAGAAACCTCCGTAGCCGAGTCCGGCCTTGAGGAATTGTCCGCCGATGCGCGCGTCGAGTCCCATGGCGTGCGTAACTTCCTCGACGTTGGCGCCGATTTTTTCACAGAGATCGGCGATGACGTTGGCGTAGCTGATTTTCAGCGCGAGAAAAGAGTTCGAAGCGTGTTTGATGAGTTCGGCGCTGTTAATGGTAGTGACGAGAAATTCGGCTTTGCGCCCCGGGGGACACGCTCCATTGTGCACGGGGCAGCGAAAACTGCGCTCGAGAATCGGGCGGTAGATCTCGCGGAGTTCCGCGGCGGAAGAGGGATCCTCGACACCGACAACAATCCGGTCAGGGTGAAAAAAATCAGCGACGGCGGTGCCTTCGCGAAGGAATTCGGGATTGGAGGCCACTCGGTGTTTCACACTGCTGATTTTGGAATAGGCGGAGAGGGCGCGGCTGAGTTCGAGACCGGTGCGCGCAGGGACGGTACTCTTTTCGATGACGAGCTTGGACGTTTTTGCTTCGGCGGCGATTTGCCGGGCCACGTTGTCAATGGCGGAGAGGTCGGCTTCGCCGGAATCCTTCGGCGGGGTTCCCACGCAGATGAAGATGGCGTCTCCGGCGCGGATAGCTTCAGCGGCGTCAGCGGTATAAGAGATCCGTCCGGCTTTGTGAGCGGACGCGAGAATCTGGTCGAGATGATGTTCATAGATCGGAACGCCGCCGGCATTGAGTTTGGCGATGCGCTCGCGATCGATGTCCGTGCAGACTACCTCGTGACCTGCTTCGGCAAGACAAGCTCCGGTGACCAGGCCGACGTATCCACAACCGATGACGGAAAGACGCAAGACAAACCCTCCCATGACGAGCTTCGCAGGGCACGGCCCTATACGAAGCGAGACCTTAATCGCTCATTGTGAATGAATCGATTCGAGGAGCAAAGCGTTTCATCGAAGGTTGTTGCCATCAGCGCCGGCTTCCTTTGGTTTACGTTTTGGAGGACTCGAAGCGCCGACTAGGAACTAAGGAGCTAACTTCTCACTGCTTTTCCCATCAGCAAACCGCGCAGACCCAGAAGCACCAAGCGAGGCTGGCGGCGGACCACGTTCCATAATAAGCGAGTGGACTCATCGCGGTTGATTTCGCCGAGCGATTGCCGCGTCGAAGCATCCAGGAGATCCACCAACTGCGAATAGTCCTTTTGCGCAAAGTTGTGGAGCGCACGGCGGATCAGCCAGTGGGTGCCCAATTCACGCCGCAGGGCGGTAAGTTCGCGGCTCTTGCCATTTTGCAAAAGAGCCTGGGAGAGCCGCCGCGTCACCCACCAGATAAACTTCGCCATTGCCAATTTGCCGGCGCACCGGCACCCATCTGCGGTAGACCGGGATGCGCGCGCCTTGCCATTCGAGCGGCTCGAGATGCTTCTTTTCGAGGAAGCGTTCGAAGCAGCGTTTCGTGTCGCTGCCGTGCTCGCCGATCACGCCGAGCGCGGCGCGTTCCGGCGATTCGGGGATCAACCAGTAGAAGTAGGGCGTGTCATCCGGCACGAACCAGACGCGGGTGGTATCGGGAGGGCAGTCTTTCGGCAGACGCACGATGGCTTGAACGAGCGGTACTGTTTCAACGGCGGGCCAGCCGGAAGCACGCGCCACGCGGCTGGCGGCGCCGTCCGCGCCAACCACGCTGTCCGCGTGCCGCTCCTCGCGCTTGCCGCCGGAGTCGACTTCGAGCCGTAAGCCGCGCGCATTGGGGCCGATTCCCAGGAAACGCGTATCGAACGATAGCGTTGCGCCGGCTTGTTGAGCGTCGCGGGCCAGCGCCGCAATCAGGCGCGAGCGCTCAATGATGAGATCGGGCTTGGCCAGCGCAACCTGCGCCGAGCGGCCGTCCGTGAATAGTTCAAAGCGGCGAATCTCGTTGATGATGCTTTCCCGGGCGACGTCTCCCATTTGGGTGCGGAATTGATCCGTCACAATCAGCGTCCGGGGTGCAGGCTCGAATTGCGGCTTTGATTCCAGCACTCGCACGCGTCGGCCACCGCGTGCCACGCTAGCAGCGGTAAAGAGCCCTGCGGCGGAGCCTCCAACAACAATAACCTCGCGGTCGCCCCGTCCGGACAGAGGCTGTGCTTCCGTGTTTTCCACAGTTTCCGTGCTTTCCAAAAACGCGCGTTCACCGAGACCTTTACTCTATCAAGGTAACACGCCAGAAAATTTACCTTCTTCCCGCTCGACCCGTGCGGGTCTGCTCAAGGTGTGGGTCAGCGGGCGCAGAGTAAGTATAACGAATCCATTACCGGGGGCCAACTTGCGCAGAGATCCAGGCCGCGAGTAGCATGCCTTTTTGAAATGAACAGTTTTCTTAGGCGGCGGGAGAAGTCTTGCCGGTTTGGCGTTCATAGGGCGCGCGCTCAAGATACACAACCCCCGCAAGAATAATGCAGAGGGTCAGAGCCGCAACCCAGAAAGCCGCCCCCGTCGAAAGATAGCTGACGAGCACGGCTGCGCCGCCGCCGATGACGCCAAGCAGATACAGCGCCAAGACGGCCCCGCGGTGTCCAAGGCCAAGATTCGAAAGGCGGTGAGCGGCGTGATCCTTGCCGGGCGTGGCGAAGGGCAGCAGTCCGCGGCGCGAGCGGGAAATCGTGACCAGTGTCGTGTCGAAAATCGTCACGCCGAGGATTAGAACCGGGGCAAGCCACGCGGAGAGATGACTGGCGTTCTCTAGGCGCAGTTTTAATGCCAGCGTAGCCATCAGATAACCGAGAAACATGGCGCCGCCATCGCCCATGAAGATCTTCGCGGGCTTGAAATTCCAACGGAGAAATCCTGTGGCCGCGCCGAGAATAGCGGCTGCCAGGACGGTAACCAGCGTCTGGCCGTTCAGGTAAGCGAGCATCGCGAAAAAAACAGAGGCCATGGCCGCGATGCCTGCGCATAGGCCGTCCATATGATCGAGGATGCTGAAGGAAGCGGTAATCCCCACGACCCAAAGAACGGTAAGAGCGGCATCCAGGAGGTCCCCGCCGCGTCCGCCCACCAGCACGCTGAAAACCTGCGCGCGAATTCCGCTGATCAGCAGGATTGCGGCTGCCAACGGCATGCCCACAAAGAGTTTGACTTGATGATGGAGCAGGCCGCGGTCGTCGAGGATGCCCACACCCGCGACGAGCGTCGCGCCGATAAGGATGCCCACGATTTGGGCGCGTGCCGGTCCATTGAAGGCGAGGAGTACAGCGATTACCACTGCGGCGTACATCGCCAGGCCACCAAGGAGCGGGATCGGCGTGAGATGAACCTTGCGCGGCCCCGGCAAGTCGACCATTCCAACGCGCAGAGCCAGGGCGCGCACGGGAACAACCAGCATTAGCGATGCAAATAGCGCAATGAAAAATGCGAGCAGGCCTGCGGCCATGCAACCTCGTTTATCAAGCGAGCCGAATCCGGCCAGGCCGAAGAGGGCGGTGACTCACATGATTCTCGCCGGGTTGGGGGTCCCGGCTCCCAAATCGAACTAAGAATGGCTGCCCCACGCAGCCTTAACACCATACTGCGATTTTAGTTTCGCGGCAATCGGGATCATGCTCCTGGTGCACTGGTAATTTTGTGGGGCGCCGGTTCAGCGTTCCGTCAACATTCGAGTGAAGATGCGCTTCACTTCCTCTTTGTCGCGCGTGGCGTAGTACCAGTCGATGGTGCGCTTGAGGCCTTCGCGGAAGAGAACTTTGGGTTCCCAGCCGAGAAGTTTCTTGGCGAGAGAATTGTTGGCCACACGGTTGAGCGGGCCGGTGGGCATATCCTTGCGGAGCTTGATTTCGGCTTTATGACCGGTGATTTCGCAAACCATTTTGGCGCAGTCAATCACACGAATTCGTTCCATCGTTCCAAGGTTTATCGCTGTGCCGTCGTGAATCTTCTCTCCGGCGAGAATCGTGCCCTCGACGATATCGTCAATGTAGGTCCAGTTGCGAATCTGCGTGCCGTCTCCCCACACTTCAAAGGGGTTTTGGCCGAGGAACGCGCGGGCAATCATGGCGATCACGGCGTGATTCTCCACGCCACGCGGACCGTACACTGTGAAATAGCGGCAGGAAGCGGCGCCCATGTCGTGTTCCTTCGCATAAGCCTGCAGCGTGAATTCGCCCATCAACTTTGCCCACCCGTAAGTATTGTCGGCGTCGTTCGGGCCCTTGGTGAGGTCTTCCGTGAGATAGACCTCTTTCTGCGTGTCCGATTGCAGAAAATTGGGATACACGCAGCCGGAAGAAGCAAACACGACTTTTTTCACTTTGGCTTTGAGCGCTTCGGCAAAGACCAAGCCGTCCAGGAAAAAGTTCGATGCTGGGCCCGCCTGGTGAAGGTCCACATAGCCGCGTCCGCCATGGTCCGCGGCGAGATGAAAAACCGTGTCGGCGCCCTGCATTGCTGCCCGGGTCACGCCGGGCTCCCGCAAATCCGCTTGCAGAAAATCGACTTTGCCCGTCCCGAGATGCTGGCGAATGTTGCCGAGATGGCCGCTGCTCAAGTCATCGACGATGCGAACTTTTTTCGCGCCACGCGCCAGCAATTGATCGGTAAGCGTCGAGCCGATGAACGATGCTCCGCCGGTCACAAAAACAGTCTTTCCTGCCCAAAATCCATCCGCTGTCGTCACGCTGAAATTACCTCCTTGAATCTCGAATCAGCCGTCAGGTGTTCGATAATTTCCACGAATTTTTGCAATTCTTTGACTCTATCATAGTCGGGAGCGGCAGCCCGCGCCGCCTCGCCCATTGTCTTCAACTTTCTTGGGTCGGAAGCGAGAGCGCGAACGGCGCTCACAACCTCAGCCGGCCGGTCTGGATCCGCAGCGACGGCAAAGCCTCTCTGAATCCCCAGCGACACGGCGTCCGTTTCTCGCGGCGCCACTGCGACGATTGGTTTTCCCGCCGCCAGTATCCCGTACATTTTGCTGGGTACCACCACGCCTTCCAGGCCTCGTTTTATAGTAATGACGTGGGCATTGGCGGCCGCGAGCACCGACGGAATCTTGCTCGCCGGGAAAAAATCCAGAAAGCGTATATTGCCGGAACCTGCGGCAGCCACTTCGACTTGTGAGCGCTGCGCTCCGTCACCGACGAACACAAGTCCGACCCCTTCGTTCGCAAGATTGCGCGCCGCAGTGACCAGTGTATTCCAGGCGCCATAGAAGCCAAGGTTGCCGGCGTGCACCAGAACAAATGAAAAATCTCCACGAATCGCACGGACTACTTCGGGATCGGGGGCCGGAAAGGGCGTATTTGACGGCAGGATTTCAGTGCCATCGCGGACAACCAGCACCCGGGTGGGCTCCACGCGTTTTGCGATAATCCGCGCGCGCATGTCTTCACCGAGAACAATGACGCGCGTGGCGCGCCGCAGCGCCCAACGATGGAGTTTTTCCCAGACCTTTGCGAGCATACCGGGCTCAACGATCGAGCCGGCCACGGCCATGTCCGGATACAGGTCCCGGATGTTGTAGAGATACGGCTTGCGTTTCAGCATAGCCACAATCGCGCCGACGATCCCCTGAAACGGAGGATCGGTCATTGCCAGAACCACATCACAAGGCACAAAGAGCGCGCGCGGAATCGCCAGCGCGACGTAGCTGAGATAGTTCACCACCCGTCTTGTCATGTCGAAGCGAGGAAAGTCGGTCGAACCAGCGCGAATGATGCGTGCCCGGTCAGCGATTTCCGTTTGGTATGGCCGCCAAGTGCGCCTTTCCGTGGGATCATAGGACGGCCGCCCACACAACACCGTCACGTCATGCGAGGTGGAAAGCGCGTCCACGATGGTGTGCGCCATCTTCGCGGTCGCAGAAGTATCCGGCGGGAAATAGAGATTGAGCAGCAGGATTCGCACAAAAGGATTGTACAGAGTTCAGTTGCTGCGCTGGCGCAGTCGCCTGGCAACTTCAGGCAGGCTTTTTGAAGATCGGCGCAGCCGCGCGGGCCAACTCGTGCGCGGTCGGTTTCTTTTTCGGTGGCTTCTTGACTTCGCGTTTTCCTCTGTCTTTGTTTCCCATGTGCGATAGCTTGCCACACTTCGTCCTCTCTGGCTAGAGCACGTAAATGCGAATTTGCAAGTTGAAGAGGCTAACGGCGCGAAATGAGGAAATCGCCGAGGACCAGAGCATCCATTTGCGTGCGGAGGTAGCAATCGATGGCTTCTTCGGGGCGGCAGACGATTGGCTCATTGTCGTTGAAGGAAGTGTTGAGCACAACCGGCACGCCAGTGAGATCGTGGAAAGCGGAAATGAGCGCGTGATAGCGGGGATTGGCTTCGCGAGTGACGGTTTGCAGCCGGCCCGTGCCATCGACGTGCGTCGGCGCTGGAATCTTGCCCCGTTTCTCCGGGCGCACGGAGTAGGCTAGGGTCATGAACGGCGAGGGATGCGACTTCTCGAAGTATTCCCCGGTGTTTTCCGCAAGGATGGAAGGCGCAAAGGGGCGAAAAGTCTCACGGTGCTTGATGCGGCGGTTAAGAATTTCCTTCATTTCCGGACGGCGCGGGTCTGCGACGATGCTGCGATTGCCAAGCGCGCGCGGACCCCATTCCGCGCGACCCTGGAACCAGCCGAGAATTTTTCCATCGGCGACGATCGCGGCGGCGCGGCGTGATAACTCTTCTTCGTTCAGCTCGGTGATGGAATAACCGCTCTGTGCCAGGCCATTCGAATCAATCGCGCGGCGAATCGCTTCACGCGAATAGCCCGGTCCCCAATAGGCGTGCTCCATCACGAAGGAACGAGGCTTGCCAAGCTTTTGATGCCACACGTAAAACGCGGCACCTACGGCGAGTCCACCGTCGCCGGCTGCGGGCTGCACGTAAACCTGCTCGAACCCAGTGTGGTCGAAAATTTTGCCGTTGGCGACACAGTTGAAGGCCACTCCGCCGGCAAGACATACGGCCTTGAGCGGTGTGTGCAGCCTCTTTAGGGTCAGCATGCGAAAATAGACTTCCTCCAGCCGCGCTTGCAGTGAGGCCGCCAGGTTGCGATGATGCTGTTCTAGAGGTTCTTCCGGAGTGCGGGCTGCGCCCAGCTTACGCGACATCTCCTCGGAGAACAATCTCCCGAGCGCAGGCATTTTGTCGCTTTCTGCCCACGCCATCTCCGGGCCAGTGCGATGGTGCGTGAAATATTTCAAACCGAGATGGAAGCTGGCGAACTTATGGTCGTAACGCAGGATGTCGCGAAATGCCTCAAGTTGTTCGGGCTGGCCGTACGCAGCTAGGCCCATCACTTTGTATTCGTCCCCGAACTTCGGAAAGCCGAGATACTGCGTCACCGCCGTGTAATACAACCCGAGGGAATGGGGGAAAGGGATTGCGCCGTCAATTTCCATGCGGTTGCCGATCCCGAAGCCCCACATGGTGCTCGCAAAGTCACCGAGACCGTCGGCGGAGAGCAGGAAAGCATGCTCGAAGGGCGAAACGAAGAATGCGCTTGCCAGGTGAGCTTGATGGTGCTCGATGCGGTGAAACTTCGCGCTAATCTCTTTGGGATCGGCGTCAAAGGCCGCCGCCAGTGCTTCGGGAATGCCCGTGAATTTTGCGAGAACTTTGAGGCGTTCCCGCGCGAAAGACGGCATGCGCAGCGCGTAAAAAAGTTTCGTGCCCAGTCTCGCGTATGGATTCCGCGGCACGGCAACGTGATCGATGTCCGACAACGTGAGGCCCCCTTCCTTGAGGCAATAGCGGATCGCCTGCGCAGGAAATCCCGCGGCATACTTCACGCGGTTGAAGCGTTCCTCCTCGACGGCGGCGATCAGCCGGCCGTCGCAGACAATCGCCGCCGAGGCGTTCCCGTGGTACGCATTGATCCCCAGAATGTTCATCGCGTAATTTGTAAGTCTACCTCAGCCGCAAGACTATGCGGCGAGGTGCCGGCGGCACCACTCGTTCAGCACATACAAGGACCACGGGCGCGACCAGCTGGTTTTCCCGGCAAGAAAATCCGTCCAGACCGAGCGAGCGCCCCCCGGGCGAAAATAAGGCGCCAGCGACGGCGCAGGGTCGGCGAAGCTCGCCTCCATTCGCGCACGCAGCGGCCCACGCAACCATTCCTCCCAGGGCAGAGTAAAGGTTCGCTTCCGTTGCCCGAGAATTTCCCGCGGCAGCAAATCGCCGAGCGCCTCGACCAGAAGCGCCTTTTGCGAGCCAGGGTGGCGGCGCGCCGCGTCCGGCAGTGAGCCAACAAATTCCACCAGCGGCGTGTCGAGCAGCGGCACGCGAACCTCCAGCGATCGCGCCATACTTACGGAATCCGTGTCGCGCAACAGCGTGCTGGCCATGTAAGTACGCATTTCCAGCCAGGAAACTCCGGCAACCGGTTCGAGCTTGCGCGCTTCATCCGCCGTCCGTTCGAGCCAACCGAGCCAGGTTGGTTCGAGCGTAACGCCGTCAGCGCCTACCGTGCTGGGGCGAAACCGCGGCTCGATGATTCGCTCGAGCTGCCCCGGAGGGAAGAGAGCGCGAGTGAAAAAATACGGATGCGGCAAAGCATCTGGGTGGACCCACGTCGCCGAAACTTTGCGCGCCGCGTCCGGCGCGCCCTGACGACTGGCTAGAGCGGCAACGAGCGGAGCCGTCATTCGCCGCACCGGAGCAGGCACAAACCATGCCCATCGAATCAGCCTCGATAGGCGCGGCGTATCCGCAAAAGTCTGGTAGCCGGCAAAAAGTTCGTCTCCGCCCAGCCCCGATAGAGCCACTTTCAGGCCGACTTGTTTCGCGGCCCACGAAACAAAGTACGTGTTGATTCCGTCCATGGTGGGCTGGTCGAGGGCGCCAAGAGCCTCATCCAGGCGGGAGAGAACACTCTCTCCATTCAAGGGCACTTCGCTGTGCTTCGTTTTGAATCGATTCGCCGCCAACCGCGCGAGCGCCGCTTCGTCAAACGCCGTACCCGGGAAAGTCAAGGTGAAGCTCTCGATTCCCTTACGTGCTTGGGCTGCGAGCGCCGCGATCGCGCCGGAGTCCAACCCGCTTGAAAGAAACAAACCCACTGGCACGTCGGCGATGAGATGCGCGCGCACCGCATCTTCGAGAAGCGGCCGCAGCTTTTTCGCTGCGGAAGAGAAATCGCGCGGTTTACGCGTGTCACGTGCCGCGGGCGAAACCATGTGGTCCCACCAGGGCCGCGCTCGCGGCGTGCGCCGCCGCTCCGGTACGTGCAGCAGCATGCGGTGTCCCGGAGGAAGGGAAAATACTCCTTCCAGAATCGTTACGGGCTCTGAGACGCTGCCAAAGAGCAAATAAGCGGTGACGGCATCTTGCGATAGGCGCTTGGGAACGGCCCCCGAAGCGAGCAACGCGCGAACCTCCGAAGCGAACGCGAAGCCCTCCGGTGTTTGCGTGTAATAGAGCGGCTTGATGCCCAGGGGATCGCGCGCCAGGAAGAGAATCGGCGCCGTGGCAAAACGATGGCGAAGATCCAGCAGCGCGAAGGCAAACATGCCGCGCAGTTCGGTCAGGGCGTCTTCGCCCCACTCTTCCCACGCATGAACGAGTATCTCCGTGTCCGACTGCGTCGCGAATCGGTGGCCGCAGAGTGACAGACGTTCTCGCAGGTCGCGATAATTGTACAGCTCACCGTTGAAGATGACGGCGACGTCCTTGCTTTCGTTCCAGACGGGTTGGTGGCCGCCGGCCAGGTCGATGATGCTCAGCCGGCGCATCCCGAGCGCGAGTCCGGGCGCGCGGGCATCGCGGGCGAGGAATCCTTCTTCATCGGGACCACGGTGACGCATCGCCGCGGTCATCGCCCGCACGCGAGACTCGGCGTCCGCGTTGCGCGAAGCGAAGGCGACGCCGCATATACCGCACACGCTACTGTTTGATCTCCGGCGCGGAGAAGAAGGCGGCGCCGGCACGGACGGCATTCTCCCGTAAATGGAAGCGCGGGACTCTCAATCGGCGGTCCGCATACCAGGCAAGCGCGGCCCGCAACAACAAGAAGAACAATGTCGCCCCGGCGGAGAGTACGAGGTAGAAAAAGGATTCGCGCTCCAGGAGCAGGCTCCAGTCGACCGCTTCATCCCAGCCCGGGTAGACCTTATCCAACAATCGCCCCAGATGCAGCCCCGCGAGCGGCAGTCGCGCCAGTCGCACATGCGTAAACTGGTCGTAATTGTACTCACGCGGATAATTCGGGATGACCACGGCGGCCTCGGCGAATACGGCGGGGTTTTTCAGCTCATTTCGGGTCAAAGAGTGGCCCCGCCCATCCTTCATGATCACCCGGTAAGTCGGATCGACGATGATCCAGCGCTCGCCTATCAACACCTCCGCAACAACGTGCTTAGTATTGTGATCGGGTGACAGGAGAAGCAGGCGGCGAACTCGCAGGTCGGAACTTCGCGCCAGGTTCAAGAAAGCGTTCGTTGCTGTGCCACAGACATTCAACAATTGTTTATAAGTGAGCGTCATCTCCGGATCGCGCTTGGAGAGTGTATCCGGATCCGCCGCAATCACGCGCGACGGCTCCGCGCGCATCCAGTCCAGTATGGCCTGGACCTTCTGTTCCGCCAGCAGCGAATTGGGCACGATCGCGTCCGAGAAGCCGTCAAGATACGAGCGCACGGAATACTCCCGCTGGCACCAGTACATCATCAACACAAACGCGGCGGCCAGCAGCACGTTGCTGCTCCACCAGAGGACACGAAAAGTCCCATGTTGACCAGTTGCCAAGGGATTACCCCGCTCGTTTAGATTCTGCGCTCACGGTCCGTGGTGAGGCAAGCGTCGCGTAGAGCCTTTCCATTTCGCGAACCGGTTCTTCCCACCCCAGACGCGATGTGACAGTTGTACATCCCACCGCGAGCCGCCCGCGCAGTTCCGAGTCGCTCAGGATCCGCTCAAGCGCTTTCAATAACGCCGCCGCGTCGTGACGCACTACGAGCCCGGCTTCCTCCGCAAGCAGTGGCGCAATTCCGCATTGTTCCGTCACGATTACAGGAGTCCCCGCAGCCATCGCTTCCGCCGCAGTATTCCCGAAATTCTCATTCTGGGAGGGAAGCACAAAAACATCCGCATCTCTATACGCGGCCCACTTGGCCTCGCCAAAAACTGGCCCTGCGAATTGAACCTTCGTTCGAACGCCCAGTTGCGTTGCCATTTGGTCCAATTCTGTCTTTACGCCGCCCTCGTCAGGTCCGGCAAAGACCAGTGTCATTGGTGTTCCAGCACGACGTCGTGATAGTTCCGCGAATGCCCGCAATAGCAGGTCTGGACTCTTCTTGATAGAAAGACGTCCCAGGAAAAGAACAAGTTTCACATCATCTGAAATACGGTACGCTCTTCGGAACGCGCCCAGTTCGGGCCAGGACGCGGGCGCTTCCACGCCGTTCCGCCGCAGCACCACCCTCGCGCGCGGAAGTCCACCGGCGGCCAATTCCTCGGCTTCCTGCTCCGAGGTGGCGATCACCGCGCTTGCCCCCTCGAGCAGTTTTCTTCCCCAAATCGCATGATACATCCGTTTCAGCCAGAGATTTCGCACAATTGGCACAAACATCCCGATGGGTTCGAGCACATACGGCAAGCCTCGCTTGCGGGTGGCCGCGGCCACTGCCGGACCCAGCAGGTCGTAGAGCCCGAAAATGTGCACCACGTCGAAGTTCTGCAGCCGCGCCCGACAGTAACGCTTCACCGCCGGATTCCAGCTCACCGTGCGGTAACGCATCCACGTCGGCAGATAGATGGCTTGCACTCCGTTTTCATTCCGCCGCCAGCCAAAGGGAGACCGTTCCGCCGTGATTTTTTCTTCTTGCCTTTGCAGCCGCTTTTCCAGGCCCCAGTCGGCGGTGAGAACCGTAACCTGGTGGCCGCGCCGCGCCAGTCCTTCGGAAAGGGCGCGCACTTTCACCGGGGGGCCGCCGAATTCGAGAAAGGGAGCGTACGTTTCCGTGACGTTCAGGATTCGCATTGGTCGCGCAGGATTTTTTTTAATGATTTAGCGAAGACATTGAAACGGAACTCGTGCTCCACGCGCTGCTTCGCGCGTGCGCCCATCTCCTTCGCATGGACGGGGTCGGCCAGTAGGGTCTCAAGGCTGGTTGCAAGCTGGATCGGATCGCCGTGCGGCACCAGATACCCGGTGACGCCATCCTGAATCACTTCGGGTGCGCCCCCGTGCAGGCCTCCGATCACCGGCTTGCCGCACGCCATGGCTTCCAGGTACACCAGACCAAATCCTTCTCCCCGGCTTGGCAAAGCAAAAATCTCGCACGCGGCGTAACACGCCGCAATTTCTGAGTAGGTCAGCCCGGTCAAAAAATGCACGTGGCGGTTTACTCCATTTTGCTCCGCCAGATCCTCAAGCCAGGCGCGGTCGTCGCCAGCGCCCACGAACACCAGCTGAACCTCCGGCCTCTCCGTCAGGAGCCGGGGGAGCGCCGTAATCAGCGTGTCCATGCCCTTGTATCGCTCCGTCGCCAGCCAGCGTCCCACGCTCAGAATCACGCGTCCCGCGGGAAAATTCGCCGGCAGCGCGGGATGCGACCCCGGGCTGATCAGCGCTTCGAATTGCGGGTCGAGCGCCCACGGCAGGACGCGTATCCGCTCGGGCGGCACATCTTGTTCCGTTTCAACGTGCTCCGCTGTGTCTTTGCTTGGTGCGAGGATCAAGTTCGAATGTTGCAGCGCCCACCGCCGCAATACTCCCAGTGGTTCCCACACGTCCACTCCATGCGCGCAGACAATACTCTTCATCCCCGGAGCCGCCATTCGCATCGCCTGCGCCAAAAGTCCTAGATGGGGATGCGCGGCCAGCACCATGATTGCTTTGCGCCGCGCCGCTCGCACCGCCGTCACCGTGAATTGCCTTTTGGCGCGGTCGTGTCCCGTGAAGACGAATTCGCGCCCTCCAACCGTCATCTTGTGCAGTCCCGGCGAGTCGTTCAAGCTGAGCAGCCGGCAATCCATCCCCCGGCTGGAGGCAAATTCCGTGAGCACCGCCGCCAGGTGGCGGCCTGCCCGTTGCACCCCGCCGGGTGCGTCTAGTTCAGGGAAGAGGCCAATGACCACGGGCCGAGGTGATCTGCGGGCGCAGGCGCGGCGCTGGAAGAGCCCTTCTCTGCTTGAAAAGCTTCTTTCTTTAGCTTCATGTCCCCATCAACGTACGCAGTGAAATCCGTTCCTTCGGTAAATACCACGTCTTTGCCGGAAGCCAAGGGCAGAATCGCTCCTGCCGAGTTGCTTGAACCATTGCTTTCCTGGTAGGACCGGACCGCCGCCTTTTCGTCGTCCCTAAGGCGTACCGAGTTGATATTGAACCCCAGCTTTCCGCCGTGCCCCAGTCGTTTCTTGGGTTCCGCCTCAGTCACTAAAGCGGTGGCCGCCGCGCCTTTCGGAATCACCACGAAGCCATTCACAATGACCTCTTCTGCGACCTGGAGATCCACCACGTCGCCAACGTGGGCGGTCGCGGAAGAAATGGTCTTGCCAAGTTTCAGGTGGATTGGCGTGCCATTACGCAAGGTGAATTCAGACGGAGAAGACGAAGCAGGCTCAGCAACTTCCGTCGGTACGGTTGGCGCGTCATACGGAGTGCGCTCTCTGGCGGTGGGCTGCACAGTCTTTGGTTGCGGCGCCTTGGCGCCCGGCTTATCCTTCAACAGCAGAACGCTCTCCACCGGCACATAACCTACCTCGCCTTTGGCGGTGCGCACACCGAGGTACAGGTCGTACCGCCCGGTGATTTGTACCTGCTCTCCGCACTGCAGCGTCGTGCGCACATCCAGCGTGGTCATGGAACTGTAGAGATAGACATAGCCGTCCCCGCGCGGACATTCCACCTGACCTACGCTTTGCGCTTGGGCGAATGCTGGAAATACCAGGCAAAAAAATGCGGCTGCGTACTCGGCCCTCGATATCATGGTGCACCTGCTGGTCCGAAAAGTAGAACATCCCACGCCCCTATCTCACCGTAAGATGCCTCTCGCTGACAAGAAGTGGAACTGTCCGACTTGCATAAAGAGATACGATGGGAAACGACCGGATAATCAGCGATGCTGTGGATCAACGATGCTTTTCGGGTATCGTTGACCCAGGTCAAGCCTACTTCGGCTGCTCTTCGAGTGGCTGCGGCGGAACGTTAGGGGGCACTTGGGGACTCGCAAGTTTGATGCAATTTCGCCCAGCGGCCTTAGCTTTATAGAGTGCCACATCCGCTTCTCGAAGAAGTTCTTCGGCCGGCAGGACTCCCCATTCCGTGCTGGCGAGGATACCTAAACTCATAGTGACCGGGACCGGGCCCCGTACGGTTTGGACTGGCGCACTCGCGATCGCCCGACGAATCTCCTCCGCTCGCTGGAGCGCTGAAGGGAGATTACAGTTGTTCAGCACGACGAGGAACTCTTCCCCGCCGTAGCGGCCGACGAAATCGTACGAGCGCACCGACCCGAGAAGCCGGCGGGCAATCTCCCTCAGTACCTCGTCTCCAGTGACATGTCCAAGAGTGTCGTTAACATTTTTGAAGTGATCCACGTCTCCCAGTAATATTGTGGTGCATCCATCCTCACGGCGAGAGCGAGATAGTTCGCGGGACAGCAGATCCAGAATGACCCCACGGTTGAAGAGGCCGGTCAGTGGATCGTGTGTCGCTTTGAAGCGCATATCTTCACGCGCCTCAACCAATCTGTCTTCCAACTGGAGGATGCGCAGCCCCGTTCGAAGTCGGGCCTTCAACTCCGCCGGGTCGAATGGCTTGATCAAGTAGTCGTCGGCGCCGGACTCTAGTCCCTCAATCACGTCCCTTTTCGATTCTTTTGAAGTTAGCAGGACCATATGCACATAAACCTGCTCACGTTTCTGGCGCACCTCGCGACAGACTCCAGGCCCATCTAGTTCTGGCATGACCCAATCTAGCAGCGCAAGCCGTGGTCCGTCGTGCCGGCACAAGTGTTCCGCAGCGAGTCGCCCGTTCTGAACGGCGGTCACTTCGTATCCGTCGCGCTCCAGGGTTCTCTCCAACAGGCGCAGGGAGAGAGCATCATCATCTGCGATAAGAATTCTCATGGCCTGGCCTTCGCCACACAGGCTTCCAATTCTGGAAGCAGATTTGTAACTTCGCTCTCAAAAAGCGCCATGGCGCTTTTCAATGCGGTGCCGTCACTGGGGTCCTCCAATCGCTCCAGCCGGGCCGCAGCCGCAGCGGCTCGTGTGGTTCCAAGATTTGAAAGCATCCCCCTCAGCGTGTGGCCTGATTTCTGGACGTTCTTCAGGTTCCCCTGACCAACCGCTTCCCGCAGCGCGCTCAGATGACGCGGGAACTCGATTTTAAAAATCGCAATCAACTCGCGTAATAGCTCAGCGTCATTGTCCACTCGTGCGAGCAGCTCAGCCACATTCACAATGGGTTCTGGCGGAGGATCGTTTGGTTGCATGACGTTCTCTCACTAGACGATTCTTTTTTATGTATTGTCGTGCGGCCCGGCCGCTGTTCAGAAAGTCTCGTGCTTTCAAATGGCTTTCACGGGCTCGATCCTCCTGGCCACGTATTTCTCAAGGATCTCGTCGAGTTCCTGAGGCCGGATTGGCTTGGAAAGATACCCGTCCATGCCGGCATTGAGGCATCGTTCCTCATCGCCCTTCATCGCATGGGCGGTCAAGGCGATAATCGGTTGGTGATTGCCGTTCGCCTTCTCTCTTTCTCGAATCGCGACGGTTGCCTCAATTCCGTCTATCTCTGGCATCTGTACATCCATGAAAATCAAATCGTAGCTCTCGTTTTCGAGTGCATCGAGGGCCTCGCGCCCATTCGTCGCCACCGCAACGCGGTGTCCCCTCTTCTCGAGCAACCTCGTTGCCAACAATCGATTAACTGCATTGTCTTCGACCAACAGCACGCGCAAAGAACTCAGGGGATCGCGGGCGTCTTGCAGAGAATACCGGGTCACCAGCGGAATAGCCCCATTTTGCTCTTTTGCCACGAGTACGCGGGCAATCGCCTCGCGCAATTCGGACTGCCGGATAGGTTTCAGCAGGTACGCGGCAACTCCCAGTTCCTGGCAGCGCGCCGCATCTCCTCGATGGCCGGCAGAAGTCAGCATCATAATCGTGGCCGTCGATAGCTCCGGACGCTGCCGAATTCGCTCCACCAGGCTGAAGCCATCCATCATTGGCATATGCATATCCGTCAAAATCAGGGCGTAGGGCTCCGCCGCGGCTCGAGCGGTTGAGAGTTGAGCCAGTGCCTCTTCGCCGCCTTCGACCGACGTTGGCTTCATATCCCAACGCCTCAGCATGCCTTCCAGAATCCGTCGGTTCGTACGGTTATCATCCACTACGAGAACCTTCAGGCCTCGCAGAATTTCCGGCGGCGCAATGCTCCCCACTTCAATCACTTTCACATCTGCAATTCCCATACGGGCCGTGAAGTGAAACTGCGTCCCGCGCGCGACTTCGCTGTCCACCCAGATTTTTCCGCCCATCATTCCTACCAGGCGCTTCGAAATGGTCAGGCCCAGACCGGTGCCGCCGTACCTCCGTGTTGTCGACGTATCGGCCTGGGTAAAGGGATCAAAAATCATCTTCTGCTTTTCTGGGAGGATCCCAATTCCTGTATCCGATACCGCAAAGTGCAGGATGCAGTTCTCTCCGTCCCTGGCGTCTGTTTGAACATGCAGCGCCACTTCCCCTTCGCTCGTAAACTTGATGGCGTTCCCCACAAGATTCAGTACAACTTGGCGCAGTCGGCTAGAATCGCCATTCACAACCTCCGGCACGTCGGCAGCAATTTCGCAAAGCAGCTCCAACCCCTTTTCGTCCGACCGCACCGTGAGTGTTTTCAGTGCTGCTTCCAGACAATCGCGTAGATTGAAATCAATCGGTTCCAGATCGATCCTGCCCGCCTCGATCTTCGAGAAATCGAGGATGTCGTTGATTACGGTGAGCAGAGAATCCGCGGACATTTTGACGGTCTCCAAGTATTCTCGTTGCTCCGCGTTGAGTTCCGTCTCGAGGGTTAAGTCCGTCATCCCGATGACACCGTTAAGCGGAGTCCGGATTTCATGGCTCATGTTCGCCACGAATTCACTCTTCGCTCGATTTGCCGCTTCCGCGCTTTCCTTAGCCTTGCGAAGCTCGTGGCGAGACAGTTCCAGGGCCTCCAGCATACGGTTGATCCCCGCGCCGAGGCCGGCAATTTCATCGCGCCCTTCCTGTGGGACGCGCGCAGAGAGGTCCCCGCTGGCGCCAATAGCAGCCACGCTGGAGCTCAACCGGATGACGCGCGACTGCACCATCGTTTCCATCAGCAGCATAGTCACGAGACCGAACACGAATCCCGCCATCAGCAGCCACACCAGGAAATGGAACAGGCTGGTTTCTCCCTGCTGCATTATTTTTCTAGGCATGACTGCGCGCAGAATTAGATCGTCCTTTCCATAGATATCGTTGATCAGTCCGTATCCGGCGATATCCTTGGAATTGAGCGGGCACAGCAAAGTAGGCGAGGACGCCGTGAGCGCAGCGCGCGCGGATTCAATGTCGCCCGGCAACCCGGCCTCATCGAGGTGGTGCAGGGTCAAGGCAAGGTGGGAAATGCCAGCAAGGCGCGCGACCTCCGCGGCATCCAGACGGCGTCCCGCAATGAACGTGCCGCGAATCGGGCCTCGGCTGTGGCTGTCGAGAATGGGCTGCGAATCAATGAGCACTGGGCCGGAGGTAAGCAGTGCGATTCCCAGCACCTTGCTCCCGGGATGTGTGTGATGCATCAGCAGCGAGCCGGGTGCAAGATGCGCCCAGAGACCTTCAGGAATTTCCGTCGCTTTTCCCGCCGCAGGGTCATAAGCCTTCGTAAATACCTGCCGGCCATGGGGATCGAAGATCAGAACGAAGTCAATCCGCAGACGCGGAAACCACGGATCGGGGAATTCGCTGGTCGGAAGGTCGGGTTTTCTGCCCTCAAGGTATGCGCAGGTGTCGTCCCAGGCGGCGTAATCACTGGTGGCGTTGTCGAGAGTGGCGAGGTCGTCGGCCAAAACCGCAGTGCCGCGTGCGACGTTCTGGCGCGTGTCATCCGCTTCGAGGCTTGCAAAACTGCGCATCATAGAAACCCGCGCCACCGAGTACAGGATCGCGACCAGGCTCACCATGGAGAGAGCGACGCTCAGCAGCGTTCTTGTGCGCAGTTTCATGGGTTAAATTAGTCCCTTTGCATGAATTGACCGTATGCCGATTCCCATCGCCGTTAGACTCTTCGTTTCTCCACGGTTGATTACGCAACTGCGGGTCTGACTCTCCCTCTTTGCTGAGGATTCCCGTCCATACATCCAAATCTACCGCCTGCCGGAGTGGTCCCAGAGCCTTCATTTGAATGTCGTTACTCAAGGATAACTCTCCATAAACGCGCCGACCGGACAACTTACCCACTTCCGCTTTTCGCGCTCGGTTGAACATCGTTTTCCTCCACGCGCGGAAACTCAACTGGTGTAGAATTCACGCCGCTTTCGAATTCGAAAAGGCAATCCCTCTGAGCGGGCAAGGGAAACTGCGAAAACCTGGTGCGTGCCCAAATAACCGCGAGCCCCGGACGAACAGCACCGGAGAGTGGAGGAAAACAGTGAAGCACAAATTTCGTTTGGTCGCGGCCTTTCTCGCGCTCCTCGCCGGGCTCGGGATCGTTTCCGCTGTCCTCGAGAAGCGGGCCGCCGTTGCTGCTGCTGGTACCGAGGCGCCTCAGTTTGAAGTGGACCCCTTGTGGCCGAAGCCCCTTCCCAACCATTGGGTCATCGGCTCCGCCGTGGGCGTCTCCGTGGACTCCCAGGACCACATTTGGATCGTTCATCGCACCAATTCTCTCGAACCCATGGAACTCTACGCTGCGGCAAAGCCTCCTGCCTCGGAGTGTTGCCTTGTGGCTCCGCCTGTTCTGGAGTTCGATGAAGAGGGCAATCTCATCGGGCACTGGGGCGGCCCCGGCGCGGGCTACGATTGGCCGGATTCCAACCACGGCATCACGGTGGATTACAAAGGCAACGTCTGGATTGGCGGCAACAGCCACGGGCCGGATCCCAAGGGCTTCCATGACAACATGGTCCTGAAATTCACGCAGAGCGGCAAATTCCTCATGCAGATCGGTCACCCCGGTAAGAGCCAGGGCAGCAATGACACCGAGAACCTGAAGGGCGCCGCGAAATCGTTTGTCGACAAGGACACCGATGAATTGTACGTCGCCGACGGTTACGGCAATCACCGCGTGATTGTCTATGACGCGGAAACCGGAAAGTACAAGCGCCATTGGGGCGCCTACGGCAAGAAACCGGATGACACCAACCTCGGCCCCTACAATCCGGACGCGCCGCCGGCCCAGCAGTTCCGCAATCCCGTGCACTGCGCCGAGCTTTCGAACGACGGCCTGCTCTATGTTTGCGACCGCCCGAATGACCGCATCCAGGTTTTCAAGAAAGATGGCACCTTTGTCAAAGAGGCCTTCGTCGCCACGAAAACTTTGGGTGACGGATCGGTCTGGGACATCGCCTTTTCCAAGGATCCTCAGCAGAAATACATTTTTCTGGCGGATGGTTCGAATGAGAAAGTCTATGTCCTTCTCCGTGACACGCTTGAAATCCTGACCAGCTTCGGCGACGGCGGGCGCCAGCCCGGCCAATTCTACGCCGTGCACAGCATCGCCGCCGATTCGAAAGGCAACCTCTTCACCACCGAAACCTACCGTGGCCAGCGCTTGCAGAAATTCGTTTACAAAGGCTTGGCTCCGGTCACCAAGAAAGACCAGGGCGTCCTCTGGCCGAAATCAACCAGGTGAGCTCGCAAGTCACATTCACTACTCGAAGGAGAAAGCTATGCAAAAGATACTGTTAGGTTTTCTTGGGTTTGCGTTCATTGTTGCTCTTGCGATTCCCAGCGGATTCCGCGCGCAAATGCAGAGCCCGTCGCCGCATCTTCCGCGCGGGACGGCCACGGATATCAATAACTCCGAAATTGACGCCCTGGTGCGCAAGGTGGCCGCTGTGCGAGTCAGCGATCAGGCCATTCGCGTCGTCAGCATTAGCGGCGAATATAACGTCGGCGTTAGCGTCGTCAGCCGCCTCAAGACGTCCGGCAAAGAGGCCCCATCCGGCATCGAGCACAGCCAGATCACCGAGATTTATCACGTCATCTCCGGCAACGGCACGCTCGTGACGGGCGGCACGCTCAATGATCCCAAGGAAGTCCCTTCCAGCAATGAAGTGGTCACCTTATTGAACGGCCCCAGCACCGAAGGCAGTGGCATCCAGAGTGGGGTGAGCCGCAAGATCGGCCCCGGTGACGTCGTCATCATTCCGCCCAACACGCCGCATTGGTTCAGCGAAATCCCCTCGGACAAAATCGTCTACCTGGTTGTGCGCGTCGATCCCCACAAGATCTTGCCGGCCGGTTACGTCGCGAAATAAAGAGAAAGCTATGCTTCGAATCCACCGGTTGTTCCTCGCCGCATCACTCTTGCTTCTGCCGTGGCGCGCACCGGCTCACGACATTCCCAACGACATTACCGTCCGGGCGTTCGTCAAGCCTGAGGGCGTGCATCTTCATCTGCTCGTTCGCGTGCCTCTCAAAGCTATGCGCGACGTCAACTTTCCCGAACGCGGGCCGGGCTATCTTGATCTCGCGCGAGCCAGCGCGGTGCTTCCAGAGGCCGCGACGTTGTGGATCGCCAACTTCATCGAACTCTACGAAGACGACGCTCGCCTTTCGAAACCTCAAATCGTCGCCGCCCGTATTTCGCTCCCGTCGGACCGCTCCTTCACTTCTTACGACGATGCGCTGGCCCACGTCACTGGGCCGCCCCTTTCGAACGATACCAACGTCTATTGGGACCAGACCATGCTCGACGTGTTGTTCGAATACCCAATCCAGTCGGAGCAATCCCGTTTTTCCATTCACCCAGCTCTAGCGCGGCTGGGCTTGCGCGTCGTCACCGTACTTCGGTTTCTGCCGGCCGGCGGCGAAGTGCGCGCATTCGAATTCAGCGGCGATCCTGGCGTCATCAGGCTTGACCCGCGGTGGCACCAAGCCGCTTTGCGTTTCGTAAATCTTGGTTTTTTCCACATTCTTGACGGCACCGACCATCTCTTGTTTCTGCTTTGCCTGGTGATCCCGTTTCGTCGCTTGGGCGCGCTCGTTCCCGTCGTCACCGCATTCACGATCGCCCATTCGATCACGCTGATCGCTTCCGCCTACAACCTGACGCCAAACTTTCTGTGGTTTCCGCCGCTGATCGAAACACTGATTGCAATTTCCATCGTTTATATGGCGCTCGAAAACATCGCCGGCGGCAGCAGCCTGCAGCGTCGCTGGATCATGGCCTTCGGCTTCGGCTTTGTCCACGGTTTTGGTTTTTCGTTTGCCCTGCGCGAATCGCTGCAATTCGCGGGGTCGCATTTGCTGACCTCGCTTCTGTCCTTCAATGTCGGCGTCGAGCTGGGCCAGCTCCTCGTGCTTGTCCTGCTGATTCCTGTGTTGCAGCTTTTCTTCCGCTACGCTGTTGCGGAACGTATGGGAACTATCATTCTGTCAGCCATCGTAGCTCACACGGGCTGGCACTGGATGCTGGACCGCCGACGCATCCTCGGTCAGTTCCGGTTCGAATGGCCGGCGCTCACCGCGTCTCTGTTAGCGAGTGCGCTGCGCTGGCTGATGGTGCTCTTGATCCTCGGAGGACTGCTCTGGTTCTTACAAAAAACATTTCAGCGCTGGGCGGAGCGCGCGCAAGGATTCGATTGGAAGGCCTTCGCGGGAAGACTTCGAATTGGAGTCAGCTCGATCGCGAGATCGGCGCTCAGCGGCCATTCCCAAGAAGGGGAACGAGGTCGGTGAGGCGGTCGAGATAAATGTCGGCGGGGTGGGTGGCCCGGTCGTGCGCGCCGAAGCCATAATTCACGGTAGCGGCGAAAGTTCCCGCGTTGCGCGCGGTTTGCACGTCCACTTCGGAATCGCCGATCATCATTGCTTCTGGTGGGGCTGCGCCGAATTCGCGAAGTATCGTCTGCGCGCCGAGCGGATCGGGCTTCTTGGTTTCAAAGCTATTGCCGCCGTAGACGGCGCGAAAATATTTTGCGAGCCCCAGCGATTCAAGAATGCGCATGCTGATGCGTACTGGCTTGTTCGTTAGGATCGCCATCGGAAACGAAGCGAGATGCGCCAGGGCTTCCGGAACTCTGGGATAAGCGCAGGTCGAATCCATTTTGTGGTCTTCGTAGTAGGCCAGGAAAAATTTCAATGCGCGTTCGCGCTCTGCTTCCGTGGCGTTGTTGCCCAACGCTTGGCCGACGAGTTGCGGCGCCCCGTGTCCGATGTAGCCGGAGATGGTGTCTTCGTGGAGTTGCTGGCGGCCCATTTCCTGGAGCATGGCGTTGACGGAGCGGATCAGGTCCAGCTTGGAATCGATGAGCGTGCCGTCAAGATCAAAAATCAGAGCGCGCACGGAAGAAAAATTCGGGGCGATCATGAACCAACCATTGTAATATGGCCGCGCGTTTTCAGCAGTCATGCATCTCGCGATGAATTCCAACCGAAAATTAACGTTGAGCCTTTTTCGGAATTTGGGCCCGTTCGCGTAAAATAAAGGATTCCACGGGCGGCACAAAACGATTCCGGAGAGTCCATGGCCCAGGTTTATCCCTTTCGCGCTTTTCGCTACAACCCTGCTAGCGCGCCGTTCGACCACGTGCTGACGCAGCCGTACGACAAGATTTCTCCGGCGATGCAGGAAAAATACTACGCCGCGAATCCCCACAACCTGATTGTTGTGGAGAAGGGCCGCGCGTATCCCAGCGATACGCCGCAGAACAACGTTTACACGCGCGCGGGCGCGGCGATCGAGGATTGGATTCACAGCAACGTGGTAGTGCAAGATCCCACGCCGTCTTTTTATGCGTACACGCAGGAGTACACAGTGCTCGGGACCGAAGAGCGCCGAACGCGGCGCGGATTTATCGGCGCGGGAAAACTCGAGGAATATTCGGCGGCCGTTGTTTTCCGGCACGAGCACACACTGTCCGGGCCGAAGGCGGACCGGCTGGAGCTGCTGCGGCACACGAAAACGCACACCGGGCAACTTTTCATGCTGTATTCGGACGCGGAGAAACGCATTGACGCGATTCTTGCGGAGACTGAATCGGCGGGGACGCCGGCCACGGAAATGCGCGACGAGTACGGAGTTTTGCACCGGCTGTGGGTGATTGCGGAGCCAGAGCGCGTCGCCGCGATGCAGAAAGCGATGGCCGACCAGAAGCTGGTGATTGCGGACGGGCATCACCGTTACGAAACAGCGCTGAACTATCGTAACGAACGGCGCACGCGTGCCGGGAAAGTTGATCCGGAAGCGCCGTATGAGCGGGCGATGATGACGTTCATCAACACGCGCAGCGAGGGGCTGACGATTCTGCCGACGCACCGCGTGGCGGCAAACGTTCACGATTTTTCCTGGAGCGGCGTGCGGCGGCACCTGGAGCCATGGTTCGCGGCGGAGGAATTTCCGTTCTCGGGCAGCGGGGAGAGGTCCGAGGCAAAAAAGAAATTTCTTGCGAGTCTGACGAAGGCGCGCGCGAAGCGGGCCATCGGCGTTTATCCCGTTCCGGAGGGGAAGAAGCGCGCGTTCTACGTGCTTACATTGCGCAAAGGCGTTGACCTGGCGCAACTGCTGCCCAATGTTTCGCCGCTGCAGCGCGAACTGGACGTGGTGCTGCTGCACGAAGGAATCCTGGAGCCGGCGCTGGGAATCACTCCGCAAGCGGTGACGGCGGAAGCGAATTTGACGTACGAGCGCGAAGCGATCGCGGCGCTCGATGCGGTGGACAGCGGGCGCGCGCAGATTGCGTTTTTGCTGAATCCCTGCGACGTCGAGCAAGTGATAAAAATCGCCACGGCCGGTGAAGTGATGCCGCAGAAGTCCACGGATTTTTATCCCAAGCTGATGAGCGGGATCACCATGTACCGAACGGAATAGGGACCGTTTGCACGTCAGCAGGTTTGAACGTTGGAAGGTTAAACGGAGACCCTTTCCGACAGGGCCGGAACCTTCGATCTTAGAGTTTCCAATCAACAAAGCGAGCCCCGCCCCCTCCCCGTATTTTTGTAAGTGTTGCATCTAAAGGGTTTAGCCATGCCGTAAGTCTTTTGTTTGCAACACTTGCGGGAATGTCCATAAGTGTTGCAGCTAAAGAGGTTAGGGCACGAGAGAGATCCCTTCGGGTTAGCATCGGAATGTGGCCACCGGGGGGTCTCGGAAGTGTGGCAAGCAAAGGACTTGGAGAGAGGCATTTTCGGATCTGTGGCAATGGGTGGACTTACAGGCGAATTCTCGGAAGTGTGGCAGGGAAGGGACTTAAAGAATGAGAGGTATGGAAGTAATAAGGTAAGGATGTAAGGAAAGGAAGGGAGGTCCTTCGGGTTCCTCGCCACCTCGGACCTGTGACAGACATACACAGAGATTGGCTGGAGCGGGGGAAGGCTGGGTTGGAGCGCCGAGTTCAAGTGATAGGGTAGTACGATAGTTAATGCCCGTAAAGGATAACTTGTTAGTGATTCGAATGAACGTGGCAGGGTTGACACAGTGGGAGTCAAGTTGGCCGGGGGAAAGGGTTTGTGGGAAGGGCTGGATTCGAAAGAATTGTGGAAATCTGTGGAAGGCATGGGACGCGGGTCGGGTGCCTGGTGATCAGTCCGTACTCCAAGCGGGGAATCTCGAAGGCGTTTCATTCGCATGTGAGCCTGGTGAAGTTCTGCGAAGTGACGTTTGGATTGAACCCGGTCAAAGCGAGAGACGCGGCTTCGGATGATATGTCCGATTGCTTTGACTTCAAGCAAAATCCCTTGCCGCCAATTGAGTTAGGAATTTGGAACAGGGGAAACGGTTCTGCTGCGGCAGGCGGGAACCACTGTTCTTCTGCTGGCCAGATCGTTCGACTGGCAACACTCGCATCTCATGGAAGTCCCGACAACTCACCACGCCTCAGCATGGCTGCCAAGGCGGGTCCGGCGCACGGGGTCCAGCCAAAGGCGAAGGCCAGTCCGAGCAAAAAGGAGCGCAGTTTGCCTTGCCGTATCTCGCGATGAAATCGCATGTCTCGATTCAGGAATTTGAACGGAAGCACCCGCAAGAGAACCAGTGGTCCCGTACGTACGACAGGTCGTGTCCCCAAGCAAATGTTCCGGCGGCGACCTCGCCCCCCGTTCGAGTCCTCTGATTTTTCTGATCCTTTTGATCCTGGGCCAACGCAGGAACGGACATTAGCCCCAACGTGCAACTCAGGCCTACAGCTAAAAAGACCCTCACCATTTCCCCTCCTCAAATCACCGTGCAGATTCAAACCTACAGCTTGGAGCACAGTCCAGAGTCAAGCTGATTCATGGCCTGTTCCCTTGGCGGGCCTCCAGCACTGCTCGGCGAATCATTTCCTTTGGTGGAGGGCCGACTTGCATCGATCCAGGATACAAACGGCAACTCAGCGCGAAAGTCTGTGCTTTCTGCGGCCCGCCTCCAACATCTTGTCCATTGATTCGGATGGTCGGAGAACCACAAAATCGGAGTTGACTAGCCATTCCTTCGTCTCTGACGAGCACCTCACAGATCTCCGCGGCTACACCCTCTGCGGCCAAGACGTCTCTGACTAGCTTTACTGCCGCGGGATGAGACGGGCAGTCCGCTACATACAGGATTTCAACATTCACTTCGCACTCTCCAGCTTCCGCGGGGTTCTTTCTCTCAAAATTGGACAATGAGCGGGCGGCTTGCGCAGCTCTTTGTTGCAGCTACGCAGAGCCAAACGCAGCTCATGCTCGAGCTTTTGAAGGTCGGCAAGTTTCCGGCGAACATCAACCAGTTTTTCTTCCAAGCGTCGGCGCACCGGCGCGCAAGGCTGCAAGCGAGTCCTTCGTAAATTCAAGAGGCTCTTGATCTCGCTGAGTTTGAATCCTAGACCCTGTACACGGCGGATAAAAGCCAGCGTCTCAACGTCGTCTTCGCCATACTGTCGGAAGCCCCCCGTTGTCCTAGTAGGTCGCGGCAGCAAGGCGCTGCGCTCATAGAATCGAATCGCGTCAACACTGAAGCCGATCCTCTTTGCGACGGTGCCAATTTGCATAAGCCTGACTCCTGACTGGAAGCTACACCCTGGAGTATAGTCCAGAGTCAAGCCCTTTTTTGGGCGCGCGCCGTGCATGCCGTCGACGGGCTGATGCTTCGGGAAATCAAGAGCGAAAAGCACAGCCCATTCGGCAGGCTCAGGGCAGGCAAGAATGGCTGTGCCACGAAGATGAAGAGGGATGCGGCTGCTCGAGAATAGTTTCGATAGGCTGCATGGAAGTGACGGGGTGAAAGTAGAGACTAGAAACTAGAAGGCAGAAACTGGAAAGCAGAAGTCAGAAATTTAGAAGAGAAGGCGGCGGACAGAACGAAAATCAAAATCCTCACCGTTCATCCCGCGAGAGCAGCGGGATGGGGCGGAGATGCAGACCCCGCAAGGATGGGGCATCTGCAAACACCTCTGCCGCCACCGAGTTAGGAATTGGACAGACGGTACAGCATCGCCAGGACCATCAGGTCCGACCGTGTAAACAGCCAATGTTCCGCCTGCTTACCCGCCGCCTCTGCGCGTGCGATAAAGCCGATGTGCCGGGTGCGCGCCAGAAGGCGGAGACGCTCGAGGCCGATGCCCGTCAGGCTGGAAGTCTCGGTGTCCGTGAAGATCTTCTGGCTCGACTTGACCTTGATCATGCGTTTGCCCTCAATCACCAATCTAAGCGCCAGCGAATCATTCGGCGTTGGCCGGGTTACCAGCCCGGGCCGTTGCTCCTGTATTCGTGGCCCTTCTCCTCCTGGTTCGCACTATAGCCGCTGTGTGCGCGCTTTCAATCGAGTGGGGACAGCAATTGTGGGTCGGGAGAATCCGAGTACTACATTCCGGTAAAGCCCTGAGGCGATGAATCTGGGCGGCGCTCAGAACACCATGCGCGAATGACGGTGGGTGAGGTGGGGCGATTATGTCGCGGCTGAAGCCGCGACCCACAAGGCACGACCGTGCGAGGGGGAAGGCGAAAGATGCCGGGCTTCTCGGCACAAATCGCCGGGCCCCCACAAATCGGAGGAAAGCCCGGCGCCACGCAAACAACGGCCGCGGTTTGCGGTCGCAGCGATGGAACGATTAGCTGACGGGGAGCACAATCATTAGGTGGGGAATCCGTCGGAGGTTCTTAAGCGCTCATGAAACCGCACAATCCCATCGACCACGTGGATTCGTGTCGGGCGGACAAGAGGCTTGGTTGTGCCGAATTTCTCACAAACCAATCCCTCCTTTGCCGCACCTTTCTTCGGTTCCTTGCAATATCCGAAATGCGTCCTTGGCCTGATGCTTTGCTCTAGCCTTTGCTCTGCTCTGACCAATCTTGACAGAGGCTTTGAAAATCGTCCCAACGGAGAGGATTCCTCCCAATTTGTGCGAAGCTACGGCGGCCAGGCCCATGGATGCGATGCACCCGCAGGATGCGCAATCAGGATTACCGCCAAACTGGCATGGAGTGATCTTTGTCCGCAGGTCGGCCGACAATGTCTGGGTCGTGAGTGCGAAAACACAGTCTTGTGGGCTGTGCGGGGGCGAGGCAAATTGCCGAATCAGCCCCGCGCGCATGTCCAGTTTCGAATATTGCTTTCGCAATTCCATCATGTCCGCGATGGCCTGCGCACGCTCCTCTGCACTCAAGATTTCCGGCATTCGATCTCCAACCTGAGGAGTGAACAGGCTGAACCATACTTTCTTGACCTCCGGGCGTGGCGTCCAGAATTCCAGGAATTCGGCGAGGTAGCCGAAGCGCTTCATCATTTGACCTGTAACTGTGCAATGGACCGTGATCCTCTGCCCAACGATGTTCTTAAGAATGCGATCGTAGGTTGCCGGCGCTCGCCGCACATCGTGCTCCGGTTGCAACCCATCAATGGACACAACTACGTGCAGATGCGGCAGCCTCGCCCAAGTCGGACCCATCGTTCGGAAGGCGCTGGTAACAATCTGCACGTGGATTCCGCGCGCCAACAGCAGGGGAATCAGCAGCTCGAGTTCGCGATAACGGACTAGAGGGTCACCCCCGACGATAGATAAGTGCAAAGGCTTCAGCCGATCGACGACTTCAAGAACTCCATCGACCAGGGATTGGCCTCTTCGATCGTTCAAGTCGCGCAATGTCTGCCCGCCGCCTAGGTGCGCGACGTCGTACGCGTAACAGCCCGGACATTTCAAAGGGCATTCACGTGTGATTTCTATCGAAAGAGAGGGTTGTTCGCCCTTGAGGATCTTGCCCCATGCATGAATGACTTGAGAGGTGTGCACCGGTGGTAGTCCTTTTCCGATGTGTCTTGCCTGCAGTCATTTCAGTTCAGAGAGTCTGTCTGATTGTTTTTTCCGTTCGATTGGCCACGGAAGCAATGGCCTCCCTCTTCTTTCGATGCGGAAAACGGTGTGGGAGATAGCTTGCGACGAGAAGAGGATAGAGGGGTTCTATGTTTCATATCGTGCCCCTACAACAAAACGATTTGCGAGTGCTCAGAAGCCTTCGAGGAGCCAGGCGTTGGAGTTGGCGCTGGCTTCCCAGATGGCGAGATGGCGTCCGTCGGGAGAGGGGATGGCCCAGCCCAAATCTTTTTCTGGTTCCTGGAGGAAGGGTTTCGCTCGGCCGCGCAAATCGACGTTCAAGAGTGTCTGCATGCCAGCCGACGACGAAGCGGTGACCCAGATGGTGCGTCCGTCGGCGGCCCAGTCAAGGCTGGAGATGCCGGACCAGTCCTGCAGTGCGAGAGTGCGATCCTTGCCATCAGCGATGGAAAAAAGGCGAATGTTGCCGGGACCGGGAACATGTGTTTTCTTGGCCAAGGCGAGAGTTAAGCCGTCGGGGCAGAGAGACCAGTTTTCCAAATGCGAGGCGGCGCCTTCGGCGCCTTCGATGCGAGTCAAGGGAGTTTTCTTTCCCGTGACTGGGTCGAACGTGAAGAAATCCAGGCTATCCGAGGAAACCTGGCTAAGAACGCAAACGGCAGAAGGTGCGCGTGAACACTGAAAATTCGTAATGCCGGGTTCGGCAAGCACCAATTGGGGAGTGCCGCCCGAGAGCGGAAGGCGCATGAGGCGCGTAAGCCATTGACGGTCCCCGGGATCCGGATTGCGAACGAAGAGAATCTCGGAGCTATCGGGATTCAGACGGGCGCTGGTTACGGATTGATCGCCGCCGACGAGCAAGTCCGGAGCCGGCTGGTCAATGGCCTGCTTGAAAAGATGGAAGACGCCATCGCGATCCGAAGAGAAAATCACGGATTGGCTGTCCGGGGTCCATGAAAAAGGAAGATTCCTGCGTTCGATGAGGCCCAACTGGCGTAAAGGAGCGAGCGAACCACCGGCGCGGTCAATTTCTGAGACATAGACGATAGGGGATTCGGCCCAGCGGAGATAGCTCAAGTGTCTTCCATCCGCGGAGATGCTAGCGCGCATCTTGCCGTCAGGACCGCTGGTAAGCCGCTGCGGCTGGCCGATCGTGTGATACCCCTGGGGGTCGAGCCGTATGGCCCAAAGGTTGGCATCATTCGCGTTGGGCGGCAGCTCGGCATAGGAGTAGATTAAGCGGCCGTCGGGGGTCCACACCAGAGCGCCGCGCAGGCGCGCGCTCGTCAACAGGCGGTTGGTCGCCTGAGTGGCTAGATCGCGAACGAACAAGGAAGCGTCGGTCTCTTCCATCCCGTGGAGATAGCGCGAGCTCATATAAGCGATGCGGTGTCCATCGGGGGACCATGCGAAGGCGCTGATATTGTCGCCGGGCTCACCCAGGAGCTTATGAGCGCTGCCACCGTCTGGCTGGGCCAGCCAGATCTCCTGGCGACCGTATTCTCCGCGAAGGAAGGCAAGTTGCGAGCCGTCGGGAGAGACCATACCGTTTTCGGCGGCGTCGATGAGCTTGCGAGGAGTGCCACCGAAAACAGACACGTCCCACAAGCTAGGCTGCCCACCAGCTGCGGCCACACGAGTCGCGAGCACATGATTTCCGTCAGGGAACCAACTGACGAATCGGGCTTTTCCGGGATCGGGGACCGCCACGGAATGAGTCTCTCCGGAACCGACTACGCGGAGAAACAGGCCGGTGCGGTCGGTGAAGGCAAGATAGCGGCCGTCCGGGGAGAGAGCGGCGCTCATGACTGGCTCGTTTTCGGGGTTGCCGGTCAGGCGGCGTTCGGAAAGGCGCACCGAGGCGGCGGACCGGTGACCCGCTTGCCAACCGCCAAAAACTCCAAAGAGCAGGACGAGGGAAGTTGCCAGAGCAATTTGCCAATACCTGCGAGCATGAAAGGCACCCTGATGAGGCTGAGTGGATTGAGCCGGTTGTGGGCTTTGGGCTGGTTCCTTGAGCGTGGCCGCAGGGTCGTTTACGGGAGCAATGAAACGATAGCCACGCCGGGCGAGAGTTTCGATGAAACGGGGATTGTCGGCGGAATCGCCGAGCGTGTCTCGGAGACGCTTGACGGCGGCATTGAGGCCATGATCGAAGTCGACGAAGGTGTCGGAAGGCCAGAGCTTGCTTTGCAATTCTTCGCGGGTGACAAGCTCGCCGGGTTTGGCTAAGAGAAGGGCTAAGACCTGGAGGGGCTGTTCCTGGAGGCGGATTCTTGCGCCGCTGCGGCGGAGTTCGCCAGCGCGAAAGTCGGCCTCGAAGATCCCAAAACGGACTACGCCGCTTGTTTCTTGCTGAGGCACTGGTGGCGACCTCCGGCCCGCGGGGCCCTGCTGGTAAAGACGAACTGAAGAGGGCAGAAGTTTCTGACGAATCCCGCGTCACTTCAACGCCTATCCATTTGACGCGGCTTGAGTTAAGCCGTTACCTGGAATTGGCAATCTCGCTATCCCCCCAGCATTGAGGTACTTACAACCGTGACCGATCTTCGGGCTCACCGTGGAGGTGAGCGCCGTGAGCGGAAAAAGCCTGAGGAAATGGATGGGATTGGGCCTGGTGGTCGCGATGTCTGGAGGTCCAGCAAAAGCTAAGGTTGTGCCAAAGACCCCCGTCGTTGTGACAATTTCGGTGCATAACGATGTGGCGGTGCCGTGGGGAACGATTCGAGGGGCGGAGGAAGAGGCTTCGCTCGTATTCCGACAAGCAGGAATCGATGTCGAATGGCTAAACTGCCAGGCGGTTTCAGAGGTGACCGTGGCGGCGGAGAAATCGAGGAGCTGCGGGGAGGCGATCTTTCCGGAACACTTGCAACTGCGGATTGTGAAGCGGTCCGTTGGATTGTCCCCGAAGGTCATGGGGATCTCATTTCTTTCCGAGGACGGCAGTGGATGCCAGGCGGACGTATTTTATGAGCGGATCGAGGGACTGCGGCGAGAGAGTAACGCAAGCCTGGCGAGCATTCTGGGGGATGTGGCGTCACACGAAATCGGACACTTGCTGCTGGGGACGAATTCGCACGCTTCCCGCGGAATTATGCGCGCGGTCTGGGGGCGTGATGAGCTTGCCAGCGTCACCCAGAGAGCGCTGATTTTTTCGGAGAAGGAATCCGCGCAGATGAGAGCAAGGCTTGGAAGCGCGGAAACGCGCAAGAAGGACGCGCCCCTGGTTTCAAGCGGGCACTTGGGAGATTGAAGCAAGAAAGAATCGCGCGGCTGTTTCTGCTAAGAGCTAGCGGGTTGGGTCTCGTTTTTCGGCGCGGGCGAGGGCTTCTTCGAGCATTTTGGCGATGCGGCGGTCGCGGGATTCGGGGGAGCGGTAATAGAAGATGCCAAGCAACTGGTGGCGGCGCTGCAAGGGAGTCATGGACTGCCAACCTTGATAGGCTCGAGGATCGCTGGCGAACGCACGCTTGAGGATGGGGGGCAGGTCGAGCTCGGCTTCCATGGTGGTGAGCAACTGTTCGGCGACTTGTTCGGCGCGGCGCACGCGGGATGCCGGGCTTTTTACGTTGACGACCCAATCGCAGATCCATTTGCGCATGGAAAAGGTGAGCTCGTTGTCGAACCAGCGGCGGAAGGAGCGGTCTTCGTTGAGGATGCGCAGGAGTTCGGCGGGAACGATGGCGACGCGCTTTGCGGTGTCGGGCACGAGGCGAAACTGGGCAGTTTCGCCGACACTGACGTTGGCGCCGGTCTGCATGCTCCTTTTGACAAGCATGCAGTGATAGCCCTTGCCAGTGGGGAACACGGAAGAGCGAAACGTGAAGCTGTTGATTTCACCTTTGACTCTGACCTTGGCGCGAGTTCCCCAGACTTTAGAGACGTCGAACGGGACGCGGATCATGACCCAGCCGAGGCGCGAGTCCACCATGCGCTCGAGGGTGGCTTTGAAGGATTTGGCGACAAGTTTGGGCTTCATGGAATAATCTGAGCGAGGAAAAAATCAAAGGAGGGCACGCGGGAGCGTGCCTGTCGGCAAGTGGCACACGCGCAAAACCAGCGTCTGCGGCACTCGGAGTCTGGCTCGGACGATTATGCTCCGGCGCCTTTGGAGAAGCTGGCGACGGCTTCAGCTTCAGTGTTGTAAACATCGAAGACGGTCAGCAACTTGGTGATCTGGAGCACTTCCTGGAACTTGCTGCCGAGGTGGCAGAGCCGCAGAGAAGCGCCCTGCGACTTCACGCTGTGATGCGCGGCGACGAGAGTGCCGAGGCCGGCGCTGTCAATAAAAGTCACGTTGTCCATATTGAGGACAATTTTCTTTTTTCCTTCAGCGATCAAGCTTTTTACTTTTTCGCGCAAGGCGTTGCTTTCCTCGCCGAGGACAATGCGCCCGTCCAGTGCCACCACGGACACGCCATCCACTTCGCGGTTTGTCATCTTCAAGGCCACGTTATTTTCCTCCTAATCGGAAAGCGGTTCCGGCGGCAACCCGGGCCGGAACCGTAAAGCTTATCAAAATAGGGATGATCCCAGCGCGACGAATCGTAGTCGAAGCCCGGGCAAGGGTCAAATCACCAGGCGGCTAATAATAGTCCGCGCAGGACATGTAATAGCCGCACATGGAGCAAATCAACTTGCAGTGCCGCGATTCCAATCTCTGCGAGCAAACGGGACAATACCGCGAAGGATCTTCGGCACGAGCGACAGGACTCTGACCATCCCGCAAAGGCGCAACGGATTCAGATGCGGCCTGCGCGGGATCACCTTCAACCCGGACTGGCTCCCACTTCGCGGCGCGTTCCACGGCTCGACGGTTATAGCACAGTGCGGGGAAAAGTGGATAGGGAATAGGATTGAAACCAATACTGGGTTGGGCGCATCCTTCTTATTGGTAAGTGTTTTTGGGGAAAGGCCCGGCAGGTTGGGCCTTCAGGTGGGTACCATGGTCCGGCAAATCGTGCTCGCAGGTTTAGTGGTTTTACTCCCGGCCGGGTTGCGGGCTCAAGGGCGCGGAGCGATGGCCCCGGTTTCACATGTTGGCGCCATGGCGCCGAGGGCGGTGATGCCTGCTCCTCACGCAATGCCGGTGCGGGCGATGCCTGGCCCGCGGATGGTTGCGAGAGGCGGGACTGTGCGGCCAAGGACGGGAACGCCAGTAGCCCGAAACACGCGTGGGCAGATCACCACGCGACGGCGCTTTGAGAACCGCTTTGATAACGAGGATATTGCCCGCAGACGGGATTGCAACTCGGCACCGGGATTGGGATTCGATGCGGTACATCAGGCCGCGATATGCGGATCAGGCATAGGGTTTGGGGGGCGCGGCTTCTCAGGATCCTCTTTCTTCCCATTTTTTGATGGCGGCTTTTTCCTTCCGGGTTCTCCCACCGCCGTAGAAGATAGTTCGGCGGTTGAACCCGCGCAGCCAGAAGACACGGATGTAGATGCTCGCGGCGCAAGCCGCCGTCGCGTGGCTGCCGCGCCGCTGTCGACCCCACCGACGGAAGCGTCCAACGCGACGCCTGCGGAGAGCGAAAAGTTCGTCTTTGTGCGAAGGGATGGAACGGTATTTTTCGCGGTGGCTTACGCCTGGGAAAGCGGGACGCTGCGCTATATCACCGAGCAGGGGTTGCGCCGCACGGTCACCCAGGATGCGCTGGACCTGGACGCCACACGGGAATTCAACGAACAACGCGGATTGAGTTTCAGATTACCTTCCTGAAGGCTAATTCTTCGCGGGTTCCGGCATGACATAGCCGGACTTTGCCGGCAAGCCGGCGCGCTCCAACTGCACCGTAGTGTGCTCCACTCCAAATTCCTTCGCGGCTACCTGCTTAATCGAAGCGAGCAAGCGCTCGCATTCGTCGAGGTGCATATCGGGGACTCGCGCGTGAAGGCTCAGGGCATGGTGACCGCCGCCGAGGGACCAGAGGTGGACGTCGTGTACTTCCTGCACGCCTTCGACTTTCAAAATAGCCCGTGCGACATCTTCGACGCGCAAATCAGGCGGGCGGCCCTCCAAAAGAATGTGCGAAGATTCGCGCAAGATGCCGATGCTGGACCATAGCACGAGCAAGCCGATGGCCAGGCCAAGAACCGGATCAATCCAGCGCGCGCCCGTCGCATGGATAATTAGCGCGCCCGCAATAATGGCGATGTTGGAGAGGGCGTCGCCAAAGTTGTGAATGAGGATGCTGCGGAGATTGAGGTCGCGGCGTCCGCGGATGAGAGCAAGCGTGATGCCGCCGTTCACAGCAAGCGCGGCAACGGAAGTCCAGATCATCCAGCTTTCGACTACTTCCACGGGGGAGCGGAAGCGCTCGAAAGCTTCATATCCCAGCCAGAGAGAAAGTAAAACAAGCACAAAGGCGTTGGTAAACGCGGCTAGGGTGCCGGCACGGTGATAGCCGTAAGTCTTTTCGCTGTCGGCCGGGCGCTGGGCCCAGCGCATGGCCAGAAAAGAAATGCCGAGAGCGGGGACATCGGAAAGATTGTGAACGGCGTCATTCAGAAGGGCGACGCTGCGGCCGAGAATACCGCCGAAAACCTCCGCAACCACCAAGCCGAGTGTGGCGGCCATGGCCCAGCCCAGAACAGAAGGGCGCAGCGTGGGATGAGCATGGCAGGCATGACCGTGGCCGGCGTGACCGTGGTCGTGTGAATGTGCGGCCATCGGCCCTATTCTACCCGTGCAATGGCGGCAGTGCAGCCCTTTCGCGCGCTTATTAGGCAGTATGACACTTCGCTTCCGCGAATTGATTGACGCTCCCCGCGTCGGCTGCGACCATGAAGCAAGCTTCGCGTTCCGCGCGTGTTGGTGTGGAACGAGCCTTCACTCAGGGGTTTTTGCGCGCAGAACAATGACGGTGCCCATCGCCAAATTGAGTTTTTGGGGCGTGCGTGGATCGACGCCGACGGTAGACCCGGCGACGTGGCGCTACGGCGGCAACACGCCTTGTCTGGAGTTGATCGCTCCGGACGGCGGATTGCGGCACCGGGCTGCGCATGCTGGGGAGCCGCTGGGCCGCGCCGAACGGCGGAAAAACGCCGGAAACGCACATCCTCGTTACGCACTATCACTGGGATCACATCCAGGGAATTCCGTTTTTTTCGCCTCTGTACGTGGAGAACAACGAATTTCATTTCTACAGCTTCCGGTCAAAATTTCTGGGGCGCGACAGCCTGAAACAAGTTTTCGAAGCACAGATGGCGCTGCCTTATTTCCCCGTGGACATGTCGGCGATGAGCGCCAGCCGCAAGTTCAAGGAAGTAGATGGCGGCGAATCGTTTACGGTTGGCGAAAACAATATCACGACACGCTGGCTGAATCATCCGCAGGGCTGCTTGGGATTTCGAATCGAGACGCCTGCGGGGATCGTGGCGTATGCCACGGACAATGAGCCGGGTGACGCGAAACTGGACGAAAGCTTGCGCGAACTGGCCGCTGGTGCGGACATCTTCATTAACGACGCGCAATTTACTCCCGAGCAACTGGAAACGACGAGAAAGGGCTGGGGGCACTCCTCGTGGCTGGAGGGAGCGAAAGTGGCGCGGCAATCGGAGGCCAAGACGCTGGTGCTCTTCCATCACGATCCCGATTCGACCGATCGCATGGTAGATTCGATACTGCGGCAGGCGCGGGAAGAGTTCGATTCGGTGTACGCGGCCAGCGAAGGGATGGTGGTGACGCTAGGAGCGCCCGGCGACCGCGTGCAGGCGCACATGCCGGGAACGCGAACGGCGTTGCGCCGCGAAGCGCAATTCCAGGCGAAAGTCTGCGGGGTGACCGAAGGCGGGAAGGATTTCGAGGAAGAGACTGTGGTCCGGGATATTTCCCTGCAAGGCGCGCTCATCTCGCTGAAAAACATGCCACGGCTGCAATCGGAGCTGCAAGTGACGATGGAGGCGCCAGGCGCGGATGGCGTGCAATCGATGAATTTGCGGGGTTATGTCGTGAGGATCGACGCGGGAGCGGAAAAGGGGCATGTAGCGGTGGGCGTGGTCTTTACGGACTAAGCTGTGTTCAAGCTTTCTTGCGGTAGGTCGAATCCGGATCAGTCGGCCGATGTGTAGCGGCTTGCCGATCGGACTTAACCGGCGCTTCTTCTTCAACTGCTGGCTCGACCCTTCGAATGGTCACGGGTTGCTTTGGCTGTTCGTCGACGTGAAGCTGAAAAATGTCGGGCCGCGCATAGTGGCCAACAACATCCAAGTCGTATTTTCCACGGACGATCTGGGCGCGATCAATCTCGGCAATCAGAATAGCCTCGCCTTCCATATTGGGCCCAGCAAGAAAATTGCCGAAGGGGTCCACAATGCAACTGCCACCGCGGCAAACGATGGTATTTGGGTCTTCTCCATAGACGGAGCGATAGTCGGACGGAAAATCGCTGCGGCGGTTGAATTGGTTGCAGGAAAGCACGAAGCACCGGCCCTCGACAGCGATGTGGCGCATCGAAGCGGTCCAGGAGTCGCGCGCGTCGGCGGTTGGCGCGCAATAAATCTCGATCCCTTTTGCGTACATGGCTGTGCGCATCAGAGGTAGATAATTCTCCCAGCAAATCAACGCGCCAAGCTTCCCGAGAGGCGTTTCAAAAACCGGCATGGTGGAACCGTCGCCAAACCCCCACACCAGGCGCTCGGAACCAGTTGGCATGATTTTCCGGTGCTTACCGAGGAAGCTGCCGTCCGGTGCGAAGAACAAGACTGTACAGTAGAGAGTGCCGCGGTCCCGTTCGACGACGCCGATAACCAGATAGATGTTGTTGCGTCGCGCCGCCTGAGAAAGTTCGTCGACTGCGGGACCCGGGACGTCAACGCTGCTCTCCCAGTACCTGCGAAAGTCCTCGCGGCCTTCTTCCGTTCGCGCGCCAACCACGGCACCGAAGTCCAGCCCCCGCGGATAGGCGGAGACAAATGCCTCAGGGAAAAGCGCGAGTTGCGCGCCCATGCGGGCCGCTTCGTCTATGAGCGTGTGAACTTTCTCGATAGTTCGCTGGCGATTGAAAGCGACGGGAGCGGCTTGGACGACCGCCACTTTAACGGGCTGACCAGCAGACGTTGCATCTCGTTTGAGTGTGTTATTCGACATGGGCGGAACGTTTTTGTGTACCCGATTTGGGTTCTGACAATATATACCGAACCAGCTTGAGGGGCGACTGCTACCCACCAATTCTTGGCTTGCCGCGACGACTCCTGTAGGCTGAGATGACTGCTTATGGCTGAGAAGAGACCGAATTTCGTACCTGTCAGCGCGCTGGACAAACGGCCGCCGTCGAAACGTGATCTTTTGCGCGGGCTGGTGCGGCAGGCGCCGTTCGTGGCTAAGAATTTTCAGCTTTATTTTCGTAATGCATGGCGTCGGCACATTTTGCGGACCAAGGTCGTGGCACCCTACGCGGTTACGTTTTACGTCACCCACAAATGCAATCTGGCGTGCAGTTATTGTACGCAAAAGGAGCCGGAGGTCTTCAGCGACGAACTGCCAACGCTAGAGACGATTCAGTTGCTGAAGCGTATCCGAAAAGAGACGGACTCTATCGTGATTACTGGCGGCGAGCCGACATTGCGAGCGGACATCGAAGAGCTCGTCGAGGCGGCGCGCTTCGAATGCAGATACCGCTCGCTGCTCTTAATCACCAACGGCACGCTGCTGGACCGCAAGCCGCGGATTCTGCGAGCCGTGACCGGATTGGTGGTAAGCCTGGATGCGCTGGCGGCTGACCCGACGAATCCGCTTTCGAAACCGGCGGCGTTGCCAAAGGTGCTGGAAAACCTAGAACTCGCGAAAGAACTGCTCGGCAGCCCGCGCCGCATCACGATCAGCACGGTGATCGAGCAATGGAATATTGGGGAAGTCGAGCGGCTGCTGAACTGGTGCGGGGAACAAGGCTTTGTTTTTGCAGCGCAATCGGCGCAGATGGAGAAAATGCCGAATCTGGCGCTGTTGCAAAACCCGAAGTACCAAGCGTTGGTGGACAAAATCATCGAACGGCGGCGCAAAGGCGCTCAACCGATCAACGGCACACCGCGGACGATTGAAACGCTGCTGCGGTTTGGCGATTTTCAGTGTTATCCGACGATGTTTCCCCGGGTGTATCCGAATGGCGATGTTTTCTATCCCTGCGAGCCGCTGCGTAAAGTTGCCGGTAATTTACTGCGGGATGGATCGCTAAGGAAAATCTTCGCACGCGGAAAGAAAATTTATGGAGACATTCCGCCTTGTCAGGGGATCTGCTACCTGTTCGGAAACGTGCTGTCGCATTACTACGTAAATGACTTTTGGGGGCTGGCGGGGGATTTCATCCGCTGAAAACCAAAAAGAAAATGTTTAACGCCCCGACCGGATCGGGGCAGGCACCGGGCATAGAGGATGCGGAGAGGTTGGCGGGACTGCTAGCAGAAAGTTTGTGGCTTGAGGAGTTTTTGGTCCAGACCCAGATTTCTGCTTCGGCGCTTCCGTTGCTTCCACTTGCGCTTCGACGTCCTTGCTTTCCCAGCCACGTGCCATAGCCATATTTTGACACAGATTGGCCTAACCATGGCGCGATTCATAACCAAAAGGTGCGAAAAAACTCAGGCACCGGCGGCGCGGCGTTGGGGGAGAACAGGGAGCGCGGGGCGCATCACGCCGCGAATGGTGCTCGCAGCGACGCGCGCGAGATGCTCGGCGAAAACACCGCGATAAGCAAAGACAGCCGTCCCGTTTCCCCAGTTGACGCGAAGAAACCAGCGGCCGTCGGACTCTTCGGCGCACACAGAAGTAATTTCGCCGACGGGAATTTCCAGAAATGAATGAAAGTGCGAGTCGAGCACGGAAATATGTTCGGCGCCGACGAAAAGTCGTGCGGCGAAGGACGACACTTCTCCCAGCTTGAAACGTCCGCCATTGATGACCACGAAGGCGCCCAGTTCTCGGGCCTTGTCATCGGCGTTGGTATCCGTCTTGGCAGGAGGCAGAAGAATGGCGCCAATAAACATGGCCAGGCCAACGATGGCCGGAACGAAGCTAGTCCCAAAACCAAGCGGCAGAATCACCAGGGCCGCTCCGCCGATTCCCAAGAAAACGCGGAAGAGCATCCAGGAGCGGGGATTGCGCCTCGCGTGCAGTATCTTTGGAATGAGCAACACCAGGGCGAAGAGAGCTCCGACAGCAAAATGACGAAGCCGCTTGCCGAAACTCTCCGGCTGGGAAATCGCTGGGTTGGATGCGACGCTCATCTTTGATCTTTCAATGAATCTTTCAAGGTTGACCTCTCACGGCTGCAAGCCGCCGATTTCGCGCATGCGGGCGAAAGCACGGCGCACGTGAGGAATGGTGATAGAACCGCCAACGATCAGCGCCACGTTGAGAGCGTCGATCACTTCGTCGCGCTTCCAGCCTTCCTCGCCGCAGCGAACCAAATGATAGGTGATGCAATCGTCGCAACGCAGAACGGTGGAAGCGACCAGCCCGAGCAATTCCTTCGTTTTAGTACTGAGGGGGCCGGGTTCGTAGGCCTGGTGGTCCAGAGCGAAGAAGCGCTTGATGCCGAGGTGGCCGCAGCCCAGGATTTCCTCGTTCAAGTCGGTGCGAAACTTCTGAAAGTCTTCCAGGCGATCGGCCATTATTCCTCCAGGATACGAATTCCAACGCACCAATCTTGTCCGCTATTATGGACCAACACGGACCATCGCGTCAGTGCACACGACTCAGGGCAGGTAATTTAGGGCGTGTAACCGGGGCCGCGGAGGATTTTGCCGGGCAACGCTCCCGTCATCTCGCCATGGTCGATGACCGGCACGCCGTTGACGAGCACATATTCCATTCCTTGCGACAGTTGATTGGGATTCTCGAACGTGGCCACGTCGTGAATTTTTGCCGGATCAAAAATGACGATGTCCGCACACAAACCGGCCTTTAGGACACCGCGATCGGCGAAGCGCATGCGTTGTGCGGGCAATGCAGAAAATTTCCGGATGGCGTCTTCGAGCGTGAGCTTGTGCTCCTCGCGAACGTATTTCCGCAAGATGCGAGGAAACGTTCCATACGCGCGCGGATGGGGATGTTCCTTTCCGAGAATGCCATCGGGAGAAGTGCCGGAGGAGTCGTTATCCACGGAGACCCAGGGCTGCTGGAGCGCAAGAGCAACGTCGGGCTCGGACATGCCGAAGACGGCGACGGAAGTGAGCGCATGATCTTCAATCAGCAGGTCGAAGAGAGCGTCCATCGGATCCTTGTTCCAGGTTTTTGCGATCTCGGCAAGGGTCTTGCCTTGCAGAGGAAGTAATTGTGGATTGTGCACGACGCCGATGAGGACGGCTTCGGGCCCGGGAATCTCCTGCCATTCGTTATCCCATTGATCGGAAGGCGTGAGCATGTCTTTGCGGATACGGTCGCGCATCGCAGGATCCTTCAAACGCTCGATGAGCTTGGCGTTGCCGCCGTCATGCGCCCATGCGGGAATGAAAGCGGAAAAGTCGTTGAACCATGCGGGATAAGCGTAAGTGTCCGCGGTGATGTCGATGCCTTGCGCTCTGGCGGAGTTGATCTTCGCCACGACCTCGGGCATGCGCCCCCAGCTTGGTTTGCCGCCGACCTTCAGGTGCCAGATTTCGACGGGGATGTGGGCTTCGTGGCCGATGCGTAGCGCTTCGTCAATGGCCGGCAAGATGCCGGTGCCTTCGTTGCGCATGTGGGTGGCGTAGATGCCACCGAATTTTGAAGCTTCCGCAGCGAGAGCGATCAACTCCTCAGTCTTGGCGTAGGGCGCGGGAGCGTATTCGAGAGAAGTGGAGACGCCGACTACGCCGTCGCGCATCGTCTGGCGCACGAGCTCTTGCATTTGCTCGAGCTGCGCGGGCGTGGGCTGCACGTCGTCATCGCCAAGCACCATCCGCCTGACGCGCGTGGCGCCTACATAGCTGGCGATGTTGATTCCGATGTGTTGTTTTTCGAGCCGGGAAAAGTATTCGCGAAACGTCCGCCAGTCGACCTGAATGCGGTAGTGGTCGAATTGCTCTTGATCGGCTCGGACAATGGCTCCATTCAGAGGCGCGATGGACTCTCCCTCGCCCGTGACTTCCGTGGTGATCCCCTGGTAGATCTTCGAGGGCAGACGGGGTTCGACGAGGATGGTGTACTCCGACTGTCCGAGCATGTCGATGAAGCCGGGAGCAACGACTTTGCCGCGAGCGTCAATGGTGTGTGCACGCCTCGCGTTGCTGAGATTGCCGATGGCGATAATCTTTCCGTCGCGAATGCCGAGGTCGCCCGAGTACCACGGCGAGCCCGTGCCGTCGATGATGTGGCCGTTGGTGATGACAATGTCGTAGGTCCGCTCTGGCCCGCCAGATTCGAGAGGAGCGACTCCAAAGAGCACGACCATCGAAAAGAACACGGACTTCCATTTATGAAAATTGCCCTTCGTCATCATCTGCTCCTCGGGATCACTTTGTGTCCGCCTGGTAGACGATCCGCCCGCCCACAATCGTGGTGACAACTTTCGTGAAGGCAATCTTGTGCGGATCAATGTCGAAGATATTCTGCGAAAGAATGATCAGGTCGGCAAGCTTGCCAACCTCCAGAGAACCTTCCGTTTTTTCGCGGCGTCCGGCAAACGCTGCCGCGAGCGTGTAACCCTCGACCACTTGCGCCACTGTCAATCGCTGCGCGGGAACAAATCCCGCTTCGGGTTGACCCTCGGTTGTTTGGCGAGTCACGCCGGTCTGAACCCCTTCCCAAGGATTGAGAGTCACGACGGGCCAATCGCTGCCGAAGGCCAGGTGTCCTCCCGCCTCCGCAATACTTTTCCAAGCCCAAGCGCGAGAAGCGCGGTCGGGCCCGATATTCCGCGCCCACACGTCCAGCGTATTGGAATCCGGGTATGAATGGAGTGGCTGCATGCTGGCAATCACCCCGAGTTTGCCGAATCTCGGAATGTCGGAGGCGGCGATGGTTTCAATGTGTTCGATGCGCGGGCGGTGATCGCGCTTGTGGTTCCGCGTTTCGGCATTTTCATAGGCATCCAGCGCCGTCCGAACGCCGTAGTCGCCAATCGCATGCGTGAAAAGCTGCAAGCCGCGCTTGTCGAGCTCCGCAACCGCGGCCTTGTAACTCGAAGGCTCCCAGAAAAGTCTGCCCTTCACGGAGGGATCGTCACTATAAGGCTCCAGCATTGCCGCGGTGTGCGATTCGATGACGCCATCCACCATGAATTTGACGGCGCCGGCATCGATCCAATCGTCGTGGAATTTCTTCCGGGCGTGTTCGATGGCTTCGAGGTCCTGAGGCCGCAGCTCTGGCGGATTGAGGAAGTAAGCGATATACATGCGCAGCGTGAGGTCGCCGCGGCGGCGCATTTCGTCGAAGAGATCGAGCGCTTCAAAATCCTGCCCAGCACTGTGGACGCGAGTGATGCCGTGCTGATTCGCCCATTTCATGCCCGCGCGCAGAGCCAAGAGTTTTTCAGCGCGAGAAGGCTTTGGAATGATCTTGGCGACCAGGTCCTGAGCGGACTCCTTGAGCGCACCGGTCGCCTCGCCCGTTTTGGGGTCGCGGACAATCGCTCCGTTTGGCGGATCTGGAGTTTCCCGCGTGATCCCTGCCAACGCGAGAGCTTTCGAATTCGCCCAATAGGTATGCCCGTCATAGCCTTCGAGGAAAACCGGCCGATCGGGAAAGATTTCGTCCAGATATTTCTTGTGCGGAAGCGCCTCGGGACCGAACATCGCGTAATTCCAGCCACGGCCGAGGACCCAGTCATCTCCAGGATGTTCAGTGGCATATTCGCGCAAGCGCTTCTGAATGTCGGTGGCGTCCTTTGCGCCCTCAAGATTCACGCGGCCAAGACTAAAGGAGCCGTCGATAAAATGGATGTGGCAATCTACAAAACCCGGGAGTACAAGTTTTCCGCCGGCGTCGATCACTTTTGTGCCCATGCCGCGCATCTGCTCGATTATGGGGTCGTCACCGACAGCGACAATCTTGCCGCGATGAATGGCCACGGCCTGGGCCCACGGCTGTTTTGGGTCTTCCGTGTAAACGCGGCCGTGCACGACGATGATGTCCGCCGGTTCAACCATCCGTCCTTGCGCGCGCGATATCGAGGCAGCGCAGAGCAAGAGTGCGAGCGGCTGAAGAATGGCGCGAAGCGGCTGATTTTTCATCCGTACCTGCCCCTGTGAATCAGAATGTTGGCGGCGTGTTGATCCACAGCAGCCAGGTTTCCTTCCGTCCGGGGTTTTTCCACCGGTGCGGAGTCGAACTCTCAAAGTACAGACTATCGCCGGGTTTCAGCTGGTAATGCTCCTTGCCGTCAAGCCAGATTTCAAATTGTCCGCGAAGGACGTGCAGGAATTCTTCGCCTTCATGCGAATACGATTCGCCGCTGCCGCCACCGGGCTTGATGCGGAAAAGATGCGGTTCCATCACCGTGTTTCCCCAGGCCAGCAGCTCCATGCGCACGTCAGGAGTAGTCTCGAGGACTTTTCGCTGATTTGGGCGCACCAGGCGCGGATTATCACCGGCAGTTTCAAAGAGCGAAAGAATGTTCGTTCTGTAGAAGCGCGCGATGCGGCGCAGCGTGGCGATCGAGGAGCGCATCTGCCCGCGCTCAAGCGCGCTGAGAAAACCGACGGAGACACGGGTGGCGCGAGCCACTTGCGCCAGCGAAAGGCCCCGGCGAGTCCGCAAGCGGCGGAAGCGCTGCCCGGGCAGTAGCCTGCTCTCTGCTGGAGCGGAGACAACTCCCTGGCGCTTCAGCACGTGAACAATCGCGGCGGGATTGAGGCCCCGCGCGCGGCGCAGGAAAATCGCGCGTTGCAACAGGCGCACATCGGATTCAGTGAAGAGGCGGTAGCGGCTGCGCGTACGCTGAGGCGACACCAGACCCAAAGCCTCCCATGCGCGCAACGCCGAGGAAGAAATGCCCACGCGGCGGGCCACCTCGCTGATGCGCAGCAAGCGCGGAGGCTTCCGCGAGGCCGATACGTTGGATAAATTCTTTCTGCTTGACACGGGTCCGGGCTTTCTCTAAGTTTACAGTATTATAGTAAGGTTTCGGGGACACAGCAACCACGAAGAATGGCTCCTCGAAAATTTCTTCGCGGCAGGGGGTGAGTTCATGAAGGTTCTTGCACGATTCCGGAAACTGTGTTCCATGTGTTGCCTCAGCATCTTATTCACAACAATTCTGGCGTTGGCATTCTGCTTCGCGGCGCCCTTGGCGTTCGCGCAGAGTACCGGCGGCCGCATCCGCGGCACGGTAATGGACACCAGTGGCGGTGCTGTGCCTGGTGCATCGGTGACCCTGATCAACGAGGCCACGCACGCAACACGCGAAGTGCAGTCCGGCGCGAACGGGGAGTACGTCTTCCTGGAAGTGCCCGTCGGCACCTACGAGATCGATGCGCTCAGCAAGGGCTTCAAGAAATACACGCGCAAAGGAATTGTGCTCAACCTGAACGAAGTCGTCGGCGTGGACATCACCCTGCAAATTGGCGCGGCCTCGGAGGTTGTGGAAGTCACTGGCGCGCCTCCCGTAATCGATACGACCTCGACCCAATTGGGCGCGGTAGTCAACGAGCGTTCCTCGACGCAGTTGCCGCTGAACACGCGCGATGTTTTCCAATTGCTGCAATTGCAACCGGGCGTGCAGTCGCAGATCGGAAACAATCTCTTTTATGGCTCCGACAAACCCGGCGTCGTTACCGTCAACGGTGGC
>WNFQ01000515.1_pt1 | contig 55446 bp, 50 predicted proteins | sample 5400171 | NCBI WGS metagenome assembly WNFQ01 (sample SAMN13153356, study PRJNA577476) | soil metagenome | isolation source: 20 cm soil under Madrone tree | place: USA:California | collected 2016-06-14
CTGCGAATGCCGCCCGGGCCGAGGAATTTCGCGAGGGTGACAAGCAGGTGGGTCGCCAGGAGGAGCAGATCGCGCATGCGTCGAACATTATCACGCCTGTGATTGCGCGCAAGACTGCACGGCAACGGCTTATTCGGACCAGATTTACGATTTACGAATTCGCCACGGACAGGTCGTGCACCCCTCGCCGGGCTGCGGAAGCAGATTCGTACCAAGAGCGAACTGCGTTTGAGGGTTTTTCGATGCTACTCCGTTTGACGATCCGAGGTCCGAAGCGACAGTCGAATATCACAACAAACAGCTCACGGAAGAGTTAATGCCGAAGTATCGCCAAATGCTGAACCTATTCACCGACAAGTATCATCTGGCGAACGCCGATACCCGAGCATTTTATTCTACTTTTTTGGAGTTCGTTGAGATATGGAATCAGTAGTGTCCCAACGTTAATCGAATAAATTCATTTGGTCATGAACTTCGGATGGATTTTGATCGATGTCGATTTGTGCAAGCAGCTCATCCAAAGGCATTTGCTCGTAGAGGGTGAGGCTGAGTATCTGTAGATTTTCATAGAGCGACCGCGGCAAGTTCAGCTGTTTCTTGACGATGGCGACCAGGACGTAGACCGAGATGGCGATCCAGATTTGTGTCTTCACGGCGTTCTCGGAGGTCCGAAGAACGCCTTGATCCGGCCCCCTTGGCGCGCCGAAACGGCGCCCATGGGAAGACCGACAGACACAAATCGATGGTCGTCGCATCGAGCGCGTAAACCGTTTCGGCCAAATCGACTCCGAAGGGCTCCTCGGTATGCAAGCCGCGAGCGATACCGATCAACCGCTCCGCGAAGCTCGCGTAGATACGCCAATCGCGGGCCGCATTGGCGTTGGCCAAGGTGTTGCGGGAGACGTTGCCGCGAATCCGCAAGTGGTAGAGCTTGGCCGCCTGGGCTCGAAGACTCGACTCGATATCTCGCAAACTCTCTCGGTAGGTCAGCTGCGCGAAGGCCATGCACAGGTACTGGTCGAGACACGAGAAGCTCTTGACCTTGTGTTCCCCGGCATAACGCGCCACGCAACGGCGGAACGTCGTCAGCGGAAGATGGCGCATCAACTGCGCAAAGACGAGCTGGCCTTGATGCATCGAGCGACTCCGCGGCGAGAACCGCGGTCACGGTGCGCGAGGGCGAATCGATGTTCAAATCGAGACCAAGAAAATATCGGACTTTCTGTAACATGTTCAACAGCTTAAATGACCCGTCCCGATCAACGTTGGGACACTACTGAATTGAAATAAAGTCTGAACTCTACTTTTTTTCCTGCCACGTGCTGCGAATCTTCTCCGCCCATTCCTTGTAACTGCGCCAACTATTGAAATTATCGGTGATCGCTGCGTGACGGCCGTGGATCCTCTCCGCATTCTTCGATACGGTTGCTGCTGGTTTTACCGCGCCGGCTTCGGGGCGTGCCGTAGGGTGGAGCGCCTTTGTAAGTCGAGCCGGAGTTTTGCTGTCGCTCATCTCGTGCCTCGCTAACGTACGTGACACCGGAAGGCGCACGCGCATCTAGAGCAACAGTGCCACAGGCAGACAGTCATCGGAGACAAGCACGTGTGAGCATTGCGATGGGTACCTCACAGCGCGCCGCGGTATGTTAAATGGACCCGCCTCGCCGAGTTTTTTCAGAATGATCGCGGCAGGCCCAGGCCTTCCGCAATCATATTGCGCGCCATCTCATTGCTGACCGGCCCGATGCGGAGCAGCCGCGCGTCACGCCAGTAACGCTGCATATCGGTTTCCGCCGAGTAGCCCATCCCGCCCAGTATGGATATCCCCATATCTGCCGCCTGACAGGCATATTCAGACGCCAGAGTCTTCGTCATTGCCGCTTCCATCGCGCACGGCCTTTGCAGGGATTGCAGCCAAGCCGTATGGTGGAGCATCAACTCGGTCTGTTTTTGCCACATGGCCATGTCGGCAACATAGTGTTGAAGCACCTGGAATTCGGCGATGAGTTTGCCAAAGGCACGGCGCTGCTTCATGTAGGCGATCGAATCCTCGAGCACTCCGTCGATCATTCCCAGGCACATCGCCGACTCTATGATGCGTTCGCTGTTGAGCGTCTTCGTCACCTCCTTCCATGCCTTGCCCTGTTCACCCAGCAGCAAGTCTTCCGGCACGAAGACATGGTCGAGATGGATGGAGCAGGAGTTGAGCGCTCTCATGCCCAGCTTGTCGAGTGGCGTAATGGTGACGCCTGGGGACTCCCGGGGCAGAAAGAACAAAGACACGCCTTGGGTTCGTTTGCCCGGATTCTTGTCGCTGCGAGCGATCAGCAGCAGGTAATCGGCCGTGTCCGCGGTCGTGCTCCAGATTTTCTCTCCGTTGATGACCCAGCCGCCGGCTACTTTCTCGGCGCTGGTTCTCATGCCGCCGAGCAGATCCGTGCCGCCGCCCGGCTCCGTGAAACTGATGGCTGTTTTCAACCGCCCCTGAGCCATCTTCGGCAGAAACTGCCGTTTCTGCTGCTCGGAGCCGTGCAGGCTGATCGCACTGGCTCCCGAAAAGGCGGTGATGCCCCAGATCCAGCCCAGACCCGCTGCAGTGCGAGCGAATTCGCGCATGAAAATGGATTGAACCAGGATGTTGCCGCCGAGGCCGCCGAATTCTTCCGCAATGCCGATACCGTGGTAGCCGCCGTCGGTGAGCTTGTCCCAAAGCTCCTGCGGGTACTCGTGTTCCCTGCGTTCGAGGGCGCGGCACCAGTGCTTCGGACACTCCCGTTCAACCCACTTGTGCACCGAATCACGAAACATCCCGGCCTCTTGATCGAGTTCAAAATCCATTGCCATTTCTCACCCCGTGCTGTCAGTCAGGCGCCTAGCGAGCGCCGGCTTATCGATCTTGGTCGCACTCATGGGCCACTCGGTGACGAAGTAGACACGGCGTGGAATCTTGAAACTCGCGAGCTTGCCGGTGCAGAAACTCACGACCTCCTTCTCGGTCGCCTCTCTGTCGGGCCGCAGCTCGACAAATACCACCGGCACTTCTTCCAGTCGCCGGTCCGGCGCGCCCACCACCGCGCAGCCCTTGACTGCCGGGTGCATGCCGACGACCATTTCGATTTCGAGGGCGCCCACATTCTCGCCGCCGACCTTGAGGACATCCTTGAGGCGCCCATGGAACATCAATGAGCCACCGGTATCGAGGCTGCCGCGATCTCCTGTGTGCAGCCAACCGTCACGCAGCGCACTCGCCGTCTTTTCGGGGTCCTTGTAGTAGCCGCTGCACAGGGTCGGACCGCGCAGCAGCACCTCGCCGACAACGCCTGGGGCGACCTCGAGACCGTCCTCGCCGATGACCCGAACTTCGACGCCGGGAAGCGGCCGGCCGAGGCGGCTTAAACGGTCCTCACGCTCATCGTCCGGCGAATGCGTACATGCGGAGGCCACGGACTCCGTCAGCCCATAGGTGCCGATCTGCACGGCCTGCGGAACGCGGGCTTCCAGCAGCTCGCGGATCCAGGGGGGTTGCAGCGCGAAATTGCTAACCATCAGCCGGATCGCCGACAGGTCGTGCTCGGAAAAATTCGGATGCTGCAGAAGATCCCCAATGATGGTCTGGAATAATGCAAAGGCGATGGTGGCATGCCCGCTTTCCATCATCGCAAGAGCGGGACCAGCCTCCATCCTTCGCATGGATAAAAACGCTCCGCCCACCGAGACAATGGCCACGAGGGGCGATATTCCACCCACATGGAACATCGGCAGCGGCGACCAGATCCGGTCAAGAGCGGTCATCTGGTAGCGGCCGGCCAGCAGTCGACCCTGGGTGACGATTGCCGCATGGCTCAAGAGGCAGCCTTTGGGGCGCGATGTCGAACCCGATGTGTAGAGGATGAGCGCTGTTTCCTCCGGCCGCACCGACCGTCGGCATTCCTCGAGCGTGTCGCTCGCGATGCCGGCGGCCGACGCCGACAGGTCGCCGCGATGCAGAAAACCCAGCGACGGCCCTTGGGTAATGACGATATTCCGCAAGTGCGGTGCTCGTTCGAGAGCTAGTCGCTCCGGTACATTCGTGGAAGGCAAGTCCGGAAATGCCTCGTAAAGCCGTTCGATGAGACTTGGGCGCTGCTCGACATCGTTGGTCGTTACCACGGTCACCACGTCCGCATCGACCAGCATTGCGGCGATTTCGGCGCCGCGATAGCGAGTATTGATCGGAACCGGAACGGCGCCTGCCAGCATTGCACCGAAGAGAACTTTCATGAATTCCGTACTGTTGGGCAACAGAATTCCGATGTGATCGCCCTTCGTGATGCCGAGCGCCATGAAGACTCGCGACCATCCGGCTGCACCGCTGGCGAAGCCGCCGTAGGTCATGCGGTCGCCCGGGAGGACAATCGCGTCGGCATCGGAATGAGCCGCGGCGGCCTCGAGGATTAACGCGCCGCAAGTCATTCCGGAGGCAAGTTCGCTCATGACGAGTCGGCACCTCATCCAGGCCGTTGATTCGATAGGCGGGTTTTAGGGCGGGCGCTACTTCTCGCTGTTGATGTAGCGGTCGAGTTCGCGGTGGAAGTGTCGAACCCGCTGCTCTTGATCTGACCACAGGGGGCCGCGGAAGCCGCGTGACTTGGCGCCGCGCTGCACCGCCGATACCAGATCCACATCCTGATCCAACACTTCGCCGAGATTCGGGCGCACGTCGGCCGAGAATCGTTCGATGTTCGGGCGAGTCTCGCCGGTGACATCGATCCCGCTCGGCAGGCCCATCCACCCGGGCACGGTGTAGCCCGGGTCGTCCACATATCGGAACATGGTCACGTTGTCATAGTAGAACCGCTCCGGGTCGGTGGCATGCGGCAGGAAACGCATGATGAACACGCCTTCAGGATGCATGCCGATCTGCACGTTGGGGAAGTAGCCCGTCGCCCAGCTATCCGTGAGCTGTCCGTCGCTCAGCTTGTCATAGTAGGCAAGTCCGAAGCGCTTGCCGCGGGCACGCTTTGCCAGTTGGATGGCGGCGCGCACCTCGCGAGCCGAACCGCTGAATTTCTCGGGATCGATGCCTGCTTCGCGCATCATGAACTGCTGGTAGGGATCGATGGTGTTCTGGTCGCCGACGCGGTGGGACTTGACGCCGATGGGCACGATCATGCGGCTGAAGCCGTTCGGGTACAGGTCGTACTGGCTGAAATCCTCCATGACGCCTTGTGTCTGCGGATGAATGTGCGGCAGGTGGTAGGTTTCGTAGAAGGCGTCGATGCCGGTTTTCCAGTTCGCGCGCCACTCGCTGCGTACATGCCGCACGACGTGCATCTTGTCGATTTCATAGTTCTCGATATAGCCCTTGGGCAGGCCGATCCACTCGCACAGCGGCGGCGCCTTGCCGTCCATGTTGATGAAAATGAGCCCGCCGACGACATCGCAACGCACTTCACGGAGGCCGGGTCGGTGCGCGATCAGCCGCGGATCGAAGGTCGCCTCGTCGGTGATCTTCTCGAGCGTCCCGTCGCAGCTGTATTGCCAGCCATGAAATGCGCAGGTGAAACGCGGCACGCTGCCGCGCTCGTTCAGGCAGATGCGATTGCCGCGATGCGGACATACATTGTAGAAGGCCTTGATCGAGCCATCGTTCTGCCGTACCAGCATGAATTCTTCGTGGCCGATCTCGAAGACGCAGTAGTCACCGGGCTCCGGGACATCGGGCGTCACACCGGCGAGCAGCCAGACGCGCGGCCACAGCAACGCCCATTCCTTCTGCATGTAGTCGGCCGAGTAGTAGCACGCCGGGTCCGGCACGTCGAGGCCGTTGTCGATCGCGGGCTGTTTCGCTTCGAGGGAGTCGGCGGGTGCGCGCAGACTCATGGGCCATTCGACCTGATAGTTAACTGACATGTGTCACTCCGTGTTCGGTTGAGGAACGACCGCGCAGGCGGTGCCAGCCAGCCTTGGATCTTAGCACCGGCATGGGGAAAAAAAGCAGGATTGACTGTTTGTTATTGTGCAATGCGGACCGCCTTGAGGCTGGCGTTGATTTCACGAGGGGTGGGGTTGCGCCGCAGGGTCAAGCCGCCGTTGATCTGCAGCACCTGGCCGGTGAGAAAACTCTCCTCGGAGGCCAGCCACAACGCGGCATTGGCGATGTCGCCGGCCGTGCCGATGCGCCCCAGCGGGTATTCCTTGACGAAAGCCTCCTGCAACCCGGGAATCCGGATCTCATGGGCCGTCATCGGACTATCCGTAAGACCGGGTGCGATGGCGTTGACTCGGATGCCCTTGGCGCCGAATTCGTTCGCGAAGCAGCGCACCAGCGCGTCGCCGGCCGACTTGGTGGCGATGTACGCGGCGTGGTTGTAGAGCAGGGCATAGGCGGACGCGGATGACATCTGCACGATCGATCCGCCGTTCCCGGCCGCCATCTGCGCGACCATGTGCTGCAAGAAGAAGTACACGCCTTTGAATTGCAGCGCGCACAACTTGTCGAGTTCCTCCTCCTTGACCTCGAGCAGCTTGGTCATCGGCGCCCATCCCGTGCAGTTGACGGCAATGTCGAGCCGTCCGGCGCGATCGACGGCGAAGCGGGCCAGTGCAGCCACCTCGGCGCTGCGCGTGACGTCGCAAGCGCAGTACTCGCCGCCGAGCTGTTGGGCGAGGGCGCGGAGCGGCGCCTCGCCGCGTCCGGCGACGACGACGCGCGCGCCCTCGCCGGCGAAGCGGCGGGCGATAACCTGTCCCATATTGCCTTCGCCGGCGGCGCCCAGCACTACCGCGACTTTACCGCTGATGCGTCCCATGGTGTTTCCCGCTGTGAATGAATGCTGCACGATGAACGGCTCAAGTCTCGAGGAGCCGCAGGGGTTCGGCGCCGTCCCAGCCGTCGGCGGCGCGCTTCACGAAACGATAGAACTTCAACAGGTCGGCTTGGGGTTCGTAGAATTCGATCATGTGGCCGAGTTCGCGCGTCGCATCGACCATGGCAAATGCGGTGCCGGTCGCGGTGCATGCTTCGAGCGCCACTGTCGCGCCCGCTGCGCGCATCGTGTCCAAGGCTTCGCGCAGAAGATCGCGCAGCACGGATGGCGTGTCGTCGTGCTGCGTGATCAGCTCGATCATGACATCACCGGCTTGGCCGTAAGCCGAGGTGTGGTCGAAGATCGCGGGCACACCGCGATAACGGCAGCTCGAGAGCGGAATGTGCGGGAACAGGAAGAACGGACCCCAGCCGAACTTCCGCGCGTACTCGCCGGCCGCTTGCTCGGGATTGGGTACGTGGTAGGCGATTTGCACCGGATTCAACGGACTGGTGCGCATGGCTCATCCAGACCGCGGAGCATGCCAGCCGCGACCGGTCATCACGTCAACCTGCGCAGCGGACGGGTACCGTCCCAGCCCGTCGCGGCTTTGCGGATCATCGCGAAAAATGCCTCGACGGCCGCTCCGGTTTCGATCAGCTCGATCATGCCCCCGGGATGTCCGTCGGTATTGACGTACGCGAAGCGCATGCCGGCCGCCGTGGCGCCCCACTGCACCGGTTCAATGCCGCGCGCACGCAGCCGTTCGAGATGTGCATCGAGCGAAGCCGTCATGACGCCGAGGTGCTGCAGCCCCTGGCCGTGGAGCGCCGCGAATTCGGTATAGATCGAAGGGGCGGAGTCATGCTGCACGATGAGTTCGATCTGTAACTCGCCCCATTGCGCTATTGCCACCGACATGTCGAGTGTGAGCGGCGCGCCGCGGAAATAGACCGATCCGAAGGGGATATGCTCCATGACGAAGAAAGGACCCACTCCCACTTTGGCCGACCAGTGGTGCACTGCCGCTTCGAGGTCGTTGACCACGAACGCGTTCTGCACGATGGGACCGAAGTGCGCCGTCATGATGGGCCGGCGCCTCAGGCGAGACCGAGTTCCGCGACCAGCTCTTCCCGGAGCCGGAATTTCTGGATCTTGCTCGAGGACATCGGCCACTCCTCGACGAAGCGCACGACCCGCGGCACTTTGAAACCCGACACTTCGCTCCTGCAGAACGTGACGAGTTCTGCTTCCGTGGCGACAATTCCGGGCTTGAGCTCGACGAACGCGGCGGGGACCTCCACGTATTTCCGATCGGGAATGCCCACGACCTGGGCGAGTCTGACGGCCGGATGACGGCTCAGCAGCTCCTCGATCTCTGCGGCCGCCACGTTCTCGCCGCCGACCTTGAGCATGTCCTTGTAGCGGCCGTGGAACATGATGGTGCCGTGCTCGTCGAGCGAGCCGATATCCCCGGTATGAAACCAACCGTCGCGGTCGATTGCCTGCGCCGTCTTTTCCGGATCCTTGTGATATCCCTCGAGCAGACTATACCCGCGTACCAACACTTCGCCGCGCTGGCCGGTCGCCACATCCGCGCCCGTGTCCGGCGCTACGATTCGAACCTCCAACCCAGGCAGCGGCTTGCCGAGCCGAGTCGTGCGCAGCGACTCCGGCTCGTCCGGCGCACCGGTACACACCGTACCCGCAGCCTCCGTCATTCCGAAGCTGCCGACCTGCAGTGCCTGCGGCATGGCGCGCATGATGGCCTCGGCGACGGCGGGCGGCTGCACGGCCAGGTTCGAATTCATGAGCTTGATGCGCGAAAGATCGGTATGTGGAAAGTTGGGGTGATAGATCAATCCCTGCATGAAGGTGACGAAGGAGGGATAGGTTGCCGTGACTTCGTAGCGCTCGAGCATCTCGAGGGCCACCTTGGGGTCGAAGTAGCTCATCGTCAGATAAGTGCCGCCCACATCGAAAATAGCCAGCATCGGCAGCACCGATGCGATGTGAAACATGGGCAGCGGCGACCAGAGACGATCGTCGTGCGTCAGTCGATAGCGATGGCGTCCGAGCGCGATGGAATTTCGGACTTGAGCCTCGTGAGTGATCAGGCAGCCCTTGGGATTGGCCGTCGTTCCGGACGTGTAAAGCATGAGGCCCACGTCGCGGACCCGCACACCGAGGCGAGCAATGTGCACGTTGCGCTCAGGGACCATTTCGGCGGCGTGGTCGAACTCGCTCTGGGGAACGAAACCGGGCACCGTCGAGCCGCCCATCAATACGATATTGCGCAGCTTGGGCGCCCCGGCGAGGCGCAGCTGCCGCGGGTCTCGCTGGGTCTTGAGATCCGGGAGAGCGCCATAGAGACGTTCGACGAAGTTCACTTGCTCGGAGATGGCGTCCGTCGTGACCAGCGTCGCGATGTCGCCGTTTTCGATGACATAGGCAAGTTCGCCGGAGCGGTAGCGCGCGTTGATCGGCACGACCACGGCGCCGCACAACGCGCTCGCAAAGAACAACTCGACGAAGTCGGGACAGGTGTGCATGAGAATGGCGACGTGGTCGCGGGGTTTCACACCGAGCGCCTGAAGGCAGCGGGCGCGATGCAGTGCGCGGTTCGCGAGTTCCTGATAAGTGAATTGCGCGTCGGGAAACACGAGAGCCGGGGTATCCGGATAGCGGTCGGCGGCACTCAGCAGCAAGTCACCCATGGTGGTAACCGAAATTCTGAGACGCGCCAAATCCTCGCCGATGACCGGCGGCGAGCCCGCAATCTCCCGGCCGCGAGTTGTGCGCCTCGTCGTGGCGGTTGGTTTGTTATTCTTGCGGTTACGACGCGTTGGGTGAGATGCCTTGTTCGATCCAGCCATGGTCTCCCCTGCTCGACGCAGATGTCGGGCATACATTAGCACGATGAGATCATGAAAAAAACAGTCAGTCCTGTTTCTTTTTTGCTCCACCCTACCTATACTGACGTCCATCGCCCGCGGTGTGACATCCTTCGACCCGAACAATGACCAATCGCCTACCCCTCGATCCTCCCAAACAGTGGGGCCTGACGGATGATGAACTCGCCGCCTGGCCGCTGTCGTTCAAGGACGACGCCCTTGCGGGCAAAGTGTGCGTGGTGTCGGGCGGCGGGAGCGGCATCGGCCGCGCCATCGCCTATGTGCTGGCGCGCCTGGGCGCCGAGATCGTCATTTGCGGGCGCCGCGCCGACAAGCTCGAGGAGACTGCGGCGGGAATCGCCAAGCGCTTCGGCAAGACCGTGACTGCCAAGGCCATGACCATTCGCGAGCCGGAGCAGGTTCAAGCCTTGTTTGCCGAAACCTGGCAACGCTGCGGGCGGCTGGACGTTCTGGTCAACAGCGCCGGGGGCCAGTTCCCGCAGGCGGCGATCGACTTCAGCGTGAAGGGCTGGAACGCGGTGGTCGATACGAACCTGAACGGCACTTGGTACATGATGCAGAACGCGGCGCAGCACTGGCGCGACCGACAGGCGGGCGGTTCGATCGTCAACATCGTGGCCGTGGTCAACCGGGGCATGCCGCAGGTGGCCCACACCGCCGCCGCACGAGCCGGCGTCATCTATCTCAGCAAGACGCTCTCGGTCGAGTGGGCGCCCCTCGGAATTCGCATCAATTGCGTGGCGCCGGGATCGATTGCGACGGATGGTTTGAATGTCTACCCGCGCGAAGCCGCCGAGGGGTTCGTCCTGTCCAATCCGATGAAGCGCCTCGGTGATGTGATGGACATTGCCCAAGCCGTCGTGTACCTGTCTGCGCCGACGGGTAAATTTATCACCGGTGAAGTGCTGACGGTGGACGGCGGACGGCAGAACTGGGGCGAGGATTGGCCCGGCGGTATCCCGGACTACTTCCGGGTCAGCGGCCGCTGAGTTATCTGATTTAGGCGGCCAGCAATCCTAGAATGGACACGCTGGCAATATTGCGGTTGGGAATAACATCCTGAGGCCAGTGGCGCCGATGGGATGACCGAAGCACTTCAAGCCGCCGTCGATCTGACAGGGAATGGCGCCGTCGCGGTCGTAGCGACCGTCAAGCACGTCATGCGGTGCCCGGCCTAGATCGGAAAAACCGAGGTCTTCCATCAGCACGAGCTCCGTGATCGAGAAGCAGTCGTGCACCTCGATCAAGTCGATCTGCCCGCGAGGGTCATGAATGCCGGCTTCCGCGTAGGCGCGCCGAGCCGCGAGCGGCGTGGTCAGCGTATGAGTGCCGTCCCAGGACTGATGGCCCATCTCCACTCCATTGCTGGGTGCGAGCTGCAGAGCCTGCACCGAGACCAGATCGCGTTTGCCGAGGCTGCGCGCCATGGAGGGCGTCATGACGATGGCGCAGGCCGCACCATCGCTGACTCCGCAGCAGTCGAGTACCCCGAGCGGGTAGGAGATCGCAGGCGCATCGAGCACCTGTTGTTCCGTGATGCGGTTGCGCAGGTGAGCCTTGGGATTGCGCGCGGCGTTGTCATGACTCTTGCAGGATATGTGCGCCATTGCGCGCTTCAGTTCCGGCATCGAGTACCCGTAGCGCTCGGCGTATGCGCTCGCCAGCTGCGCGAAGGCGCCGGGCGCCGTGCTACCGGGGAGGTAGAGGTCCTCGAACGTGCCCTTCGTGCGTTCCGGCAGCCCACCGAAGCCCGTATCTTTCAGCTTCTCGACACCCATGGCGAGCGCGATATCGCAGGCGCCCGCGGCAACGGCATACACCGCGCCGCGCAGCGCTTCGGTGCCGGTCGCGCAGAGGTTTTCAACTCGGGTGGTCGGTATGTTGGGCAGGCGGAGCGCCATCGACATCGGCAGCGATGACTTGCCCGTGCTCTGTTCGTCGAAGAACACTCCGAGCCACGCCGCTTCGATGCGATCGCGTTCGAGCCCGGCATCCGTCATGGCCTCCTCGAACGCCTCCACCATCAAGTCGTCCGGGCCGCATGACCAGCGCTCTCCGAAACGCGAGCAGCCCATGCCCGCGATCACTACTTTGTCCTTGATTCCGCTTGCCATACGGTGCTGCCTCCGTCCCTAAACCTTGGTTGCCTTCCAGAAGTAGCGGCGAAAACCGCGCGCGCGATCGTCATCCTTGACGCGAAACACGAATCGCACCGCATCGTTGACCTGGAGTTCGCCGGAGTCGATGTCGGTGATCTCCATCAGAAGATTGCCGCCCTCGGCAAATTCGATATTGCCGTAAACATAGGGTGGCCGGGCGGCGTAGGCTTGCCAATCCTCGGTGAAGGTCTTGACGCGGCCGCGCGTATCCGCGAGCCGGTACGGCCGCTGCGTGTCCGTGGCTCGGCAGTCCGGGTTGACGCAGACACGGGATTGGGGGAACTGCACCGTGCCGCACCGCTCGCAGCGGCCTCCCTTGAAGCCCGTCAGCGCGTCGCGCTTGCGATAGGCGACGCTGTGCGCCGTGCGCTGATCGCGCTCGGCGCGCATGCCGAAATCCACATCGAGCAGTCCGCGATGCGACAGGTAGCGTACGTAACTGGGTTCGTCGCGCTTGTGCGCAAGTGTCTGCGCCAATGCCTTGCGGCCGTTCAGCACGCCCGCCTCGGCCTGCAGCAGCAGGGCATCGACGCCCTGGCCGATGCCGACAACCAAGATCAATTCGCCGGGCTTGGCCGCCTCGAGCGCGGCCGTCATCATCAACAGCGGCAATGCCGACCCGGCGTCGCCGCACTCGGCGAGCACGCTCTCGTCGCGGCGAGCCGCCGACAAGCCGCAGGCATCCGCGATGCGCTTCGCCGCGGCGGCGCTGGTCGGCACGGCGAAATGCCGAACGGCTTCGGTGCCGCGGTCCGCGGCCGCCAGGAGATCCGCAACCACTTTGGGCACGAGCTTCGTCAGCGATTCGTCGCGCGTCCAACGCTCCTCGAGAGCGTAGTCGAAGTCGGCTCCGCTCATGCGATAGTGGTCGACGAAGTCGCTTCCGAGACTGCGCGCGGCGAGAACGGTGGCGAGCGCCGACGGACTGGGAGGACCCAAGAGAATTGCGGCTGCGGCATCGCCGTAGCTCAGTTCCTGGGGACTGCCGGCGCGGGTCAAACGCGCGTCGCTGGCCACCACCAATGCGGGTACGTCGGCGCGGCGTATCGCGCTGATCAGGCCGCTCGTGCCGGCGCGCAATGAGGAGCTCAAGTTCAGCGTTTCGACGTGTTCGGCAAGATCGAGGGCCGCGCAGAGGACGACCGCGTCATCGCGATCGGCAAACGGCGCCGTGGTGGAACAGAAGAGGACCGACCCCGGAACCTGCGCGTCGCTCGCGTCGCCGGCCGCGCGCTCGAGGCAGGAGCGAGCCGCTTCCACTGCCATGGTCAGCGCGTCTTCGTCCCAATTGCCGATAGCGCGGGCGCCTCGCGCGGCAGCGCGCGTCGGCGGACTCGCCCACGCCATCGCTTCGAATATCGCCGCGCGGGCCATGCGGAGTCGCGGAACATGCGCTCCGCAACGCAGGATGGCCTTGGGCACACTCACGGCATTCGGTGCTTATGTTTCATAAAACCGCTCGAGGAGCGGCTCCACCCGAAGCTGCGCGGGTATGCGTTCGCGGCCGATCCGCCGGTCGAGTTCCTCGTTCCAATGGTATATCCGCCGCTCTTGATAGCTCAACGGTATGCCGCGAAATCCGGGCGACATCAGCGATTCTTGGATCTGCGGACCGAATTGCAGATCCTCGTCGAGAATGCGCTCGAAATTCGCGATGCGGGTCTTCCACAACTCGGGCGGCGGCCCGCCGCCCCAGTCGGGCGCAAACCAATGGCACTCGATCCGCATGCTGGTGTCCGACGTCGGCCAGAACAGGAGGAATGGTACGCCGCTGGGATCCACCGGTGCGACCAAGTTCGGATAGAAATTGAACGATGTGTTGTTGTGGCTCGAGAGGACGGTTGCGGATTCGATCCGGCGCATGCCGCGCGTGCCGGGATCCTGCCACTCCGGCCGCCGATTCGGAGTGATCATGATCGAATGCCCATTGCGATACAGCGCGATCGCGGTGCCGCGGTGATCGAGGAATCGATCCACGGTGCTTTGGTGGATCGATTTCACGTGATAGACCTCGAGGAAGGCATCGAGCAACACCTTGACGTTGCACTTGACGTCGTAGCCCTCCTTGTCGACGAGGCGCCAGCAATCCGGCTGAAATTGCTCGAAGTAGTCGAAGAACGGATGCATGTGCTCGAGCAGCGGCTGCGCCTCCGCGTGCTCGTTGATGAACACCCAGTTGTAGAACCGTTCGCAACGCACACCGATCAGGGGCCGCGTCGACAGGTCGAGCCCGGGAAAGTCGCGTTTTTCGCGCAGATTCACGAGCTTGCCGTCGAGTGCATAGGTCCACCCGTGGTATCCGCAGACCAGACCATCGAGTCTGCCGCAGGCGGACTTGACCAGCGGTCCGCCGCGATGCCGGCAGGTATTGTAAAAAGCGCGGATGACGTTGTCCTTGCCGCGCACGATGAGGATGGGTGTGCCGGTCTTCTTCCAGAGAACGAAACTGCCGGGCTCCGGTAATTCGTCGACGTGGCACGCATAGAGCCAGCTCTTGCGCCACATGTGCGTCATCTCGAGCTTCAGAAAATCAGGGTCGGTGTAGCGGCCGGCGGGGATATCCGGGAACGGCGGAAATCCCTCGCGCGGCGCGCTCCGCTCCGATTCGTACTTCATGCTGTCGAGAAAGCGTTGAACGGTTGCGGTGTCCATGATCATTGCCTATTGCTCGGGAGGTCCCACTCTGAAGGCGCAGATTACACCCGCTTCGATAAAAAAAACAGACTTGACTGTTTTTTTATGGAGCGGCATGTTGCCGCGCAAGAGGTATCGCGTGTCGCAGCTTTAGCGCCGAAAGCTCGCTCGAGGCTAATCATTTGCCATCCACCGAAAACGCCACGAGGGCGTTTCCAGGCATGTGGAAATACAGGCCGTAACCCGAATTCGTGTACACCATGCCGTCGTGGACGATCGGACCGCCGCCGCCGATCGAGCCGCCACGGGCAATCGCTCCTCCGAGTGCCTCGATCTCCCGTGCCGTGTCGTATTGCCACAGAACCTTGCCGGTCGCGGCATCGTAGGCGCGAATGCGCCCATCCATATGGCCCGCGAACACCGCGCCGGGAATTGCCGCGATCGAGGCCAGGATTCCCGGGTCGCAGAATGCGCGCTTCTCGCAGACGTCGTCGGCCGGGCTCTGCCACAGCAACTTACCGTTCGCTGGATCGAGCGCGTAAAGACCGGGTCGCGGCGGGCCGGCATGCGCGTCGCGCTCCTTCTGCGAGTTATCCATGGCGTTCGCCATATCGGCGATCGGCACGTATAGCCGCTTGCCGTCGAACGCCATGCCGAATTGAATGCCGCCCTGAATCGAGCCTCGTCCGACGCGATTGGTCCACAGTGCGCGGTCGTGCTGTGCCGGGTCGAGAGCAAGTGCCATGCCGCTCTTCAATCCGACGAACAATCGCTCGTCGCCGTTTGCAAGCCGGGCGAGCAGGGTGCCCGACCCGATGTCGTAATCCGGCCCCGAATCGGCCGGGCAACTGTCGAGGCCTATCATGCAGCCTACGTTCCACGCGTCGCCGGCAACGACCTGCCAGACCCAGACGATGCGGCCGGTTTTGAGGTCGAGAGCCAGCACGGAGTTGCTGCGGCCGTTCGCCGGACCCGTGTAGTTATTGCCGGTGCCGACGTACAGCAGGCCGCGTTTGGCGTCGAGAGAGGGTGTATTCCAGATTGCCGCGCCCGAGGGCGTGAAAATCTTGGTGCCCACCTTGGTCACCCCGCTTTCATGCGGCGTTTCGTCGATGGTGTAGCTCTGCCAGCGCCGCTTGCCGGTGGCGGCGTCGAAGGCCACGACGCTGCCGCGAAAGGTGCAGCAAGGATAGGAGGGATCCGTCGTCGCTTCCTCGAGCGAGGACACGGGCACATAAAGTGTGCCGGCGAAGTACACCGGCGCCCCGGTGATCGTCGTGCTGGGGTGCTCGTCCGCGCGCGCGCGCCAAAGTTCCTTCCCGGTGGTCGCATCGACAGCGTACACGCGCCCGATCAGATCGCCGAAGTAGGCACGCTCGAGCTTTGCATTCGCCGCGGGGACCACGATCGGCGTGCGCACTTCGGCGGTCGTGGAGAACGTCCAGCGGATGCAGCCGGTTTTCGCGTCGAGCGCATAAACGACGCCGTTCTGGCTGCCGACGTAGAGTGCTCCATAAGCGAAGGTCGGACGCGAGCGGGCACGCACCGATGCGGGATAAGCGAATGTCCACTTGACTTTGAGCCGCGGGATTTCGTCGACCGCGAGTTCGGCGACGTTGCCGGGAATGAGGTGGGTGTTTGCGGGGGTAAATCCCCAACCGACGATATCGGGTTTGTGCGCGAGGTCGAAACGCGCGGCTGCGCCCGTGCACAGCGGCGCCGTCGGCGGTTGAGGTGCACCGAATGGGATCCCCGAGAGATATTCGGCCACGTGCCTCTTGTCCGGATCGCTGAGGCCGGCGGCCTGCTGCTGCATGATGCCGAGGGAGAGCGCGCGGTGGATGGCTTCCGGCGTCATCATTTCGATGAAGGTCCGCGAGGGTGCCTTCGGCACCTGGCCCTCATGGCAGAGTCGGCAACGTTGGGTGTAGATGGCCGCTCCCGGCAACCGCTCGCGGTCGCCCCCGCTCTTGGAGGCATCCATCTTTTCGCGCAGCGCGGTCAAATCCTTCGCACCCGTGCCCGCATCCGTGCCGCTGGGAGCAGGCACAGGCGGCGGTAAGGGCACGGCAGCGGCGGCAGGAAGGGTCGAACAGCCGAGCAGTGCGAGCAGACACAAGGTTCTCATGCAGGTCATCCTGTGTAAGGGAAGGCGGCCGCGCTACAGCGAACCAGGCGACTCGATCAGCGACTTGAGCGTCGCCAGGAACCCGGCGGCCGTCGCGCCGTCCACCACCCGATGGTCGGCCGAGAGCGTCAACGTGGCGACCTTCGTCACTGCGGGCGCGCCGTGACGGGCGACGACGCGATCGGATACGGCACCGACTGCGAGAATTGCCACTTGCGGCGGATTGATGATGGCGTCGAAGCGATCGACGCCGAACATGCCCAAGTTGGAAATCGTGAACGTGCCTCCGGTGATTTGCTCCCGGGACAGACTGCCGTTGCGCGCGCGCGCCGCGAGCTCCTTGAGTTCGGCGCCGATTTGCACCGCCGTCTTGATCTCCGCTCCGCGCACGATCGGAGCGATGAGACCGCTATCGGTCGCAACCGCGACACAGATATCGGCCTGCCTATATCTCAGGACTTCATCGCCCACGAGCTGTGAGTTCAGGGCCGTGTGCCGCATCAGAGAGAGGGCGGTTGCGCGCACCAACAAATCGTTGATCGAGACCGTGGCGCCGGGAGAGTTGAGCGATGACCGGTGCGCGAGCAGCGCGTTGAAATCGACATCGACATGGAGGCGATAATGCGGGATGCCCTGCTTGGATTCGAGCAGGCGCTTCGCGATCGTGGCGCGCATCGAGGTCAACTTTTCGCGAGCCGGCTCCGGCTGCCGTGTCGATGCCGATGCGGGGGCGGCGGACACCGCGCCCGCGGCCGCTGCAGTGCCTTGCGCCGCGGCGTAGGCTTCGACGTCTTCCTTGGATATTCGTCCGCCGCGCCCGGTGCCATTCACCTTCGCAAGGTCGATGCCGAGGCGTTCCGCGACCCGGCGAGCGATCGGGCTGATGCGCCCTTCGCTCCCTGGGGCCGCCGGTTCGTTGTACGGCCAAGGGTCCGGCGTCGCCTGCGCCGCTCCGGCGGGAACCTCTTGTTGCTGTGCGTCAAGCTCGAATCGGGCATCCGCCGGTTTGAAGGAGCGGACAAAGGCGTCGACCTCGGCATCCGGCACGGTGGGTTCGGCGAGGACCGCAATCAATGCGCCTACGTTTTCGGTCGCTCCCTTGTCGGCAATGATTCTCCGCACCACACCGCTGCTGGGTGCCTCGACGGAATTGACGATCTTGTCGGTCTCGACATCCAGCATGTGCTCGCCTTTCTCTACCGGCCTGCCGGGCGCCACATGCCATTCGGCGATGGTTCCCTGCTGCATTTCGATGCCCCATTTGGGCATGGTGACCGCAAAGATTCGCTGACCCATGATGGGATTTCCCTCCTAACCTCGCCGATTCTCCTATGGTACGCTCGAAAAAAACAGTCATGCTTGTTTTTTTTGCTGCCGGCGCGTAGGTTGCGCATCTTGAGATACCGACAAGATGCGAGCGGCCGGAGCGCACCCGTCCTTCAGCCAGGGGTGTCAGTCCGGTTGGCCGCACGCTCGTAACGAATCATTTTGAGGGGGCAACATGACGATCAAAAAGAGCACAGGGCAATTCACCCGTGCCGTACTTCAGCGCAGCATTCTCGTCACGCTCGCGGCGGCGACCGGATTCTCATCGGCGACGGCCCAAGCCGAGACGGCCGCCGCCGCCACGGAGGCTGGCGCCGCCGCCGGTCTCGAAGAAATCGTCGTCACCGCGCAGCGGCGCGAGTCGAACTTGCAATCGACCCCCATCGCGGTTACCGCCGTCGATGCGACTGTCATCGCGCAGCTCACGCCGCGGACGATCGCCGATCTGGCCTTGCTCGTGCCGAACTTCTCCGCGAACAAGATCAACGGCTTCAATGCCGCCTCGTTTGCCATGCGCGGCGTCGGCAACACCGACATCATCGTTTACAACGAGGCGCCGGTGGCCGTGCTCATCGATGATTTCGTCATGCCGAGTACACAGACGCAACTTCTCGATCCCTTCGATGTGCAGGAAGTCGAGGTGTTGCGCGGACCGCAGGGCACGCTGTTCGGCAAGAACACCACCGGCGGCGCCGTGGTCGTGAAGACCAAGGCTCCCATTCTCGACGAGACGACGTTCGAAGCCCAGGGCGGAGGTGGCAAGTTCAACGAATTCCACGCTCAGGGCGCGCTCAACATTCCGTTGATCTCCAACCAGCTCGCTTTGCGGCTGGTCGCAAGCGAAGAACGCGAGGACGGTTGGATGCGCAACGGCGCGAGCACGACGATCGGTGGCACGACCTACACAGGTGATGGCCGGCGCGTCGGCGGCACCGACGTGTTCACCGCCCGCGCCAAGCTGCTATGGGAGCCGACCGATAATTTGAAGGCCCTCTTCACCTACGAGATGTTGAATGACCGCTCGCAGACTCCGGCGTCCGTCAATACGACGCCGACCAACAACGCGCCGGGCTCGGCCTTTCCTTACTTTGCCTTCGCCGCGCTGGGCCTTCCCGGATACTCCGGCAACGACCCGCTGGGCAACGCCGGCATCGACAATCGCACGGGCTATCTGGTCGACGAGCAGAACGGGCATCGGGTCGACGCGCAAGGCGAGCACCTCAACATCGACTACAAGATCGATCCCGGCACCTTCACCTGGGTGCAGGGCTATCGCAGCCAGGATTCGAGCTTGGCGTCCGACTATACCGGGTTGGTAGGTCCGGTCTCGGTGTTCGATGCCAATCGGTCCGACCGCCGCAAGACCTGGCAGGAGGAACTGCGCTTCGCATCGCAACAGATCGGCGCATTCAACTATGTGGCCGGCGCCTTCTACCAGCACGACAACACGAAGTTCTGCGTGGCCCAGATACTCGGCATCTATGACCTGTTCGGCGTGCCCGCACCGGCCGGCTTGACGCCCGGCGGCTACAACAACAATCCGCAGGTGCTTTGCAACGAGCAGACCGAGACGTCCAAGGCCTTGTACGGAGAGAGCAACTACAAGTTCACCGATGCCACGACTCTCACCATCGGCGCCCGCATTACCCAGGACAGTAAAGACTGGACCGGCCGTCAACAGGTATTCGTGCAGCAGCTACCCTCGGCCACCGGTACGATCGTGCCGTCTTTCACCTATCAGCAATTGGGTGGGCTCATGAACGCCGCCAATTTCGGTGCCTATCCCTTCGGCGTGGTAACCGACAGCCGCACGTGGACACAGCCGACCTATCGCGCGACTCTCTCCCACCAATTCGACCGGGACATCTTCGGCTACGTCAATTTCTCGCACGGATTCAAGGCCGGCGGCTACAACGATCAGGTGGGCACGGGCGGCACGCCCATCACCAGTGCCGAAAAGCATCCCACCGATCCGGAGAAGGCGGATTCGTTCGAGGTGGGCCTGAAGACCGAGCTATTCGACCGCCGCGTGCGGCTCAATGAGGCTCTGTTCTACGTACGGTACACGGACCTCATCCGCCAAGTCGTTTCGCCGATCACCAACGCGAACGGGCAGCCGGGTGAGGAGACGCTGTTCAAGAATGCCGCGAAGATGAAGACCTACGGCATCGAGAACGAACTGACGGTGCAGCTCACCGAGGGCCTGGTGCTGCGTGCGCCGTTGAGTTTTCAGCACTGCGAATACAACAACTTCACCACGCTCTACACGGCAAACGGTCAGACCTCCACCATCGATCTATCGGGCTTGCCCGTCAATCGCTGCCCGGCCGTGACGGCGACGCTCGACCTGAACTACACCTTGCCGGTGCCTTGGACGAACGGCCATGTTGTCATCGACGTCAACGACAACTACGTTTCCAAGAATCTGGATACTTATTCGATCGCCGCGGCGTCCAACCAATCGTTCACGCAGACCTACGCGGACGCAAGAGCCTTGCTCGGCGCGTCGCTGACCTACAACGGCGCGGATAATCGGTGGTTTGCGCGTGTGTACGGACGCAACCTCACGAACAAGATCTACAGGGAAGCGGGTCAGAACGTCGACCCGCTATGGGTTTGGACGTTTTACGGAGAGCCGCTTTTCGTCGGCGGCGAAGTCGGCTTCAAGTTCGGTCAAAAATGAGCGGAGGAGGCCGATCAAACTGCGCGCTGCGCTTTGAGCGCAAGAATCTCGGCGTTGGTATAGCCCAGCTCGGTGAGCAACTCATCGGTGTGCTCGCCCAGGAGGGGAGGGTGCCGCGGCGGCTGCGCCGGGGTTGCGCTCAAGTGCACGGGCAGGCCGGAAACGGGGACGGCCCGATTCAGGCCCGGAAAGTCGATGATCGAATGCAGGAAGCCCATCGCGGCGACTTGCGGATCATCGAGAGCCTGCTGAGGCGTATAGACCGGTCCCGCGGGCAATCCCGCGGCGTCGAGCGCCTCGAGCGCTTCGGAGGTGGAGAGCTTCGCGCAATCCATCCACCGCGATTCCTCGCCCATGAGCTTGGCCCAACGACGGAACAGGCCATTCCCCACCACGTGCGTCAGGATGTGGCCGTCGCGGGTCGCGAAGACGTCCGAGGGCGCCGAGGTTTGGACTCGGTTCCCGCTTCCGGCGCGGTTGATCCGGGTCGCGCCCTGCTCAGCCAAGTGCGAACCGAAGGTCGCGAGCGCGGTGGCAAGCAGGGCGGTCTTGACCTCCTGGCCTTCGCCGGTCCGCCCGCGGTGCATGAGCGCCGCGAGAGTGCCGAAGGCGGACAGAACCGCCGTTCCGAAATCGACATACGGGGCCGCAGCTTTGGCCGGGGCGCCGGGGATTCCGGACATGTACATGGCGCCGGACATGGCTTGACCGACGCCGTCAAAGCCGCCTCGATTCGCATAGGGCCCGGTGTCGCCGAATGCCGTCTGTGTGGTTAGGATAATGTCCGGTTTGATGGCTCGCAGCGTCTCGTAGTCAATACCCATGTTGCGCAGCTGCAGCGGAGGGAGATTGGCAACGATGACGTCCGCGGTACTGACGAGACGCGCGATGATGTCGCGTGCTCCGGGTTTGCCGGGATCGAGAGTGATGGACTTCTTGTTGCAACCGGTCTGGAAGAACACGCCCCCTTCGCCGCCCGCGGCGACCGGCGCGATATATCGATCCTCGCCGCCTTCGCGGCGCTCGACCCGGATGACCTCGGCGCCCAAGTATCCGAGCAACGCGGCGCAATACGGCCCCGCGACGTATCGGCCGAAGTCGAGCACGCGGATCTTGCCGAGTACACCGCGAGAGTCGATGGAAGCGTCTTTGGTGGCAGGGTTCACGGCGCGAATCTTACACAATCACGGGACGAGAGGTGTGCGTTGGACTTCACTCTAACCGACGAACAGCGCGCACTGCAAAACGCCGCGCGCGAATACGCCCAGGAACGCCTGCCGGAGCTCGCACGAGAGATCGAGAAAAGCGGCGAGCCGCCATCGCACGAGCTCATTGCGGAATTTGCCGGCCACGGTTTTCTCGGCATCAATATTCCCGAGGCGTTGGGCGGATTGGGCCTCGGCAACCTCGAAGCGCTGATCGTGCTGGAGGAGTTCGGCAAAATCTCCTCGGCGGTCGCGTTTCCGGTGTTCGAATCCTGCGTGGGTCCGGTGCGTGCAATCGAGCGATTCGCGAATGACGAGCTCAAAAGCCGCATCGTCCCGCGGGTGTGCCGCGGCGAACTCGTGGTCGCGATTTCGATGTCGGAACCCGCGGCCGGATCGGCGTTGACGGATCTGAGCACACGCGCCGATACCCGCGGCGATCGCGTGGTGTTGAACGGCACCAAGCGCTGGTGTTCCGGCGGCGGGCATGCCGACGGCTATGTGGTGTACTGCCGGATGTCCGAAGCGGCCGGGGCCAAGGGCATCGGAGCGGTGTACGTCGAGAAGGATGCGCCGGGTTTGTCCTTCGGCAAACCCGAAGCGCTGATGGGCTTCCGCGGCGTACCGTCCTCCGATCTATATTTCGACAACTGCGCCGTGCCCCTTGCCAACGTGATCGTGCCGGCGGGCGGTTTCAAGCGGCTGATGGAGGCGTTCGATCTGGAGCGCTGCGGCAACGCCACGATGGCGCTCGCGCAGGCGAGCGGCGCACTCGAGGATGTGGTGCGCTACGTTCAGGAGCGCCGGCAGTTCGGCCGGGCCATCGTGGAATTCCAGGCGGTGCAGTTGCGGCTCGCGGATATGCGCATCAAGGTCGATGCCGCGAGACTCCTGATCTGGCGGGCGGCCTGCAACGCCCAAGCCGGATTGCCCAGCATCCTCGAGTCATCGGTGGCAAAGTGTTTTGCGAACGAGATCGCGCGCGAAGTCACCGGGCACGCCGTGCAGCTCATGGGCGGCTACGGCTACTCCCGCGAATATCCGATGGAGAGGCGCCTCCGCGACGCGTGGGGCTGGGGCATCGCCGGCGGCGCCATCGACATCCAGAAGGTGAATATTGCGGCCGCGATGGTCGGACGCCGTTTCGATCAACGGGGGAGCGCGTGAGCGGGCATTTCAGCCGGCGCGATCGTGATCTCGGCGCGATCGCCGTCGACTCGAACGCCGTGGGTGGCGAGCGCCCGGGTAGCGGGAGCGCCGAGCACGCGTCCGTCGCGCACATCGAAGCAGGCGCCATGCAATGGACAAATCAATCGCGTGCCGCGCAATCGGCCTTCGCTGAGCCGTGCATGCGCATGCGAGCAGATATTGTCGAGCGCGTAGATGCCGTGCTTCGTGCGGCAGACGACGATCTCGCGTCCCTGGGCTTCACAGGCGCGCATGCTTCCCTCGGGCAGATCCGCGAGCGGAACGGAGACGACAATTTCCTTCGGCATCGGTGCTTCCTCGATCACGAACACCGATCCTAGCATGGCAACAATCGCCGTCGCCCTCGACGGCGGAAACTCGAGGAGCATAAGTCAACATGGCCACGATCACCTTTGTCTCGCGCATGACCTGCAAGAGCGGGAAGCAATCTGAATTCATACGTCTCTGCCGGCAACTCGAAAACTATGTCAAAACCGAGGAGCCGGATACTCTTCTCTTCGGGTTCTACAAGCTGCGCGAACCGAATCGCTATGTCGTTCTCGAGTCGTTCCGCAGCGAGGAGGCCGAGCATCGGCACATGAACTCAAAGATGCTTGCCGACGTTGCGCCGCAGATCTCCGGATGCCTCGAAGGCACCTGGGTGCGTGAATACTTCGACCCGCTGGATTGAACCGAGGAGAACGGCACATGTCGACGACTTTCATCGCAACGCTCAACGTCAAGGCCGGGATGGAGAGTGAATTCGAACGGCTCCAGAAAGAGCTTTCAGAACTCACGCATGCGAAGGAGCCGGGCACCCTGGTTTACGATGTCATCAAGAGCCGCGGCAAACCGCGGACCTATGTGGTGTACGGCCGATTCAAGGATGAGGCGGCGTTCCAGCTGCACCAAAGCAGTCCATTCCACGATCGGCTCGTGCCACCGATCTTGGCGTGCGTCGAGGGCGAGATGGACTTGCAGCTATTGGATTGGAAGAGCTGAGGCGGGCGGCGCGCTATCGGTCTTCGCCGGCGAGTTCCTTGAGCTTCTCTTCGAGATAGCGCAGTACGCGCTTGTCCCGTTCCGTTTCTTTGTGAGTCAGGAAGCTGATAGCCATGCCCTCCATGACATAGCGGCTGAGATCGAAACCCAGCCCGAAGTTCTCGCCCTTGCGCTTCCACTCGGGGAACAGCTCCAGGCTGGTTTCGTACCACTCGCGCTCGAAGGCTTCTTGAGCCGGAAAGAGGATCGCGGCCAATTCCTTGTCGGTGCGCGCCGCCACCGCCATCTCGAAGAAGGCGACGAACCAAGGGTGCTTCACGTGCGCCCAATAACTCTCCACGCCCTGACGCACGTGATCGCCGTCAGCCGGTTCCTTGGCCATGGCCTTGCGGAATGCCCGCAGTCGTTTGGCGTGCAGGTAGTCTACCGCCGCCCGCACGATGCCCATCTTCGAGGGGAAGTGGTGCAGCATGGCGCCGCGCGACAGGCCGGCACGCTGCGCAATGACCGTGGTGGTGGTGCGCGCGTATCCCAAGTCGACGAGGCATTTGATCGCCGCCTCGATGATCAACGTTCGGGTGGATGCGCTCTTTTGAGCTTGCCAGCCGGTGGGTATGATCGCTTCGGTTGAGCGTCCTAATTCGCGGTCATTTGCTGCCATGCGCCAATCGCTTCCTGTGCGGGGAGAAATCTCAAAAACCTCTTATATGCCAAAGTTGTATCACTTGCTTGAAAAAGTCAAAGTTGATTGAAACAGGAAGTATTGACTGTTAATTTCGACGTCCTTGCATCATCGCTTGGCGGCTCGGAGCATAACATGGGACGAATAGACGGAAAGATAGCCTTGGTAACGGGAGCCGCGTCCGGCCTGGGTAAGGCGGACGCTTTGTTGCTGGTGAAGGAGGGGGCGAGAGTCGTCATCACCGACATCAATGAGACGGCCGGCCTTGAACTCGAGCATTCGCTCAACGCGAATCATCCCGGCAGCGCGTATTTCATGGCGCAAGACGTGTCGAGCGAGAGTCGCTGGCAGGACGTATTCGCGGAGATCCGCCGTCGCTTCGGCGGTCTGCACGTGCTCGTCAACAATGCGGGCATGGTGGTGATCGGCACACCGGAGTCGGCCACACTGGACCAATTCCAGGCGCACCTCCGGGTGATGACCGACAGCGTGTTTCTTGCCTGCAAATACGGGATTCCGCTGATGAGGGACTCCGGCGGCGGATCGATCATCAACATGTGTTCGACCGCGACGCACCTGGGCTACCCGGTGTTCTATGCCTACGGCGCCGCGAAAGGCGCGGTACGCTCGATGACCAAGTCGATCGCGGTGCACTGCCAATTGAATCGCTACAACATCCGCTGCAATTCCATCCACGCCGGCGCGATCGAGACGCCGATGGTGGTCAAGGCCACGCATGATATCGGCATGCAGATGTCGATGTATGAACAGTCGCCGGTCGGTCTCGGCAAGCCGGAAGACGTCGCGAACCTGGTCCTGTACCTGGCCTCCGACGAATCGCGCTTCGTCAACGCGGCGGAAATCGTGATCGACAACGGCCTCATCAGTCAGTAGTAACCAACTGAATGACCTCAATTTTCAAGCAATCTATAAAAAAACAGTCTAGACTGTTTGTTTTATATGAGAAGGGCGCCTATACTTGCGCGTGTAGCGCACGCTCGACAGTGCTTGCGGCCTGAATTTGAATGGGCCCGGCGCTGACGGGGCGCCGTCTGACGTGAGAGTGGTTCTTAGCTTCGGGGGAGTGACGCAATGGATCTTGGGCTTCGCGGCAAGAGGGCGATCGTTACCGGGGCGACGAAGGGCATTGGGCGCGGAGTGATCGAATTATTGTTGACCGAGGGCGCGGAGGTAGGGTTCTGCGCGCGCACGGCGGACGAAGTGGCGGAAGCGGTCGAGATGCTGCAACGTCCCGGCAGTGTGGTGTTGGGCGAGGCGGTCAATGTGCGCGACGGCGAAGCCTACAAGGCATGGCTGGAGCGAACCGCCGCCGCGCTCGGCGGCTGCGACATCTTCATACCCGGCGTCAGCGGCGGCGGGGGCATGGACAGCGAGAAAAATTGGGTTCGTAACTTCGAAATCGACATGCTGCACACGGTGCGCGGCTGCGAGACGCTCATGCCGCACCTGGAGAAGTCCGGCAGCGGATCGGTGGTCATCATCGGGTCGACCAATGCCGTGGAGACCTTTGCCGCACCCATGGCCTACAACGCCATCAAGGCGGGCTTGATCACCTATTCCAAACAACTGTCGCAGTACGTCGGCAAGAAATCCGTGCGCGTCAACACGGTGTCGCCGGGTCCCATTTACTTCGATGGCGGCGCTTGGGAAATGATCAAGGGCACGCAGGCAAAGTTCTTCGATTGGGCGATGAAGCAGCTCCCCAATGGCCGCATGGGAACCGTGGAGGAAATCGCGCGGGTCATCGTCTTCGTGGCCAGCCCGGCGGCGAGCCTCATCACCGGCGCGAACATCATTGCCGACAACGGCTTCACCAAGCGCGTGCAATTGTGAACGCGCGGCGCGGGCCATGATGAGCGCGCGCATTTCAGCGGCACGCCGGCGGTAGCGCATGGCAACCGCTCCCGTCAACGGCTACTTGGTGTGCGGCGGCCTGTATCACGACATGGACTACGCGCGCCTGGAACTTCTCAAATTGCTGGGCGAGCACGAACAGATTCGCATGCGGGTGGGCGAAGACTACAGCGATCGAGGCGCCATCGCCGCAGCAGATTTTCTGGTGACATACACCTGCAATGTCGTCCCCGGCGACGAGGAGCTGGACGCGCTCCAGGAGTTTCTGGCGGCCGGCCGGCGCTGGTTTGCGCTGCATGGAACGAATTCGGTGCTGCGGTATCTCAAAGGCCGCGGTTGGGACGCGCCGCCGCAGCCTCCGCGATTCACGGCGATGCTGGGAAGCCGGTTTCTGGCCCACCCGGCCATCGAACCGTACCGCGTCGAGGTGAGCGACAGTTCGCATCCGCTGGTCGCCGGCATCGAACCATTCGAGGCCGACGATGAGTTGTATCTCTGCGAGTATCATGGCTCGCAGCACGCGCTGCTGCACACTCATTATCGCGGCGAGGCGCGCGGTTTCGTGGCGAGGGATTGGCCGCTGGCGGATCAGGCGGACGATCGGCAGCTGGTTCTCTATTTGCGCGCACACGGCGACGGCGAGGTACTGTATTGCACGCTCGGCCATTGCCGAGGCAAGTACGACATGCGCCCGATGATCGACGAATATCCGGCGGTGGAGCGCGGCAGTTGGAAGCTGCCCGTGTACTACGAGCTGCTGCGCCGGGGAATTCGTTGGGCGGCGGCGCTGCCCAACTAGAGGATATCGATGGCGAGCGACCTTACCAAACGGGACTCGACAGGCGCCGGCACCGATGCCGCCGGCGATCTCTTGTCGCGATCGAAATCACCGAACTACACGCCGGTGGCGCGGGTCAAGCCCGGCGCCGACGGCCGTACGGGCGTACTGCCGGGCACGCCGGCCGGCAAGGCGCCCGACCCGGAGCTGGGCCATGCCGTCATCGACCAGCGCCGCTACACCTCGGCCGAATTCATGGCGCTCGAGTGGGAACGCATGTGGACCAAGGTTTGGCTTTTGGCCGGCCGAGCGCTCGATATCCCGCAACCCGGCGACTACCTCGTGACCGAAATCGGTATCGAGTCGATCATCGTCGTGCGCCAAGCGGACGGCGGCGCGCGCGCGTTCTACAACGTCTGCCAGCATCGCGGGAACCGCCTGCGTCCGTGCGGAATCGGTTCGACGGGCGCTTCGCGAACCTTCAAGTGCATGTACCACCACTGGGAGTACAACCTCGACGGTTCTTACCGGCGCATCCCCGACGTCGATACGTTTCCCCAGGGGGCTCCGCCCAACGGGCTCACGGAAATCAAGTGCGCAACCTGGGGCTCCTTCGTGTGGTTCTCCATGAATCCCGACGCGGAGCCGATCGAGGATTATCTGCGTCCCATCCCTCAGCATCTGGACCCTTATCATTTCGAGCGCATGGTGCAGACCCGCGACATCACCGTCGAGTGGGAGTGCAACTGGAAGACCTCGGTCGATGCATTCAACGAGAGCTATCACGTGCAGGGTATCCACCCGCAACTTCTCTGGTATTTGCACGACCTCGATATCCAGATCGATTGTTATGAGCGGCACAATCGCTACCTGATCCCCTTCGGCACGGTCTCACCGCGGGTTCGCAAGCCGCCGGCCATTCCCGAACCGATCAAATCGATCATGAAAGGCGCCGGCATGGACCCGGCGGACTACGACGAGCCCATCGCCAACATCCGCCGCGACGTGCAGAAGCACAAGCGTGCGACGAGTGCCGCACAGGGGAAGGATTATTCCGAGCTGAACGACGATCAGCTCACGGATGATTATCACTACCTCATCTTTCCCAATCTTTCGTTGAACGTGCACGCGGACGATTTCTGGGTGTTCCGTCAGCGGCCGCACGCCACCGATCCCAACAAGATGTACTACGACATCTGGACCTACGAGTTGGTGCCGCAGGGCCAGGAATGGCCGGCGCGCGCCAAGCATCAGAGCTGGAAGCACGGCGAGAAATCGATCGGGCTGGTGCTGGACCAGGACGCGGCCAATCTCCCGAATGTCCAGGCGGGCATGCACTCGCGCGGCTTCCGTGGTCTCTGGCTGGGGCGCCAGGAACTGCGCATACGTCACTTTCATAAAGTGCTCGACGAATATCTGTTTCCCGACGCACATCGACGGAGCGGTACATGAGCGACAGTGTGAATTTATCGGGCGAGCGGCTGCTGCGCGCGTACCGGCAGATGAAAGTCATCCGTGAGTTCGAGGAGCGGCTGCACGTCGAGATCGCGACCGGCGAGATTCCGGGTTTCACCCATCTGTACGCGGGGCAGGAGGCCGTCGCGGTCGGCGTCTGCGAACAGCTCGGCGATGCGGACTACATCGTCAGTACCCACCGCGGCCACGGGCACTGCATCGCCAAGGGTTGCGACGTCATCGGCATGATGAAGGAAATCTACGGACGGCGCGACGGCCTATGCCACGGCAAGGGGGGTTCGATGCACATTGCCGACATGACCAAGGGGATGTTGGGCGCCAATGCCATCGTCGGCGGCGGACCGCCGTTGGCGGTGGGGGCCGCCATTGCTTGCAAAGTGCGCGGCAACCGGTGCGTGAGCGTCGCGTTCGGCGGCGACGGCAGCGCCAATCAGGGCACGGTCTTCGAGGCGATGAACATGGCGGTGGTGCTGCGCGTTCCGGCGATTTTTATTCTCGAGAACAACGGCTACAGTGAGCACACGGGCGCCGCCTACGCGGTCGGCTCGCGCGATCTGGCGGGCCGTGCGCGCGCCTTCGGCATGCCCGCCGAATGCGTCGACGGCGCCGATTTCCACGCGATGTATGACGCCATGGGACGCGCCGTGGCCCGGGCCAAGAACGGCGAAGGCCCGAGTACCATCGAGGCAACCATCACCCGTTACTACGGACACTTCGAAGGGGATCCGCAAAACTACCGGGCCAAGGACGAGGTCGCGAGGCTCAGGGTGTCGATGGATTGCCTGAAGCGCTTCCGTGCGCGCACCGAGGCGGATCGCACGGTGGCGCAATCCGATCTCGATGCGATCGACGGCGAAGTGCTGACACTGATCGATCGGGCCGTCACGGAGGCAAAGGCGGCCGCACCTCCGGTAGAGGCCGACCTCTACTCCGACGTCTACATCCAGTACTAACCCGACGCGACGGATTCCACCATGCCGCAACTATCCATGCGCGATGCGCTCAACCAAGCCCTGCACCAGGAGATGGCCCGCGACGAGCGCGTCATCGTGCTCGGCGAGGATGTGTCGGGAGGGGCCGGCGGGACCTCGGGGCAGCGCGAGGCGTCCGGCGGCATCTTCGGCGTCACCAAGGGGCTGCTCCCCAAGTTCGGCGAGGGGAGGGTGCTCGATACGCCGATTTCCGAATCGGCCATCGTCGGCGCCGCTGCCGGCGCTGCCCTCGCGGGCCTGCGTCCGGTGGCGGAGATCATGTTCGCCGACTTCATCGGTGTATGCATGGATCAGGTGTACAACCAGATCGCGAAGTTCCGCTACATGTTCGGCGGCAAGAGCACCTGCCCGGTAGTCATTCGGATGGCGATGGGCGCCGGCATGAATATGGGACCGCAGCATTCGCAGGCGATTTATCCGTTCTTGACGGCGGTGCCTGGCCTCAAAGTGGTGATTCCTTCCAATGCCTATGATGCCAAGGGTCTGTTGATCCAGGCGATTCGCGACGACGATCCGGTCATTTTCTTCGAGCATAAGGCGCTTTACCCGCGCAAGGGCGAAGTGCCCGAGCATGCCTACACGGTGCCGTTCGGCGAGGCGAATCTGTTGCGCGAGGGCGAGCATGTCACGGTAGTGGCGATCGCCCGTATGGTGTCCTTCGCCGAGCGGGCGATCGATGCGCTTGCGAAGGAAGGAGTGACCTGCGATCTGATCGATCCGCGCACCACCTCACCCCTCGACATCGAGACCATCGTTGAAAGCGTGGAAGTCACCGGCCGGCTGGTGATCGTCGATGAATCGCCCCCACGCTGCAGTGTCGCCTCCGACATCGCGGCCATGGTCGCTGAGAAGGCATTCCGCGCTCTCAAGCGGCCCATCATCCAGGTCACGGCCCCGCATACGCCCATCCCCTTCGCTCCCGCCCTCGAGCGCGCCTACGTACCCGGGCCGCCGCGCATAGAGGCGGCCATCCGCAGCGCGCTCAAGGACGAATGATGGAGGCCAAAGTGACGGCCGTCGCGGACGCCCTCGCAAGTGCCGCGGCTCGTTCACTCAGATGAACTCCATGATGCCTGCCGGCGGCCGCTATTACGAAGACCTGGTCATCGGCGAGGTGCGCGAGTCGAGCACGCGTACGGTCACGCTGGAAGAGCTGGTCGAATTTGCCGCGCGTTACGATCCGCAGTATTTTCACGCCGACCCCATCGCAGCCAAGCAGTCGATTTTCGGCGAGCTGATCGCATCCGGGATCCACAGCGCCGCCCTGTGGCGCGCGCTCGATCATCAAATCAGCGGCGACATCCACTGGATTTGCGGCGTGGCGTGGGAAGACGTGCGTTGGCCGAATCCGGTGCGGGCGGGAGACTGTTTGCGCGCGCGCGCGCAAGCGCTTGCGAAGCGGCCGAGCGGCAAGGACCCGAGACGCGGCATCGTCGAGTATCGATATACCTTGCTCAATCAGCGCAATGACACTGTGTTTACGTGCCGGAGCATCAATCTGGTGGCGCTGAGGCCGACGGTAGCGGTATCGCTGACCGCGACTCTCCCGACGCAATAGCCGCTAGCGCGGCTGCATCCTGATGGCGCCGTCGAGACGAATGGTTTCGCCGTTCAGCATGGTGTTCTCGATGATGTGTTCCACCATGGCGGCGTACTCATCGGGCTCGCCCAGCCGGGGCGGAAACGGCGTTTGTCTGCCGAGGGAGTCCTGGGCCTCCTGCGGCAAGGCCTTCAGCATGGGGGTGGCGAACAGTCCGGGCGCGATCGTCATGACGCGAATTCCGGAAGACGCGAGTTCCCGGGCCATCGGCAGTGTCATCGCGACGATTCCGCCCTTCGAGGCCGCATACGCCACTTGTCCGATCTGACCGTCGAAAGCGGCGACCGATGCCGTCATGACGATCACGCCGCGCTCGCCCGCGGCATTGGGCGCATTTCGCTGCATGGCCACGGCGGCGGCCTTTGAAATCAGCACGGTGCCGACCAAATTGATTTCGATCATCTTGCGGAAGAATGCGCCGGCCATGGCGCCTTGCTTGCCGACGAACCGCGCAGGCATGCCGATACCCGCACAATTGATCGCCGCATCGATCGAGCCCATGCGCTCTCGGGCGTGATCGATCGCGCTATTGACGGCGGATTCGTCGGTCACGTCGGTCGCAATGAAAGAAGCGCGGTCGCCGAGCGCCGCGGCCGCCTCGGTGCCTTGCGCCTCGTTCACGTCGAGGAGCGTGACTTTCCCGCCGGCCCCTACGATTCGGTTCGCGACGGCAAGCCCAAGTCCGGATGCGCCGCCTGTGACTACGGCCCGTGATTCTTTTAGCTGCATGTGTGTGCTCCCAAGGCTTCCATGACGCCGCCCACCGCCCGGGCTGCCGCGCCGGTGAACGCGGTTGTCACTTGAGGCTGATGGTCGTGTTCACACCGGTGGAGGCGCTGCTGTCGTCGAACCAGCGCGTCGTCACGGTTTTGGTCTGTGTATAGAACTGCACCACTTGCTTGCCGTAGGGGCCGAGATCGCCGAGCTTGGAGCCGCGCGATCCGGTGAAGCTGAAGATCGGCACCGGCACCGGAATCGGCACGTTGATCCCCACCTGGCCCACGTCGATCTCGTTCTGAAATCTGCGGGCGACGGCGCCGCTTTGCGTAAAGATGCCGGTGCCGTTGCCGAAGGGATTGTCGTTGATGAGGGTGATCGCATCGTCCAAGGTATCGACGCCGAGGATGACCATCACAGGTCCGAAAATCTCGGTGGTGTAGATTTTCATCTCCGGCGTCACTCCGGAGAAAATCGTGGGTCCGATGAAGTTACCCTTCTCGTAGCCCGGTACTTTGACGCCGCGGCCGTCCAACTCGAGCTTGGCGCCTTCCTTGATCCCGTCTTCCACCAGCCCAAGGATGCGATGTTTCGCGTTCTTGGAAACCACGGGCCCCAGATCGGCGCCTTTTTCCACGCCCGCGTTGACTTTGAGGGACTTCGCCTTGGTGACGATGTCGGGTATCCATTTTCGTGCCTCGCCCACCAGCACGGTGACCGAGGTGGCCATGCAACGCTGTCCCGCCGCGCCAAAGGTCGATCCGACCAGGGAATTGAGCGATTGCTCCTTGTTGGCATCCGGCATCACGACCGCGTGGTTTTTGGCGCCCATCATGCATTGCACACGTTTGCCGTGCTGCGAGGCCAGGCCATGGACATGTGTGCCCACGGCGGTTGATCCCACGAAGGAGACGGCGGCGATGTCGGGATGAGTGCAGATCGCGTCGACCGCTCGTTTGCCGCCATGGATGATGTTCAATACGCCGGGCGGGACACCGGCCTCCAGCGCCAGTTCGGCCAAGAGCATGGGAGTCAGCGGGTCCTGCTCCGAGGGTTTGAGCACGAAGGTATTGCCGCAGACGATGGCCATGGGAAACATCCACAGCGGGATCATGGCCGGAAAGTTGAAGGGTGTGATGCCCGCGCACACGCCGATGGGTTGGCGCAGAGTATAGGTGTCGACGCCGCCGGCGACGTTCTCGGCAAATTCGCCCAGCTGCAGGCTGCCGATCGAACAGGCGTGTTCGACCACCTCGAGCCCGCGGAACACGTCCCCTTCCGCATCCGCCAGGGTCTTGCCTTGTTCCGCGCTCAAGGTGCGCGCGATGCGGCTCATGTGTTCCCGCACCAGCGCTTGAAGCTTGAGCATGGTCCGCGCCCGGGTCGCGAGCGGGGTGTTCTTCCAGGTCTTGTAGGCTTGCTTCGCCGAGGCCACCGCGGCGTTGATTTCCTCGTCGGTGGAAAAGGGGACCTGTGCCAGCACCTCTTGGGTTGCCGGGTTGACCACGTCGTGCCATTCGCTGGTGCGAGAGTCGATGAATTTGCCGTCGAGCAGCAATTTGACGGCGGGTATGTGATTGGCCAGCACTGCAGGTTGGGTCGTCATGGTATTTCCTCGGTCGTTAACGGTCGCGGAATCGGCGGACCCCATAGTTTAGCCTCCCGGCCGCCAAGCGGATACGCGATCCCGCCCTCGTATCGCGTTAGACTATGAGGCATTATGTCGACCACCCTGGTGCCCAATTCGTTCAAAAGGCGTAGGCAAAATGGCAACACTTTTCCTGTCCCCGCGAGCCGAGGGACGGCAGGCGCGGCTACGCGCTCCGCGGAGCCGGGAACCATCGCCATTTGCTTCGTTGCCGCGGCACTGGAGAGCGTCCGCGCCCGCGGCTTGAATGCGGACGAGATGCTGGCGAACGTGGGGCTTTCCCCGAGCCTGCTGCAAGTGCCCCAGGCGCGCGTGTCGGCGAAGCACTACGGCGCCCTGTGGCGCACGATCGCGCTGGCCCTCGACGACGAGTTCTTCGGCCAGGATTCCCGCCGCATGAAGGCGGGGAGTTTCGCCATGCTTTGCCACTCGGTCGTGAACTGCAAGACCCTGGGCCAGGCGCTCGACCGCAGCTTGCGTTTCTATGCGCTGATCTTGGATGATTTCTCCGGCACCCTGGTGCGGGACGGCCAGGAGGCAAGAATCGTTCTACACGAGCGAACCGCGGGCGCGAACCAACGCGTGTTTGCTCACGAGCTCTTGTTGATGCTGCTCTACGGGGTGTCGTGCTGGCTGGTGGGGCGGCGCATTCCCATCCTGCGCACCGAATTCAGCTATCCGGAACCCGCACACAGCGCCGAGTACCGGCTCATGTATTGCACGGAGCTGGGCTTCGACAGACCGAACACCGTGATCGCCTTCGAGGCGAGCTACCTTGATCTGCCGGTGGTGCAGAACGAGCGCTCGATCAAGGAGTTTCTGCGCACGGCGCCGGAGAGTATCTTGGTGAAGTACAAGAACGGCAGCAGTCTCGCCGCCAGGGTTCGGCGGCGGCTCCGTCAGTTCCTGCCGGGCGAGGTTCCGGATTTCGAGCGGCTGGCTGACGAATTGAATATGACGCCCGCGACGATGCGGCGGCGATTGCACGAGGAAGGGGAGTCTTATCAATCGATCAAGGACCAGCTGCGGCGCGATCTCGCCATCAGTTTCCTGAGTCATTCGAGCCGCAGCGTCATGGACATCGCCTTGGAATTGGGATTCTCCGAACGCAGCGCCTTTCATCGTGCGTTTAGAAAATGGACCGGCGCCAGCCCGGGCGAATTTCGCCGCACCTTGCAAGCCTAGAGATGTTGCATTTCCGCTCAGGTATTTTGAGCGGATCGGTCACTCTGACGACGTTCTCGAATCGAGGATAATTTCGATATGAATCTGTCGGGTAAGGTTCTGGTGATAACCGGGAGCAACGGCGCCCTGGGTCAGGCCGTGGCGGCGACCTTGAGCCGCTACGGTGCCCGGCTGGCGCTGCTCGATCATGGACAGACCCCGTCGGCGGCACCGCCGGCCGGAGCGCTGCATTATGGCGGCATCGATTTGACGCAGGCGGACGCCGCCCACTCGGCGATGGAACGGGTGGTGAAAGAGGCGGGCCGCCTCGACGGGCTGATCAATGTCGCCGGCGGCTTCCATTGGGAAAAACTCGCCGGCGGTACGCTCGACAGCTGGGACTCCATGTACCGAATCAATCTGCGCACCGTCGTGAATTCTTGTCAGGCGGCGCTGCCCCACCTCCTGCAGGCGAGCGGCGGGCGCATAGTCAATGTCGGCGCCATGGGTGCCGCCAAGGCGTCGACCGGAATGGGCGCCTACGCGGCATCCAAGGCGGGTGTCGCGAAATTGACCGAGGCGCTGGCCGACGAATTGAAGGATCGCGGCATCACGGTCAATGCCATATTGCCGAGCATCCTCGACACGCCGAAGAATCGTGCCGATATGCCGCAGGCAGACTTCAGCCGCTGGGTGACTCCGGTCGAGGCCGCCGAAGTGATTGCGTTCCTGGTCTCGGATGAGGCGCGCGCGGTCACCGGTGCACTGATTCCGGTCGTGGGGCGGGTATGACGGCGGCACCCAGTGCATCGCCCGGTGCGCGCTTTCGCGCAGCCATTGTCGAGGAGCGCCCCTTGCAGGTCGTCGGCGCGATCAACGCCTATGCGGCAAGAATGGCGGCGGCCTGCGGATTCAAGGCCCTGTATATATCGGGCGGCGGGGTCGCCGCCAATTCGCTGGGCGTTCCGGATCTCGGCATCAGCACCATGGACGATGTGCTGATCGACATACGCCGCATTACCGATGCCTGCCCGCTGCCGCTCCTGGTCGATGCCGACACGGGGTGGGGTGGGGCGTTCAATATCGCGCGCACGGTCAAGTCCTTCATCAAGTTCGGCGCCGCCGGATTGCACATCGAAGATCAAGTTCAAGCCAAGCGTTGCGGTCATCGGCCCGGCAAAGAGATCGTCTCGAAGCAGGAAATGGTGGATCGGGTCAAGGCGGCCGTGGACGCGCGTACGCAATCCGAATTCGTCATCATGGCGCGCACCGATGCCCTGGCCGTGGAAGGCATCGATGCTGCCATCGAGCGCGCGGTCGCCTGCGTGGAGGCGGGCGCCGACATGATTTTCCCGGAGGCGATCACCGAACTCGCCATGTATCGGCGCTTTAAGGACGCGGTCGGGGTGCCGATACTCGCCAATATCACGGAATTCGGCCACACACCCTTGTACACGCGCGAGGAGTTGGGCTCGGTGGGCGTCGATATGGTGCTGCATTGCTGTTCAGCCTACCGGGCAATGAATGCGGCGGCACTGGCGACCTATCAGGCGATTCGCCGCGATGGAACGCAAAAGAACGTGCTGGACCTCATGCAAACCCGCGCCGATTTGTACAAGTACTTGGACTACTACGCCTACGAGGCCAAGCTGGACGAGCTATTCGCCGAAGGGAAGGAAAAGTGACGGATCTGAGGAGATGAACATGGCCCAACCGCAATCCCAAGCCGAGGCGTTCAAGCCCAAGAAGTCCGTGGCCTTGTCGGGGGTGACGGCGGGCAACACGGCGCTGTGCACCGTCGGCAAGACCGGCAATGACCTGCACTACCGCGGCTACGACATTCTGGACATCGCCACCGAATGCGAATTCGAAGAGATCGCGTATCTCTTGGTTCACGAGAAACTGCCGAATCGCGTGGAACTTGCCGCCTACAAGGCCAAGTTGAAAGCGCTTCGGCTTCTGCCCGCTGCCGTCGCCACCGTGCTCGAACAGCTGCCGGCCGGGAGTCACCCCATGGACGTGCTGCGCACGGGCGTTTCCGCACTCGGCTGCTGCATTGCCGAGGCCAACGATCACCGGAGTGCGGGTGCCCGCGACATCGCCGATCGGCTCTTGGCGTCCTTGGGCTCGATGCTATGTTATTGGCACCATTATTCGCGCGACGGGCGGCGTATCGACGTGCAAACCGACGACGATTCGATCGGTGCGCACTTTTTACACCTCCTGCATGGGCGCAAGCCCTCGGCGTCCTGGGTGCGTGCGATGCACACTTCGCTCAATCTCTACGCCGAGCACGAGTTCAACGCCTCGACCTTCACGGCCCGGGTGATTGCGGGTACGGGTTCGGATCTGTACTCGTGCATCACGGGCGCCATCGGTGCGCTGCGCGGACCCAAGCACGGCGGCGCCAACGAAGTCGCGTTCGAGATTCAAAGCCGTTACTCGACGCCGGATGCCGCCGACGCGGATATCCGTCGGCGGGTGGCGAACAAGGAGGTGATCATCGGGTTCGGCCACCCGGTGTACACGATTTCCGATCCCCGCAATCAGATCATCAAGGAGGTCGCGCGAAGCCTGGCGCGGGAAGCCAACGAGATGCGGGGATTCGAGGTCGCCGAGCGGATCGAGTCGGTCATGCATGAGATCAAGAAAATGTTTCCCAATCTCGACTGGTTCTCCGCCGTGTCCTACCACCTGATGGGCGTGCCGACCGCGATGTTCACGCCGCTGTTCGTGATCAGCCGCACCTCGGGCTGGGCGGCGCACGTCATCGAGCAGCGCGAGGACGGCAAGATCATTCGTCCGAGCGCCAATTACACCGGCCCGGAGAACCTTCCCTTCGTGCCGCTGGCGCAGCGTCCGTAGCGCCGCGCTCCGCATTCCTTTCACATTCCGAGAGCCCCTGATCCGTCATGTCCCACGATATCAAATCTGCCGAACGTCCCGCGCCGGATCACGTCCTGACCGCGATAGCAGACTATGCATTGAGCTTCGAGATCAAGAGTGAACTCGCCTATGAGACCGCCGGCTACTGTCTCATGGATACCTTGGCGTGCGGATTTCAGGCGCTGAAATATCCGGCCTGCACGAAGCTGATGGGCCCGGTGGTTCCGGGTGCGACCCTCACCAACGGCGCGCGCGTTCCCGGCACGGCTTACGAGCTCGATCCCATCAACGCCGCTTTCAACATCGGCGCCATGATTCGCTGGCTCGATTTCAACGATACCTGGCTGGCCGCGGAGTGGGGGCACCCGTCGGACAACCTGGGCGGCATTCTCGCCGTGGCCGACTATCTTTCGCGGTCCGGCAAACCGATCACGGTACGCGACGTGCTCACCGGCATGATCAAGGCGCACGAAATTCAGGGTGTCCTCGCCTTGGAGAACAGCTTCAACCGAGTCGGTCTCGATCATGTGCTCCTGGTCCGCGTCGCGTCCACCGCGGTGGTCACCGCGCTGCTCGGCGGCTCACGCGAGCAGATCATCAACGCGGTGTCGAACGCGTGGGTGGACGGCGGCGCGCTGCGCACCTACCGGCACGCTCCCAACACGGGCTCACGCAAGAGTTGGGCCGCCGGCGACGCGACCAGCCGCGCCGTGCGTCATGCGCTGTTCGCCCTCAAGGGCGAGATGGGATACCCATCGGCCCTGTCGGCCAAGACCTGGGGCTTTCAGGACGTCTCGTTCAAGGGGAAATCCCTGTCCTTGCCGCAGCCCTTCGGCAGTTACGTGATGGAAAACGTGCTGTTCAAGATCTCTTATCCGGCGGAGTTTCATGCACAGACGGCCGTCGAAGCGGCCATGACCTTGCACCCCCGAATCTTACCCAAGATCGACGAGATCGAGCGGGTCACCATAGAGACTCAAGAGCCCGGCGTGCGCATCATCGACAAGACGGGCCCGCTGGCCAATCCCGCGGATCGCGATCATTGCATTCAATACATGGTCGCCATTCCGCTGCTGTTCGGCAGGCTCAACGCGGCCGACTACGAAGACCAGGTGGCCGGCGATCCGCGTGTCGACGCGCTGCGCGCGAAAATGCAGGTCAAGGAAAACACGATCTTCACGCAGGAATACTACGACCCGAACAAGCGCTACATCGGCAACGCCGTGCAGGTGTTTTTCAAGGACGGCAGCGCAAGCCAGCGCGTGCAGGTGGACTACCCCATCGGCCATCGCAGGCGCCGGGAGGAAGGCATGCCGGTGCTGGTAAAGAAGTTCGAGGCCAGCGTGGCGGCGCATTTTGGGCCCAAGCAGACCGAATTCATCAAAGCGATGTTCGTGGATCGAGGCGCTCTGGCCGCGATGCCGGTGAGCGAGTTCGTCGCCAAGCTGGTGACGGCCTCCTAAAAAAATACCTGCCCGCCCGGTGGCATTATGACGCATTGAGCTTGCCGAGCACCCAAGCCTGCCGGGATAGTGTGGCCGATGAAGCGAATGAGCCGTCTAGGACCCCAGTTTTCGCGTGAGCGGCGCGCTCGTGCCGACCGACGCCACCGGGTGTGGTGGTCGGTTTGGTACGGCAGTTTCAATCCCCGCAGGCGAGCGCCGCTGCGCCGCCAGGACGACTCTGGCTTCCATTCGCTCGACTGGCATTCGTCCCATCTGCTGGCCGTGGCAATCGGCATCTTGTTATTGAGCGTATTGGACGCATTTCTGACCATGCTGCTGCTGCAGGGGGGCGCCAACGAGGTGAATCCCGTCATGGCCGCGGTCATCTATCGCAGCGTGGCGATGTTTGCCGCGCTGAAAATGGGCATGACGGGCCTGGGCGTGCTTTTGATGGTGTTTCTGGCGCGCTATCGATTCATGCGCCTGATGCGCGTCGAATGGGCGTTGTATGGGGTTCTGTTCGCCTATGTGAGCCTGGTTTGCTACGAGTTTTGGATGATCAAGAGTCCGGTCGATCTGCCGATCTGGTAATTCTGCTGGGCTGCGTCACATTCCATATTGTGCCGCCTTCGGCTAGACTAGCAACCCGGTCCGCATCCCCTTCTGCTTCTCATCATATTGATGTACTTGAGGTTTTTTCCTTCCAAGCACCATGAGTCAATCACTAGCTGAAGCATTGGCCACGACGGCACTCTCCGGCGGAAATGCCGGTTTCATCGAGGATCTCTACGAACGGTTCCTGAGGGATCCAAAAGGCGTCGACCCGACGTGGGCCGCCTACTTCAGCCGTCTGCAGGACGGCGCCAAAGGCGAGGTCGCGCACACCCCCATCCGCGAACGTCTGTTGGCACGTCTCAATAGGCCGCCCGCCCGAGGCGGCGCTCCGAGCGCCGAGTCCGGCGGGGCCAGCGCCAAGCAGGGCGCCGTGTCGCGGCTCATTCAGGTCTACGCCAACCGCGGACACTTGGTCGCCAATTTAGATCCGCTGGGCCTGCAGGTCCGCGCCAAGCCCTATGTGCTCGACCTCGAGTATTTCGGTCTCTCCGATGCCGACCTGGATACCGAATTCTTCACCGGCAACCGCAACCCCGCGATGCCCGAACGCGCCAAGCTCAAGGATATTCTCGCGGACCTCAAGTTCATCTACACCGATACCATCGGTGCGGAATTTGCGCACGTGTCGGACACCGACGAGCGTCTGTGGCTGCAGGATAGTTTCCAAGTGGCGCGCATGCAGCGGCGATTCAGCGTCGAGGAGAAGAAAAACATTCTGTGGCAGTTGACGGCCGCGGAAGGCCTGGAGCGCTACCTGCACACCAAGTACGTGGGTCAGAAGCGTTTCTCGCTCGAGGGCGGCGACAGTCTCATTCCCCTGCTCGACGATCTGGTGCAGCACGGCGGCAGGATGGGAGTCGAAGAGGCCATCATCGGCATGGCGCACCGGGGCCGTCTCAATGTGCTGGTGAACCTGCTCGGCAAGTCGCCCAAGGATTTGTTCGGCGAGTTCGAGGGTCAGTACGATCTGGCGAAGCTGCGCGGCTCGGGGGACGTCAAGTACCACAAGGGATTTTCCTCCGATCTGAAAACGGCATCGGGCAATGTGCACGTCGCGCTGGCGTTCAATCCCTCGCATCTGGAGGTCGTGAACCCGGTGGTCGAAGGTTCGGTGCGCGCACGTCAGGAGCGCCGCGGCGATGCGCTGGGCGACAAGGTACTGCCCGTCCAGATTCACGGCGACGCGGCGTTCGCCGGGCAGGGCGTCATCATGGAGACCTTGCAGCTGTCGCAGGCTCACGGGTTCTACACTGGCGGCTCAGTGCACATCATCATCAACAACCAGGTGGGATTCACCACCAGCGATCCGCACGATGCGCGCTCCACTCTGTACTGCTCCGACGTCGCGAAGATGGTCGAAGCGCCGATTTTCCACGTCAATGCCGATGATCCCGAAGCGGTGTGTTTCGTGACGCGTTTTGCGCTCGAGTATCGGATGAAGTTCCACAAGGACGTGGTGATCGATCTAGTGTGCTACCGGCGGCACGGCCATAACGAAGCCGATGAACCCGCGGCGACTCAGCCGCTCATGTACCAGGTCATTCGGAAGAAGCCGACCGCGCGCCAACTCTATGCGGATGAACTGGCGGCCGACGGGGTGCTCACGGCGGCGGAGGCCGCGGCCATGATCGACCAGTATCGCGACGGTCTGGATGCCGGCAAGCCGCAGGCCCGCGCCGCGCTCGGCCTGATCGGCAACAAATTCACGGTGAATTGGAACGAGTACTTGGACGCGGACTGGTCCGAGCCGGTGAAGACCGGGGTCGACATGGGCCGCTTGCGGGCGCTCGGCAAGGCAATCACCTCGTATCCGTCTGACTGGGTCCTGCATCCGCGGGTCCTCGCCATCATGCAGGCGCGCGAAAGAATGGTGAACGGCGATCTGGCGCTCGACTGGGGCGCCGCGGAGAACTTGGCCTACGCCAGCCTGGTGCAGGAAGGTTATCCGGTACGTCTCACCGGCCAGGATAGCGGCCGCGGCACGTTTTTTCACCGGCACGCGGTGCTGCATGATCAAGCCACGGGACGCAGCTATGTCCCGCTGCAGCATCTGGCGACCAATCAGCCGACCTTCAGGGTGACCGACTCGGTATTGTCCGAAGAAGCGGTCATGGGTTTCGAGTACGGTTTTTCGACCACCGAACCGCATTGCCTGACGATTTGGGAAGGGCAGTTCGGCGACTTCTGCAACGGCGCGCAGGTCATCATCGATCAGTTCATCAGCTCGGGCGAAGCCAAGTGGGGCCGCCTGTCCGGCATCACCCTGTTCTTGCCGCACGGCTACGAAGGTCAGGGACCCGAGCATTCGTCGGCGCGCCTGGAGCGCTTCCTGCAGCTCTGCGCCGAGTACAACATGCAGGTGTGCGTGCCGTCGACGCCGGCGCAGATGTTTCACATGCTGCGCCGGCAAATGCTGCGGCCGCTGCGCAAGCCGCTCATCGTCATGACGCCGAAGAGCCTGTTGCGGCACCCCCTGTCGGTGTCGCGGCTCGAAGAACTCAGCACGGGCGGATTTTACTCGGTGATCGATGACATCGACGACCTTAAAGCCTCAGCGGTGACGCGCGTCGTACTGTGCAGCGGCAAGGTGTATTTCGATCTGTTGAAGGCACGGCGCGAGGTCAAAGCAGACTCGGTTGCCATCGTGCGCCTCGAGCAGCTCTATCCTTTTCCGTCGGATGAATACGAGGCGATCCTGCGCAAGTACTCAAATGCCCACGAGATCGTGTGGTGCCAGGAAGAGCCGCAAAATCAGGGCAGCTGGTACCAGATCCGCCATCGGCTGCAGTCGAAGCTGGGACCGCTCGACGAACTCCTCTATGCCGGACGCGCCGGCGCAGCGGCGCCTGCCACGGGTATTTCCGCTTTGCACGAACAGCAGCAGAAGAATCTGGTGACCGCGGCGCTGCAGGGCGTACCGCCGGAAGAGACCGCTCGGCAAACGATGCGTTTGCCGGCGGCGGCTCAAACTAGGACGGGTTCTTGACATCCTCCCCTATAGGAGCGATGCAGTGGTAATTCAACTTAAGGAGCGGCATTTGCTCCCCGGCCTCAAGGCCCGGGTTTCCGTGCCGAATATCTGATGACTATTGAAGTTCGCGTGCCGCAGCTGCCGGAGTCGGTGGCTGACGCCACGATTGTGTCGTGGAACAAGAAGCCTGGTGATGCCGTGGCGCGCGATGAGAACCTCGTCGACCTGGAGACCGACAAGGTCGTTCTCGAGGTTCCTGCGCCCGCAGCCGGGCTGCTCAAGGAAATCAGGCTGAAGGACGGCACCACGGTGACCAGCGGCCAGGTGTTGGCGGTGATCGAGGAGGGAGCGGCAGCGAGCGCCGCACCGGCCGGAGCTCGAGCAGCCGCCGCGAACACTGCCAAGGGCGCAGCGGGGAACTCGCCCGCCGTCATGGCCGCATCCGGCGGCGCCGTCGCCACGGCGGCGACTGCCGCCAACCCCGACGCGGCAGCGGCCAAGCTCAGCCCCGCCGCAAAGCGCGTGGTGGAAGAGAACAAGATCGACCCGAAGGCCGTCACCGGGTCCGGCCGCGATGGACGCGTCTCGAAGTCGGACGTGGTGAACTTTCTGTCCGCGAAGGATGCCGCGGCGCCGCCCGCAGCCAAGGCGCCGGCGGCGCCCGTTCCAAGCGCACGCGGCGCCCGCGCGGAGCAGCGCGTGCCGATGACGCGCCTGCGCGCGCGGATTGCCGAGCGCATGGTCCAGGCGCAGGCCACCCAAGCCTTGCTGACCTCGTTCAACGAAGTGGATTTGATGGCGGTCAACGAACTGCGCGCGCGCTACAAGGATCAGTTCGAGAAGCAGCATGGCGTCAAACTCGGATTCATGTCGTTCTTCGCCAAGGCCTGCGTCGAAGCATTGAAGAAATTTCCGGCGGTGAACGCCTCGGTCGAAGGCAACGACATCGTCTATCACGAATATTTCGACATCGGCGTCGCGGTTTCCACCGATCGCGGCCTGATCGTGCCGGTATTGCGCGACGTGGACCTGCAGAGTTTCGCGGAAATCGAAAAGTCGATCGGCAATTTCGCGGGGCGCGCCCGGGCCGGGACCATCACGATGGAGGAACTCACGGGCGGTACCTTCACGATCACCAATGGCGGAGTGTTCGGATCGCTGCTGTCGACCCCCATCGTCAATTCTCCGCAGAGTGCGATTCTCGGCATGCACAAGATTCAGGACCGCCCGACGGCGATCGACGGCCAAGTCGTGGTACGTCCGATGATGTACATCGCACTGACCTACGATCATCGCCTCATCGACGGGCGTGAAGCCGTGCAGTTCCTGGTGACGGTCAAGCAGTGCCTGGAGGATCCGGCGCGCATGGTGCTCGGCGTATGAGCGACCTCTACGATGTCATCGTGATCGGCAGCGGTCCTGCGGGCTATCCCGCCGCGATTCGCGCCGCCCAGAACAAGCTCAAAGTCGCCTGCATCGACGAATGGAAGAACACCGACGGCAGCTTTGCGTTCGGCGGAACCTGCTTGAACGCCGGATGCATCCCCTCGAAGGCCCTGCTCGAATCCTCGGAGCTCTATCAGCGCGCCAAGGACGAGTTCGCGGTCCATGGCATCAAGATCGGCGGCCTGGCGCTCGACCTCGCCGCCATGCAGAAGCGGCGGGCATCCGTGGTCAAGACCATGACGGGCGGGATCGCCGCCCTGTTCAAGGCGAACGGCGTGACCGGCATTCAAGGCCACGGACGTCTGTTGCCCGGCAACAAGGTGCTCGTGACCGGGCCGGACGGCGCGGAAAAAACCTTCGAAGCCAAGCACGTCGTGCTGGCTTCCGGCTCGGTGCCGGTGCAGATCAGGAACGTGCCGCATGACGGCAAATACATCGCCGATTCGTGGAATGCCCTGGAGTTCGATGCAGTGCCCGCGCGCCTCGGCGTGATCGGCGCCGGTGTCATCGGCCTCGAGCTCGGCAGCGTCTGGCGGCGGCTCGGCAGCGAGGTGACGGTGCTCGAGGCGTTGGAACAGTTCCTACCGATAGCGGACGGAGCCATCGCAAAAGAGGCCCTGCGGCATTTCAAGAAACAAGGACTCGACATCAAGCTGGGAGCCAAGGTGCAGAGTGCGGCCGCGGCCGGCGGTGCGGTCGACGTCGTGTACACCGATGCTCAGGGCGAACACAAGCTTCAAGTCGACAAGCTGGTGGTTGCGGTCGGACGCAAACCTTTCACGCAGGGACTGCTGGCGGAGGGCACCGGTGTAGCGCTCGATGAGCGCGGCTTCATCCAGGTCGACGAGCATTGCAGAACCGGCGTGCCGAACGTCTGGGCGGTCGGCGATGTGGTGCGCGGACCGATGCTCGCGCACAAAGGCAAGGAGGAGGGCGTGATGGTCGCCGACCTCATCGCGGGCCATTTCGGCGAGATGAACTACAAGGTCATTCCCTCGGTGATCTACACCGCGCCGGAGATCGCCTGGGTGGGGCTGACGGAGGAACAGGTCAAGGCGAGCGGCCGGCCCTACAAGGTGGGCACGTTCCCATTCTCGGCGAGCGGGCGGGCGCGGGCGATGGAAGCCGCTCAGGGCCTGGCGAAGATCGTGTCCGCCAAGGATGACGATGAGGTTCTCGGCGTCCACGTGATCGGGCCGATGGCGGGCGAGCTGATCAGCGAAGCCGTGCTCGCCATGGAATATTCGGCGAGCACCGAAGACATCCAGCGTACCATTCACGCGCATCCCACTCTGTCCGAGGCCATCCATGAGGCCGCCTTGGCGGTGGATAAGAAGGCCATCGACGGGATCAACCGCTAGCGCGCGCTCTCAGACTCGGATGCCACACTACTGCAACATTTGATTCTAAGGTGCTGAAAATAGACGGGTTTGTAGCGGCCTAATCCGGCGGTTGACCGCCGGGGTTCGGCCGGGGCTCGCCAAGATAGAAGACTCCCTCCGGACCAATCCGGACCTTGCCGCTGAAATGAAGAAGATTAGCGGCATGCGCAAGATCGTTTCCGACAGCCTCTACGATTTGCTGAGCCATTGACGATTCGGGAGCCGCGCTTCCAAGTGAGGCGCGGCTACGAGGTCATTTCTTTCGCCTGGCGCTGATGACGTTGGGGAGCTGCGCGATGCGCCCGAGCACCTGCGACAGCTGCGGCAGCCCGGTGATCGATATTTCGATCCGCATATGAGCGACGCTGTCGCGTTTGTCGGTGACCGTATTCATGCCCCGGATGCTGATCTTGTCGTCCGCCAGTGCGGCGCTGACATCGCGCACCAGTCCGCGGCGATCGAATGCCTGGACATCGATCTCCACCGGGAATTCGCTCGAGCCCATTTTGCCCCAGGCGACCGCCAGCACCCGTGCCGGGGACTTGATGCTGAGACGGGCGAGATTGGCGCAGGACCGTGCATGAATGCTGACGCCCCGGCCCACGGTGATGTAGCCGACGATGGGTTCGGGCGGCACGGGCTTGCAGCAGCGCGCGTAGGTGGACAGCAAATCGCCGACGCCTTGGACCTCGATGTCCGGTTCCCGGACGGCCGCCGGACTCTTGGGACGAGCGGAGTGTTCCGGCCGGACTTCGCGCGCATGGAGGATGCGCTGGATGGCCCCCGCCACCTGTGACCTCGCCCAGCCCCAAGGCTTCGTGGAGCGCCTCGGTGCTGGGTAATTTCAGCTCGCTGAGGAGTTCCGGGATGGGCGGGCTGTTGACGCCTAAGCGTTGTATCTCGCGATCGAACATGGCGCGGCCTTCCGCCTTGTTCTGGGTCTCGTTCTGCTTGCGGAACCAGGCGCGTACTTTATTGCGGTGCCTGGGACTGGCGAGAAAGCCCGACTGGGGCGACAACCAATCGCGCGACGGCTGCGCCGTCTTGGCGGTGATGAGACGGCTGCGCCGTCTTGGCGGTGATGATCTCCACCGTTTCGCTGTTCTTGAGCCGGTAGTCGAGCGGCACCATGCGCCCATTGACCTTGGCGCCGCGGGTGCGATGACCTAAGTCGGTGTGCACCTGATAGGCAAAATCCAAGGGCGTGCCGCCCACCGGAACATCGACGATTTCACCCTTGGGCGATATGACGTAGATCCGATCCTGAAATAGATCGACCCGCATGCGATCGAGAAAATCGCGCGATGTATCGCCGCCTTCGGTCGGCGCCAGCAGCGAGCGCAGCTGATTGATCTTGCGCTCGTAGGCTTGATCGCTGCGGCCTCCCTCCTTGTAGCGCCAGTGCGCCGCCACGCCGCGCTCCGAGTTGGCGTGCATTTCATGCGTGCGGATCTGTATTTCGACCGCTTGCGCGCCGGGTCCGATGACGGCGGTGTGGATCGAACGGTATCGGTTGTCCTTGGGGGTGGCGATGTAGTCGTCGAACTCCCCGGCAATGAACTGCCACAGCGAGTGCACCACCCCGAGCGCCGCATAACATTCTACAACCGTGTTCACGAGGACGCGCGCGGCGCGAATGTCCATGAGCTGCTCGAAGGCGAGGTGCTTCGCCTGCATCTTGCGCCAGATGCTGTAGATGTGTTTCGGACGTCCCTCGATCGTGGCTTCGATGCCGGCGCCGTGCAATTCGCTGCGCAGCAGCGTCTTCAGCTCTTCCATGTAGCGCTCGCGTTCGGAGCGCCGCGCGTTCAGGGCGGCGGCGATGCGCTTGTAGTCGGCGGGCTGAAGGTAGCGGAAGGCGAGATCCTCCAGTTCCCACTTCAATTGCCACACGCCCAGCCGATTGGCGAGAGGCGCATAGACTTCGCGGGTTTCGGTCGCGAGCTTGCGCCGCAGGACCGGATCGAGCGACTTGGCGGCGCGCATTTTTTGCAGCTGTCCGGCGAGGCGCACCACCACCAACCGCACGTCGCCGATGACCGCCAGCAGCATTTTGCGCAGCGCCTCGGCCTGGCCGGATTCGAGGCCCTGTTCGGGCGTCCAATCGGCCGGTAGACCGAATTCTCCCAATTGGCTCAAGTTGCGGGCGAGACGGGCCGCATCGGCGCCAAAGTGCTTCTCGGCGGCTTCCCGATCCATGAGTTTGGCATCGAGCAGGGGCTGCAACATGGCCGCGATCACCACATCGTCGTCGGCATCGAGAGTGCGCACGATCTCCGCGACGTCGAGCGCGGCGCGCAGGAGCTCTGCGGCGGTGTCGGGCAGATCGAGCGAGCGCACGGCGGCAAAGGCGGCGTGCAGCCGTGCGCTCGCCGTAATCGAGGTTGAAGCCGTTGTTTCCATTTGGTTTGCGCCGTTACCGGCGGTGGGTTTAAGCGCCCATTGCCGGTATCATACGCGCCAATGGCGGATACCAAGAATGCGGTTTGAATGCGACGGCCCCCGCGCGGGCGACGACGAGGGCGATGCGCTTGCGCGGCACTGAGGCGGCCACGCTGCGCGTGCTGGGCATCGACCCCGGTTCGCAGCGCACGGGATTCGGCGTCCTGGATGCCGTGGGCACTCGTTTGACCTATGTGGCGAGCGGCGTGATTCGCACCCAGACGGGCGAATTCGCCGATCGCCTGTGCGAGATCTTTCGCTGCGTCCAGACCATCGTCGCCCAATACCGGCCCCATGAAATCGCCATCGAGCGGGTTTTCGTCAATCGCAATCCCGACAGCGCGTTGAAGCTGGGGCAGGCGCGGGGCGCCGCCATCTGCGGCACCGCGGATGCGAACGCTGAAGTCTTCGAATACGCGACTCGGCAGATCAAGCAGGCCGTGGTCGGGTCGGGCAGCGCGGAGAAATCGCAGGTGCAGCTCATGATGAAAAACATTCTCAAGCTCGACGGACCGCTGTCGCCGGATGCCGCCGACGCCCTGGCCGCCGCCGTGTGCCATGCGCTGCGGGGCCGCGTGCGGGTCTCCGTACAGCGTAGTGCGAGCCGCGGATGATCGGCTTTCTCAAAGGCCGTTTGGCGGTCAAGCAGCCGCCGATGCTCATGGTCGACGTGAACGGCGTCGGCTATGAAATGGAAGCGCCGATGTCGACGTTCTATGGGTTGCCGGCCGCGGGCGAACCCGTCGCGCTGTTCACCCATTTGGTGGTCCGCGAGGACGCGCATATTTTGTACGCCTTCGGCACCGACGGCGAGCGGCGGCTGTTTCGCGGCCTGCTCAAAGTCTCCGGGGTTGGGCCGAAGATTGCGCTGGGTATTCTGTCCGGCGCCAGCGTGGAGGATTTCCTGCGCACTGTCGAGGCGGAGGATGTCGCCATGCTCACCCGGATTCCGGGCATCGGCCGCAAGACCGCCGAGCGCGTGATCATCGAGATGCGGGACAGCGTCAAGAAACTGTCGATGCCGGCGGCCGGCGGCACTCCGGCGGGTATGGGCACGGCCGCAACTCCGCAAAGCGAGGCTTTCAGCGCCCTGATCGCGCTGGGCTACAAGCCGCCGGAAGTGGTTCGACTCCTGAAGTCGATCGTTGAGCCGGACCTCGCGACCACTGAAATCATACGGCGCGCGCTCAAGTCGGCGGCCAAGGCTTGAAGAACCAGCATGGGTATTGAACAGGATCGAATCATCGCGGGACCGGCCAAGCGGGAAGACGAGGTGGTCGACCGCGCAGTGCGGCCGAAGACCCTCGCCGACTATGTGGCAAGACCACGCTGGCGAACATCATTGCCAACGAGCTCAAGGTCAATTTGCGGCAGACATCGGGACCCGTCCTGGAGCGTCCCGGGGATTTGGCGGCTCTGTTGACCAACCTCGAGCCGCGCGACGTGTTGTTCGTGGACGAGATCCATCGCTTGAGTCCGGTGGTGGAAGAGGTGCTGTACCCTGCGATGGAGGACTCGCAGCTCGATCTCATGATCGGCGAAGGTCCGGGGGCGAGATCGATCAAACTCGATCTGCCGCCGTTCACCCTGGTGGGCGCGACCACTCGCGCCGGACTCCTGACCTCGCCTTTGCGGGACCGCTTCGGCATCGTGCAGAGGCTGGAGTTCTATTCGACGGAGGATTTGACGAAAATCGTCACGCGCAGTGCGTCGATCTTGAAACTGCATCTGCAGGCGGATGGTGCGCATCGCATCGCAGAGAGGTCGCGCGGCACACCGCGAATCGCGAACCGGCTGCTGCGCCGGGTGCGCGACTTTGCCGAGGTCAAGGCTGCCGGGCTCATCAGCTCCGAAGTCGCGATCGCCGCACTCGACATGCTGGCGGTGGATCCTCAAGGGTTCGACACGCTGGACAGGAAATTGCTGCTGACCGTCATCGAAAAATTCGAGGGGGGGCCGGTCGGCGTGGACAGCCTCGCCGCGGCCATGAGCGAAGAGCGCGGCACCATCGAGGACGTCATCGAGCCGTTTCTGATTCAGCAGGGATTTCTGATGCGCACCGCCCGCGGCCGTGTCGCGACGCGCAGCGCTTATGCTCATTTCGGGCTTGCAGCGCCGGCGATGGACCGGGACTTGAATTTGCCTCTGTTCAGGGACGTCCAGTAGTGGCGGCGGTGTTCAAGTTTTCAGTGCCATTCCGCGTTTACTGGGAGGACACGGATGCGGGAGGGGTGGTGTACTACGCGAACTACCTGAAGTTCATGGAGCGCTGCCGCACGGATTGGCTGCGCGCGCTCGGGATCGATCAGCTTCGGTTGCGCGCCGAGCGGCAGCTGCAGTTTGCGGTGGTGAGCGTGGCGGTCGATTTTCTGCGCCCCGCCGTACTCAATGATGAAATTCTCGTCACGGCGGAACTCGAGCGCTTGAGCGGTGCCACAATCGTATTCAAACAAACCATCATGCGCGGCGACGTGCAGCTCATCGACGCGAGCGCCCGCGTCGCCTGTCTCGATTCCGGCACGCTGAAGGCGCGTCCGATTCCAAAGGATCTATTCGTGGAGTGGCGTCATGGGCGGGTGGTGTAATGGGCAATGACCTGTCGATATGGGCCCTGGTGCTCGATGCGAGCGTCATCGTGCAGGGGGTCATGCTGTTGCTCATGATCGCATCGCTGGTCTCGTGGGCCGTCATCTTCCAGAAAGGGCGCGTCATCTCCCGCTCGCGGCGTCAGGCGGATCAATTCGAGACCGCATTCTGGTCGGGGGGCGACTTGACGGCGCTCTATCGCAGCATCGAGACCAAGGGGCGCGCGGGCACCGGCGAGCAAAGCATCTTCGAGTCCGGCTTCGGCGAGTACAGCCGTCTGCGTCAGCTGGGGACGCCCGCGGATCAACTGCTGGAGGGGTCGCGCCGCGCGATGCGGGTCGCTCAGATGCGCGAGATGGATCGACTCGAGCGCAACCTGGCCATGCTTGCGACGGTCGGATCCACGAGTCCGTATGTGGGCCTGTTCGGCACGGTATGGGGCATCATGAGCGCCTTTCACAATCTCGGTAATGTGCAGCAGGCGACGCTGGCGGCGGTGGCTCCGGGCATCGCCGAGGCATTGGTTGCCACGGCGATCGGGCTGTTCGCCGCGATTCCGGCGGTGATCGCGTACAACCGATTCGCCGATCAAGTCAGCCGGCTCGAACTCCGGTTCGACACCTTCGTCGAGGAGTTCTCGACGATTCTGCAGCGTCACGGCCCGGCCCGCGCGGCGCAAGCGTAGCTTCTATGGCCAAACTGGTTCGCCGCCGCAAGCTGATGGGAGAGATCAATGTGGTGCCGTATATCGACGTCATGCTGGTGCTGCTGGTCATCTTCATGATTACCGCGCCGCTGCTCAAGGAGGGCGTCAAAGTGGACTTGCCCGCCGCCGGCGCCAAGCCCATCGACCCCGGATTCATGGACAAGCATCCGCCGCTGATCGTGACCATCGACTCGAGCGGGCGCCTTTACATCAATTTTGGCCCAAACCCGGACAAGCCCGCGTCTGAAGCCACGGTAAGTGCGCGCACCGCCGCGCTTCTGCGCCGCGATCCGCAGACCCCCATTCTGGTCAGAGCTGATACTACCGTGCCCTATGGCACGGTGGTGCGTGCCATGGTGCTGCTGCAACATGCCGGCGCCGCGAAGGTCGGATTCCTGACGGATCCCGTACGGCCTGCCCCGCGCGGCGGCGCCAACGGGGCCGGCGGCGGCGCGGGTTGAATGCGGGATTTCCTGCGCGAACATTCGTGGGCAGTCGTCGTTTCCGTACTGCTGCACGGACTACTGGTGGTTGGCCTGGTAATCACGGCGTTGAATTCCGCCCGTAGACCACCGCCCAGCTTGCAGCCCCTGCCGATCGACGCGGTGGTGGTGGACTCGCAAGTCCTGCATGCCGCGGAGCGAGCGCGAGCCGAGCGCGCCGAGCAGGAGGCGGCACGGGCGCGTGCCGCCGCCGAAGCAAAGGCCGCCGCCGCGGCAAAATCCGCGGATGAGGCACGGGCAGCAGAAGAGGCCAAGGCCGCCGAGCAGGCCAAGGAGGTTGAGCAAGCCAAGGCTGCGGAGCAGGCGAAGGCTGCCGAACAGGCCAAGGAGGCCGAACAAGCCAAGGCCGCCGAGCAGGCGAAAGCGGCCGAGCACGCCAAGGCTGCCGAGCAAGCCAAAGCCGCGGCTGCCGAGCAGCAGCAGCGACTCATCGAGGCCAAAAAAGCCGCCGAAGCCAAACAGGCTGCGGAGGCTAAACAGGCCGCGGACGCCAAGCAGGCCGCTGAAGCGAAGCAGGCCGCCGATGCCAAGCGGGCGGCCGACGACCGGGCTCGCCAGGAGCGCGAGGCCGAATTACGCAGGCAATTGGCCGACGAGGAACACCGAAGGGCCGTCGAATCAGGCCCTTTGCGCGACAGCTACATCGCGCGGCTCCGCAATAGGATCCAGAATGCGTGGATCAAGCCTCCGTCGGCGAGCGTCGGTCTTGATTGTTTGGTCGAAGTAACCCAGATTCCGGGCGGCGAGGTGACAGGCGCACGCGTGACCCAGTGCAATGGCGACGCAGCCGCCCGCCAATCGATCGAAAACGCGGTGTATCGTGCATCGCCCCTGCCGGATCCTCCGGACCCGGCGCTCTTTGAGAGAAACTTCGTATTTAGGTTCAAGCCCAATGAATAGACGTACTTCATGTTTGGTGGCAATCGGCTTCATGTTGTTCTGCTCGCGGACGTGGGCGGAACTCGTGGTCGAAATCACGAAGGGGCAGGCGGACGCCATCCCGATTGCGATCGTGCCGTTCAGTTCGCCGGAGGCCGCCGCTGCCTCATTCGACGTGGCGAAGCTCGTGAGCGACGATCTGGCCCGCAGCGGGCGCTTCAGGGCCACCGACCGCAAGGACATGATCGAGCAGCCCCATACCGGCGCCGCCATCTCCTTCGACGATTGGCGCCGGCTCAACAACGATTACATCGTCGTCGGACAAATTCAGCCGTTGGGGCAGGATCGCTACAACATCACGTTCGAGCTTTATAACGTTCTCAACCGCCAGCGGCTGCTGGGTTATCAAATCAGCGCCAACAAACCGGGATTGCGGCTCGCGAGCCACCAGGTTGCCGACATGGTGTTCGAGAAAATCCTAGGTATACGCGGCGCATTCGCCACTCGCATCGCCTATATTTCCGTGCTGGGGTCTTTGCCGCACAAGGATTACCGGCTCATCGTGGCGGATGCGGACGGCGAGAATCCGCACGTCGTGATGCAATCGAATGAGCCGCTGATGTCGCCGGCGTGGTCGCCGGATGGCCAGAATCTGGCGTATGTCTCCTTCGAAAACCGCTTGCCGTCGGTCTATGTGCAGTTCCTGAAGACCGGGGAGCGGCGGCGGGTGTCGGCGCAGGCCGGCGTGAATCAGGCGCCGGCGTGGTCGCCGGACGGCAAGAAGCTCGCGCTCACGCTCTCGACGCGCGACGGCAATCTGGATATCTATGTATTGGACCTGGCCACTCAGGCGCTGACCCGCATCACCGACGATCCGGGGATCGACACCGAGCCGCAGTGGTCGAAGGACGGCCAAAGCCTGTATTTCACGTCGGATCGCGCGGGCGGCCCGCAAATCTACCGGGTCGGGACTCAAAGCGGCGACAAGCCGCGACGCCTCACGTTTCAAGGCAGCTACAACGCGCGGCCAAGGCTGTCGCCGGATGAGTCGCAACTGTCGTTCGTCACCCAGGAAGACGGCGGCTACCGCATAGCGACCATGGATCTTCGCGGGCGCGGCGATGTCCAAGTACTCACCAAGGGTCATTTTGACGTTAGCCCAAGTTATGCGCCGAACGGCGCGGAGATCATCTATGCGAGCCGCGACCGCGGGCGCGGCGTGCTGGCCCTGGTCAGTGCCGATGGCCGGGTACAGGAGCGCTTGGTGTCGAGCGAGGGGGAATTGCAAGAACCAGCATGGGCGCCGTTCTAAACGTCGGCGATCAAACAAAGTACACTAGGAGCCTGTCTGACTAATGATGCGCCTGCTGCGGCCGCCCCACAGCGGCATCTTTTTGTGATCCTTTCGCTTACATAGTGCCCACTATGCGCGCGAAACGATCACAAAAATCTGCTCGCTGTGGGTCGCCCTCGCGACGTCATTCGGATGGAGAAATAAATGAAACGAATTGTATCGGTCGCGTTGCTCATAGCGGGAGCGGCGCTGCTCGCGGGATGCCCCAAGAAACACAATGTGATTGAGTCGCCGAACGCCGGGAGCCAAGTGTCGGGCTCGACGCAGGGAGAAGGCGCGTCGACCTCGTCGAATGCGCTGAACGGCGATGCCGGAAGCCAGGGCGGCGGCATGGGCGCGGACGCACCTTTCGCGCGCAAGGTGATCTATTTCGACTTCGACAAATCGGAGATCAAACCCGAATTCGCCGCCGTCGTGGCCGCTCATGCGCGCAATTTGAGCAGTCATCCGAACATGCACATGAAGCTCGAGGGCAACACCGACGAACGCGGCACCCGTGAATACAACATCGGGCTCGGCGAACGACGTGCACAGGCAGTGCGCCGCGCTCTGATGCTGCAAGGGGTCGCAGAATCGCAACTCACCACGGTCAGCTTCGGCGCCGAAAGGCCCGCGGTCGAAGGCGACGATGAGGCGGCATGGGCGCAGAATCGGCGCGTGGAATTGGTCTACGGCCCGTGAATTCCCGCGCATCGTTCGGTTTGAGCGGAGCCTGCCTCGTTGCACTGGCGATCGTGGGCTGCGCCAGTACGCCGCCGGAACAGGATCCGGTGCAAATCAAGCTGAACGATCTCGACACTCGCCTCGCGCGCATCGAGAGAGTGGTGACCAATCAAAGCCTGCTCGATTTGGCCAATCAAAGCGACTCGCTGCGCAACGATTTGCGCGCCATGCGCAACGATGTCGATGTATTGGCCAATAACCTGGAAGCGAGCCGCAAACAGCAGCGCGACTTGTACGCCGATCTCGATCGGCGTATGAAGATTCTCGAGTCGCGCGGCGGCGCCGGCGCGGGTTCGGCGGCCGGATCGGGCGACGCGGGCCCTGGCGGCACCGGTGGGGATTCCCCGGCGCCGGGTTCCGACGACAAGGCCGCGTATCAAACCGCCTTCAACTTACTGAAGGACAGTCAATACGATCGCGCCATCCCGGCGTTTCAGAAGTTTCTGATCGTGTATTCGGACAGTTCGCTCGCGGACAACGCGCAGTATTGGTTGGGCGAGGCCTACTACGTCAACAAGTCGTTTCCGGAGGCTCAGGGCGCTTTTCAG
>WNFQ01000045.1_pt1 | contig 55082 bp, 40 predicted proteins | sample 5400171 | NCBI WGS metagenome assembly WNFQ01 (sample SAMN13153356, study PRJNA577476) | soil metagenome | isolation source: 20 cm soil under Madrone tree | place: USA:California | collected 2016-06-14
TGGTCTATGTCGCCCTGCCGGGATGGGAGATGGCCACCATCTTTCTGCCCCAGATCGTCATCGGCTTCGGCAACGGGCTGCTGCTGCCGACCTCGATCGCCGGCGCCGTGAGCATCCGCCCGCAGGTTGCCGGCACCGCCTCCGGCGTCACCGGCTTCATCCACATGGCGATCGGCGCCGCCGCGGCGCAGCTGGGCGGCCAGGTCGTGGCGCACGCGGCAGGCGGGACGCCCATGCTGCTGCTCATGCTCGCCTTCGGTATCGCGACGGCGATCGCCGTTTTTACCCTCGTGCGGCGATAAGCGCGTTGCGCGTAGGCAGAAGACGTCCCGCGGCGGCGGTTCGGCACCCCGCCCTCCGGGCACTACGACCCGGGCGCGAGGAGCTCGCTGTAACCGATCCGGACGCAAGTCCGGCGAGGCAAGCGCGGCGCCCGGCCCAAAATCGCCACGGTGCACGCCCCGCCGGTGCACGAGCACCGGAACGTTATCTCGGCGCTCCGCCACCCCTCATTCCGGGTGCGCGAAGCAAAGAAACAGAACCCGGGCGCAAAAAACGCGCCGCGGGAACGAGATGGGCTGTTTGACAAGTGAATAGGAATGGCGAACACGGTTCGGTGCCGAGCCGCGATCTCGCGCGAGCCCGCGCATCGCGGAATCACCACGCGGCAAACTCTCGAAGGACCAAATTCCGCTCATTCCCGCGCAAGCGGGAATCTAGTGCCAAAAACCTGGGTCCCCGCTTTCGCGGGGACGAACGGAAATTGCCCATCCGCCCCCTCCTTTGGCCCAATGAGCGTGCTTGCTGTTGCCCCTCACCCGCCCTCGCCGCCATAGCGCGTCGGAAGACGCGCGTGAACGCGCTTATGGCGGCTCGGCACTCTCTCCCCGCTTGCGCGGGGCGAGAGGAGAACCGCATCACCGCGCGCGTGCCGCCGATGCGATCGCCTGCTGGATGGCCTGCGGCGTGATGGGCAGCCGGTTGAACTCGAGCCCGAACGGGCGCAGCGCATCGCACACGCCATTGGCAATCACCGCGGGCGGCGCAATGGGCCCGCCTTCGCCGACGCCTTTGACGCCAAGCGGATTGAGCGGCGAAGGCGAATGTTGGTGGATCAGCTCCATGCGCGGTATGTCGCAGGCGGTCGGCAGCATGTAGTCCATCAACGAGCCGGCGAGCAGCTGGCCGTCTGCATCGTAGTTGAATTCCTCGAGCAGCGCGCCGCCGATGCCTTGCGCGGCGCCGCCGACGATCTGGCCTTCGACCAGCATCGGATTGACCACCACGCCGCAATCATGGGCGATGGCGTATTTGTCGATGGTCACGCGGCCGAGCTCGATATCGACGTCGAGCACCGCCGCGTGCACCGCATAGGACCAGGTGACCGTGGGCGGCTCGTAGTAATAGGTCTCCTCCAGTCCGGCATCGACGCCCGGCGGGCGCCGGTGATCCCAGCCGGGCCTCGCTGCCCGCGCCACGTCGGCGAGCGAGACTTCGGCGCCCGGCACGCCGAGAATGCCGACGCCGTTCTTGCGCAGCTCGAGGTCGCTCGCCGCGCATTCCAAGAGATTGGCGGCGATGGCGAACACCTTGGTACGCAGCCGCTCGCTCGCGCCGTGAATCGCCGCCGACAACGTCACGGTGCTGCGGCTTGCGATGGTCCCAAAGGCGATGGCGATCGCCGCGGTATCGGCGAGCGAGATCACCACATCCTCGGGATCAACCGACCAGACATCGGCAACGACCTGGGCGAAGATCGTCTCCATTCCCTGCCCCTGGGAGCAGACGCCGGACGAGACGAAGATTTTCCCTGAAGGATCGATCTGCACCGTCGCGCTCTCGAACGGGCCGACGCCGGTGCCTTCGACGTAGCAGCCGATGCCGAGGCCGAGGTAGCGGCCCGTCTCGCGCCCCGCGCGCTGGCGTTCGCGGAACGCCGCAAGCCCGCCGAGCGCTGCCAGCGCCTGGCGCAGCGCGCGCGGATAATCCCCGCCGTCGTAGACGATCGGCTCGCCGTCGCGATAGGGAATGCCGACGTGATACGGCATTTCGTCGGCGCGGATCATGTTGCGCAGGCGCACGTCGGCCGCCTCGAGCCCGAGCTCGCCCGCAACGAGGTCGGCTACGCGCTCCATGGCAAAGGCCGCTTCCGGACGGCCCGCCCCCCGATAGGGCGCGTTCGGCACTTTGTTGGTGGCGGCGATGCTGGCCTCGATCGCCAGCGCGTCGATCTTGTAGGGGCCGGTGAGATGCACGGCGGTGTTGTAAACCACGCCGGCTCCGATGGGATTCCACGCTCCGCAGTCGACGATGAAACGATCGCGCAACGCCAGGATGCGGCCTTCATCGTCAAACCCCACCTCGACGTCGTGGATCTGGTCGCGCGAATGGCACGAGCACATCAGATGCTCGCGGCGGTCCTCGATCCATTGCACCGGACGGGCGAGCCGGCGCGCCAGGAACGGGATCAGCAAGTCTTCGGGGTAAACATGGCCTTTGACGCCAAAGCCGCCGCCAACGTCGAGGGCGACGCAGCGCACGCGCGCCTCGGGAAGGCGCAACACCGCGGCCGCCTCGCGCCGCACCCAATGGACGACCTGGGTGGCCGACCAGATCGTCACCGAATCGGTTCGTGGGTCATGCACGCCAACTACGCCGCGGCATTCCATCGGTGCGGCGGCATAGCGGTGATGATGAAGCCGGCGCTGCAGCTTGTGGGGAGAGCGCGCGAGCGCCGTGTCGATGTCGCCTTTGCCGATCGCGAAGGCGCCGATGAGGTTCGTATGGAATTTCTCATGGACGATGGGCCCGCCCGGGCGCAACGCCGCCTCAGGGTCAACAACAGCGGGTAGAGGATCGAGATCGAGACGGACCAATTGCGCGGCATCCTCGGCCGCGTAGCGGCTCTCGGCCACGATGACGGCCACGGCCTCGCCGACGTGACGGACCTTGTCATGCGCGAGAAGCGGTTGTTGCGGATTGATGAATTTGTGCTGGACCAGCGCCGTCCATTTGCTCGGGAGCGAGAGTTGCGTGTCCGGCACCGGCGGCAGGAGCGCCAGGAGGTCGGCGCCGCTCAAGGCAGCGACGACGCCGGGTGCAGCAAGCGCGTGCGCCAGATGCACGCCGCCGATCCGCGCGTGGGCAACCGGGCTTCTGACGAAGACGGCGTGCAGCATGTGCGGCAGATCGAGATCGGCGATGAATTGTCCTCGGCCGGTCAGCAATCGATGATCCTCGCGGCGCGGCAGCGCGCGGCCGATGAAGGGGGCTGGTCGAGGAGAGTTCATTGGCGAAGGGACACTCTCAGTCATTCCGGGGCGCCGCAGCGCAGGCAAGTTTACGCAGCCTGCGCAAGCTTGGCTGCGTTGCGGCGAGCCCGGAATCCATAACCACTGCCGGTGATCATGGATTCCGGGCTCCCTCGCTACGCTCGGGACCCGGAATGACGAGCGAGCTTAGCAACGCGCCGCCGGATATAACATTACGCTGCGCCCCGCCGCACGAGGTCGAACCATTCATCCTCGGAAAGCACCGCGACACCGAGGTCCTTGGCCTTCCCGAGCTTCGAGCCGGCGCCGGGGCCGGCGACCACGTAGTCGGTCTTCTGCGACACCGAGCCCGCGACCTTGGCACCCAGCCGTTCCGCCATGGCTTTCGCCTCGTCGCGGGTCATCTTTTCGAGTGCGCCGGTGAAGACCACGGTCTTGCCAGCGATTGCGGAATCGGACGCCGGCTTCTCGGCATCGAGAGGGTTCACTTGTTTAGTGAGCCGCTCGACGATACCGCGATTGTGTTCTTCGCCGAAATAGGCGGCAATGCTGTCGACCACGGTCTCGCCGATCTGATCGAGGTTGTCCATCTCGGCCCGTGTCTCGATGTCCCCATCCGCGATTCTCAGGCAGGCATGGTGGAACGCCTGCCAGGATCCATAGCCACGCGCGAGCGCACGCGCGGTCGTCTCGCCCACATGCCGCATGCCGAGCGCATAGATGAAACGCTCGAGGGCGATCTCGCGCCGGGCCCTGATCGCATTGAACAGGTTGCGCACCGACAATTCGCCGAAGCCTTCTTCCTCCTCGAGCCTGATCTTCGAATTGCGTGCCTCGAGCGTGAAAATGTGGGCCGGCTCCGTTACCCAGCCTCGCTCGAAGAACAGCGTGATCTGCTTCTCGCCCAGCCCCTCGATGTCGAAGGCGCGCCGGGAGACGAAATGCTTCAAATGCTCGACCTTCTGGAATGGGCAGGCGAATTCGCCCGTACAGCGTGCGACGGCCCCCTCCTCGCCGCTTGCGGTCGCCTCGCGCACGACCGCGGTGTGCAAGGGGCATGGGCAGCGGGAGGGAAATTTGTACGGCTTCGCCGATTTCGGCCGCCGCTCCGCGACCACGCCCAACACCTGCGGGATGACGTCACCGGCACGCTGGATGATCACCGTATCGCCGATGCGCACGCCGAGGCGGTCGATCTCGTCGGCGTTGTGCAACGTCGCGTTTTGCACGACGACGCCGCCGACCGTGACCGGCTCGAGCTTGGCGACCGGTGTGAGCGCGCCGGTGCGGCCAACCTGGATATCGATCGCCTTGACGACGGTCGTCGCCTTCTCGGCGGGAAATTTGTGCGCGATCGCCCAACGCGGATTGCGCGAGACGAAGCCGAGCCGCTGCTGCCAGTCGAGGCGGTCGACTTTGTAAACCACGCCGTCGATGTCGTAATCGAGCCTTGCGCGCTGGCTCTCGATCTCGTGATGGAAAGCGAGCATCGAGTCGATCGAGTCGCAGATTTGCATCAGCGGGTTCGTCTTGAAGCCGCGGGCGCCGAACCATTTGACCATTCCGGATTGGGTTTGCGCCGGCATGGCGCTCATTTCCCCCCAAGCATAGGCAAAGAATCCGAGCGGTCGCGAAGCCGTGATTTCGGAATCGAGTTGGCGCAGCGAGCCGGCGGCCGAGTTGCGCGGGTTGGCGAAGATCTGCTTGCCCGCCGCCCTTTGCCGCTCGTTCAACGCCAGAAAGGCGGATTTGGTCATATACACCTCGCCGCGGACTTCGCAGACGTCAGGCGCGTTGCCGCGCAGCTGCTTCGGGATATCGGCGAGTGTTCGCACATTCGCGGTGACGTCTTCGCCTTCGGTGCCGTCGCCGCGGGTCGCTCCGCGCAGCAGGCGACCCTCCTCGTAGCGCAACGTGCAGGACAGGCCGTCGATCTTCGGCTCGGCGGTGAAGACGATCTTCTCGTCTGCGGAAAGACGCAGAAACCGGCGTATCCGTTCAACGAACTCGGCCACTTCGGAATCGGAGAACGCATTGCCGAGCGAGAGCATCGGCACCGCGTGGCGCACTTTGGCGAATTTTTGCAAGGGCTGTGCGCCGACACGGCGCGAGGGCGAGTCTGCCCGTACCAAGTCCGGAAAACGCGCCTCGATCTCCTCGTTGCGCCGGCGCAGCGCATCGTAAGCGGCGTCCGAGACCGTCGGTGCGTCGTCCTGGTAATAGCGCCTGTCATGGGCGCCGATCTCGGCCGCGAGCCGTTTGAGTTCGGCTTTGGCCTGCGCCTGGGTCAGCTTGGCGACAGGAATTTTGCTGGCGTCCGGCACACTCATATTATCCGTCATTCCGGGGCGCGCCGAAGGCGCGAGCCCGGAATCCATAACCCCAGGCGGTGCGGTTGTTGGCGTCCGGCATACTCACATTATCCGTCATTCCGGGGCGCGCCGAAGGCGCGAGCCCGGAATCCATAACCCCAGGCGGTGCGGTTGTGTATTACGTTTACATCCTGGCAAGTCGAAAACACGGGACACTCTATATTGGCGTGACCAACGATTTGGTTCGCCGAATACATGAGCACAAGACCGACGCGGTTCCCGGGTTTACTTCTCGATACGGGGTTCATCTTCTGGTCTGGTTTGAACGCTACGACGACGTCCTCAGACCGATTGCACGCGAGAAGGAACTCAAAAAGTGGCATCGCGAATGGAAGATCAACTTGATCGAGAGGTCCAACCCGGAATGGGTCGACCTTTATCCGGGTATCGCAAATTAGAGCGGGATTGAACCAGCTCAGCGCAGTCCTGCGTCATGGCCGGGCTCGTCCCGGCCATCCACGTCTTTGATGCTATACGGCTTTGAAGACGTGGATGCCCGCGACAAGCGCGGGCATGACGACTCAACCTAACATCATTTCGCTCTAGGAACAGATCCGTGGTTATGGATTCCGGGCTCGCGCCTTCGGCGCGCCCCGGAATGACGGCCCTGCCTACCCCGCTGCCTTGATCAAACGCTCGGCCGCGGCACGTGCCTCCGCCGTGATCTCGGCGCCGGCGAGCATGCGCGCGATTTCCTCGCGGCGCTTGTCGGCGGCGAGCTCAAGAACACGGGTGACAACCCGTTTGCCCTTGTCGAGCGCGCTCTTGGAGATGAGATAGTGGCGGTCGGCGCGTGCGGCCACCTGCGGCGCGTGTGTCACCGCGATCACCTGCGCGCGGCGAGACAGGCGCGCCAGCCGCACCCCGATGGCGTCGGCGACCGCTCCGCCGGCGCCGGTATCGACCTCGTCGAAGATGAGCGTGGAGGCCGAGCCGCGATCGGCCAGCACCACTTTGAGCGCCAACAGGAAGCGCGCCAGCTCGCCGCCGGACGCGACCCTCATCAGCGGGCCCGGGCGGGTCCCCGGATTGGTTTGCACCCAGAATTCAACGCGGTCGATCCCGTGCGGGCCCGCGGACTCCGGCTCCGTCACGATCTCGGTCATGAACTTCGCACGATCGAGCTTGAGCGGCTTGAGCTCGTGGTTGACGGAAGTCTCCAGACCCGCGGCTGCCTGCCTGCGCTTGGTCGACAGCGCAGCCGCGGCTTCGTGGTACTGCGCGTCGGCGGCTTGCGCAGCGGCCTCGAGGGCGGCGAGGCGCTCGGCACCCGCGTCGAGGAGGGAAAGGTCGGCGGCGTAACGGCCGGCGAGCGCATCGAGCCCATCGACCGGGACGTTGTACTTGCGCGCCGCCGCGCGCAGCGCGAACAAGCGCTCCTCGATTCTTTCGAGCTCGCTCGGATCGTGCTCGGCGGCGGCGAGCGCCGCATCGAGATGTCCGCGTGCCTCATTGAAGGCGATGAGCGCGGCATCGAGCGCTCTCGTCGCCGGCCCGATCAGCCCCGGAGCCTGGGCGGCACGGCGCTCCAGACGGCGCAAGGCAGCCGATAAGACCGGCACGGGCGATTGGGCCCCGGCGAGCGCCTCATGCGCATCGCGCAGGTCGCCTGCGACCTTCTCCGCTTGCATCATCAAGGCGCGCTTGTCGGCGAGCGCGGTTTCTTCCGCAGGGGCGGGCGCCAGCCGCTTGAGTTCCTCCACGGCGTGCCGGAGAAAATCGGCCTCCCGTTGCGCCCGCTCGACTTCGGCGCGATGTGCCGCCACCTCGCCAGCGCGAATACGACGCTCATGCCAAAGTCTGGCAACCTCCTCCGCCTCGGATTCCAGGGCGCCAAACGCATCGAGCAAGCGCCGATGCGCGGCCGCATCCACCAGCGCGCGCTCGTCGTGCTGGCCATGGATTTCGACTAAGGCCGCCCCCAGCGCCTTGAGCGCTTGCGCGCTGAGCGGCTGATCATTGGCGAAGGCGCGTGTGCGGCCATCGGCAAACTGCACGCGCCGCAGAATGAGTTCGTCTTCAGCCGGAAGTCCGCTTTCCGCCATCAGCGCGCGCACCGGGTGTGCGGGGGGCAGCTCGAATGCCGCCGTCACCTGCCCCTGCTCTGCGCCTTGACGCACCAGCGCGGCGTCGCCCCGCGCACCGAGCGCAAGCGCGAAGGCGTCGAGCAGGATCGATTTGCCTGCGCCCGTCTCACCCGTGAGCACCGACAGCCCGGATGCGAAGTCGATGTCGAGCCGGTCGATCAGGACGATGTCGCGAATCGAGAGCCGGGCCAGCACTATCCTTGCCTTCCATTTGGCCGCTGACGCGGAAGTTGCCGGGCGAGCTTGCGACCGACGACGCAGCGTACCCCCGGGTTGGTGATCACAACGGCAGCGGAACTTGGGCTTGTTCCGAACAACGCGCCGCAGGAGCCGCAAATTGGCTAGAGGCCATTTGCGGTGTCAAGTCCGGCAGGTGATGTGCGCGCGGATGTGTCGATCTAAAGCTGGCCGGAGGCCAATTTCGTGAACGCTTGGCTGATCCAGTGGCCCTTGTTCTCGGTGGGCTCCAGTCCCTTGGATTGCATGAGCGCGTAGGCGTCTTTGTACCAACGGCTATCGGGGAAATTGTGGCCCAGCACGGCGGCCGAGGTCTGCGCCTCCTCGACGATGCCCAGCGCCATATAGGTCTCCGTCAGCCGCAGCAAGGCTTCCTCGACGTGGCGTGTGCGCTGGTAACGCGTCACAACGACTTTGAACCGGTTGATGGCGCCGGTGTAGTTGCGAGTGTTCAGCAATTGGCGCCCGATATCCATCTCTTTGCCGGCCAATTGGTCGCGGGCGATCTCGATCTTGCGCTTGGCGGAGACCGCGTATTCGGAGTTGGGATATTTGCGAGCGACCTCTTCAAGCGCCTGGACCGCCTTCTCGGTGCGTTCCTGGTCACGCGAGATCTCGGGCATTTGATCGAAATAAGACGAACCGATGAGGAACTGCGCATAGGCGGCGTCCGGGCTTCCCGGATGCAACGTCACGTAGCGCCGCGCCGCACTGATGCAGTCTTCGTAGGCGTTCGCTTCGTAATAGGCGAAAGCGGACATGATCAACGCCTTGCGCGCCCATTCCGAATAGGGGTGCTGGCGATCGACCTCTTCGAACTTCTTGGCCGCGTTCTTTGCGTCTTTCTTTGTATTCAGAAGATAAAGGCCCTCGTTGTAGAGCTTGTCGGCGGGTTCCTCCGGAGCAACGGCGGCGTCTTTGTCGAACATGCTGCAGGCGCAAAGTGCCAGCGCCACCAGCAAGAAGGCGGCAACCCGCGTCGCCGCACGCGCGCAGCCCTCTACCCCTTCGATTGCCACTGAACGCAAAGCCATAAATCGGATGAATCCCGTCCCCGACGCGGGGTTCAACCGCTGCCCTGCCCCGCCCCCGCCGGAGGAACGAAATAGGCCGCCATTCCGCCCGGAATATGGCAGCCGGAACCGCTTGCGGGACTTGGGCTTAGGACCTGTCCGGGGCGAAGGCCGGTGCCAATCGGGAGACCATCTCCGCGTGGGCGGCGGCAGGCCGCGGCATCTCCCCTTCCACCCAGGTCCAGGCGCTTGCATCCGACATCAACGCACACAGCACGGCATGATTGAGCTTGTGGCCGCCGCGCACCGAGCGGTAAGTGCCGAGTAAGGGAGCGCCGGCAAGCGCCAGATCGCCGACCGCATCCAACACCTTGTGGCGAACGAATTCGTCGGCGAAGCGCGTACCCTCCGGGTTGAGAATACGGTTGTCGCTCACCACGAGCGTATTTTCCAGTGAAGCGCCGAGTGCGTAGCCGGCGTTCCACAAGCTCGCCACGTCGCGCAGGAACCCGAAGGTGCGCGCGCGCGCAATCTCGCGCCGGAACGTGTCCGGCTTCACGTCGACGGCCCAGACTTGGCGGCCGATCAGCGCGTGCTCGAACTCGATCTCCGCTTCGATGCGGAAGCCGCGCGGATTCGGCCGTACTTCTCCGTAGGCATCGCCTTTCGCCACCCGCACCGGCTTGAGCACCTTGATGTGACGGCGCGGCCGATCGAGCATCCTGAGGCCGACCGCATCGATCGCCGCGACGAAGGGGGCCGCGCTTCCGTCCATGATCGGCGCTTCGGGCCCGTCGATTTCGACAACAGCGTTGTCCACGCCGAGGCCCGAGAGCGCAGCCAATATGTGTTCGGCGGTCGACACCAGCGGGCCGGTGGCATCGCCAAGGACGGTGGCAAATTCGGTGGCCGTCACCGCAGCCAGATCAGCGGGGATCTCGCGATCTTGCCAGCCCTCGAGCCGAGTGCGCACGAAGCGCACGCCAGTATCGGCATCAGCCGGATGCAACGTCAGCGTAACGGGCAAACCGGAATGGATGCCCACCCCGCACAAAACAGTGTGGTCGCGAAGCGTCGTTTGCCTGGCGGCTTTCATAACCCCGTCCCAGCCACTCCCCCCGCTGCGCGCGTCGATCGGACGCAGCGGATCAAATTAGACGGGCGACATCGGTCGCATTCCTGCCATCGGTAAGGCTGTACGAAACCCGCGGGCAAGGAGTCCGGCCGCGTAATCCCCCGACGAAAACCCCTTTCACAATGGAAGCTTAGCGGGCGTCGGGCGGAAGTCCAACTCACGCTTTTTTACCGACTGTTACCAGCGGGTTTGCCGCAGCCGCTGGCCACCCGCGAGCGCTGGGCGCGCCGGCGCGGTCGTTTCAAGCGAGAATCGATGGGTTGCGCCGCCGCCATGGCAGCTGCGGGGTCAAGGATTAGCTTTTGAGTTCAGGTGCATAGAAGGGGTGCGCCGGCAGTGCGAGCGATTCGCGCTGGCACTGCCGGGACTTCTCATTTCCGCATCAGTTGGCCTGCCGGCGTAGGAACGCCGGGATGTCGAGTTGATCCTCCTCGAGCGGGGGCTGCATCAGCCCCTGCCGGCCCAGGGAATCGAGTCCTTGGCCCTGGGGAACTGGGCGCCTCGCATATTCAGAGACCGGCTCGGCGCTGCGCGGCATCTGCGGAGGCGGCATGGCCGGCCGCGGCGGTGACGCGGCAACAGGCCGTTCGGCCGGTCGATCGAGCGGGCGGGGCGCGGGAGGCGGCCGAACCGGCCGCACATGGGCGGGCATTTTCTCGCCTTCCTCGAGTTCGTCGCGTCGACCAAGACCCACGGCCGCAAGACGCCGGAGCAAGCTCACCTTGCGCTTTTCAGCACCATCGACCTCCCCCTCCCCGCGTTTGGCCCGCAGTTCGGCCTGCGCTGGCCGCGGCAACTCGTCGATGCCCGGCATGCGGCGCGGCCGGTTGAGCGTGCGTTCCGGTGCTGGCGGGATGAAGGCCCTCGGCGCCGGGGGCGGATCCGCGGGCAGCGCCATGTGCTCCGGGAACAGCGACGGTTTGGGCGGGATCGGCCGGATAGTCACGTCCTCGATCATGGGCAGGACCGCCGCTGCCACCGCCGCCTTGGCAGCAGCCTCGATCGCCTGGGCGGTTTGCGCCGCCGGCGCCGCAACGCTCGGCGCTGCGAACGGAAGTGGCCGCGCCTCGATGCGCTCGTCGGGGCGCTGCTGCTGATCGACACGTCCCTCTTCGGCGCGCAGCTTCTGCGTGAGTTCCGCAATGCGCGCCTCGGGCTCCGTGACGCTTCGCTGCAGACCGGCGTGATCGATACCTGTGGCCACGACCGAGACACGAATGACGCCCTCCAGACTTTCGTCGAAGGTGGCGCCGACGATGATATTGGCGTCCTGATCGACCTCTTCGCGGATGCGGGTGGCCGCCTCGTCGACCTCGTAGAGCGTCAGGTCCTTGCCGCCGGTGATCGAGATGAGCAGGCCCTTCGCCCCTTTCATCGAGGCGTCGTCAATCAGCGGATTTGAAATCGCGGCCTCGGCAGCCGAGAGCGCGCGCTTCTCGCCCGAGGCTTCCCCGGTGCCCATCATCGCCTTGCCCATTTCCCGCATCACCGCCCGGACATCGGCGAAGTCGAGATTGATCAAGCCCTCTTTCACCATCAGATCGGTGATGCAGGCAACGCCCGAATAAAGGACCTGATCGGCCATGGCGAAAGCATCGGCAAAGGTTGTCTTCTCGTTTGCTACCCGGAACAAGTTCTGGTTGGGGATGATGAGCAGCGTGTCGACGACCTTCTGCAGTTCGACGATGCCGTGTTCGGCCACGCGCATTCTGCGAACACCCTCGAAGTGGAACGGCTTGGTGATGACGCCGACCGTAAGAATGCCGGCGTCCTTCGCACAGCGCGCCACCACGGGCGCCGCGCCCGTGCCGGTGCCGCCACCCATGCCGGCGGTCACGAAAACCATGTGTGCGCCTTGCAGGTGGTCGCGGATCTCATCGATGGCCTCCTCCGCCGCGGCCCGCCCGACTTCCGGCTGAGAGCCCGCACCGAGCCCTTCGGTGACCGCCACGCCCATCTGGATGATGCGCTCCGCCTTGGACATCGTGAGCGCCTGAGCGTCCGTATTGGCGACGACGAAGTCCACGCCCTGCAGCCCGCTCGTGATCATGTTGTTGACGGCGTTGCCGCCGGCACCGCCGGTCCCGAAAACTGTGATCCGCGGCTTAAGCTCACGGACGTCGGGTATCTTCAGATTGATGCTCATGTTTGCCTCTCGTAAGCGGCGTCACCGCCGCCGGGTCGGACCGGTCCGCCGCCGGCCGTTGCGAATGACGATCGAGTCATCAGAAGCTCTCGCGAAGCCATCGTCCGACCCGTGCGATATAGCCGCCCCCTGTTGCCGAGTGCCGCGTTTGCCGCGGTTCGAAATGCTCGAGATGCGCCGCCTGCGGATAGATCAGCAGTCCCGTCGCGACGGCGAATGCCGCACCCTTGGCTTCGTCTGGTAGTCCGGCAATGTCGAGCGGCCGTCCTACTCGCACCGGACGGCGCAAGATTTGCGCGGCAAGCTCTGGAACACCGGTGAGCTGGCTCGCTCCACCGGTCAGTACTACGCGCCCGCGAGGCTCCGCCGCGAATGGCGAGGCCGCCAGGCGATCGCGTACCATTTCGAGTATCTCCTCGACGCGCGGCTTGATGATCCGGCCGAGGCTTGCACGCGAAACGAAATGTGGCGCCTCTCGCTCGTCCGTGTCCACCGCAGGCACGGCGATCATGTCGCGTTCATCCGAGGCGCCGGTGAGCACGCTGCCGTATAGCGTTTTGATGCGCTCGGCATCGGCAATGCGAGCATTGAGGCCGCGGGCGAGATCCATTGTCACGTGTCGCCCGCCGAGTGCGAAGCCGTCGGCATGCACGAACCGGGTGCCGGAAAAGACGGCGAGTGTCGTGGTGCCGGCGCCCATATCGACCAGGGCGGCGCCGAGTTCGGCTTCGTCATCGGCGATTGCGGAGAGTCCGGCGGCATACGGGCTTGTTACCATGGCCTCCACGGCGAGGTGGCTGCGCTCGATCGCCAACATGAGATTGCGCGCCGCAGAAGCGTCCGCGGTAACGACGTGCATGTCGATGCCGAACTCGCGTGCCAGCATGCCGCGCGGATCCTGAATGCCGCGGCCCTGATCGAGGGCATAGCCAATCGGCAGGGAATGCAACACGGCACGTCCGACGCGCGCAGAATGCCGGCTGCCTGCAGCGAGCACCCGCGCAATGTCGCGGTCGCCGATGGCCGCTCCGGCCACCTCGATCGACGCCGAGATCAGCTCGCTTGCCGGACGGCCGGCGGAAACCGAGACGACAACCGAATCGAGCTGCATCTTTGCCGAGCGCTCGGCGAGATCGGCACACTGTCGGATCGCTGCTTCCGCCTCGCCGAGATCGATCACCGTGCCGGCCTTCATGCCGCGGGCGAGCGTATGGCCAAATCCCACGACCTCGACGGAGTGGCTGCGCAGGGGCAGTGTCTCTTGCGTCGGGCGCGGGCGCAGCCGCCCGATCAGGCAGGCGATCTTGCTGGTCCCGACGTCCAGCGCCGCGACCAGCACCGAGCGGTTCGTCGGCAACCGCTTCATCTTCGGAGCGAGGCCGAACTGGAGGGCGCTCATGCGCTGCCGCCCTTCTTTTTCGCCTTGAGCGCTTCGATGCGAGCCTGCGCGGCCGCATCCGAGAGACGCACCGTTACGCGATCAGCAAGCCTTAGATCGATTGTGGCGATATCCCGCGTGATCAGGTTCTTCTCATGGTCGAGCGCAACCAGCCGCTCGAGCGCCCCCGCCATGTCGGATTCGGGAAGCCGCACGTCCATGCCGTTCTTCAGACGCAGATTCCAGCGCCTTTCGCCTACCAGCACGGATGCGTGTACGAAGTCACGCATCGTGGGATAGCGATCGAGTAGGGACAGGAGCTCCTTTGCTTTTTTCTGCGCCCCGTGACCTACGACGAGTGGCATCCGGACCATACGGGGCGCGACATAGGGCCCGAGAACGGTGCCATCATCGGCGATGACCGATACGCGCCCGTCCTTTTGCCACAGCGCAAACGCCTCTCGTTCCTTGATGCCGATCTGCAACTCACCGGGATAGAGCTTGAGCACCGTGGCATCCGCGATCCACGGATTGGTCTTGAGGTGCTCGCGAACTTGCTCGACGTCGAGAAACGGTAGCGAGGTGGTGCCGGCGATCCCCGCGGTAGCGAGCACTTCCTCCCGGCTGACGTGATGATTGCCACTGAGCGCAACAGATACAACACGAAAGCCGGCCGCATTGGCGATCCCATCACGCGCGTCCCGCAAGCCTGTGAGGATGTGCGGAACGTGATCCCCTTTGACGGCGCCGTAGGCAATGCTCGCGAGAATGATGAGGCCGCAGGCGGCAATTCCCGAACCGCGCGGCCACCTGCCCTCGAGAAAAGAGGACCAGCGGTCCATATTGCGTGCGACCCGCGACCTCGATCGCACCGATTTAGTATCCGCAGCGCGCCGCCCAGCCACACGAGCGGGCAGGCACGAGCACAATCGCGCAATCCACTTCAGCGGTTGAGCGAGGCATCCGCGATCATCCATTGCACCAACTCGTCGAACGTGATGCCCGCGTGCGCCGCAAGCTCGGGCACGAGCGACGTTTCCGTCATGCCGGGCTGCGTGTTGACCTCGAGACACACGAGTCCCCCTGTCCCCTCGATGCGATCGTCGTAGCGAAAATCCGCACGGCTCACACCCCGGCAGCCCAGCGCCTGATGCGCCGCCAACGCTAGTCTTCGGACTTGTTGGTAAACAAACGATGAAACCGGGGCGGGCAGCAGATGTTTCGAGCCACCCGGGACGTATTTGGCCTCATAATCGTAAAACCTTACCGTCGGCACGATTTCGATGACGCCGAGTGCCGCATCGCCCATGACCGCGCACGTCAACTCCTTGCCGGCAATGTATTTTTCCACGAGCACCCGCTCGCCATAAGCCCAATCCTCGCGAGTGAGCTCCTGCGGCGGATGCGCGTGATCCTCGCGCACGATGAAAACCCCGACGCTTGAGCCTTCGGCGAGCGGCTTGATGACATAGGGCCGCGGCAGCAGGTGAGCCTTCGCCGCCTCCAAGCGCGACACCACCAAACCTTCCGGGACGGGCACCTCGGCGGCGCGGAACAGCGACTTGGCAATGTCCTTCTGCATCGCGGTGGCCGAAGCCATCACGCCAGAATGGGTGTAGGGAATGGCGAGAATTTCCAGTACGCCCTGAAGCGTGCCATCCTCGCCTGGACGTCCATGCAACATGTTGAGAGCGACGTCGGGTTTGACCGTGGTCAGTACCGCCGCGATGTCACGACCGACATCGATACGGGTCACCCGATGGCCGAGCCGCGTCAGCGCCTCGGCGCAGGCCTTGCCGGAGCGCAACGATATTTCGCGCTCGGCGGACCAGCCTCCCATCAGGACGGCGACGTGCTTGCTCATCTTTCCTCAGTCTCGGCCGCAGGCTCAATTGGTTATACCACTCAACAGAACCGAGGCTGATTGGCGTCGAGCGTCTCGGTGGCACCCTCACTTTTGTAGAAGTACAAGAAACGGGTGCTATGCCACTCCGATGCGCTTGATCTCCCATTCGAGCTCGACGCCGCAGTGTTCTTTCACCCGCCGGCGTACCGTCTCCCCCAGGGTCTCGATGTCGGCGGCGGTGGCGCTGCCGAGGTTGATCAGAAAATTGCAGTGCATCTGCGACACCTGCGCATCCCCGATCTTGAGGCCACGGCACCCGGCGGCATCGATGAGTTGCCACGCCTTCTGACCGGGCGGGTTCTTAAAAGTCGAGCCCCCGGTGCGGCTCTTGATTGGCTGGGTTGCCTCGCGCGATTCCGTGATCTTCTCCATCTCGGCGGCAATGTCGGCCGGATTGCCGGATGCGCCTTGGAAGAGCGCTTCCGTGAAGACAATGTCGTCGGGCGCGCCGCAATGGCGATAGCTGTAATGCATATCGCCGTTGCTCAACACGTGCACCCTGCCCTGCCGGTCTACGCCGCGGGCCTCGATCAGCGCGTCCTTGGTTTCTCGGCCGTAGGCGCCGCCATTCATGCGCAGCGCACCGCCCACGGCACCGGGAATGCCACGAAAAAACGCGAGTCCTGCGATCGCAGCCTCTTGCGCCGCTCGGCTGATTTTGACGTCGGGCGCGGCCGTGCCGGCACGGATGCGCCAGCCACCCTCGACTTTGACCTCACCGAAGCCCCGACCGAGGCGAATGACGACGCCAGGAACGCCACCGTCGCGCACAATCAGGTTTGAGCCGAGCCCGATGACGCAAACTGGAATCTCGCCTGGCAGATGGGCGAGGAAGTCAACGAGGTCGAGCTCGTCCTCCGGCATGAAAAGCAGCTGCGCCGGCCCGCCGACGCGAAACCAGGTCAGCTCCGCGAGCGACTGGTTCGGCAGCAACCGCCCGCGCAAGTTCGGCATGCGCACCTTCAGATCCGCGACTAGGTCCGGGAATGTCATGGCGATGCGGCGGCTGCAGCGGGGACTGTGCCGATCGCGATGACCATCAGGCCACCGCTCCGAGTGCGGCGAGCTCGCCCGGCAGCGCATAGGCCCATTGGGTGATGTTGCCGGCTCCGAGACACACCACGATATCGCCAGGCTGCGCCAGCCGTTTGATGATGCGCGCAAGATCTTGCGCGCCGTCGAGCGGAATAACCTGCCGATGCCCGTGCGCGCGCAGACCCTGCACCAGCGAATCGCGATCGGCGCCGGCAATCGGCGCCTCGCCCGCTGGGTAAACGTGCGCGACGATTACGGTGTCGGCGTCGTTGAAGCAGGTCGAGAACTGCTCGAACAGGGACGCCAGGCGGGTGTAGCGGTGCGGCTGAACGACGGCGATGACCTGGCCGTTACTCGATTCGCGCGCCGCGCGCAGGGCTGCGGCGATCTCGACGGGGTGGTGGCCATAGTCGTCAATGATCGGCACGCCATTCCATTCGCCGGTGCGGGTGAAGCGCCGCCGCACGCCGCCGAAGCCGGCCAACGCCTTGCGAATGAGCTCGTCCGCTATCCCGAGCTCGCGTGCGACCGCGATCGCCGCGGTAGCATTGAGCGCGTTGTGACGGCCTGGCATCGGCAGCGTCAGATCATTGATCTCGTGCATCGTCTCGCCGGCTCGATCGCGGAAGACGATCGAGAAGCGGGAGCGGCCATCGGCATGATCGAGCTCGGCGAGACGCACGTCCGCCTGCAGATTCTCGCCGTAAGTGATCACGCGACGATCGGTGATTTGTCCGACCAAGAGCTGGACTACGGGATGGTCCGTGCACATCACGGCAAATCCATAGAACGGCACGTTTTCGACGAATGCGCGAAATGCCTCCTGCACGGCATCGAAAGTCTTGAAGTGATCGAGATGCTCGGGATCGACGTTGGTCACGACCGCGACGTCGGCCGGCAGCTTCAGGAACGTGCCGTCCGATTCATCGGCTTCGACCACCATCCAGTCGCCGGCGCCGAGCCGTGCGTTCGTACCGTAGGCGTTGATTATGCCGCCGTTGATCACGGTAGGGTCAAAGCCGCCCGCATCGACGAGCGCCGCAACCAGCGAGGTGGTCGTCGTCTTGCCGTGCGTGCCGGCGATCGCGACGCAGCGCTTGAGCCGCATCAACTCGGCCAGCATCTCAGCGCGGCGCACCACCGGCAGGCGCTTCGCCCGCGCCGTGATGAGCTCTGGATTGTCGCGCTTGATGGCAGTCGACACCACCACCACTTCGGCATCGCCGAGCGCGGCGGCAGAATGGCCGATCGAAATTTTAGCGCCTTTATCGCGCAGCCGCCTGACATTTGCGGTATCGGCGGCATCCGACCCTTGCACCGTATAGCCGAGGTTGATGAGCACCTCGGCGATGCCGCTCATCCCGATGCCGCCGATACCGACGAAGTGGATCGGCCCGATGTCGCGCGGCAGTTTCATTGTTTCTTTGTCCTCTGTTTGCCCGCCGCGCGGCCGCCAACACGCTGACGCGAGTTCACGCCATGACGCGCAGGACCAAATCGGCCAGCCGCTCGGCGCCGTCAACCGCGCCCTGCGAGCGTGCGGCCGCGGCCATTGCTACGAGTTTTTGCGGCGCGATGGCAAGCGCGGTGATCTCCCGCGCCAGCCGATCGGGCGTGAACTCGTCCTGGGGGAGGCGCAGCGCGCCTCCCGCCCTCTGCAGCACGCCGGCATTGGCGGATTGGTCCTGATCGAGCGCATGCGGCAACGGCACCAGAACGGCCGGCCGGCCGATGGCGGCGAGTTCCGCAACCGTCGAGGCGCCGGAGCGCGCGATCACCAGATGGCTCGCCGCGATCCGCGCCGGCAGATCGCGGAAAAACGGCGCGACCTCGGCCGCGACGCTGGCCCGCGCGTACGCCTGCGCCACGCGTGCGAGATCCTCCTCGCGCGCTTGCTGTACGACGGCAAGGCGCGCTTGCAGGTCACGGGCAAGCCTTTCGACCGCCGCGGGCACGATGTCGGCCATGACGCGCGCGCCCTGACTGCCGCCGAATACCAGCAGCCGAATCGCGCCAGCCGCCTGCGGAGCGGCGTAGGGGCTCGCCGCGGCTGCGACGACCGCCGGGCGAACCGGATTGCCGGTGCGGATTGCCTTGGCGCCAAGCTTGGACGCGGGCTCGATCACGTCCGCAAAGCTAGTGGCGATAGCGTCAACCCGAGGCGCGAGAAATCTGTTGGCACGCCCCATTACTGCGTTCTGCTCGTGGATCAGGCTGGGAACATTGCGCAGCGTCGCCGCCAGCACCGGCGGGATGGTCGGATAACCGCCGAAGCCGACGACCGCCGAGGGCCGCGTGCGCGCGAGCAGGCGTAAGCACTGTAGCGTGCCAATGCCGAGCATCACCGCTGTGCGCACCAGTGACAGCGGATTACGCCCACGCACGGTCGCGCTGGTGATGATGTAAATGCCGCGCGCCGGAAATGTCTTACCGTAGCGCTCCGCGCGGTCATCGGTGGCGAGAGCCGCGCCTACGCCGCGGCGATCCAACGCCTCCGCGAGGGCTTCGGCGGGAAACAAATGTCCGCCGGTTCCGCCGGCGGCCAGAAGAACAAACGGCACGGGATTCCTTCCAGGGATTCAATCAGGCCGGCTTTTCGGCGGGCGCGAATGCCGCCTCCCTGACAAGCAACTCAGCGCGCGGACGCTCGCGCGTCAAGGCGAGCAGCATTCCCATGCCGTAGGCGAGCGAGATCATCGATGAGCCCCCGTAGGAAATGAACGGAAGCGTCATGCCCTTGGCGGGCATGAGATGGAGGTTCACCGCCATATTGATGGCCGATTGCAGGCCAAGCAGGACGGCAAGGCCGGCTGCGGCAAAGCGCGCGAACGGATCCTCGGCGCGCCTGGCGTGATGCAGGCCCCGCAAGACGATGAAGGTAAACAGAGCGACGAGCAGCAGACACAGTACGATGCCGAATTCTTCGGCGGCGACCGCAAACACGAAATCGGTATGACTCTCCGGCAGGATGCGCTTGACAGTGCCCTCGCCCGGGCCGCGTCCGAACCAGCCGCCGCGCTGGAAAGATTCGAGCGCCTGGTCGATGTTGAAGCTATCGCCAGAGGACGGGTCACGGAAGCGTTCGATGCGACGCGCCACATGCGGGATGAGCATATAGGCGCTTGCGAGCCCGATCGCAGCGGCGCCCCCAAGCCCCGCCACCCACACGAGCCGCATACCGGCGAGGAAAAACAGGGCGCTCCATACCAAAGCGATCAGCATCGTCTGCCCGAAATCGGGCTGCAGCACCAGCCCGGCGATAGCGAGGAACAGCAGCGCGAGCGCCAAGGTGTTCGCGGGCATTTCCGGCCGCCGCGCGGATTCTCCGAACAACCAGGCGACCAGGATGACGAAGGCGGGCTTGAGAAATTCCGAGGGTTGGATGTTGATCCCGAGTAAGACGATCCATCGGCGCGCACCCTTGACCTCGGCACCGAACTGCAGCGTGGCCGCAATCAACGCAAGGCTGACCACGAAAACGATCATCGCAAGGCGCCGGATGTGACGCGGCGGCAGAAACGAGATCGTCAGCATCACGGCGAGTGCTGGGATGAGGTAGAGCACGTGCCGTCCGACGAAATAGAAGGGATCAAGGCCAAGCCGGGACGCAACCGGTGGTGACGCGGCCAGCGAAAGAATGATCCCTGCGAGCATCAGGGTGAGCAGCGCGGTCAGCAGCGAGCGGTCGATCGTCCACCACCAGGCGGCAAACCGCGTGCGTTCAAGACGCGAGACCATCGAGACTCCTCGAGAGGACGCGGGACCAGTGGTGCCTGGCGTTGGTTGACGGAGCCTTAACGGCCAGCCGGAGAGCCAGGAGCCAACGAGGCTATATGGACCGCCCCGGCGTGACGCCCGGTAATGCGCGTACCAGTTCACGGAATTTGTCGCCGCGCACCTCGAAGTTGCGATACTGATCGAAGGAGGCGCAGGCCGGCGACAACAGGACCACCGGCTCGGACACGTCGGAAGCTTCGGCGTCGGCGGCGGCCCGCTCCACCGCGCGCTCGAGCGTCCCGACAACGATGTGGGGCGCGTGTCCTTCAAGCTCGGCGACGAAATCACTTGCGGCCTCACCGATGAGATAGGCCTTGCGGATCCGCGGAAAAAAAGAAGCGAGCGAGGCAATGCCCCCGGTCTTAGCCCTGCCACCGGCAATCCAGAAAATGTCAGAGAAGCAGGCCAGCGCCTGCGCAGCGGAATCTGCGTTGGTCGCCTTGGAATCGTTAACGAACAGTACGCGGGCCTTGCGTCCGACCTCTTCCATTCGATGGGCGAGGCCCGGAAAGGAAGCGAGTCCCTGCTGGATGGCGTCGGCGGAGAGACCGAGCGCGAGCGCCGCGCCGGCGGCGCAAGCGGCGTTCTGCGCATTGTGCACGCCACGCAGCGAACCGATGCCGCCGATCTTGGCGATGGCACACGCCGCACCGTCGTCCGCCAGCATGATGTTTTCGTCCTCGACGTAGAGCCCCGCCGGCAGCGGCCGGCGCACGGAGACACGCGCGAGCTTTTTACCGGCCCGCTCGATGCGATCGGCCACGGCCGCGCACCAACGATCATCGACGCCGACGATCGCCACGCCGTCTTCCTGCACGCCGGTGACGAGCCGCTCCTTGACCGCTGCGTAATGCGCGAGCGTTCCGTGACGGTCGAGATGGTCCTCCGTCACGTTGAGAAGAATACCGACCGAGGGATCGAGCGTCGGCGCGAGGTCGATTTGGTAGGAGGAGCACTCGATTACGTGCGCGCGAGTCTCATCTGGCGGGGCGAGCGAGAGGATCGCGGTGCCGATGTTGCCGCCAATCTCAGCCTCGCGGCCGGCCGAGCGCAACAGATGCGCAACGAGCGCGGTGGTCGTCGACTTGCCGTTGGTCCCAGTAATTGCGACCAAGGGTGCTCTCGCCGCACGGGCCCTGCGCTCGCGGCAAAACAGCTCGATATCCCCGATCACCTCGACGCCGGCATCGCGCGCGAGCCTCACCGTCCAGTGAGGCGCCGGATGCGTGAGCGGCACGCCGGGCGCGAGCACAAGCGCGGAAATTCTCTCCCAGTCGACTTGCCGCAGGTCACCGCTGGGAATGCCCGCGCTCGTCGCCTTAGCGACGGCTTCGGCGCTGTCGTCCCAACCGATGACGTCCGCGCCGCCCGCGAGCAGGGCGCTCGCGCTTGCCAGTCCCGACCCGCCGAGGCCGAAGATGGCGACCTTCTTTCCGGCAAAGGCGGTGATAGGGACCATCACCGCAGCTTGAGCGTGGACAGCCCCACCAAGGCGAGCACGACCGAAACAATCCAGAAACGGATCACGATCTGCGGCTCAGTCCAGCCGAGCTGCTCGAAATGGTGGTGGATCGGCGCCATTCGAAACACGCGCTTGCCTGTAAGCTTGAACGACACCACCTGCACGATGACGGAGACCGCCTCGAGCACGAACAGGCCGCCGACCACCGCGAGCACGATCTCGTGCTTGGTGGCGACCGCAATCGTGCCGATCATCCCGCCAAGCGCGAGCGAGCCGGTATCGCCCATGAATATGGAGGCCGGCGGCGCGTTGAACCACAGAAAGCCCAATCCCGCCCCTATCACCGCGCCGCACAGCACCGCGAGTTCGCCAGTCCCCGCGACGTAGTGGATGTTGAGGTAATCGGCGAAGAACGAATTGCCGGCAAGATAAGCGATGAACCCGAAGCTGAGCGCGACGATGATGACGGGAACGATAGCCAGTCCGTCGAGGCCATCGGTGAGATTTACCGCGTTGCCCGCGCCGACGATGATGAACGCGCCGAACACGATGAACAACCAGCCGAGCGGAAGCACGAGCTCCTTGAAGAAGGGAAAGGTGAGCGACGACGCAAAGGTCTGGCGTCCGATGGAAGCGATGGCATAGCAGGCCGCGGCCGCGATCAGCGCCTCGAGGACCATGCGCAGCTTCCCGGAAAAGCCGGCATGAGTCTGCTTGGTCACCTTGAGATAGTCGTCGTAGAAGCCGATCGCACCGAAGGTGAGGGTGACGCCGAGCACGATCCAAACGTAACGGTTGGTGGGATTAGCCCACAGCAGCGTCGAGACGACGGCGCCGAACAGGATCATCAGTCCGCCCATCGTCGGCGTGCCCTTCTTGGTCACGAGATGCGACTGCGGTCCGTCGCTGCGGATCGGCTGCCCCTTGCCTTGCTTGAGCCGCAGCAGGTCGATGATCGAGTGACCGAACAGAAAGACGAACACCAGCGCGGTGAACATCGCTCCGCCGGTACGGAACGTGATGTACCGCAGAACGTTGAGCGGCCCGATCGTATCCGAGAATGCGGAGAGCCAGTACAGCATGGGTCAGCCGTCCACGGTCGAAGCTTGCGCGGGCGCGAGAATCGGGGTCTCGCGGCGATAACGGCTCTGCAGTGCCTTAACTATGGGTGTCATGCGGGAGCCGAGCGAGCCCTTGACCATGACCGCATCGCCGGGCTGAACCGCGGCAAGCACATCCGATTCCAGTGCGGCCGAGGTTTCGGCATAGCCGCCCTTGCGCGAGGAGGGAAGCGCCTCCCACATCGCGCGCATCAACGGACCGCAGCACAACACCAGATCGATCCCGTGCGCCAGCGTCGCCACCGCCAATTCGCGATGCAATTCGGCGCCGCGCGGGCCGAGTTCCAGCATGTCGCCGAGAACCGCGATGCGGCGGCCGAGCGGGCCGACATTGGCCTGACCGAGCAACGCGAGCGCTGCGCGCATCGAGGCGGGGTTGGCATTGTAACTTTCGTCGATCAGAAGCGCCGTGCCGCCCGGCATGTAGAGCGTCACGCGGGAGCCGCGCCCGCTCGCCGGCTGCAAGTCTGCAAGCGCGAGCGCCGCAAGCGCAAGATCGGCGCCGGCCAGAGCCGCGACCGCCAGCACCGCGAGCGAATTGATGACCAGATGCCGGCCCGGCGCACCGAGCTTGTAGGTGACCTCGGTTCCGAAAATTCGCGCCTGCACCGTGGACGTGTCGGTCTGAAGCGAGCACTTCATGAGGCGAGCGTCGGCGCGCGCGTGGTCGCCGAACGAAACGATGCGATCCACACCAGCGTTCCGGGCGCTACGTTCGAGCCGGGTGAACTGCGAATTGTCGCGATTGAGCACCGCGGCGCCGCCGCGCTCGAGCCCATGGAAGATTTCCGCCTTGGCGTCGGCGATCGCCTCGAGTGAGCCGAAGAATTCGAGGTGCACCGGCTCGATCGCGGTAACGATGGCGACCTGCGGCCGCACCAGCTGGGCGAGCGGCTCGATCTCGCCGGCATGGTTCATGCCAATTTCGAACACCGCGTAGCGCGCGCTCTCGGGGCAGCGCGCGAGCGACAGCGGCACGCCCCAATGGTTGTTATAGGAGGCGAGCGAGGCGTGCGTCTCCCCACTCCTCGAGAGCGCCAGACGCAGCGCTTCCTTGGTGCCGGTCTTGCCGACGGAGCCGGTGACCGCGATGATATTTGCTCGCGTGCGCACGCGCGCTGCCCGCGCCAAGTCGCGCAAGCCTTCCAGGACGTCGGCAACGACGATGAGCGGCGCACGGTCGGGAAAGTTCTCGCGCCTGTGCGCGGCGATCACGGCAAGGCCGGCGCCCGCTTCGAGCGCTGCCGTAACGAAGTCGTGGCCGTCACGGTTGTCGCCCGTGATGGCGAAGAAGGCTTCGCCGGCCGCAATTGTGCGCGTGTCGATGGACAGACCCATTACCGAGGCCGGCAATGCACCCGCACCGGTCGCGCGCATCGCGCCAAGCATCGCCTCGACGGACCAGAGCGGCCGATCGGTCATGCCACCCTCCCGGCAAGCGCGGCGGCGACCGCTTCATGGTCGCTGAACGGCAACACGTGTTTGCCGATGATTTGGCCCGTTTCATGGCCCTTGCCGGCGATCAACAGCACGTCGCCGCGGCGCAGATCCGCAATCGAGCTGCGGATCGCCTCGCGACGATCGCCGATTTCGAGCGCGCCGGGCGCGGCTTTGAGGATCGCGGCGCGGATTGCCGCCGGATTTTCGCTGCGGGGATTGTCGTCGGTGACGACGACCCGGTCCGCGAGCTTGGCGGCGATTGCTCCCATCATGGGACGCTTGCCAGCGTCGCGGTCGCCGCCGCAACCGAATACGACCACCAGCCGGCCGCTCGCGTAGGGCCGCAGCGCCTCGAGTGCCTTGGCGAGGGCGTCAGGCTTGTGCGCATAGTCGACGAAAATCGGCGCGCCCTCGCGCTCGCCGACGAGCTCGAGCCGGCCCTTGGCGCCCTTGAGCTGTGCGAGCGCCGCGAAGGTCTCGGACGGCTTCCCGCCGGTTGCGATGACGAGCCCCGCTGCAAGGAGCGCGTTATCAACTTGGAACGCGCCAGGTAGCGGCAGTCGGACGCGGTAATCGCGACCGGCGTACTCGAGCGCGAGCGCTTGCTCAAATCCGTCGATCCTGCTTTCGATCAGGCGAATGCCCTCGCCGCGCCTGCCGACGCCGAGAAGCCGAAGGCCGCGGCGTTTCGCCGCCGCCGCGATGACAGTGGCGCCCTCATGATCGGCTGCGACGACTGCCGCTCCGCCCGGCGCGATCAGCTCCGTGAACAGGCGCAGCTTGGCAGCCAGATAATCCTCCAGCGTCGGGTGATAGTCGAGATGATCGCGGCTGAGATTGGTAAAGCCGCCGGCCGCGATGCGCACGCCGTCGAGGCGGCGCTGATCGAGCCCATGCGAAGAGGCTTCGATCGCAAGATGGGTTACGCCTTCGCCCGCGAGCTGATCGAGGCAGCGGTGCAGCGCAACCGGATCCGGCGTCGTGAGTGAGCCGTAGACCTCACGCTGGGGCGAGACGAGCCCGACCGTGCCGATGCTGGCCGCCGCATGCCCGAGCGAGGTCCAAATCTGGCGCGCGAAGGCCGCAACCGACGTCTTTCCGCTCGTCCCGGTAACCGCCGCGATCACCTGCGGCTGGCGCGGAAACAATGCCGCCGCAGCGAACGCCAAAGCGCGCCGCGCGTCTTGGACCTTGACGAAAGCGATGTCCGACGGAAGCGATGCCGGCGGGCGCCGTTCGGCCATGACCGCTGCGGCGCCGGCTGCCAGCGCCTGCGCGACGAAGCTGAGGCCATCGGTTTTGCCCCCCTTGACCGCGACGAACAGATCGCCCGGTCTGACCATGCGGCTGTCGGCGGTGACGCCCGTGATCTCGAGCGCGGCGAAGCGTGCGTCGCTGACGGCATCCGCAGTGAGGAGATCGGCAAGCTTCATACTATTTCGATCGTCTACCTTCGCTGCCGCATATGGTCCAGGGATACCGGCGATGCGGCTGGTTGGGTTCCCCACGCGCTTCTCGGGAATTCGCAACCTGGAAGTCGCCCCTGTCGCGGTAAGGAGCGGTTTTGGCCTACCTGCCGCCGGCGCTCGCCAGGATCAGCTTATCGGAAGTTGGGAGCTCGAAGCGCGGCTCCAGTCCGAGCAAGGGTGCGATGCGAGTGATGACGGCACCGCCGACCGGCACTGCGTTCCATCCCGACGTAGTGAAGCCGTGTGTGTCGGGGGTCGCTTGCGGCTCATCGAGCATGATGAGGAGAAGGTAGCGCGGCTGGTCGGCCGGCAGGACGGCCGTGAAGGAGGTGAGCACCTTCGTCTTGGAGTAGCGGCCGCCGACCACTTTATCGGACGTACCGGTCTTGCCGCCGACGTAGTAGCCCTGCACGTCGGCCTTGGTGGCGGTGCCTTTCTCGACGTTCAGCCGCATCAAATAACGCATCTTCTCGCTTGTCTCGGGCTTGACGACCTGTTTTGCGAGCGCCAGCGCCTCGGCTTCGCTGCGCTTGAGGAATGTCGGCGGAATAAGACGTCCGCCATTCATCAGCGAACTTATTGCCGCCACCGCCTGCAGCGGCGCGACCGAAAGCCCGTGTCCGAATGCGATGGTCACGGTATTGAGCTCGGCCCAGCGCTTGGGGACGAGCGGCTCGGCGCTTTCCGGCAACTCGGTGCGCAGCCGTTCAAGCTGTCCCATCTTCCGCAGGAACCATTTGTGGTGCTCGATCCCAAGGCTCAACGCCATACGCGCAGTGCCGATGTTGGAGGAATACGTGAAGATCTCGGGAACCGTAAGCACGCGGCTCTGCGCGTGGAAGTCGTGAATTGCGAATTTCCCGTATTGCAGCGGATGACTGGCATCGAAGGCGGATTTCAGCGTGACCTTGCCGGAGTCGAGCGCCATAGCGACGGTGAGCGCCTTGAACGTCGAGCCCATCTCGAAAACGCCGGTCGTGAGGCGGTTGATGCGGGTCGGGTCGAGCGCCTCGCGCGGATTGTTCGGGTCGTAGTCGGGCACCGAGACCATCGCGACGACCTCTCCCGTGCGCACGTCGGTGAGGACGCCGGCGGCCGCTACGGCCTTGAACCTGGCGCGAGCGGCGATCAGCTCGTCGCGCAAGGCGTGCTGCACGCGCAGGTCGACGGCAAGCTCGACGGGCTTTTGCAGCCGATCGGTGGCGAGCCCGGCGAGATGCAAGTCGGCAAGCCCGCGGGCATCGAGCCATTTCTCGATCCCGGCAATGCCCTGATTATCGATGTTCACGTGGCCGAGGAGGTGGGAGACCTCGGCGCCGTTGGGATAGACGCGCTTGTTCTCCGGCAAGAAGCCGATCCCGGGAATTCCGAGGCGATGAATGTGCTCCCGCTGCTCCGGCGTGATCTCGCGCTTGAGCCAGACGAAGCGGCGCTTGGAGGCCAGCCGTGCGCGCAGCTCGGCCGCGTCGATGTCCGGCATGACCGCGGTGAGCAGTTCGGAAGCCTCATCGACGTCGATGATCCGGTGCGGTTCGGCGAACAGCGACGGGGTGCGCACGTCGGTCGCCAGAATTTCGCCGTTCCGGTCAAGGATGTCGGGTCGCGCCGTCGCCACCGCATCCTGTGCGATGGCGCGCCGCGATGCGTGGCCTTCGGGCGCCGTCGCGAACATCACCAGCTTCATTGCAATGACCGCATAGCCCAGCGCAAAGACGAGCACCGTGAGTGCGATCCGCGCCCGCGTCTTGGCGGCGCGGTCGACGCCGCGGCCGTAGAGCAGCGAAGCCACGAGCCGTCGGCTCCACGGTTCGCGCGCAGACGGCGGCCGATCTGCCACGGGTGCCTGCATGCCCATTCACCTTGCCTCTGCGGGCACGCTGCCGATTACGGAACGATCGAGAGCGTCGGGATTGGAGATCACCGTCCCGATCGGGTCAGGCTCGTCCACGGCAACGAGATCGGAGGGCCGCTCGGACAGGTTATCCAGCGGATCGAGTTGCCGCGCCTCCGCCGGTACCAGTTGCAGGTGTCGCCGCGCTAGACCTTGGATGCGTGCGGGGTTGTCGAGCTTGGCCCATTCCGCGCGCAGCGCGGCGAGCGCGTCGCGCTCGCGTCTAATCTCGAGGCGCAGCTGGGCGACGCGTTGCGCCTGCCGGGTCGACTGGAACTTGATCGTGTAGACGTCAGCCGCTGCCAAAACGAGCGCCGCGATCACGCAAATGTTGAGCACACGCATCATCGCTGCTGCCTCGTTCCGAGACGTGCCGCGAGCTCGGCCAACGACGGCAAGCGCGGCTGCAAGCGCGTGGTGCGGCGAGCAGGAATGGCCGCGTCGGTGCGCTCGGCGGCGCGCAGTTTGGCCGAGCGCGCGCGGGGGTTTGCACTGATCTCGGCCTCGTCCGGCACGATCGGCCGTGGCGTCAATATCCGAAAAGTCGCGGCCAGCTGCGCCGGCGCCGGGCGATGGCGCGAGGGAGCACTCGGCCGGCTGCGCTCGACCAGAAACGATTTCGTGATGCGATCCTCCAGCGAATGGAACGCCAGCACCACCATTCGCCCGCCTGACTTGAGCACCCGCTCTGCGGCGGCAAGGCCGGCGGCAAGCTCGGTAAGCTCGTCGTTGACGAAGATGCGCAAGGCCTGGAACGTGCGGGTAGCGGGATGGATCGCGTCGCCGCGCGCGGGTACGACGCCCGCAATGACCTCGGCGAGCGCCCGAGTGGTCCGGATCGGCGCCGCCCGCCGCGCGGCGACAATGGCACGGGCGACACGGCGCGCATGGCGCTCTTCGCCGAAGGCGGCGACGATGGCCGCAAGCTCGCGCTCGGATGCTGACGCCACGACATCGGCCGCGGTGGGGCCGTCGCGGCTCATGCGCATGTCGAGCGGACCCTCGTGGCGGAAGGAGAACCCGCGCGCGGCTTCATCGAGCTGCATGGAGGAGACGCCAAGGTCGAACACAACACCGTCGATCGCGTCATAGCCGCAGTTGCGGACGACTGCTTGAAGGTCGGAGAATTTACCTTCCACCAAGACAAGACCGCCGCGGGCCGAGCGCACGAGGTCGGCACCGCCCGTGACCGCGTTTGGGTCGCGGTCGATAGCGATGACGTTACAGTTCGCCGCCGCCAGAATTGCGCGGCTGTGCCCGCCAGCCCCGAAGGTGGCATCCACGTAGATGCCACCGCCGTGGACGTGGAGGAGTTCGACCGTAGGGCGGCCGAGCACGGGAATATGACGAGCCAGTCCGCCAGCGACAGCGCCCGCGCTGTCGCGGCTCGCCATCATTCCCGTGCTCCGTGCGGGCCTTCCGCCGCCACCCGGGAACCCAGTTGCCGCTTGAGCGCGCGAACCTTCTCGGTGGCCTCCGCGAGTTCCGCGCGGAAGCGGCCCGGTTCCCAGATCTGAAACTTGTGGCCCAGACCGGCACAGGTGATCTCGTCCTTGATGCCGGCGTGACTCTTGAGCGGCTCGGTGAGGATCGCCCTGCCCTCGCCGTCGATCTTGAGCACTTCGCTCGTGCCGTAAAGAGCGGCCGAAAACTGCTCGCGCTCCTCCGAATAGGGCGGAAAGCGCGCGATTAGGGTCTCGATTTCCCTGAGCAAGGCGTTGCCGCCAGCATCGAGCGCCGGCCGATCGAGGGTCGGATAGCAATAGAGGCCCTCGAAGCCGTCGCGCGCGAGCACGGCGCGGAACGGCGCCGGGATCGAGACCCGGCCTTTGGCGTCGAGCCGCAAGGTGTAGTTGGACACGAAGCGGTCCATGGCCTCCCGCCCCCGCCGGTCGCTTCGGCGCTGCTCCGGCGCGAACTGCGGGTGCCCGCGCCACCCCTGCGGGGGCGGTCTTCGGGGCCGCGTCGCCGCCTGGGATGCTATGGGCTACCATGGGACACGTTGGGCGTCAATCAACTATCGGACGCGGTCGAGCGCGCCCGGTCGGGCCGGATCGCGAACGTTATTAATGAGATTCAGGCTTAAGGAATGATTGAGGGAGGTCGCCAAGGAGGCCGCGTGCCCCGAATTGGCGGCCCAGTGGGCCGCGCCTCCTGCCAGCAGCCGAACCTGCGCTCCTCCTCCACCGCCATCAATGTACGCGCGGACACTCAGCGCGTTAACCATCGGGTGAAATGCAGTCGCGCGCCGTTCGCCCTCTGCCCTCTTTTCACGCAAACGGCTCTGTGCAGGGGGCGATCCTTACTTAGCGGGAACCTGAGTTCCAAAAACGCGGAACACGCGCGGGTGCTCGAGAGTTGTTTCGATACAAGGTCGACAGGAGGCGACAATGCTCAAAACTCTCGTGATTTCGGCCGCTGTCAGTGCGCTGATGGTTTCCGGCGCCCTGGCGCAGGCCGATCTGTCCCCAAAGCAACCGGCGGCGAAACCAGAAGCCGCCCTGCACGACACCGCGAAATTCATCGCGGCGCAGAGTACCGATCAGTGGGTGTTCTCTAAGTTCAAAGGCACCGACGTGCTCGGTCCGGACAATGCGCACATCGGCAATGTGAATGACATGTTGTTCGATAAGAACGGCAAGATCATGGGGCTGATCGTCGGGGTCGGCGGCTTCCTCGGGATCGGCGAGAAGAACGTCGCGATCGACATGAGCGCGTTTCAGCCCGTTCCGCCCGACACTGGTAGCAGCGCAAGCGGTGGCGGCAGCGCCATGACCACCCGCAGTGATGATCCGACCATGACCAAGCTCAAAGTGACTTGGACCAAGGATCAGCTCAAGAACGCGCCGGACTTCCAGTATTACAGGCCTCCGGCACGCACGACCGGCGGGCCGGGCGGCTCTCCGACCACAGGAATGGCGCCGCGGCCGAGTTCTCCCGGCACCATGGGACGCTAAACGTGGCCAGCGCCTAGGCAACGCGTTGAGTAGTAGCGTATCGTAACAGGGACCAATCGGTTCCGGAGTCGACGGTCCGGGTCGGCGAGAAGCCGGCCCGGACCGTTGCGTCTTTTCGGTGTGCTCGCGCCCGGCTGCAACGCCGCAGCTTGTCTATCGTCGCCGGTTCTGCACAATCGCGGCGTCCCTGCTGCGGGTAAGCCGTTCGCTTGGCGCGAATTCGAGCTCAGCTCCCGTAAGGCGTCCGAGCGATCGCGTATGGTTTCACCCCCGCTGCGTCCCGAATCCTCCGTCGTCGCAGAGGTGAGGCCCTCACCAAATCACGGCGAGCGCAATGCCCCGCTGGACATGATCGTGCTGCACTACACCGGTATGCCGAACGACCAAGATGCAATCAGTCACCTGTGCAACCCGGCCAGCGAAGTGTCCGCGCATTACGTCGTGTTACAGGACGGCTACATCATTCAGCTAGTCGCAGAGGCGCGGCGCGCCTGGCATGCGGGCGCGTCATCCTGGGCTGGAGAGAGCGACATAAACTCGCGCTCGATCGGCATCGAGATTGCAAATCCCGGGCATGATCACGGCTATCCCGCTTTTCCAAAGCGGCAAGTTGCGGCGGTGACGGCGCTCTGCCGCAGCATTGTGACCCGCCACCGGATTGCCGCCGACCGCGTGCTCGCCCATTCCGATATCGCGCCTTCGCGCAAGCGCGATCCGGGGGAGAAATTTCCCTGGAAGGCACTAGCCGATTCCGGCGTCGGGCTATGGGTCAAACCCGCGCCCATTGCCCAAGGCCAGCCGGTCTTTACGCTCGGCGACAGGAACCCCGGCATCGAGGACACGCAGGCGCTGCTGGCAAACTATGGTTACGGCGTCACGGTTTCCGGCTATCTCGATGGCGCGACGCGCGATGCCATTGCAGCATTCCAGCGCCATTTCCGCCCGCAGGGGGTCGACGGCAACATCGATGAGTCGACCCGTGCCACGCTCAAGGACCTCATCGCTGCGCGCGATGCCCATCCCAATGCTAGCAAGCGCGGCTCGGCGTGACCTTGGCCGCGGGCGTATGAGATGGCATCGCTCCGGCGCGGGCTTGACGTGGGTCCACCCGCACCCCATCCCTAATGTGTCAGTCGGCTGGACGGTCGCTCGGGTCAAGGCCGAAAGGTGGCCCGAGAGGAAAGTCCGGGCTCCATGGACGTACGGTGCCGGATAACGTCCGGCGGGTGTTAAGCCCAGGGAAAGTGCCACAGAGAACAGACCGCCGCTCGTAGCTTCCCCTTTTCGGGAGCCTGAGCGGTAAGGGTGAAACGGTGCGGTAAGAGCGCACCGCGCGTGCGGCAACGCAAGCGGCACGGCAAACCCCACCGGGAGCAAGACCGAATAGGGACGGCGCGAGGCTCGCGTCCGCGCGAGCGGAGCGATCCTCGGGATCAATGTCCGGATCCGGCCGTCCGGGTAGGTTGCTCAAGGCGCCGGGTAACCGGCGTCGCAGAGGAATGACCGTCAGGCGAGGGCGCTTTGCCCTTGCCGACAGAACCCGGCTTACAGGCCGGCTGATGCTATCAAGGGGGCCCGGTGGTGAACCCGCCGGGTCCCCGCCAATTTTCGGGCAATCCAGGTTTGACCGGTGCAGTTCGGCGACACCGACGCGCGTGCCATAGTGCGCCATCCTTTCCCGCGTGGAGACGCCGCATGGAGCCGCTACCGAAAGGCGCGAACTTCATTCGCGCCAAGATCCTCTGGGAGATGGGTCTGCACCTCGCGGGCAACCCGGCGACGCCGTATGGTGGCAATCGCGATATGGTCATCACCATCGGCAGCGGCTCCGCCGCCGCGTTCCGCCCTTGGCTGAGACTTGCCACGGGTTCCGCCATACTCGCCGAGCAAGTTGCCAAGGGCGACGGGGTCGAGCTCGCCTTCGTCAATCCCTCGGCGCTGCTCACGCAAGCCTATCGTGGCGTCGGCTTGTTCAGCGCGCCGCTGCCCCTGCGCGTCGTGGCCGTCTACCCGAGCTGGGACCGGTTTGTGTTCATGGTCCACCCGCGAACGGGCATTCGCTCGCTCGCAGACATCAAGGCCGAACGATATCCGCTGCGCGTCTCGGTCCGCGAGGATCCCACCCACTCCGCTCTTGTCTTGATCGATCAGGCTTTTGCGCTCCACGGCTTTACGCTCAAGGACATCGTGTCCTGGGGCGGGCGCCTCGTCCTTTGTGGCGGTCCATCCGATACTCGCCGCTTGGAGCCGCTGGCGCACGGCGAGCTCGATGCAGTGTTCGACGAGGGCATCAAGGTGTGGCTCGACGAAGCCCTGGCGGCGGGCCTCTCCCCGATCGAGCTCGAACCGACCGAGTTCGCCGCGATGGGACGGCTCGGATGGCATAAGGTCTCGCTGCCGAAAGCGCGCTTTCCGGGCTTGGCTCACGACGTCGACACACTCGATTTCAGTGGTTGGCCGATCTACAGCAACGCGTCGCTTCCGGAGCAGGTTGCCTACGATATCTGCGGCGCGCTCGCCGCGCGTGAAGCCGAGATCCCTTGGGAGAAGGGGACGGATGGAAGCGCTTTGCACATGGGACGCGCGAGCGATAGCACGCCGATGGATGTGCCGCTTCACCCAGGCGCGGAGCGCTGGTACCGCGAGCACGGGGGAAGGAACTAAGCCTCGCGGCCGCGCCAAAACCCATGGAGCCGTGATGGCCGCCGCCAAGTCTTAGTCCGATCTGATGTTGGCCTCGCGAATGATCCGGCCATGCTGGTCGAACTGCCGGCGAAGGAGTGCGCCAAAATCACCGGTGCGCGAGGGCTGCGCCGGCTCGCAACGGGGAGCCGCGCGAGCTCGCAAGGCGCTTCGCGTCGTGCGGGCGTCCCCGTATAAGACAGCGAGGTAGGCTAGGCGCACGGCATGCAAACGGATGGCAGCTGGCATTTTTGGATCGATCGGGGCGGCACGTTTACCGACGTGATCGGATGCCGTCCCGGCGGCGCGCTCGTTGCTCACAAGCTACTCTCCGACAGCCCCGAGGCCTATGACGACGCGGCGGTGCAGGGCATACGCAATCTCTTGGGCATCAAACCGGGTGAGCCGATTCCTCCGGGCATGATCGGCTCCGTGAAGATGGGCACGACGGTTGCGACCAACGCGCTGCTCGAGCGCAAGGGCGAGCGGACGCTGCTGCTCATCAGCAAGGGTTTTCGCGACGCGCTCAAGATCGGCTACCAAGCGCGGCCTAAAATTTTTGCCCGTCACATCATCAAGCCGGAAATGATCTACGAGCGCGTGGTCGAGGTGGACGAGCGCGTGCGCGCCGACGGCATGGTGGAGAGCGAGCCGGACCTCGCCACGGTGCGCGCGAAGCTTGCGGCCGCGCTCGCAGCCGGCATCCAGGCGGTCGCGATCGTGTTCATGCACGCCTACCGCTATTCCGAGCACGAGCGACGCGTCGCCGCGCTTGCACGTGAGATCGGCTTCCCGCAGGTGTCGGTGAGCCACGAGGTCTCGCCGCTGATCAAGCTCGTGGGCCGCGGCGACACGACTGTGGTCGATGCCTATCTCTCACCGATTCTGCAGCGATACGTGGCGCAGGTCGCCCGCGACATGGGCACTTCCATTGCCGCTCATCGCGACAATGCCGGCCCCAGGCTGATGTTCATGATGTCGTCGGGAGGCCTCACGGCGGCGGAATTGTTTCAAGGCAAGGACGCGATTCTGTCGGGACCGGCGGCAGGTGTCGTCGGTATGGCAGAGACCGGACGCGAGGCCGGCTTCTCGCACCTCATCGGCTTCGACATGGGAGGTACCTCGACCGACGTCTCGCATTTCGACGGTGAATACGAGCGCGCGTTCGAGACCGAGGTCGCCGGCGTGCGCATGCGCGCGCCGATGATGTTGATCCATACCGTGGCGGCGGGCGGCGGCTCGATCCTGCACTTCGACGGCGCTCGCTTCCGGGTCGGACCCGATAGCGCCGGCGCCAACCCGGGCCCGAAATGTTACCGCCGCGGCGGCCCGCTCGCGCTCACCGACGCCAATGTCATGGTCGGCAAACTGATGCCGGAGTTCTTTCCGAAGATCTTCGGCGCGCAGCAGAATCTGCCGCTCGACTCCGACGCGGTGCGCGAGGCGTTTGCCGAGCTCGCGGGCGCGATCGGCGATGGCCGCTCGGGCGAAGACGTTGCCGACGGCTTCATCAAAATCGCGGTCGAGAACATGGCCAACGCGATCAAGAAGATCTCGGTGCAGCGTGGCTACGACGTCACGCGCTACGCGCTCAACTGCTTCGGCGGCGCCGGCGGGCAACATGCCTGTCTCGTCGCCGATGCGCTCGGCATGACAAAGGTGCTGATTCATCCGTTCTCCTCCCTTCTCTCCGCCTACGGGATGGGGCTCGCCGACATCCGCGCCACGCGCCAGCAAGCGATCGAGGAGGCATTCGGCGACTCCGCCCTGGCATCGATCGAGCGCGTCGGCGGCCGATTGGCGGATGAGGCAAGGCGCGAGGTCGTCGAGCAGGGCGTGGCCGCTGATGCGGTCGAAACCTTCATCCGCGCGCACATCCGCTACGCCGGCACCGACACCGCGCTGGTGGTACCGGCGCTCTCAGTTTCTTGTGCAGGCGCCAATGTGACTCCAGCGCCTCCGTCCCTCGCAGCCATGAAGTCCGCTTTCGAGGCCGCGCATAAAGCGCGGTTCGGATTCATCGGTGAGACCAAGGAACTTGTGGTGGAAGCAGTTTCGGTCGAGGCGATCGGCGGCGGCGCAAAATTCAAGGAGCCGGTGCTCGCGACCATGTGCGTGCCACTCCCCTCCGTGGCTCGCCAGACACAGTTTTATTCGCACGGCCACTGGCACGAGGCCGCGGTCTTCACGCGCGATCAGCTTTCGCCCGGCCACGCTGTGGCCGGTCCCGCTGTCATCATCGAGCCGCATCAAACGATCGTGGTCGAGGACGGCTGGCGCGCCGCCATCACCGCCAAGAACCACCTCGTGCTCGAGCGCGTCGTGCCGCTTAAGCGGCAAAGCGCGGTCGGTACCGCCGCCGACCCGGTGATGCTCGAAGTGTTCAACAATCTCTTCATGTCGATTGCAGAGCAAATGGGTGTGTCGCTGCAGAACACGGCCTATTCGGTCAATATCAAGGAGCGGCTCGATTTCTCGTGCGCCGTGTTCGACGCCGACGCGACGCTGGTTGCCAACGCACCCCACATGCCGGTGCATCTCGGCTCGATGGACCGCGCCGTCGAAACCATCATCCGCGAGAACAAGGACAAGATCGCGCCGGGCGACGTCTACGCCATCAACGCGCCCTACAACGGCGGCACGCATCTTCCGGATATCACGGTGTGCACTCCCGTTTTCGACGCGGCCGGCCGCGAGCTCCTGTTCTGGGTCGCCTCGCGCGGGCACCACGCCGATGTCGGCGGCATTTCCCCGGGCTCAATGTCGCCCAACGCGACAACCATCGAAGAAGAAGGCGTCTACATCGACAATTTCAAGCTGGTGGATCGCGGCCGGTTCCGCGAGCGGGCGCTCTATGAGCTTCTCACCGGCGCGAAATATCCAGCCCGTAATCCACTGCAGAACGTGAACGACATCAAGGCGCAGGTTGCGGCGAACGAGAAGGGCGTGCAGGAGCTGCACAAGATGGTCGCATCCTTCACACTGCCTGTGGTCAAGGCCTATATGCAGCACGTGCAGGACAACGCGGCCGAGAGCGTTCGCCGCGTCATCGATCGCATCCACGATGCATCCTTCGAATACGAGATGGACCAAGGCACCTGGATCAAGGTTAAAATCCGGGTTGACAAGGTCAAGCGCGAGGCAACCGTGGATTTCACCGGTACCTCGCCGCAGCAGAACAGCAACTTCAACGCGCCCGAGCCGGTGACGCGGGCGGCGGTGCTTTACGTGTTTCGTGTCATGGTCGACGACGAGATTCCGATGAACGGCGGTTGCCTGCGGCCGATCAACATCATCATCCCGAAACAATCGATACTGTCGCCAGCCTATCCGGCGGCGGTTGTCGACGGCAATGTGGAGACGTCACAGGCCGTCACGAATTGCTTGTTCGGCGCCCTCGGCGCGCTCGCGGCTGCCCAAGGGACCATGAACAACCTCAATTTCGGCAACGCGAAGCACCAGTATTACGAAACGATATGCTCGGGCTCGCCGGCGGGCCCCGGCTTTCCGGGCACCGGCGCCGTGCACACGCACATGACCAACACGCGATTGACCGATCCGGAGGTGCTCGAGTTTCGCTATCCGGTCGTGCTCGAGGATTTCCACATCCGCAAGGGTTCGGGCGGCCGCGGCCGCTGGAACGCCGGCGATGGGGTCCGCCGTACCATCCGCTTTCTGGAAAAGATGGATTGCACAATTCTGTCGGGTCACCGTCGCGTGCGTCCGTTCGGTCTCGCCGGGGGCGAGGCCGGCCAGGTCGGCGAGAACGCTGTGCGGCGCAAGAACGGCGGCATCGAGAAGCTTCAAGGCTGCGACGCCACCGTGATCGACGCCGGCGAGGCGATCATCATCCAGCCCCCCACCGCGGGCGGGTATGGAAAGCCGGAGGGATGAGTTCTCCTGGAAGATGTCAACCAAACGAAATGGTCAGGACGAGCCCGGCCATAACGTCGAGAGCCGGTGCGCAACTGTTAGGACTGCTGGATGGCCGAGAGGAGCCAATGCCCGCCGCGCACGCGCATGAAGGTCCAGATTTCGGTGGCTTCGTCGGGCCCGCCTTGCACCACGCGGCCGCTGTCGCGCTCCACCATCTCGTCGTTGAGCGAGTAACGCATCGCGACGGTCGCATAGTCGGTTTCGCCCTCGCGCCAAGCCTCGGCGAGATCGCCTTGTAGCAGCTTGACGTCGGAGACCCGATTGACGACGCCCTTGCTCGCATTGGCGGCGAGGTCCTCCGAGAAGTATGAGAGCATCTCCGGCGTGACTTGCCGGCGCAACCGCGCGAGGTCTTCGGCGCCATACGCGCTCTGCACCTCGCCGAGGATCTTCTCGAAGGCATTGAAGTCGTCCGGCGTGAGTCCGACCTCGTCGGTGCCGGATGCACGCGCGCTCGAAGCGGGAGCGCCGCTGCCGCCGCCGAAACCCATCTCCGGACGCGCGCTGCCGGATGCGTAATCGCGCAGCGCCGGGCCGCTGGCGAGCGCCGGCTGAGTGCGACGCTGCCACCACGTCCACAAGAGATAGCCGATGATCACGACGATGCCGATCTGCAGCATGAGGCCGAGCATCGAGGCGAAGCCACCCAGGCCGCCCAACAAGCCATGACCGAACAGCATGCCGAGCAAGCCGGCGCCCAGGAACCCAGCGAACAGACCGCCGAGGAACCCCGGCCGATTAAGGAAGCCGCCCACGGGCGAAGACGTCGGCGGGCGCTGTGCGAACGTGCCGCCCGGCTGGTTGGGCTGCGTCATGCTGCGTTCAATGGGCCGCGCGCTCGGCGATGTCGCCGTCGACGGCGGCGCGGAGAAGGTCTGCGAGCCGCGGCTACCGAAGCCCCCGCTGCGGCCAGCGCGGGCATCGGCATCCGTCATCGCGAATGCCAACACCGCCACCACGGCGCCAAGCGCAAGCAGCGGACGAAAGCGGAGACGAAGCATGGGGGTCCTCCCAGGAGACCGTTTGGTTCCACCCAAATATTGGTAGCCCATGGCAGCATTGTAAGAGGTGCCGCATGGTGTCGCAGGCCCATGGAAACGCCGCACAGAGGCGTTTTTCGAGGAAACCCAGGGTCACCGACCGAGAGATGCCATTCGGCCTAAAAGCGATGGGCTCAGTCGTCCTCGCCGTCCTCGCCCGGCTCGGCCGTGGGGAGCGCGCGGGCGCGCCGTTCCTCGAACGAGCGGGCCGCGGAGCGGTGCGGGGCGAGCGAGCCGGTGATGCCACGATCGCGCTTGCCCGCGTAGCGCGCGGCACGCGCGGCCACCTCCTCTCCCGACACGGCGTGCGGATTGCAGGCGCGATGGCCATCGCGCCGGCGCATCAAATCGACGTGGATATGGTCGTAGTGATAGACGTTCGAGCCCGGCGCCAGCACCGTGCTGAATTCATCGCAGGCCGCCGCCTGCACGTCGCGCAGAAATCCCTGCTCCTCGGGCAAACCGTGCCAACCGTTTTTCACCGTGATCTTACGTCCGTCCGCGAGCGTGAACGAGGCGATGTCGAGCGCATTGCCGAAGGCATGTTCGGAAATGTTCGCGTGCGGATTGCCGTTCATGCCGCGACAGGAATAGGCGGAAATTTGCCTGATCTCGGCAACCGGTGAGCCGAACCAGCGCATCGCCGCCGGCTGCACGGCGCCGCTGATCCAGCGCTCGAGCTCCGACACGATCGGACAGGCGAGCGTCGCCGGCGGGCTCAAGCCGACGGGCGTGAACGATCCCGCGCCGTCGCGCGAGGGACCCAACGGCGCCATGGTCTCGCCCGCGGAGGTGGGCGCGGGCTGCGCGCGCGGCTCGCGCAGCGGGCCGCGGGTGATAGCGCTTGCTCCGTTGCGCAGTGTGGCGGGCGCATCCATGAGAGGTCGGCGGTCGTAGGGCTCGGGCGAAAAATCCTCGCGCCGCGAACCAACTGCGGCCGGTGATGAATATTTTGGAGGAACAGGAGCAGGTGCAACGCCATAGGGCCGGCGAAAATCGTACGGCTCCGCTGCGACATTCGGCCCCTCGGTGACGCCGGGAGGGCTAAGCGAGATGGGTTGATCGGGAGCGCCCTGACGACCTTGCGGCGAGCGCACCTGATCATCCGGCAGCACGCGCGATTGATACGAGGGCTCTGCCGGCGGGCCGGCCGGCCTGAGCGGCCAGCGTGGCGCGGCGCGCGGAATGTCACCCGGCGGCCGCAGATCGTCCATGTAACCGAGCGGCGCGCTCTCGCCTAAGATGGATACCTTGAGCGGGAAATCAGCGCCGCATACGCCGGGACCGCGGATCGGCTGCATGCGCGTGATGCCCGCGCCCTCTTTGACCATACCGGTAGCGAGGCATTGCAACTCGGCATCGTGGCGCCACGGCTCGCGTTCGGCAAAGAACATGCTGCCGCTGCAACCCGCCAACACGCCGAGGACGCCAAGGACGATGGAGCCGACGAGATACCAACGCACTCCCCACGCCATGGCCGCAGGATGCGATGGTTTCTGTTAACTTTTCTTCAAAGATTGGCGCGGCCATGGGACCACTCCTGTGCGTGTCACGCTATGGTTAAGAACTGGGATGGCGTTTGCTTCGTTCGAGCCGTTCCATGTCGCCATTCCAACGAACATGTGAGAATGGACGCCAAGCACCGACTGATATTGGCGCTCCTGATGTCGAGCGTGATGGTGTGCATGGTCACGCTCCTCGTCACCTTGCTCGATCTTGGCTTGCGACCGGATTTTCTGCTCGAGTGGGCGAAGGCTTATTTCATCGCCTGGCCGGTCGCGGCGACGACGGCATTCTTGATCATGCCGTTGGCACGCCGCCTCACGGACCGCATCGTTGGACTGATCGACACCCGGCGCTGATGTTGTGCGCATTTTGCCGCTGCCGGGTTGCTGGCCCGCACAGTTTCGGGCCGCGTCCGCTTTCGCAACCGCGTTCGGCGCGGCGGCAGTTGCAGTGCTCAGTGCCGGCGACCTCCGCCGCAGCACCCTAACGCCATGGTCCACAACGTGTTATTCCACGCGATCCGCAGAGGTAGTGAGTTCTGCTTGAGCCGAATTTGAGCGCCGGGCAGACCATAATGGCTACCATCCAAAATGACGGGGCGCGTCGGTTCGCATCGAAATATCAGAGTCTTGGCACGCCCAAGCGGATGTTCGCGCGCTCGCTTTCGGCGGCGCAATATATTTGTCATTAGGACGACGTCAGCGCTCTGCTACATTGGGGTCTCCAGAACAAGGCCGGAGGACGCGACGTGGACCTTGCTTTAAAGCTCAACGTGCTGGCCGTGCTCGCGGTGTTTGCGTTCGTCGGCGCCATCCTCTTGGGCGCGCTTTAAGTTCGAGTATTCGGCCGAGCATTCCGAACACGAACCACATTGTCTCACACCGGAGAGCCAAGCCTCTCCGGTGTTTGCATTTACGAGGGCTACACGGCGCGTTTCGTTCAGGCGTGCTGATGCCCTTCAGCCGGCGCGCTACTCCGCCGCCGTGCGCGCCGCAATCAGCGGATCGTAGTTGAGCACCGGCGCCAGCCACTTCTCGGCTTCGGCCACCGTCCAGCCCTTGCGGGCGCCGTAGTCCTCGACCTGATCGCGCTCGATCTTGCCAACGCCGAAATAATGACTCTCCGGATGGCTGAAATAGAGGCCGCAGACGGAAGCGCCAGGCCACATGGCAAAGCTTTCGGTCAGCTTGACCCCAATCCGCCGCTCGCCCTCGAGCAGGCCAAACAATATGGCCTTCTCGCTGTGGTCGGGCTGCGCCGGATAGCCGGGCGCGGGACGGATGCCGCGATACTTTTCCCCGATCAGCTCCGCATCGGTGAGCGCCTCGTCCGGCACGTAGCGCCAGAATTCCCGGCGCACGCGCTGGTGCAGTCGTTCGGCGAAAGCTTCGGCAAGCCGATCGGCGAGCGCCTTTATCATGATGGCTGAATAATCGTCGTTCGCGCGCTTGAAACGTTCCGCCACTTCGTCCTCACCGATGCCGGCCGTAACCATGAACACGCCGACGTAGTCGGCAAGCCCGCTCGCGCACGGCGCCACGAAGTCGGCGAGCGCGATATTGGCGCGTCCCTCGCGGCGTGCGAGCTGCTGACGCAGCGTATGCAGCACCGCGAGCGGGCGAGTGCGCGACTCGTCGCCGTAAACGAGAATATCATCGCCGTCGGAATTGGCCGGCCAGAATCCAAAAAGGGCGCTTGCGGAGAGCCAACGCTCGGAAGCGATGCGCCCGAGCATCGCCTGGGCATCATTAAACAGGCTGCGCGCGGCCGGACCATATTTGGCGTCGTCGAGTATGGCGGGAAACTTGCCAACCAGCTCCCAGGTGGCGAAAAACGGTGACCAGTCGATATAGTCGCGAAGCTCATCGACCGGATAATTATCCAACACCCGCGACCCAATGAAGGTTGGCTGTGGCGGAAGATAATCTCCCGACCAGTTGAGTTTCAACGCGTTCGCGCGTGCGCCTTCCAGCGAGAGCCGCTGCTTGGCGGCCTGCCCCCGTGCATGCGCGGCGGCGATCCGGGCATATTCCTGGCGGATGTCGGCGAGATAAGCGGTCCGCGCGTCGCGCGACAGCAGATTGGCCGCAACGCCGACGGCCCGGCTTGCGTCGGTGACATAGACCACCTGCCCGCGCCGGTAGTTCGGGTGGATTTTCACCGCGGTGTGCACGCGGCTCGTGGTCGCGCCGCCAATCAACAGCGGTAAATCGAAGCCCTGTCGCTCCATCTCAGCGGCGACAAGGCACATCTCGTCGAGCGACGGCGTGATGAGGCCGGAGAGCCCGATGATGTCGGCCTGCTCCTTCTGCGCCGTCTCCAGGATTTTCGCCGCCGGCACCATCACGCCGAGATCAACGACGTCGTAATTGTTGCATTGGAGCACGACGCCGACGATGTTCTTGCCGATATCGTGCACGTCGCCCTTGACCGTCGCCATGACGATCTTGCCGTTGGTGTTCTTCTTGTCCAATCCCTTCTCTTTCTTCTCCTGCTCCATGAAAGGCATGAGGTAGGCCACCGCCTGCTTCATCACGCGCGCGGACTTCACCACCTGCGGCAGGAACATGCGTCCGGATCCGAACAGATCGCCGACCACGTTCATGCCGTCCATCAGCGGCCCTTCGATTACGTGCAGCGGACGCTCGGCCTCGCGCCGCGCCTCCTCCGCATCGGCTTCGATGAAATCGGTGATGCCGTGCACGAGCGCATGGGACAATCGCTCCTCGACCGATCGATCGCGCCAGGCGAGATCGGCCTCCTTTTTTTCCTTGCCGTGCCCGCGATACCGTTGGGCAAGCGCGAGCAACCGCTCGGCGGCGTCGGCGCTGCGGTTGAGCGCGACGTCCTCGCAGGACGCGCGCAGCTCGGGGTCGAGGTCGTCGTAGACCGCGATCTGCCCGGCATTGACGATGCCCATGTCCATGCCCGCTTTGATCGCGTGATAGAGGAACACGGAGTGCATAGCCTCGCGCACCGGTTCATTGCCGCGGAACGAGAACGACAGGTTCGACACACCGCCGGAAACATGAGCGTGTGGCAAGTTCGCGCGAATCCAACGCGCAGCCTCGATGAAAGCTACGCCGTAACCGTTGTGCTCCTCCATCCCGGTCGCGATCGCGAAAATGTTGGGGTCGAAGATGATGTCCTCGGGCAGAAAGCCAACTTGCTTGACCAGGATGTCGTAGGCGCGTTTGGTGATTGTGCATTTGCGCTCCAACGTGTCGGCCTGGCCCTGCTCGTCGAACGCCATCACCACGACCGCGGCGCCGTAACGGCGCACGGTCTTGGCGTGTGCGATGAATGCCGCCTCGCCCTCTTTCAGCGAGATCGAGTTCACCACCGGCTTCCCTTGCAGGCACTTGAGCCCGGCCTCGATCACCGAGAATTTCGATGAGTCCACCATCACCGGCACGCGGGCGATGTCGGGCTCGGCGGCGATCAGATTGAGGAAAGTGGTCATCGCCTGCTCGGAATCGAGCAGGCCCTCGTCCATGTTCACGTCGATGATTTGTGCGCCGTTCTCGACCTGATCGCGGGCGATCGCCAGCGCCCCCGCGTAGTCTCCCGCCGTGATGAGCTTGCGGAACTTGGCCGAGCCAGTGACATTGGTGCGCTCGCCGATGTTGACGAAGGGAATTTCCGGCGTGAGCGCAAACGCCTCGAGGCCGGACAGCCGCAGCATCCGCGGCACTTCGGGGACGCGCCGCGGCGCCTTGCCCTCGACCGCGCGCACGATCTCGTGGATATGCTCGGGCGTGGTGCCGCAGCAGCCGCCCACCACGTTGACCAGGCCGGCATCCGCAAATTCGCCGAGCAGCGCGGCCATGAAGCATGGGCTCTCGTCATAGCGGCCGAACTCGTTTGGCAGACCGGCATTGGGATAAGCGCACACGAGCGTATCGGCGATGCGCGCGATCTCGGCAATATGCGCGCGCATCTCGCGCGCGCCCAGCGCGCAGTTGAGCCCGATCGAGAATGGCGCGGCGTGGCGCACCGAATTCCAGAACGCCGCTGGCGTCTGGCCCGAGAGCAGACGCCCGGAGCGGTCGGTGATGGTGCCGGAGATCATCACCGGCACGTGTATCCCGGTAAGCTCGCTGACGTCGGCGATCGCCGCGATCGCTGCCTTCGCATTGAGCGTGTCGAAGATGGTCTCGATCAGCAGGAGGTCGGCGCCGCCCTCAAGCAACCCCTTGGCCTGCTCGGCATAAGCGCTGCGCAGCTCGTCGAAGGTGACGGCGCGGAAACCGGGGTTGGCTACATCTGGGGAGATCGAAGCGGTGCGATTGGTCGGGCCAATGGCGCCGGCGACAAAGCGCGGCCGACCGTCCTCGCTTTGCGCGAGATCGGCGGCGGCGCGGGCAAGCTTAGCGCCTTCGAGATTGAGCTCGTAGGCGATGCCGGCCATGCCGTAATCGGCTTGCGCGATGCGCGTGGAGGAGAAGGTGTTGGTCGAGACGATATCGGCGCCAGCACGGAAGTAAGCGAGATGAATGTCACGGATCTTGGCAGGCTGGCTGAGAATAAGGAGGTCGTTGTTGCCGCGCACCTCGCGGTTCCACGCATCGAATCGCGCGCCGCGATAGCCTTCCTCGTCGAGCCCGAGCGCCTGGATCATGGTGCCCATGGCTCCGTCGAGCACGAGGATGCGCTCGGCCGCGACGCGGCGCAGCGTCTGCTCGGTCGATGAGACGGGCATCGCCATCGCCACGCTCAGCTGTGCTCCCTCTCCCCAACGGGGAGAGGGGTGGGGTGAGGGGGTTCGGATGTGTGCTGACAGACCGTGCTCAAAATTTCCTCCAGCACGCCGTTCGTATTCCGCATCACATCATGATTCCAGAATCGAAGTACGAGATAACCCATTGCCTCCAACACTCTGGTTCTATCCGCGTCACGGTCTCTATTGTGATCATGCTGTCCGCCATCCAGCTCTAAGATGAGCTTGGCGTCCGCGCAGAAGAAATCGACGACAAAGCGATGGATCGAGACCTGTCTCTTGAATTTCCATCCACCCAGACGGCGATCACGTAAGCGGAGCCAGAGCAGACGCTCCGCATCCGTCTGATGCCGGCGTAGTCGTCGGGCGGGTTCGGTGTTCGGTCGCCTCATCCGACCCCCCTCACCCCAACCCTCTCCCCTCCGGGGAGAGGGAGCGCACCGTGTTCGCGGCTCGCCTTTTCAGTCGCCTCATGCGCCGGCCGCAGCCCGAGCAAGTGACAGACCGCGTAGACCAGATCGGCGCGGTTCATGGTGTAGAAGTGAAAATCGGTGACGCCGCGGTCGACGAGATCGAGCACTTGCTCGGCGGCGACCGCGGCGGCGATGAGCTTGCGTGTCGCCGCATCATCGTCCAGCCCATCGAACCGCTCGGCCAGCCAGTCGGGCACCGAAGCGCCGCAGCGGGCGGCGAACGCCTTGGTCTGCTTGAAATTCTGTACCGGCAGGATGCCAGGCACGACCGGAACGTCGATGCCACGCGCGCGCACACGGTCGAGATAGCGGAAATAGAGCTCATTCTCGAAAAAGAATTGGGTGATCGCGCGCGCGGCGCCGGCATCGACCTTGGCTGCCAGCATGTCGAGGTCCGCTTCCACCGTGGGACTGTCGGGATGTTTCTCCGGATAAGCCGAGACCGATACCTCGACCTCGGAGAGACGCTTGATGCCGGCAACGAGATCGGCGGCGTTGCGATAACCTCCGGGATGCGGCGCATACCGCTCGCCGAGCCCGCCGAGGGGGTCCCCGCGCAGCGCCACGATGTGGCGCACGCCAGCCGCGCAATAATTGCCGATTACGGCGTCGATCTCCTCACGCGTGGCGGCGACGCAGGTCAGATGCGCAGCGGGGGTGAGAGCGGTTTCGGCCAGAATGCGTTTGACGGTCGAATGCGTTCGCTCGCGCGTGGAGCCACCCGCGCCGTAGGTGACTGAGACGAAATTCGGCTTCAGCGGCGCAAGCCGCGTGATCGACTCCCACAGCGTCTTTTCCATCTCCTCGGTCTTAGGCGGAAAGAACTCGAACGAGACACGGATACGTCGCGGCTCGCCGTCGCCACGGGGTTGCACGAAGCGGCTGGCGCGTGCCTGGGCAGACATCAGGCCACCTCCAGCGCGGGCGCCGCAAGCGCGAGGCGGGGATCGCGCCCGAGCCAGAGCGAAACGGCAATCTTACCTTCGGAAGCGGGCTCCGGCGGAAGGCTCTGCTGCAGCATGATGGTAAGCCCGGCGGCTTTCATCCACTGCGCCACGGTCTCGGGCGCAAAGCCGAGCCGGCGATGGGCGTGCTCGTCGCGCAGAAATTCGAGATCGTGGGGAGCAAAATCGACGACGAGCAAGCGGCCGCCCGGTCGCAGCACGCGCGCCGCCTCCTCGATCGCGCGCGCGCCGTCCTCGAGGAAGTGCAGCACCTGGTGGATGACGACGGCATCGAAACTGTCCTTGGGCAACGCTAGGTCGTAGATATCGCCCTGGCGCACGCTGCAATGCCGCAGTCCGGCGCGATCGAGCCGCGCGCGAGCGAGCGAGAGCATGTCCAGGGAGAGATCGAGCCCGAGACCGCGCTCGATCTGCGGCGCGAGCAGTTCGAGCATGCGCCCCGTCCCGGTGCCGAGATCGAGAAGTGTGCGCACGGGCGCGTCCGCGAGCGCGCCGATGATCGCCGCCTCGACCGCCTCGTCGGCCACATGCAGCTTGCGGATGCGATCCCACTCCACCGCGTGCCGGCGAAAATAGTTTTGCGCCGCCTGGGCGCGTTGCGCCCGCACCGCGGCGAGACGCTCGCGATCGCGCGAGAGCGTCACGTCCTCGGGATCGAGGTGGACGATGAGCTCGCGGGCAAGCTTGGCGGCATCCTCCCGTTCGCCCAAGCGGAAGAAGGCCCACGAGCCCTCGCGAAAGCGCTCGACCAACCCCGCCTCGGCGAGAAGCCGCAGATGGCGCGAAATGCGCGGCTGCGATTGGCGCAGGATGGCGGTGAGATCCGAAACGGTCAGCTCGGCCTCGGCCAACAGCGCGAGGATGCGCAGCCGCGTGGCCTCGGCGGCGGCCTTGAGCGCCTCATAGACGGTGTCGAAGGGCAGGTGGGCACGAGTGGGCATGAAGCGCGGGCGAGGTCCCATTTTGGGCAGGTGGGACGGGCATGACTGGCGTATAAAGATATCTTTATAGGTTTAAACGCTCCTGGCAAGGGCCCAATCCCACGTCACGGGATCTCGCCCGGCTCCGACTTGACAGCGCTAACCGCTTAACCCGACCTGCAGCGGTTGAGAGCCCCCTAGCCCCATCCACTCTTTTTTCGCCGGAGGAATCATTCATGGCCGAGGAACCCTTCGGCATCCGCGACGGCGAGATCGCGGTCGAACTGCCGGAGAACTTCGACGCCTCGCTCTATTTCATCGGCCACATCCGCACACCTTGGACGCGGCGCGAGGACTGTCCCAAAAATGCGCGCGAATCCGACGCCGTCTGCACCCTCCTCGTCGATGAGCGCTGGGCCAAGGCGCTGACGGGCGTCGAGACCTGCAGCCACCTCGTGGTGCTTTATTGGATGAGCCGGTCGCGGCGCGATCTGGTGCTGCAGATGCCGCGGCACTACGGCGTCGGGCGCGGCACGTTCGCGCTGAGATCGCCGGCGCGACCCAATCCTATCGCCCTGAGCGTTGCGCGGCTGCTCCGCGTCGACGGCACGAGGCTCTCGGTCGTAGGGCTCGACTGTCTCGACAACACCCCGCTCCTCGACATCAAACCATATTTTGCCTCAACCGACGCGGTTGCCGACGCGGTGGTTGGCTGGCATGCGGCGCGGCAATGAGAGCCCGGAAGGGGCGGCGGTATCGTGACGCCGTTGAGCCTCTGACCGCCTTTTCGGGCGGGCGTGAACACAGGGTTGTTACCGCGCTGCGGCAACCTCACAATCCGCAAGGATTCTCAATGCGATACCGGTTCCGACCCCGGCCGTTAACCAATTCGTAGGATTAATTCCCGGCAAGCTTTTTGAACCCGGCCACCCCCCGCTCCGACCAATAGTCGTCAAAGGGGGACGTGCCATGTACAATTTTACCCGCCTGAAGACCGTCGCCGCGGTCGCCGCCATCCTTGTGGCGAGCGCCACCACGGCAGCTTCCGCCAATCCGTTTAATCCATTCGAGGCGCTGTTCGGCCCGCAGCGCGAGCCCGTGGCCGCGCCCGCCTATGCCAATCCGCAGGATGACGCCGGCGAGCTGCGTGGCGAGCTCCGCCGACAGATCGTCGACTACCGCACAAGCGAGGCGCCCGGCACCATCATCATCGATACCCCGAACACGTACCTTTACCTGGTGCTGCCCGGCGGCAAGGCCATGCGCTACGGCATTGGCGTCGGCCGCGAAGGCTTCACTTGGTCCGGCGTGAAGACGATCGAGCGCAAGGCCGAGTGGCCGGATTGGACACCACCGCCGCAAATGATCCAGCGCCAGCCCTATCTGCCGCGCTTCGTGGCAGGTGGCCCGAGCAATCCGCTCGGCGCTCGCGCCATGTATCTCAGCGATTCCGTCTATCGCATCCACGGCACCAACGCGCCCGAGACCATCGGCGGCTTCGTGTCCTCGGGCTGCATCCGCTTGCTCAACGAGGACGTGATCGATCTCTACAACCGGGTTCACGTCGGGGCGAAGGTCGTCGTGCGCCCGATGGGTGCGCGCCGCGCCGCTGCCGAGATCGATAGTATCAACTGAGCGGCGGCATCTCCGCATCTTAAGGATCGCGTTGAGGATCGCGCCGGCCCCTCGCGGGCCGGCACTTGTTTTTGCCCGCTCCTTCAAGCGCCGCCGCGGAAGCAGGAGTAGCCCCAGGGCGTGCATTTGAACGGCAAATGATAGTGCTGCGCCGGCTCGGCGATGCCGAAATCGAAGCGGACGACGTCGAGGAACGGCACGGTGGGCAAGGCGATGCCCTGCGCGCGGTAAAAATCCGCGACATGAAAGACCGCGACATAGCCGCCGGGGACGAAGGGTTTCGACAACTCAGGCCGGTTCAACAATCCGGTCGCGTCGGTAGCACCTTTAGCCAGCAGCTCGAGCTTGCCGCCAACGCCGATCGCGTGAAGCTCGACCTGCATGCCCGCGGCCACCACGCCGCGCGATACGTCGACGACGTGGATCGAGACGCCCGCCATGGCTCATGCTCCCTGAGGCGTGATGCCAACCAAAACCATTACTCTTTACCGCATCTGGCGCGTGAGGCCGGCCAAGCGCTCGGCGAGCAGCATCAGGACCAGCGTGAAGATCACGATCAGACCGGAGACCGCCGCCGTGCGCACATCGAGGTTGGTCTCGATCTGCTGCCACAGGTGAATGGGCAGCACCTCGGTGCGCTCGTCGGCGAGAAACAACGACACCGGCACGTTGTCGAAGGAGGCCATGAAGGCGAGGAACGCGCCGGCGCCGAGGCCGGGCGCGATCAGCGGCAGCGTCACCCGGCGGAAGGTCATGAGGCGACCGCCGCCGAGGCTGTAGGAGGCATCGAGCAGCGCCGGATCGAGCTGGGACAGCGCGGCGATGGTCGTGCGCAGCACGAACGGCACGCAAACTACGATATGTCCGAGCACCAGAAACGGGATGCTCGGCGAGAAACCGAGCTTGTGGATGAAAATCAACGCGGCAAAGCCGAAGGCAAGGGCCGGCAGCAGCAGCGGCGACATGAACAGGACGTCGCATGCTCGTGCGAGCGCCGAGCGGTTGCGCGCGATCCCGAGCGCCGCGGCGGTGCCCAGCACAACCGAGAACACCGTGGTCCAGAATGCGACCACAAGACTGTTCCAAGCGGCGGCCTGCATCTGATCCGCGTCGAGCAGGGCGATGTACCAGCGCAGCGACAGGCCATCAGGCGGAAATTTCAACGATTGTGATGCGGTAAACGACGTCAGCAGCATGACCAGCGTTGGTCCGACGAGGAAGAGGATCGCGACGGCGGCGAGTGCGCCGAACACGAGGCGCAGCGATAACGCCTCCCAATCGACGGAATGCTCAGGCGCCGCCATAGGTCTCGCTCTTGCGGCCGATCATGGCGAGCAGCGCCACCGCGGCGAGCACCGCGAGCATGAAGATCACGGAGATCGCTGCCGCAAATGGCCAGTTGTTGGCGCCGATCGCCTGCTGATAGATGTTCAGCGGCATGTAGATCAGCCGCGCTCCGCCGATCAGCGTTTGGGTCACGAACGCGGTGACGCAGGCCGAATAGGTCAGGATGCAGCCGGCGATCACGCCCGGCAGCGACAGCGGCAGCGTCACCCGCCAGAGCGTGCGCCATTCGCCCGCTCCCAGCACGTACGACGCATCCGCCAGATTCGGATCGAGTTTCGCGAGCACGGTGAGGATCGGCAACACCATCAAAGGCATCTGCACCTGCGCGAGCACCATGATCACGCCCGGCTCGGTGTAGAGCAGGCGCAGCGGCTCCCGCGTGAGGCCGAGGCCGAGCGCCACTTGGTTGAGGACGCCCTGGCGGCCGAGGATCACGATCCATGCGAACGTGCGCACCACTACGCTGGTAAGAATGGGTAAAATGACCAGGAAAATGAGGACGCGCTGCCAGCGCGCGCTCGCGCGTGCGCAAATCCAGGCGATCGGATAACCGAAGAGGAGGCAAACGAGCGTCGCCTTGACACCCAGAAAAAGCGTGTCCCACAGGATCGAGTAATTGAAGCGGTCGGTGAAGAACTTCACGTAATTGGCGGCGGTCCATGCGGCCGTGTCGGCAGTGAGCGAGAGCGTAACCAGTACGATCAGTGGTGCAACGAAGAACGCGACGAATAGCGCTGCCAGCGGCAGTACGAGGGGAGATTGGTTAGAACTCATATCAACCGTTCAGTTCGTCATTCCGGCCGCGCCGCGACAGCGGCGAGAGCCGGAATTCATAACCACCGGCCGTGGATATGGATTCCGGGCTCTCGGGCTTCGCCCGCGCCCCGGAATGACGACCCAGAAGTTTTCCCCCGCAAGAGCTCGTCGCAAGAGATTGCTGCTACAGCTTGATCTCGCGGTTGAAGCGGTCGATGAGCGCGCCCCGTTGCGGGTTGAGCTTGTCCCAGTCGATGGTGCGGATCTTCGCGAGATCGCTTTGTGTTTTGGCAATCGCCACCGTGATGGCGCCCTCGAGCTTCACCTTCGAATTGGTCGGGATCACGTCGTATGGCGGTTTGAGCATCTGCGCCTGGATGTCGGCATCGAGATGCTCGTCGATATATTTCACCGCGAGATCGGGCTCGGCCGCGTTGGCGACCAGATGCAGGCTTGTCGACCAGCCGACCGGACCGCTTGTCGGGATCGCGAGTTCGACCGGCACATCCTTGCCCTTGAGCGTCTGCACGAAATTGAAATTGTAGGGCGCGATGTCGACCTGCTCCTGCTGCCATAGCGTCGCGTAGGCGCCAAGATTGGCGGCGATGGCGCCCACATTGGGCAAGAGCTCGCGCAGCGCCTTGAAGGCCGGCTCGAAATTGCCTTCGTCGCCGCCCTTGAGCCGGTTGAGCTCGGCGAGAAAAGCGATGCCCAGCTGACTGTTGAGCGCGGTCAGGCCGACGCGGCCCTTGTATTTCGGGTCCCACAGTTCGTCCCAGTTCTTCGGCGGAGCGATCTTCTTCGGGTTGTAGCCGATGCCGATGACCTGCATGGTGATCTTCGGCCCCCATTTGTCCTGAAACGCCGGCAACAGCTCGGCGTAGCGCGGCGACTTGGCGACCGGGTATTCCACAATCAAGCCCTCGCGTGCCGCGTCGAGCACCTGGGGTGAATCGAAGATCGCGACATCGAATGGCGGCCGGCTGCCCTTGGCCGCCTGCAGCCGCGCGACCTGATCCGTGCCGAGAATAATCGACTGAGTCACCGCGGCGCCGGTGGCGCGGCGGAATGCCGGAGCGAGAATATTGCGGTGAGCCTCGTTCCAAGTGCCGGGAAACGTGGCGGCGACGAGCGTTTTCGTTTGCGCGAAAGCGCGCGCGGGAAGAAAGGAAGCTGCGCCGACTGCGGCAGCTCCGGTAAGCAAGCGTCTGCGGTCCATGGTTCACACTCCTGCGCTGATCTATTCGCTGGCAAAGACGCGGCATGCTGCCTCGGACGCGGCCGCCACATGCACGCTCTCGCCGGCACGCCGCAACGGTGTGGCCGGCGCGCGTGGCTCGCTGACCTTCAGCGAAGCCCCGCCTTGAGTTTCCACCTCGTAGACGACGTGCGGCCCAAGCGGCATCACCGCCTTGACCACGCCCGGGATGCGACCCTCGCCAGCGGCGGCCTCGAGCCGCAATTGTTCGGGGCGCACCGACACCAACACCGGCGCGCCGCTGAGGAGGTGCGGCGTCGGCTTGGCCCGCAGTACGGCCCCGCCCGGCACGCGGATGCTGGCGATGCCGCCATTGGCGCTTACGAACTCGCCGCGGAGCACGTTCGCCGTGCCAACGAATTGGTTGACGAACAGCGTGGTCGGCCGGTCGTAGATGTCGGTCGGGGAAGCTACTTGCTCGATCGACCCGCGCGCCATGACCGCGATGCGGTCCGCCATCGACAGCGCCTCTTCCTGGTCGTGAGTGACGAGGATGGTCGTGATGCCGTATTCGCGCTGCAGCCGTTTCACCTCGATCTGCATGTCGAGACGGAGATTCTTGTCGAGCGCGCCGAACGGCTCATCGAGCAGCAGCACCTTCGGATCGGTGGCCAGACACCGAGCGAGCGCGGTCCGCTGCTGCTGGCCGCCGGACAGCTGCCGCGGCTTGCGTGCTGCGAACTCGCTCATATGCACGAGCGCGAGCATCTCGGCGACCCGCTCCCCGATGCGCTGCCGCGGCCACTTCTGCGCCTCGAGCCCGTAGGCGACGTTCTCGGCCACCGTCATGTGCGGAAAGAGCGCGTAATTCTGGAACACGATGCCGGCTCCGCGGCGGCTCGGCGGCAAATGATCGACCGGCTCGGCGTCGAACAGGACGCGGCCGCTCGTCTGGCGGATGAAGCCGGATACAATGCGCAGCAGCGTGGACTTGCCGCAGCCCGAAGGGCCCAGCAGCGCGACGAGCTCGCCAGGCGCTACGTCGAGGTTAATGTCGCGCACGGCGAAGACGTCGCCGAAGCGATGGCTGATGTCCTCGAGGCGCAGCCGGTGCCCGCGGTTGGACCCCATGACCCTCGTGGTTCTTGCGTGCGTTCGACCCCGGCAATTCACCTTCGCCGGACGCACGATCGCCGTCAACGGCAATTTCCGCGGATGTTTTGGCGCATGCGCTGCCCGTTCCGCAGGCGTACCACGCGGCAACGAGCACGCACAGTCCGCGTTGACACCCGCCACGGCGGGCCTACATTAACGGCTGTTCCGAGGGGAGCTCCGGTCAAGGAGCTGAGAGGCCCGCCAGTTCATACCGCGGGGACCCTTTGAACCTGATCCGGGTCATGCCGGCGAAGGGACAGGACATTTTCATGACAGCACCCTCGCTCCGAATCTCGGTCTTCCTCGCAAGGCTGCTTGGACCGGTCTGTATCGCCATTGCAATCGGCGTGCTGGTCAACGCAGCCGCCTACCGCGGATTGGCGCAAGAATTCTTGCACAATACCGCGCTGATCTATGTGACCGGCCTCTTAGGCATGACCGCGGGCGTCGCGATCCTGCTCAACCATAATGCCTGGGTGCCTGACTGGCGCTTGCTCATCACGCTCTTCGGCTGGCTCGCCACGATCGGCGGCGCCCAGCGCATCATCTGGCCGCAGGGCACCGAGGCCGCCCTTCGCTGGTTCCTGGAACGCTCGGCGAGCCTGATCGTCGCCGGCATCATCTGGCTGATAATCGGCGCGGTGCTCTGCTTTTTCGGCTACCGCCGCGAACCCGTTACGGGAGCAACACGATGAACATCCACGATCCCAACATCGCTACCCCCAAAGTCACCACCGGACCGCTTCCGGCCTCGCGCAAGGTCTACGCGCGACCCGATGCTGCCCCGGAGCTACGCGTGCCCGTTCGCGAGATCGTGCTCACCGATGCCGCCGCCGAGCCGCCGCTCCCCGTCTACGATACGACCGGCCCCTATACCGATCCCACCGTGACGATCGACGTCGAGCGGGGGCTCGCACGTACGCGCCTCGAATGGGTTCGCGAGCGCGGTGGTGTCGAGGATTACGAGGGCCGTCCGGTGAAGCCCGTTGACAACGGCAATGTCAGCGGCAAGCACCTCGCGCACAATTTTCCCACAACCCATCGGCCCTTAGGCGCTGTGAATGGCAAGCCGCTGACCCAGCTGGAGTGGGCGCGCGCCGGCGTCATCACCAAGGAAATGATCTACATCGCCGAGCGCGAGAACCTCGGACGCAAGCGTCAGCTTGAGCGCGCCGAGGCCGCGCTTTCCGACGGCGAGAGTTTTGGCGCAGCGGTGCCGGCCTTCGTCACGCCGGAATTCGTGCGCAGCGAGGTGGCGCGGGGGCGCGCCATCATTCCATCGAATATCAACCACGCCGAGCTCGAGCCGATGATCATCGGCCGCAACTTCCTCACCAAGGTCAACGCGAATATCGGCAACTCGGCGGTGACCTCCTCGGTCGAGGAAGAGGTGGAGAAGATGGTGTGGGCGATCCGCTGGGGCGCCGATACCGTGATGGATCTCTCCACGGGCCGCAACATCCACACCACGCGCGAATGGATCATCCGCAATGCGCCGGTGCCGATCGGCACCGTGCCGATCTACCAGGCGCTGGAGAAGGTCAACGGCGACCCCGTCAAGCTCGATTGGGAGTGCTACAAGGACACGCTTATTGAGCAATGTGAACAAGGCGTGGATTACTTCACCATCCATGCCGGCGTGCGGCTCGGCTACATCCATCTCACGGCAAACCGTGTTACCGGCATCGTCTCGCGCGGTGGCTCGATCATGGCGAAGTGGTGTCTCTCGCGGCACAAGGAGAGCTTCCTCTACGAGCGCTTTGACGAGATCTGCGACATCATGCGCAAATACGATGTCTCGTTCTCGCTCGGCGACGGCCTGCGGCCGGGCTCGATCGCCGATGCCAACGACCGCGCGCAGTTCGCCGAGCTCGAGACCTTGGGCGAGCTGACCAAGATCGCCTGGGACAAAGGCTGCCAGGTGATGATCGAGGGCCCCGGCCACGTGCCCATGCACAAGATCAAGGTCAACGTGGAGAAGCAGCTCAAGGAATGCGGCGAGGCGCCGTTCTATACGCTCGGGCCGCTCACCACCGACATCGCGCCGGGCT
>WNFQ01000046.1_pt1 | contig 54628 bp, 44 predicted proteins | sample 5400171 | NCBI WGS metagenome assembly WNFQ01 (sample SAMN13153356, study PRJNA577476) | soil metagenome | isolation source: 20 cm soil under Madrone tree | place: USA:California | collected 2016-06-14
CGCTCGCCAGCACCGCCAGCGCAAGCGCCAGCAGGCTCAACACGTCGAGGGCCCCACCGCCGCCACCGCCGCTGGGTGCGGGCGCGGCCGCGGTAATCGTGACCATTGGGGAGGCAGAGCGAGTCGCATCGGCAAGCGATACCGCCGTGACTGTCACGGTTGCGGGTGAGGGCACCATCGCCGGTACCGTATAGACCCCGGCGCTGGAGATCGTACCGACCGTTGCGTTGCCGCCCGCGATCGTGTTGACCTGCCAGGTCACCTGCGTGTTGAGTGTGTTACCGACCGTCGCGGTAAGGGTCTCCGTAGTGCCGCTTCCGGCCTGAAGGCTGCCAGTGGGAGGTGACACGGAAACCGTCACCCCAGAAGGGACGGAAATGGCCGTGAGGCAGGCGGTGGTGCCTGCCGTAGCCGGAGCAGAGCTGCGAGCCGCGGTTGAGCTAACGGTAACCGTTGCTTGATCGACCTTGCCGGCGTCATCAGTCACCGTGAGCGTCACGTTGAACGTGCCGCTCGCCGGTGCGATTACAGTCGTGGACGAACCCGTCGCGGGATTGACCGGATGACCCGCAGGATCGCTGCTCGCCCACTGGTAGCTGGCAACTGTGTGCTTGCACGCGGCACCGCTGCCCGACGCATCGAGCGTAAGGTTCATTCCAGCCGTGACATTCGCGGGAAGCCTCACGGCCGCGATCGGCCGCAGCGCCGCGTTGAGCGCCCCCGAGGCGCTCGCCATTCCGGCACCGCAGGTCTGGCCATCGAGGGTGCAGATGCATTCGGAATTTTGCACGTCGGTCTGACCCATCGGTACGTGACACATCGGCGGCGTGGGTACCGAGGTGGACGTTTGAGGGAAGGGCAGCGATCCTTCCTTCAATCGCGCAATGAGCTGAGTCGAGTTCAGATTGCCGTTCACGGAGAGCATCAGGCCCGCGATGCCCGAGACGAGAGGCGCGGAGAAGCTCGTGCCTAGATTCGGATTGCTGACCTGGTCGGTATAACCACTCGTGGCGGGCGTGGTCGTGCCCTGATTGACGGTCGTGGTAATCGGATAGAGGCAAGTTGAGCCTGCCCCTGTATTAACGCAGTTTCCCGCCGGGGCACTGAGCGCGATCTCTGGCCCGAGGCTGCTGTAGCCGACCTTGGTGCCGGCGTGCCGCAGGCCGGCCACACCCGCAACGCCCGCGCAGTTGGCGGGCGCGTCGACCGGTCCACCCTCATTCCCCGCCGAGGCGACGACCAACACTCCCTTCGCGGTCAGCTGACCGACGACATCGGCATAGAGCTGCGGACAGACGCCCGTTCCGCCGAGACTCATGTTTTCGATCCCGGCGGGATACGGGTTATCCGGAGCTCCGTTGACGTGGATGCCGGCCGCCCACAGCATCCCGGCGATGATGTCCGAGTCGAGGCCGCCACACTTGCCGAGCACGCGCACGGGCAGCAGCCACGGGCTCCAGGTCACACCGGCAATACCGGTACCGTTGTTGCTCAGCGCACCGAGGAGTCCAGACACACGCGTCCCGTGCCAGGAGCTGTTGGCTGCCGTCCCTGCGCTGCATTCCGGTTTGCTCAGGTCCGCCTGGATGACCCAGTCCCCCGGATCCGAGGCGTCCGCATCCTGTGCATCGCCATCGTTGGCGACGAAGGTATCGGAGATAAAGGTGTACCCCGGCAAGAGACGGCCGCCCGATCCTGCCCATTGCAGATCCGGGTGCTCGAAGCGCACTCCGGTATCGAGGTCGGCGATTACGATCCCGGTGGTGCCCGTCGTCCCGATGCCGCCCGTGGTCGTATCCCAGGCAGTCACGGCGTCGACGGCACTGGGCGTCGTGGCGGAGCTCTGCTGCAGGTACCACTGCTCCGAGAACAGCGGATCGTTCGGCGTAGTGGCGTGCGGATAGCGCCGCTGATCGAGTTCCGCGTACTCGACCTCAGGATCCACCCGCAACCGCTCGACCGTTGCCGCAATGGGCTCACCTGTAACCGCCGGCTGCACATGAATGACGTGCAGAACATCGGTAATCGAGCGGGCCGCGTGCAGCGCCAAGCCCGTGCGCGCCGTCAGGGCGGCGATACGATCCGGCGCCGGTCGGACCTGCGCGCCCTGTGCGGAGTGGCTCGCGGAGCGAAACTTGACGATGACCGCTGCGACCGGGGTTGCGGCGATGCCATGCGGGTGCGTGCGCACCGGGTTGAACTCGCTGTTCACGCCGGCAGCGCCGGCCCCGACCGCGATCGCCATCAACATCGTCCAGGCTAACCAACGCATGCTGACTCCCTGGCGGCGTATCGCTTCATGACCCAAAGAATGTCAGGTGAACAGCCGCTGTGCGTGCGAGGTGCGTCACGAGTGAGAACGATACCGCAAGTGGTAGTCCCCGCGGTCCTGTCGCTCGGGAACGACGGGGCCGTCCCGCCGTTAACTTAACGGCCGTGGAAGCGTGCCTCTCTGTCAACTGGCGGCCGGGACGGGCGCTCGCCGTCGGCTCATTCCGGCTGCGGGTACCTGCTGCGTGATGCAGTGGATGTTGCCGCCTCCCAGCAGGATTTCGCGCGCCGGCACGCCCACCACGCGGCGCGCCGGGAACAGGCTCTTCAGGCGTCGCGCCGCGGTGCGGTCGGTGCGTGCATCCAGCAGCGGCATGATGATGCCGCCGTTGGCGATGTAGAAGTTCACATAGCTCGCCGCGAGTCGCTCCCCCGCGATACGCCCCCGGGTGCCTTCGCGGGAGATTACCCCGGCGGCCTCACGGGCCCGAAGGCGCAGCGGTACCGGCATTGTCAGGCGCTTCACCCTGAGCCGACGCCCGCGGGCATCACGCGCCTCCTGCAAACGCTCCCAGGCGTCGAGTGAGATCGCATACTGCGGGTCGCGCCGCCGATCAGTCCAGGTGAGGCACACCTCCCCGGGGCGCACGAAGCAGGCGAGATTGTCGATGTGCCCGTCGGTCTCATCGTTGAACACTCCCCTGCCGAGCCAGACGATGTGGCTCACCCCGAGGTAGTCGCGCAGGCTGCGCTCGATGTCCGCGCGCGCCAGCTGAGGATTGCGATTGGCATTGAGCAGGCATTCCTCGGTGACCAGCGCCGTACCCTCGCCGTCGACGTGGATAGCGCCACCTTCGTTCACCAGCGGCGCGCGGTAGCGCTCGAGCCGCTCGATCTCGAGCACCCTTCGCGCCACGAGATCGTCCTGGTCCCAGGGAAAGTACAGCCCGCCCTCGAGCCCGCCCCAGGCGTTGAAGCGCCAGTCGACCCCGCGCACCGCGCCGCGGCCGTCCACCACGCAGGTCGGCCCGACGTCGCGCATCCAGGCATCATCGTGCGCCATCTCCACCACCCGCACGCGCTCGGGGAGCAGCGCGCGCGCGGCCGTGTAGTGCGGGCTCGACACCCCGACCGTCACCGGCTCGAATTGCGCGATCGCGGCAGCCACCTGCGCGAAGGCCAGCTGCGCCGGCCGCGCCGCCTCGCGCCAGTTGTCCGGCCGCTCCGGCCACAGCATCCAGCAGCCTGCATGCGGCTCGAATTCTCCCGGCATACGGAAGCCATCCGCGGCGGGCGTGCCCGGGAGCGTGCGGGTCATTTGCGCAGGCGGCTGTGGCTGAATCCGTAGAAGGCGTAGATCGACATGCCGAGGGCGGTCCAGTACACGAGCCGCATCCAGGTCGCCCATGAGAGCGTCAGCGTCAAACCAAAGCAAAAGAGGGCGCCGAGCACGCAGGTGAACGGTGCCCAGGGCACGCGGAAAGGCCGGTGCGCATCGGGCCGTGTGTGGCGCAACACCAGCACGCCGAGGCACACGACCCCGAACGCCAGCAGGATCCCCATGGAAATGAGATCCGCCAGCAGGTCCAGGGGAAAGATGGCGGCGATCAGCGCCGCAAACACACCGGTGATCACCGTGGACACGTGCGGGGTCTTGAAGCGCGGATGGCAGCGGCTCATGAACGACGGCAACAGGCCGTCGTCCGCCATCGACATCAGGATACGTGGCTGCCCCAGGAGCGAGGTGAGGATGACGGAGGTCATGCCTGCGATGACGCCGACCTTGAGAATCCACGAGAGCCAGGCGAGCTGCGGGTGGGCGTCGAGTGCCACGGCCACCGGTGCATCGGTGTCGAGTTTCTGGAACGGCACCATGCCGGTCAGCACGGTCGCCATGGCGACATACAGCACGGCCGAAATGACCAGGGCGCCGATGATCCCGAGCGGCAGATCGCGCTGCGGGTTGCGCGCCTCGAGCGCGGTGGTCGAGGCGGTATCGAATCCGACGTAGGAGAAAAAGATGATGGCCGCACCCTGCAGCACGCCGCTCCAGCCGAAGTGACCGCGAATTCCGCTGTTGGGCGGCACGTACGGCCGCCAGTTGGACGGATCGATGTACTTGAGCCCCGCAATGACGATGATCACGATGATGCCGACCTTGAGTGTCACCATGAACGTGTTGGCGCCGGCCGAGCCGCGCACTCCCACGTACAGCAGAGCGGTCATGGCGGCGATGATCAGCACCGCCGGCACGTTGATGATGGCGCCGGTGGCGACAACGTGATCGTGCGCATCGAGCCCGAGCGGTGCGTTGACGAGAGCCGCCGGCAGGTGGATGTGCCATTCGGCCAGCAGACTCACGACATAACCCGACCAGCTCACCGCCACCGCGGAAGCCGAGATCGCGTATTCGAGCAGCAGATTCCAGCCGATGAACCAGGCGAGCGACTCGCCGAGCGTCGCGTAGGTATAGCTGTAGGCGCTGCCCGGCACCGGCAGGAATGCCGCGAACTCGGAGTAACACAGCGCCGCGAGTCCGCCGCCGAAGGCGGCGATCAGCAGCGACAGCGTGATCGCAGGGCCGGCATGGTTCGCGGCGACCGTGCCGGTGAGCACGAAAATGCCCGATCCGATGGTGGCGCCCAGGCCAATGGCGATGAGCGCCCGCGCGCTCAGCACCTGCTTCAGGCGGTTCTTGCCGGAGGAATCTGCCGGGTCGATCTGCCGCACCGCGCACAGCTGCCGCAGCAGCGATGCTTTAGCGGCCACCACCCCGTTACTCTTATTGATTGTGTGGGACATACGCTCTTTAGTTGCCCGCCCCCCGAGGCGTAAGCCGCGCGCCAGTCTCTCATACGGGCACCCCGCCGGGTACGCGCCGCGTGCCGCGCCTGGCGTGTGCTAGCATTGCCCGCCCCGGCGCCGCCCACGCACCGGCAATTCCCCAGGAGAAGACCTCATGTCCACGGCCGCAAGCCCCAAGGTCACGCCTCCCACCCAGGGCGCGAAGATCACGGTCAGCAACGGCAAGCTGATCGTCCCGCAGAACCCGATCGTTCCGTTCATCGAGGGCGACGGCACCGGCCCTGATATCTGGCGCGCCAGCGTGCGCGTCATGGACGCCGCGGTAGCCAAGGCCTACGGGGGCAAGCGACGCATCCACTGGATGGAGGTCTTCGCGGGGGAAAAGTCCAACAAGCTGTTCAACACCTGGCTGCCGGAGGAGACGGTCGCCGCCTGCCGCGAGTATCTCGTGTCCATCAAGGGGCCGCTCACCACCCCGATCGGTGGCGGCATCCGCTCGCTCAACGTGGCGCTGCGCCAGATGCTCGACCTGTTTGTGTGCCTGCGCCCGGTGCGCTGGTACCGGGGCGTGCCCTCGCCGGTGCGGCATCCCGAAAAAGTCGACATGGTGATCTTCCGTGAGAACACCGAGGATATCTATACCGGCATCGAATTCGAGGCCGGCAGCCCCGACAACAAGAAGTTTCTCGAGCTGTTCCGCCAGGCCTTCCCCAAGGCGTACGCCAAGATCCGCTTCCCGGAGAGCTCCGGTATCGGGATCAAGCCGGTGTCGAAGGAAGGGTCGGAGCGTCTCATCCGTGCCGCGATCAGCTACTCCATCGCCAACGAGCGCAAGACCCTGACACTGGTCCACAAGGGCAATATCCAGAAGTTCACCGAAGGCGCATTCCGCAACTGGGGCTATCAGCTGGCCGAGCGTGAGTTTGCTTCCCAGACCTACACCTGGGAGCAGTGGGAGCGCACCAAGGCGGCCACAGGGGAGAAGGAGGCGAACGCGGAGATGGACGCGGCCCGCAAGGCCGGACGCATCATCATCAAGGACGCCATCGCCGACATCACGCTGCAGCAGGTGCTGACGCGCCCCGAAGAATTCGACGTCATCGCCACGCTCAATCTCAACGGCGACTATCTGTCGGATGCGCTGGCAGCGCAGGTTGGCGGCATCGGCATCGCCCCGGGCGGCAATATCAACTACCTCACCGGGCACGCCGTGTTCGAGGCCACGCACGGCACCGCGCCCAAGTATGCGAATCTCGACAAGGTGAATCCGGGCTCGGTGATTCTCTCCGGAGAGATGATGTTCCGTTACCTGGGTTGGATCGAAGCAGCCGATGCCATCATCGGCGCCATGGACCGCACGATCGCGCAGAAAGTCGTCACCTACGACTTCGCACGGCTCATGGAAGGCGCGCAGGAAGTGTCCACCAGCGCTTTTGGTGACGCGCTGATCCGCAACCTCTAGGCACTCCGGGCCGGTGCGCCTGTCAAGCCGACCGCAGCGGCGCTCATGAGCACGGGCGAGCACACGCCAACCCTGCTCGAGTGGGCGCGCAAGCTGCAGGCGCTCGCGCAGAACGGGCTGACGTTCAGCCGCGATCCCTTCGATCGCGAGCGCTACACCCAGCTGCAGGAGCTGGCCGCGCAAATGCTGTCTCTCGAGCTGGCGATCCCCGTCGGCCAGGCGCGCGCCTTCTGGGAAGGTGAACGCGGCTACGCCACGCCCAAGGTCGACGTGCGCGGTGGCGTCTTCGACGCCGATCAGGTGCTGCTGGTGCGCGAGCGCAGCGATGGCCGGTGGACTCTGCCGGGCGGCTGGGTGGACGTGAACGATGCGCCCTCGGAGGCGGTGGCGCGCGAAATCCACGAGGAATCCGGCTATCGCGCCCGTGCCGTCAAGCTCGCCGCCCTGGTGGACAAGAACCGGCATCCGCATCCGCCAGGCGTGAATCACATCTACAAGCTGTTCTTCGTTTGCGAGCTCACCGGCGGCAGCCCCCAGGCCGGCAATGAAACCGACGCGGTAGCGTTTTTTCCGGTGCGGGCCCTGCCGGAGCTGTCCACGGGCCGGGTCCTGGGGCCGCAGATCGAGCGGCTATACCAGCACCGGCTCGATCCGGGCCTGCCAACCGACTTCGATTGAGGGCCCGCAGTCTTCATGCCCGGCTCCGCTGACCCAGCTGCCGCTTTGGCGCAGGACTGCGCCCGCCAGATCGTGGACGCCTTCGCCCATTACAACGCAGAGTTCCGCGCCATCACGCGCCGCGCGCCGCTGCGCTTCGACGCACGCGACTGGCGCGGCAGTCAGCAGGACGCCATCGAGCGCATCGGGCTCTACGACCGCTTCGTAAACCAGACGATCGCGGAGCTGCGCCTCAGGCTCGGGGCGCAGGCGCTCGATCGCGGCCTGTGGCGGCAGATCCATGGCGCGTTCGCCGCGCGCATCACGGATCTGCCGGACCCGGAGTTCACCAAGACCTTCCTCAGCTCCATCAGCCGCAGGCTGTTCGGCACGGTGGGCGTCGCACCTGACATCGAGTTTGTCGCCACCGATCTGGATCCGCTGGCGAGCCTGCAGTCCGCGGTGGGCACCAACACCTACGTCAATCACGGCTCCCTGTCGCTGCTGTTCGAGGATCTGCTGGGGGACGTGCGCTTCCGCTCACCGTGGCGCGATCTGGACAACAGCATCGCGCACGTCGCCGCCGAGGTGCGCGCCCACCTGCCCGCCAGCAGGCAGCGGCGCGATGTCGAGCGGGTCGAGGTGATCCGGCCGGTCTTCTACCAGATCTCACGCGCCTACATCGTAGGCCGCGTGGTGGGGCGCGAGTTCGTGTTGCCGCTGGTGATCGCGCTCAAGAACACCGACGGCGGCGTGCTCGTGGATGCCGTGATGCTCGCCGAAGACGATGTCAGCATCGTGTTCAGCTTCACCCGCTCCTACTTCCACGTCGATCTCGAGCGCGTCGCCGAGGCAGTGGTGTTCCTGAAGGCGATCATGCCGCGCAAACCCGTGAGTGAGCTGTTCACCGTGCTGGGGCGCGCCAAGCAGGGCAAGACCGAGCGTTACCGCGAGCTGATGCGCCAGCTCGAGCGTACCCGGGATCTGTTCGCGCACTCGCCGGGTGAGCGCGGCCTGGTCATGGTGTGCTTCACCCTGCCCTCCTTCGATGTGGTGTTCAAGGTCATCCGCGACCGCTTTGCCCATCCCAAGACCGTGCTGCGCGAAGAGGTGCTCGCCAAGTACCAGATGGTCTTCATCCACGACCGGGCCGGACGGCTCGTGGACGCGCAGGAATTCCGGCGCCTGCGCTTCCCGCGCGCCCGCTTCGCTCCCGAGCTGCTCGATGAGCTGCGGCGCGACGCGGCACACACCGTGCACGAGGACGGCGCCGACCTGGTATTCGATCACATGTATATCGAGCGGCGCATGACGCCGCTGAACCTGTTTCTGCGCAGCGCGTCCGCCGCAGATGCCGAGCGCGTGGTGCGCGATTACGGACAATGCATCCGCGATCTCGCCTACACCAACATCTTCCCGGGTGATCTGCTGCTGAAGAATTTCGGGGTCACGCGCCACGGCCGCGTGATCTTCTACGACTACGACGAGCTGTGCCAGGTCACCGACTGCAACTTCCGCGACCTGCCGCAGGCCACGAGCCACGAGGATGAGATGCGCGGCGAAGCCTGGTTCTACGTCGGTGAGAGCGACGTCTTCCCGGAGTCATTCATTCAGTTCCTGAGCCTCACCGACGCCCAGCGCGCCGCGTTGGTGCGCCTGCACGGGGAAATTCTCACCGCAAGGTTCTGGCGCGGCGTACAGCAGCGGCTCCTCGAGGGTGAGATCATCGAGGTGCTGCCCTACCATCCGCACCGCGTGCGGGTGGCAGGGAGCCGGTGAGCGAGGCTGCGCTGCCGCCTCAGCGTGCGCTCAGGCGACCGTGGTCGGTCTCGGCCGCCGTGCGGACGCGCACTGCGCGAGTGTCGGAGTTCACCGCCAGGTTCGCAAGCGTGCGATTGGCGAAATCCCAGTTGACCAGCTCCTCGAGGAACGTGTTGACGTAAGCAGCGCGGCGGTTCTGGTGGTCCAGGTAGTAGGCGTGTTCCCACAGGTCAAGCGCCAGGATCGCCGTGTCACCGCGCACCAGCGGTGTGCCGGCGTTGCTGGTCAGGACGATCTCGAGCGCCCCGGCCCGCCACACCAGCCACAACCAGCCGCTGCCAAAATGAGCGCTGGCGGCCTCCTTGAATTCGCGTGCGAAGCGCTCGTACGAGCCGAAGCGCGCGTGGATGTGCTCACCGACCACGCCGGGCGCCGCGCCGCCGCCGCGCGGGCGCATCGAATGCCAGAACAGATTGTGATTCCAGACTTCCGCGGCGTAGCGATACAGCGTGTGTTGCGCCGGATTACGTTCGGTTACACGAATCAACTCATCCAGCGGCAGCGCCTCCAGCTCGCTGCCGCGCACCATCGCCAGCATGCGGTCGAAGCACACGCGCTGGTGCCGCAGGAAGTGGAACACCAGCGTGTCCCGCGACATGGCAGGCTCCAGATCGGCGAACTCGTAGGGAATGGCGGGAGATTCGATGTTCATGAGGCGTCCTTTCTCTGGAGACCCGCGCCTGCAGTGCCGGTTCCACGGTTCATGGTACGCATGCGTGGCACGCATACCTGTCGCCCACAAGTGATGGTGGATTATACCCCCGACGAGGGGGCACGGATCACGGCCGACCGAGGCTCGCGGCGAGGAAGGCGCCGCAACACCAGGACGGGAGCGCGCGGCTGACCTGCTCCACGCAGAGCCCCGCGTTTGACTCTGTCTAAGTCTGACTCCTGGTGGCGTGCGTCACCAGCTAGGCGGCGCTCAGGGCGCGGCTGAGGTCCTCGAGCAGGTCATCCGGGTCCTCGAGCCCGATCGACAGCCGCACGCTACCCTCGGTAATGCCGGATATCCTCTGCTGCTCCGCGCTCAGCTCCCGGGCACCCATGATCTGTTGCGTCACCACCAGCGACTCGGTGGAACCGAGGCTCGCGGCGAGCGCAAACAGCTCCAGCGCGTCGACGAAGCGCCGCACCGCCGGCCCGCCGCCGCGCAGCTCGAAGCTGACGATGGTGCCGAAGTCGCGCATCTGCTGCGCCGCCAGCGTGTGCTGCGGATGCGTGGGGAGGCCCGGGTAGTGCACCCGCGCGACCCCCGGATGGGCAGCGAGGTGCTGCGCGATGCGCGCCGCGCTGGCGCTTTGTGCCTGGTAGCGCACGAAATAGGTCTTCAGTCCCCGCAGGATCAGGAACGCGGCGTGCGGGTCGAGGGTACCGCCCAGGGCGCCGAAATCGGTGCGCATGGCGCGGATCAGCTCGGCGCGCGCGATGACGGCCCCGCCCATGACATCCCCGGTGCCGGAGGCGTACTTGGTGAGGCTGTGAACGAACACGTCCACATCGTAATCACCGTGCTGGTGAAACCCGGCAAAGGTGTTGTCCATGACGGCGAGCGCGCCCGCCGAGCGGGCGAGGCGCGTGAGCGCGCCGATGTCGGCGATCTTGGTGACCGGGTTGGTCGGGCTCTCGAAGAACACCAGGCGCGTGGGCTGCGCCGCGAAGGCGCGTTCCACGCCCGCCAGATCCTCGATGGAAAGCATGCTGTGTGTCACGCCGAACCGCCCCAGCAGGCGGCGGATGAGATAGCGGCTCGGGTTGTAGGTCTCGACGAAGCAGATGATGTGGTCACCCTGCTTGGTGAGGGTGAGCAGGGTCTGGGATATCGCCGCGACGCCGGAGGCGGTAACCAGACATTCCTCGCGCCCCTGCAGCTGCGCCAGCAGCTGCTCCAGCTGGCGCGTGGTGGGGTTGGAAGCGCGCGTGTAGAAGAAGCCCGGGCGCTCGCCACGCAGGTAGCGCTCGGTGTCCTCGAGCGTATCGAACTCGAATTTGACGGTCTGGTAGATCGGCGCCACCAGCGGACGGTTGCCGGGAGGCACCTCGACCGTGGGTGGGTGGTTGACCAGAGTGGGCTTTTTCATGATTCGGGGCGCTGCGCTCTAAGACTCCAGCGTAAACCGGTCGGCATCCAGGTGCGCGGGGAATTTCTCCCGGTACGCTTCCAGTGGCGCACGCTCGAGCTCGACGCTGACTATTGCGGCAGCATCGCCCGCCTGCGCGAGCGTGCGGCCCAGAAAGTCGATCGCAGCGCTGTCGCCCGCGTGGGCGACTCCGTGCCCATCGGCGCCGACGCGGTTGACCCCGACGACGTAAGCCTGGTTCTCGATGGCGCGTGCCCGCAGCAGTTGTCGCCAGGCATCGGCGCGCGCCGCCGGCCAGTTGGCCACGTACACCAGCAGGTCGTACTCCAGGCCTGCCCGCCGGCGGCTGAACACCGGGAATCTGAGGTCATAGCACACCAGCGGACAAACACGCAGGCCGCGCCACAGGATGCTCCAGGCTTCGCGCCCGGGGGTGAAGTGCTCGTGCTCCGCCCCCAAGCGGAACAGGTGTCGCTTGTCGTAGTGCCGCAATGCCCCGGAGGGCAGCGCCCACAGCAGGCGGTTGTAGTAGCGGCCAGCATCCGCAGTGATGACGCTGCCGGTGATCGCGGCGTCGAGGCGCGCCGCCAGCTGAGTCAGCCAGACGGTGGTCGGTCCACCCATCGCCTCGCCCAGGCTCTCCACCTGCATGCTGAACCCGGTGCTAAATGTCTCCGGCAACACCACCAGGTCGGTGCAGCCCGCGAGCGGCGCCAGCTGCGCTTCGAAGTGTGCGCGGTTGGCCGCAGGGTCGTGCCACACCAACGGTTGTTGCAGCAGCGAAACGCGCAGTCCACTCATGTCCCTACGCCTCACGCAGGCCCGCGGCGAAGGCGTTGAGCCGCACGGCCGCCTCATCGAGCGTACTGTCCTGCTTGGCAATGCACAGCCGCACGAACGGCAACGCCTGCGGACTGGCATAGAACGGCGACAGGGGGATGGTTGCCACCCGCGCCTGCGTCAGCAGGCGCTCGGCGAAGTCCACATCATCGCGCGCCGCGAAGGCGCTGAAGTCCAGCAGCTGGAAGTACGTCCCCTGCGCGGGCGGCAGGCCGAAGCCGGAAGATGTCAGCGCGCGGCGCAGGCGATCGCGCTTCGCCTGGAAGAAGCCGGCGAGTTCGCGACCGCAGTCGGGTCGCTCCGCGAGATACGCCGCGATAGCGTGTTGCAGCGGATGGGCGATGCTGAAGGTGTTGTACTGGTGCACCTTGCGCAGCTCGCGGGTGAGTGCCGGTGGCGCCACGCAGTACCCGACGCGCACACCGGTGGCGTGCAGGGTCTTGCCGAAGGAGAACACCGCAAAGCTGCGCGGCGCGAGCCCCGGATGCGTCAGCACGGAATTGTGCCGACCGCCGTCGAACACCACGTGCTCGTACACCTCATCGGACAGCACCACGATGTCGCGATCGTGGATCAGCCGTGCCAGCGCGTCGAGATCAGCGCCCGTGGCCGTGGTGCAGGCGGGATTGTGCGGGCTGTTGAACAGGACGAGGCGCGTGCGCTCATTCACCGCCGCGTGCGTCCGCTCCCAGTCATAGCGAAAACCCGGCTGCGCGAGCGGCAGCCGCACACAGCGCCCGCCCGCGAGCCGTACGGCGGGCTCGTAGGAATCGTAGGCGGGGTCGAAGGCGATGGCTTCGTCACCGGCGCCGATGACGGCCTGAACCGCCGAAAAGATCGCCTCGGTCGCCCCGAGTGTGATCGTGATTTCGCTCTCCGGATCGACGCTCAAGCCATAAACCGCCAGCAGCTTGGCGGCGATACGCTCGCGCAGTGCCAGCAGGCCCTCCATCGGGGCGTACTGGTTGTGCCCGGCGGTCATGGCCGCGGCCACGAGTTCGGTGAGGCGCGGATCGATGTCGTAGTCGGGAAAGCCCTGACCGAGGTTGAGAGCGTCGAGCTCACGCGCACGCCGCGACATGACGGTGAAGATCGTCGTGCCCACCTGCGGCAGCTTGCTCGCCACGCGCTGCCTCCGTCAGGCTTCCGCCGCCGCCAGCGCCGCTCCCACCACGCCCGCCTGGCCGGCAAAGTGAGCAGCGCGCAACTCCGCCGGCGAATGCAGCAGGGGCGCGAACTCCGCGAAGCGCTCACTCACCGCGCCGCCGAGGATGAACACGTCGGGCCAGAGGAGCTTGTGTATCGCCAGCAGGTAATCGTTGACGCGCGCGATCCAGGCTGGAAAGTCCAGGCCTTGCGCCGTGCGTACCTGCGCGGAGGCCCATTTCTCGGCGTCCATGCCGTGCAGCTCCAGGTGCCCGAGCTCGCTGTTGGGGAAGAGTTTGCCGCCGGTGAACAACGCCGTGCCGATGCCGGTGCCGAAAGTCAGCATGATCACCGTGCCGCTGCAGCCGCGCCCGCTACCGAAACGCATCTCGGCGAGGCCGGCGGCATCCGCGTCATTCAGGAACAGCACCGGCCGCGCCAGCGCCCGCGAGGCGAGCGCCGCCCCGTTGGTGCCCAGCCAGGCGGTGTCGATGTTGGCGGCGGTGTAGGCGGTACCGTCCTTGATGACGCTCGGGAAGGCGACACCGACCCGGCCGGCGCAAGCAGGGAGTCTGGCGGCCAGCCCCGCCAGCACGCCGGTCAGCGCGACCGGGGTCGACGGTCGGGGTGTGGGCGCGGAAACCAGCTCGCCCGTGAGGCGGCCGGCCTTGAGGTCGACCAGGCCCGCCTTCACCGAGGAGCCGCCGACGTCGATTCCCAACACTTCACCGGTCATGCTCTGGCTCACAGGTTGGCAGCAGTGGCAAGCTGCAGATCGCGCGCGCGCCGCTGCTGGCGGTAACGCATCCACACCGTGGAGATCGCAATGCCGGTGGCCACGATCAGCACCATGATCGTAGCCAGCGCATTGACGTCCGGAGTCACGCCGAAGCGCACCTTGGAAAAAATGACCATCGGCAATGTGCTGGAGCCCGGTCCGGCGACGAACTGTGTGATCACCAGATCGTCCCAGGACAGAGTAAACGCCAGCAGCCAGCCGGAGGCAATCGCCGGCAGGATGAGCGGCAAGGTGATGCGGAAAAACACCTGCAGCGGGCGCGCGCCGAGATCCATGGCCGCCTCCTCGAGCGCCTCATCAAAGCCGCTCAGGCGCGATTGCACTACCACGGTCACGTACGCCATGCAGAAGGTGATGTGGGCGAGCGTGATGGTGACCGCCCCCACACCCTTCGGCCAACCGATCAGCTGCCCCATGGAGACGAACAGCAGCAGCAGCGACAGGCCGGTGATGACTTCCGGCATCACGATCGGCGCGGTGGTCATCCCGGCCAGCAGCATGCGGCCGCGGAAGGCGCCGAGGCGCGCCAGCGCCATCCCGGCGAGCGTCCCCAGCACCACGGCGGCGCTCGCCGAGATCAGCGCGATGCGGATCGACAGCCAGGCTGCCCGCAGGATCTGCTCGTTGCTCATCAGCGCCACGTACCACTTGAGGGTGGGAGAGTGCGCTGTATCCCACACCGTGACCAGGCGTGAGTTGTTGAACGAGAACACGATCATCGACAGGATGGGCAGGTACAGGAACACCAGCCCCAGCACGAGCGCGGTGCGGGTAAACAGGCCGCGCGCCTTCACTTGGCGGCCTCGAGCTCGCGCCGCTCGAGCCGCTGGAACAGCATGATCGGCACCACCAGCAGCAGCAGGATCAGGATCGCGACCGCGCTCGCCACCGGCCAGTCGCGGTTCTCGAAGAACTCATCCGACAGCACGCGGCCGATCATGATCTGGTCGGTGCGCCCGAGCAGCGTCGGGATGACGTACTCGCCCACCGCCGGAATGAACACCAGCAGGGAGCCCGCGACGATGCCGGCGAAGGATTGCGGCAGCGTCACGCGCACAAACGCCCGCAACGGCCGCGCGCCCAGATCCGCCGCCGCCTCGAGCAGCGTGCCGTCGTGCTTCTCGAGGTTGGCGTACAGCGGCAGGATCATGAACGGCAGATACGAATACACGATGCCGATGTACACCGCGAAGTCGGTCTGCAGCAGCGCGAGCGGATGATGGATCACGCCCAGGTACATGAGCAGGTTGTTGATCACGCCGTTGTTCTTCAGCAGCCCGATCCACGCATACACGCGCAGCAGGAACGAGGTCCAGAAGGGCAGCACGATGAGCATCAGCAGCACCGGGCGCATTGCGGCGTCCGAGCGCGCGATGGCGTAGGCCATCGGGTAACCCAATCCCAAGCAGCACAGCGTCGAGACGGCGGCCACTTTCAGCGAATACACATACGAGCTCACGTACAGGGGGTCGGTGAACAGGAACGTGTAGGCCGACCAGTGCAGCTGCAGCTCCCACGAGCCGTGGCGCCACGACAGGAGCGGTGTGTACGGCGGTATCGCCAGCCGTACTTCGGAGAATGAAATGCGGAAGACGATGATGAAAGGGATGAGAAACAGCACCAGCAGCCACAGGATGGGTATACCTGCGACCAGTCGCCTGCCCGACGCGGTGGTCAAGCGCACCGACAGTCCCTACTCGGTCAGGACCACCGGGCTCGACCCGTGCCAGGAGAGCCACACGCTCTCCTCGCGCGCGATCGGGCGCTCGGCACCGCGCATGACGTTCGGCAGCGTCACGCGCATCATCCTGCCGGAGTCGATCTGCACCAGGTAGATGGACATGTCCCCCATGTAGGCGATCTCCCGCACCGTACCGCGCACCGCGTTCTCGGCCGCCCCCGGCTGCGCGCCGGCGAGCGACTGGCGGCTGATGTTGATCTTCTCCGGCCGGATTGCCGTCCATACGGTGGCGCCGCGCGTGCAGCTGACGGTGCGCTCCGCGCGCACCGTGCAGCCGAGCTCGGTGCACTCGATGCGCAGGGAATCTGCCCCCTCATCGCTCACTTGGCCTTCGAACATGTTGACCGAACCGATGAAGTCCGCCACGAACCGCGTCGCCGGCGATTCGTAGATGTCGGATGGGGTGCCGATCTGCGCGATCCTGCCGTGGTTCATGACCCCGAGTCGGGTCCCGAGGGTCATGGCTTCTTCCTGGTCGTGAGTGACGACGATAAAGGTGACGCCAAGGCGCTGCTGGATGTTGATGAGCTCGAACTGGGTGTGCTCGCGCAGCTTCTTGTCGAGCGCCGCCAGCGGCTCATCGAGCAGCAGCAGCTTCGGCCGCTTCACCAGCGCCCGGGCCAGCGCCACCCGCTGCCGCTGTCCGCCGGAGAGCTGATGCGGCTTGCGCGCACCGAAGCCGCCCATTTTCACGATGTCGAGAATCTCCCCGACCTGGCGGCGGATCTGCTCGCGCCCGAGGCCCTCCTGTTCGAGTCCGAAGGCCACATTCTTCTCGACACTCATGTGCGGAAAGAGCGCATAGGACTGGAACATCATGTTGACCGGACGCTCGTAGGGCGGGATGGCGCTCATGTCCGCGCCGTCGATGCCGATCGTCCCGGCGCTCGGCAACTCGAAGCCGGCCAGCATCCGCAGCAGCGTGGTCTTGCCCGATCCCGAACCACCCAGCAGACAGAAGATCTCGCCGCGGCGGATGTCGAGCGATACGTCGTCCACGGCCACGAAATCCCCGAAACGCTTGGTCAGGTTCGCGATCCGCACGTAGGCGGAGTCGCGATCGGCTGCGGATGGTATCGCATTCATCTTCACTTGCCGCTCTTGAAGCGCGTCCACATGCGTGTCAGCAGGCGCTGGTACTCCGGCGGCCGCGGACGCTCCGGGCTCAGTCGCGCGCGCACCGCGGGCGGCGGATACACACCCGGATCGCCGCGCACGCTGGGATCGAGCGGCTGGATGTCGGCCGTGACGGCGTTCGCGTACTTGATGAGATTGGAGTTCCTGGCCGCGATCTCGGGCCGCAGCAGGTAATCGATGAACAGGTGCGCGTTTCTCACGTGCGGTGCATCGGCCGGGATCGCGAGCACGTCGTAGTTGCTGATCGCGCCCTCCTTGGGGATCGCATACGCGAGGTCGACGCCCTTGCCCACCTCTTTGGCACGATCGTGCGCCTGCTTGACGTCTCCCGACCAGCCCATCGCCAGACAGATATCGCCGTTGGCGAGGTTGTCGATGTAGCGCGAAGAGTCCACGTAGCGCACGTACGGACGCATGGCCTTCAGCACCTGCTCGGCGGCCTTGAGGTCATCGGGCGAGTTACTGCTCGGCTTCCTGCCCAGGAAGATCAGCACCGTGGCGACCACCTCCGAAGGCGCATCGAGAAGCGAAACGCCGCAGTCCTGGAATCTCGACACCACCGCCGGATCGAACAGCATGCGCCAGCTGTCCACCGGCGCATCCGGCAGACGAGTGCGGATGTCCGCGACGTTATAGCCCACCCCTGAGGTGATCCACATGTAATCGACGCTGTACTGGTTGCCCGGATCGTACAGCGCCTCGGCGCGTGCCACGTCCGGATCGACGTTTCTGAGATTCGGCAGTAGCGACTTGTCGAGCTTCTGGTAGATGTCGGCCTGGATCTGGCGCTCGAGAAAGGCGCCCGACGGCACCACGATGTCGTAGTTGGTATGGCCGGTGAGGAGCTTGGTCTCGAGGATCTCGTTCGAGTCGAGCACGTCGTAGTTGACACGGATGCCGTATTCGTTCTGGAAATCGGCAACCACCGACGGCTGGATGTAGTCGGACCAGTTGTAGACGTTGAGAACCTTCTCGCCGGCCGACGCGGCGGTCCCGGGCGCAGCCGGGCGCGAGCATCCCGCGCAGGCGGCAAACAGCGCGGCCAGAGCTGCGCTGAGGCGAAAGGACCGGGGCGCGCTGATCACGACGCAATAGATCACACATTCAGCAGCAGGTGCTCGCGCTCCCAGGAACTGATCACCTGCAGGAACACCTCGTACTCGGCTTCCTTGACGAGGGTGTAGGCCTCGATGAACGCCTCACCCATCAGCTTCACCAGCGGCTCGCAGGCGCGCAGCGCCCGCAGGGCCTCATCCAGCGAGCGTGGCAGGCCAAACGGCAGATCGTGCGCGCTGCCCACGATCGGATCGCTCGGCTGCACCCCCTCGATCATGCCGAGGTAGCCGCAGGCGAGCGAGGCGGCGATGGCGATATAGGGATTGGCGTCCGCGCCGCCGACCCGATTCTCTACGCGGCGCGCCTGCGCATCGGACATGGGCACGCGCAGGCCCGCGGTGCGGTTGTCGTAGCCCCAGTGAACGTTGATGGGCGAGGACAGGTAGCGCGTCAGGCGCCGGTAGGAATTCACGTTGGCGCAGAACAGCGCCATGGCCGCGGGCATGTACTTCTGCAGCCCGCCGATATGCGCGAAAAACAGCGGCGAGGGCGTGCCGTCGGGATTGCTGAAGATGTTCTTGCGCGTCTTCAGGTCCACCACGCTCTGGTGGATGTGCATGGCGCTGCCAGGCTCCTTGGCGTGCGGTTTCGCCATGAAGGTGGCGTACATCTTGTGGCGCAGCGCCGCCTCGCGCGCGGTGCGCTTGAACAGAAACACCTGATCCGCCAGGTCGAGCGGCTGGCCGTGGATCAGGTTGATCTCCATCTGCGCCGGGCCGTCCTCGTGGATGAGGGTGTCGATCTCGATGTCCTGGTCCTCGCAGAACTGGTAGATGTCATCGAACAGCGGATCGAATTCGTTGACGGCGGCGATGCTGTACGACTGGCGGCCGGGCTCGGAGCGCCCGGAACGGCCCACCGGGGGCTTGAGCGGATAGTCGGCGTCCTTGTTCTGCTCGACGAGATAGAACTCGAGCTCCGGTGCCACGATCGGATCCCAGCCGCGCTGCGCGTACAGCTCGACGATGTTGCGCAGCACGTGGCGCGGCGCCATCGACACGCGCCGGCCGTCGCTATAGAAGCAGTCATGGATCACCTGCGCGGTGGGCTCAGCCGCCCACGGTACGCGCCGCACCGTCTTCTGATCGGCCTTGAGCACGATGTCGATTTCCGCCGGGCTCATGGCAGTGCCGGTCTCCAGCGGGTAGTCGCCGGTCACGGTCTGCAGGAACACGCTCTCCGGTAGGCGCATGCCCCCGTCCTCGGCGAACTTTTCCGCGGGCATGATCTTGCCGCGGGCGATGCCAGCCATGTCGGGAATGATGGCCTCGACCTCCGAGATGCCGTGATCGCGGAAGAATTGCCGGATCTCACTCACCATACGTTAAGGCCTTTCTTTGACTGACGCGCGCTCGCGGCTGGCCTGCCCGAAGGCGGCAAACAGCGCGCGCGAAAACGGATTGCTCATCACCTGCCACTCCGGGTGCCACTGCACCGCCAGCGCAAAGCGCTGCGCGTCGCGCACGCGAAACGCCTCGATCACGCCATCCGGCGCACGCGCCTCGACCGCGAGCTCTGCCCCCAGCCGATCGATGCCCTGGCTGTGGAGCGAATTCACCCGGATGCGGTCGTCCGGCGCGAGCGCGCGCAGCACCCCGCCCGGCTCGAGCGTCACGTCGTGAGCCGGGCCGTACTGCACCTCGAGCGGTTGCGTGCCGTCGTCGCGGTGATCGAGATGTCCCGGCACCTCGTGCAGCCTCTGGTGCAGAGTGCCGCCGAACGCCACGTTCATCTCCTGGAAACCGCGGCAGATGCCGAATACCGGCACCCCCGCCCGCACGGCCTTGCGGATCAGGGGCAGTGTGGTGGCATCGCGCGCCGGGTCGTGCAGGGTGCCGGGCGCGCTCGGAGGGCCCTCGTAGCGATGCGGCTCCACGTTCGAGGGGCTGCCGGTGAACAGCAGTCCGTCCAGGCGCTGCAACAGCTCATCGAACCCCAGCTCGTCTGCCAGCGAGGGGATCAGCAGCGGCGCGGCTTGCGCCGCGTCCAGCACCGCACGTGCATACTTCTCCCCCACCATGTGGAACGGATGCGCGCCGACCATACGCCGGTCGGCCGGAATACCTATGAGTGGGCGGGCGGGTGCCATGGCGGGTTGCAGCCCGGGCGGTGTTTAGTATCTTAAACAAACCGCGCCGGCGGGGTCTCCCAAATACGTTCCTATTAGACCACAGGTGCAGTACGGAAGCCTCTGTTGCGCACCCGGACGGAAGTGCGGTAAAGGCCTAAGTACGGCCGTCGCGTGAATCACAGCGGCATGAATGGATTTGCCGCCCGCGGCTCCCGCTCGCTATCCTGCGCCCCTCCCGCCGCCCGCCAGGGCGTCAGAATATCTTAAACACCCATACGCCTTGGGAAGCATCTTCATGGGACGCCTCGAACACGTCGGTTCGTACTACGCCGCCTCAGCTCACGACGCGCCGCAGCGTCCCGCGCTCGCGGAGGGGATCGACTGTGATGTGTGCGTGGTCGGCGCCGGCATCGCCGGCTGCTCCACCGCGCTGCATCTGGCGCTCGCGGGCCTGCGCGTGGTGCTGCTTGAAGAGCAGCGCGTGGGCTGGGGCGCCTCGGGGCGCAGCGGCGCGCAGGCTATCTACGGAATCGCGGCCGGCCAGACCAAACTTGCGCGGCTCATCGGCGCCGGGGCCGCGCGCGCGGTGTGGGACGTCTCGATCGAAGGCCTGGCGCTGATGCGGGAGCTGATCGCGCGCTTCTCGATCGAGTGCGACTGGGCGGCGGGGCACCTGGCCGCTGCCGTCAAGGAGCGCCACGAGCGTGAGTTGCACGCCGAGCTCGCGCAACTGCGCGAGCACTACGGCTACGCGAGTGTGCGCTACATGCCGCGCGAGGAGCTGCGCGCAACGCTCGCGACCGAGCGCTACCGCGGCGCGCTGTACGACACGAACAGCGGTCACCTGCACCCTCTCAATTACACCTTGGGACTCGCGGCGGCGGCCGAGAGCCTGGGGGTGCGTATCTTCGAGGGAAGCCGCGCCACGGGTTTCGGACCCGCGGGAGCCTCGCAGGTGCACATCCGGACTGCCCGGGGGGAGGTCCGCGCGCGCTACCTGGCGCTGTGCGGGAACGTCTACCTGGGCGCTACCGCCCCGACACTCGCCTCCAAGATCATGGCCGTTGCAACTTACATCGTGGCGACCGAACCCCTGGGTGCGCAGCGCGCGCGAGCGCTGATCGCCAACAACGCGGCGGTCAGCGACATGAACTGGGTGTTGGATTATTTCCGGCGCTCAGCCGATCACCGCCTGCTGTTCGGCGGGCGGGTGAACTACTCCGGGTTCAGCTCCTTCGATGCCCCGAGCGCCACCCGCGCGCGCATGCTCGCCGTTTTTCCGCAATTGCAGGACGTGCGCATCGACTACGCCTGGGGCGGGGAGGTCGACATCACGCTCAATCGCGCTCCGCATTTCGGCCGCCTGGCACCCAATGTCTACTTTCTGCAGGGCTTCTCCGGCCACGGTATCGCCCTTACTGGGATTGCGGGCAAACTCGTCGCCGAGGCGATCGCCGGAACCGCCGGGCGCTTCGATGTGTTCGCGCGGATTCCTCATGGCAATTTCCCGGGCGGAACTGCCTTGCGCCGTCCGGCGCTGGTACTGGCGATGCTGTACTACCGCATCAGGGACCTGTTGTAACGGCCCTGATCCCGTTCACAAGACTTCCGCGATCTGCACCGCGTTGAGAGCCGCGCCCTTCAGCAGCTGATCACCCGCCACGAACAGGCAGATGGAGCGTCCGCTCGGATCGCTCAGATCCTGGCGGATGCGGCCGACGAGAATGGGGTCTTGACCGGTGGCGTCCTGCGGCATCGGGAAGTAGTTGCGCTGCGCATCGTCCACCAGCTTCACGCCCGGAGCGGTCTGCATCAGCTCGCGCACCTGCGCCGGCGTGATCGGCCGCTCACATTCAAAGGTGATCGCCACCGAGTGCGCGCGCAGCACCGGTACCCGCACGCAGGTGGCCGACACGCGGATGTCGGGATCGCCGAAGATCTTGCGGGTCTCCTGAATGACCTTGGTCTCCTCGTCGTTGTAACCGGTAGCCGGGTCGATGTTGGTGTTGTGGCTGAAGAGATTGAACGCGTAAGGATGCGGCAGCACCTTGTGTTGGTAAGCCCGGCCCTCAAGATACGCGCGCGTGGACTCGAGCAGTTCCTGCATCGCCGCGGCGCCAGCGCCGGAGGCGGCCTGGTAGGTGGCCAGCGTCAGCCGCTGGATGCGGTTGCTGCGGTGGATCGGCCATAGCGGCGTAATGGCGATGATGGCGCAGCAGTTGGGATTGGCGATGATTCCCTGATGAGTGTGCAGCGTGTGCGAATTGATCTCCGGCACCACCAGCGGCACGCCGGGATCCATGCGGAACGCGGACGAGTTGTCGATCACGGTGGCGCCCGCGCGCACGGCAATGGGCGCGAAGCGCTTCGAGGTGCTCCCGCCGGCGGAGAACAGCGCGATGTCGACACCGCTGAAGCTGCGCTCGTTCAATTCGTGTACCGTGAGCTGCAGGCCGCGGAACGTGAGCGTCTTGCCGGCGGAACGCGCCGAGGCGAACAGCCGCAGTTCCGACACCGGAAAGCCTCGCTCCTCCAGGCAGCGAATCAACTCCACGCCCACCGCGCCGGTAGCGCCGACGATCGCCACCACCGCCCCTGGCGGGCCACGACCTGCAGACATCACTGTGTTCTCCGATTCACAAACGACAAAGGCCCCGTCGGGTCAGCGGCGGGGCCTCTCGGGATCCGTTCCGGACGCTACCTGAGCAGCCTCAGGCTGTAAATCGGCTGATCAGGGGTCCGATCCCGGCTCGGGATGAAAATGCAGTGCTTTCATATCGTTAGCGGATATTAATCGCCTCACTCCGAATTCCAGGCGGCGCTTCCGCGGACGCGGATATGGCGGCGGCGCGAGCCAGGGAAGTCGACGCAGGCTCACCCTCGAAGTCGTCGGCGGGCCTGCTGCGGTTCTGTAGTTCGTTCTCCGGGTCATACTCCGGATCGTTCTCGGCGAGCAGGTTGATCAGCTGCAGCGGCAGCGCTACCAGCAGCAACAGCAGGACGATCACCAAAGCCACGACCACCCGCACCAGGGTCTGCATATGAACCTCCTTTGCAGCGTGGCACGTCCTCGATTACGCGCCGCGGCGCGTGCACTCCTCAATCGACTGTTTACCCGTCTACCGACCGCGGCGTCATCCCACGGATGGGGTATGTGGCCGTATTCCAGTAGGTGATCCACGAAGGTGCGTATCGGGGCGAGACGGAGGAGTTCCTCGGGAAACTGCCGGAGAGCAACGCATTCCCCCTAAGACTCTGATGACGAGGGCGAGGTCGTTGCCGTTGGAGCCAGGCGATATCCCGCAACCTCTAGGTTGCGTATCGCCACGGGCCGCGCTAATATGCAACTCGGAGGTTGCCAATATGAATGAGCGCATCGAGAAACGCATCGAGCTCAAGGCGCCGCTGTCACGCGTATGGCGCGCACTCACCGACCATCGCGAGTTCGGCGAGTGGTTCGGCGTGAAGATGGAGGGCCCGTTCGTGCCGGGCCAGCTGGCGCAGGGCCAGATCACGATCCGCGGCTACGAGCATGTCCGCTGGCAGGCGGTGGTTCAGAAGATCGAGCCCGAGAGTCTCTTCAGCTTTACCTGGCATCCGTACGGCATCGATCCGCAGGTGGACTATTCGAAGGAGACCCCCACGCTGGTGGAGTTCCGGCTGCAGAAGACCGCCGGCGAAACTTTGCTGCTGCTCACCGAGTCCGGCTTCGACAAAGTGCCCGCGAACCGCCGCGCGGAGGCATTCCGTATGAATGACGGCGGCTGGGCTCAGCAGATGAAGAACATCGAGAGCCATGTCGCGCACCGGCAGTGACATGAGCGCCGCCAAGCGGCGGCATCATGCCGCGGTGTGTGCGGCGCTGGGTGATGAGACACGCCTGTCGCTCGTCACGACGCTGTCCAGGGGGGAACCGCGCTCCATCGCTCAGCTGACCGGTGGTTCGAGAATGACCCGGCAGGCGATCACCAAGCACCTGCGGGTGCTGCAGAGCGCCGGCATCGTGCACAGCGTTCGCACCGGCCGCGAAAGCCGCTTCGAGTTTGATCCGCAGCCGCTGAGTGAGCTGCACGAGTATCTCGGCCGCGTCTCCGCTCGGTGGGATCAGGTGCTGTCGAGGCTGAAGATCCTGGTGGAAAGCTAGGGCTCAGCTTCCGGGCTGGGAGAGCCTGGGCCGCACCTCGAAGCAGCGGTGGATGCGCGGATTGCGCTCGAAATCCTTCGGCAAGGTCGCCGCCGACACGTCGCGGATGTCGTAGCGCTCGCCGAGCTGCTCGTCGAGGCGGAAGCGCTGCGCGTTGGTCGAGAAGATCAGCAGCCCCCCGGGCGCCAGTAACCGCACGCAGGCGTCGATGAGCTCGGGGTGATCGCGTTCGATATCGAGCACCCCCTGCATGCGCTTGGAGTTCGAAAAAGTCGGCGGATCGAGAAACACCACATCGAAGCGCTCAGATCCGCGCACCGCGTCCGCCAGCCATTCACGGCAGTCCGCCTGCACCCACACATGCGCGTCGCCCGCCAGAGCATTGAGAGCGAGGTTACGTTGCGCCCACTGAAGATAGGTTCTGGACAGGTCGACCGAGGTAGTGCTCACCGCGCCGCCCGCTGCGGCATAGACCGTGGCGGTACCGGTGTAGGCAAAAAGGTTCAGGAAACGCTTGCCGCGCACTGCGTCACGCACCCTCGCGCGCGTCACGCGGTGATCGAGAAACAGTCCGGTGTCGAGATAGTCCTCGAAATTCACCCGGAATCTCAAGCCCGCCTCGGTGACGACGTGGAAGTGCGCCTGCTCGTCCACCTTGTCGTATTGCTCGCCGCGGCGGGTGCGGCGCCGCAGGCGCACACGAATGCGCTCGGGCGCAACACCCGTCGTTCGCGGCAGGGTCGCCAGCACCTCGCCGCGCCGCCTGCGCACGGCTTGCAGCTCAATCTCCGCCGGCGCCGCATACTCCTGAACGTACAGCCACAACTCCTCCGGTTCGATGGTTCGATACACGTCGATGGCGAAAGCGTACTCCGGCATGTCGGCGTCGTAGACCCGGTAGCATGAAACACCCTCGCGCTCCGCCCAGCTCCGCAGTCGCTTCAGGTTCTTCCCGAGCCGGTTGGCGAACATGCCCGCCCCGGGCGTGTCCCCGAGGTGCGCCGCGCCCTTGCCGAGTGTTCCCGGCTCGCGTTGACTGTCGGGCACCACGTTGATCCGCAGCAGCCGGCACTCGATCGCGCCGTTCCATACGCTGTGCGTGCGATGCGCACGCAGGCCCAGCTCCTTGCCGAGCTCCGGTGCCCCGGTGAGCACCCCGGCGTTCCAACCCTGAAAACGCTGACGCAGCACGGCGCCCAGCTCACGGTGCAGCGACCGCGCGCCCTCGGGCCCCTCCAGGCGCAAGCCATAGGGTGGATTGGTGCACAGGAGTCCCGGCCGATCCGGATCGCGCTCCGCCAGCGGCGCCGCCTCCGCCAGCACGCCGGTGTCCGCGCGCACCAGCCGGCCGACACCGGCGCGCGCGGCGTTGTCGCGCGCGCTGCGGATGGCGGTGGGGTCGCGATCCGTTCCGCGCACCATCACCCGCGCCGCCGCCTCGCCCGCGGCCGCACGCGCCTCGGCCTCGGCGCACAGGCGCGCCCACAAAGGCGCATCGTGGCCGCGCCAGCCCAGGAAGCCGAAATAGTCGCGCGTCAGCCCGGGTGCCCGGTCGGCGGCGATCAGCGCCGCTTCAATACACAACGTACCCGAGCCGCACATCGGATCGAGAAACTCCGCGCCCAGCGGCGCAAGCTCCGGCCAGCCGCAGCGCAACAGCACGCCCGCGGCGACGTTCTCCTTGAGCGGCGCCTCCCCGGCCGCGCCCCGGTAACCACGTCGGTGCAGGCTCTCACCCGAGAGGTCGATGGACACGCTGATGTCGGTGTCGCGGGCATGCGCGTGCACCCGCACACCCGGGCGCTCGAGCGCCACGTCGGGCCGCGCGCCGGTGGCGGAGCGCAGCGCATCGACGATGCCGTCCTTGAGCTTCAGCGCCCCGAAGTGAGTGTGAGTAATCGCGGGGTGCCGCCCGCTGAAATCGCACGCCAGCGTAGTCCCGGGTCCGAGGTGAGCCGCCCAGTCGATGCGGCGCACGGCGGCGTGAAACTCATCCGCGTTGCGCGCCTGGAAGTGCGCGAGCTCGAGGTATACCCGATTGGCGATGCGCGACCACAGGCAGGCTCTATAGGCGCTCTCCAGCGTGCCCGTGAACGCCACGCCGCTCGAGCGCTCGCGCAGCTGCGCCGCGCCACACGCGCCGAGTTCCCGCACCAGCAGATCGGCAAAGCCGCGGGGCGCGCTGGCGAGAAACTTGAGCGACTGCACACTCACGCGGGTGTGCGCGGCACCCGCGACCGACTCGCTCTCAGGACAAGTCGATCCACGTCGTCTTCAGCTCCGTGTATTTCTCCAGCGCGTGCAGCGACTTGTCGCGTCCCATGCCTGACTGCTTGAAGCCGCCGAACGGCACGGTCAGGTCATCGGCATCGTAGCAATTGACATACACGGTGCCGGCGCGCAGCGCGCGCGCCACGCGATGCGCAGTGGTGATGTCACGGGTCCATACCGCGGCGGCGAGGCCATAGATCACGTCGTTGGCGATCTCGACCGCCTCGTCGACTGTTTTGAAGGTGATGGCCGACAGCACCGGGCCGAAGATCTCCTCGCGCGCGATCGCCATGGCAGGCCGGACGCCCTCGAACACCGTCGGCTCGATGAAGTAACCGCCGCTGTCCTCGCGCACCCGGCGGCCGCCGACGCGGATGCTGGCACCGTCGCGGCGGCCGGCCTCGATGTAACCCAGCACCCGTTTCATCTGCGTCTCGTCGACTATCGCGCCGAGCTGCGTCGCCGGATCGAGCGGATCGCCGGGCTGGCGCTGGCGGCTGAGCGCCTGCACTTTCTCCAGCAGCGCGTCCTTGATGCCTTCCTGCAGCAGCAGGCGCGAGCCGGCGGAGCACATCTCGCCCTGGTTGGAAAAGATGGCGTCCGCGGCGGCGCTTGCCGCCTTGTCGAGATCCGGATAATCCGCGAGCACGATGTTGGGCGACTTGCCGCCGCATTCGAGCGAGACGCGCTTCAGGTTCGACTGACCCGCGTACTGCATGATCATCCGCCCGGTCCCCGTCGAGCCGGTAAAGGCGATGCAGTCGACGTCCATGTGCAGGGCGAGCGCCTTGCCGGCGGTCTGCCCGAAGCCCGGCACCACGTTGAGCACCCCCGGCGGAACTCCCGCTTCCACCGCAAGCTCCGCGACCCGCAGCGCGGTGAGCGGCGACTTTTCCGAGGGCTTGAGCACCAGAGAATTGCCCGCCGCGAGAATGGGGGCGATTTTCCAGGCCGCCATGAGCAGCGGGTAATTCCATGGCACGATCGCCCCGACGACCCCCATGGGCTCGCGCGTGATGAGCGCGAGCGCCCGCGCTCCGGTGGGCGCCACCTGGTCGTACACCTTGTCGATCGCTTCGGCATACCACTGCAGGCAACGCGCCGCGCCCGGGATGTCGATCTTGAGGCTGTCGGAAATGGGCTTGCCCATGTCGAGGGTCTCGAGCAACGCGAGCTCCTCGGTGTGCTTCAGAATCGCGTCCGCAAAGCGCAACAGGATTTTCTTGCGCTTCGCGGGCGCGAAATTCGCCCAGGCGCCCTTACGAAATGCGGCGCGGGCAGAGCTCACGGCGCGGTTGACGTCCTCCTGGTCACCGGCGGCAACCCGCGCCAGGAGCTTGCCAGTGGCGGGATTTATGGTGTCGAAGGTGGCACCGGAAGCGGCGTCGAGGTAACGCCCGTCGATGAAGGCCTGAGTGCGGAAACTGAGCGTGCGGGCACGCTCGTGCCAGGATTGCGTCTCGGGTATTGCGTTCATGACTGCAGCGAGCCTTCAGAGAATCGGTGGGGTGCAGGCGCTGATGATCTCACACGCCTCGCGCCCGACGTTGCGGAAGCGATGCGGAAGCTGGCTGGCGAAATAATAGGCCTCGCCGGCTCCCAGCACGCGCGCAGCGCCGCCCACCGTGAGCTCGATGCGCCCGCGGATCACGACGCCCGCCTCCTCGCCGCGGTGCGTGAGCATTTCCTCGCCGGTGGCCGCGCCGGCCGCGTATCGCTCGTGCAGCACCGTCAGCTGCCGCCCGGGGCGCTGCGCCGCCACCAGGCGCAGTGAGACTTGCGGATTGCCCAGCTCCACGAGATCGTCGGCGCTGAAAAAAGCCTGCGGCGTAGCGCTCAGGTCCATGGTGAAGAACTCGGCGAGCGACATCGGCACACCATCCAGCACCTTCTTCAGCGAGCTCACCGAGGGGCTCACGCGGTTCTGCTCGATGAGGGAAATGAGCCCGTTGGTCACCCCGGCGCGGCGGGCAAGCTCGCGCTGCGACAGCCCGAAAGTGGTCCGGATACCTCGCAGGCGCGCACCGACGTCGATGCTCATGGTGTTTAGGATCTTAGACAAGAAGGGTGAAAATATCGCCCCGGTGGCCGGTCTTGTCCACTTTATTTATCATCGCGCCGAATCCACCTGCACCGAGCCCGTCATGTCGAACGCCAGCGCCCCCAGCAGCCGATCGGAACTCGAAGCGTTCTGGTTGCCCTTCACCGCCAACCGCCAGTTCAAGACGAAACCCCGGCTGCTCGCGAAGGCGAGCGGTATGCACTACTGGACCCCCGAGGGACGGCAGATCCTCGATGGGGTCGCGGGACTGTGGTGCGTCAATGCGGGCCACGGCCGCCGCGAGATCACTCAGGCGGTTGCGAGCCAGCTCGAGACCATGGACTACGCGCCGCCCTTCCAGATGGCTCACCCGGGGGCGTTCGCGCTGGCGAACGAACTGGTGAAAATCGCGCCCGAGCGGCTCGATCACGTGTTTTTCACCAACTCCGGATCGGAATCCGTCGACACGGCGCTGAAAATCGCCCTCGCCTGGCACCGCGCGCGCGGTGAGGCCTCACGCACGCGTCTCATCGGGCGCGAGCGCGGCTACCACGGCGTGGGCTTCGGCGGCATCTCGGTGGGCGGCATCGCGCCGAACCGCAGGACCTGGTCGGGGGCGCTGCTGCCGGGGGTCGATCACCTGCCGCACACCCATGATCCGGCGAGGAACGCGTTCTCGCGCGGCGCACCGGCGCACGGAGCGCAGCTGGCCGATGAGCTCGAGCGGCTGGTGGCGCTGCATGATGCATCCACCATTGCCGCGGTGATCGTCGAGCCCATCGCAGGCTCCGCCGGTGTGCTGATCCCGCCGCGCGGATATCTGCAGCGGCTGCGCGAGATCTGCGACCGGCACGGGATCCTGTTGATTTTCGATGAGGTGATCACCGGCTTCGGCCGCACCGGCGCGCCATTCGCAGCGCAGGAGTTTGGCGTCACGCCCGACATCATCACCCTCGCCAAGGGACTGACCAACGGTTGCGTGCCGATGGGCGCCGTGCTGGTGAGCAAGACCGTCTACGAGGCGTTCATGCAGGGCCCGGAGGGCATCGAGCTGTTCCATGGCTACACCTATTCGGCGCATCCGGCGGCCTGCGCGGCCGCTATGGCGACCCTGGATATCTATCGGAGTGAGGGTCTGCTGACGCGCGCCAAGTCCCTGGCGCAGTACTGGGAGGACGCCGCCCATGCGTTGCGCGAGCTGCCGCACGTCATCGACGTCAGGAATTACGGGTTGATCCTGGGACTGGAGCTGCAACCCATCCCCGGCAAAGCCGGCGCGCGTGCCTTCGAGGTGTTTATCAAATGCTTCGAGCGCGGCGTGCTGGTGCGCCAGACGGGCGACATCATTGCGCTCTCCCCACCGCTCATCATCGAGCAGTCGCAGATCGATCAGATCTTCGGCACGCTGACCGCCGTGCTGCGCGGGCAATAGCGGCCCGCGGGCAAGCCGCCTGCGGCAGCCCGCAGGCTCGAGCGTGCGGCTCGGCCCTTAAGCCTGCGGCTGATTGCGGTCGCGGCGTACGCGCGACAGCACCATCCATACCAGCACCGCGACCACGATGGCGCTGCCGATCAGCATTTCCATCTCCGAAAGACTGAACGCGCTGCTGCGCGTGGCAGCAACAGTAATGGTTTCCACGACCGACCTCCGAAGCTCACCGAATTCCCACACAAGCTCAGGTACTGTCGCACCGGGCGCACGCGCGGTGAAGGAACCCGTCCTGGATCTGCGACGGTCGTCAAGAAACCAGCGTTATGTCTGATCGCGGCGCCCGCCGCGCACTTCATGCGCGCGCTTCGAACACCGCGTAGATCTTCGCGCAGTCCTCTAGCACTTCCCAGGTGCCGACGAAGCCGGCGGGGACCACGAACGCATCCCCGGGGCCGAAGCTGCAGCGCTCACCCGTGGCACTCTCAATCGTGACGCGCCCCGCCGTCATCACGCACAACTCGTTCTCGGTGTAACGCACGCGCCATTTGCCGCGGCTCGCCGACCAGCGGCCGGCAAAGAACTGCTGGCTGGAGTCGGTGAAGAAATTCCGCACCTGCAACTCGGGCGCGCCGGCGATCAAACGCTCCGCCGGCAGTTCGGACACCTCCGCTTCCACCCGACCCTCCAGTGGAACGATGGCAGTGCTCACGAGCGTGCCGCACAGGTATTCATGCCAGGAAATTCTAGCGCGAACGCGCGCCGCGGGCCTGCCTTCCCGCGGCGCGCCTGGCGGGTGCGCGGCGCACACCCTAGTCACTGCGGGCAACCTGGCCGGACCCCGGAAGTTCCAGGCGCAGCGTTACGCGGCGGTCAAACGCGTAGCTGTCAACGTCGCCGTCCGCGCTGGTCGACTCGGTCTTGCCGTGTGCCTCGATGAGGATGCGCTCGCGGGCCACTCCTGCCGTCATCAGCACCGCCGCGACACCCTGAGCGCGGCGCAATGACAGCTCACTGTTGTAGGCCTGCGAGCCGCGCGGGTCCGCGTAGCCGGCGATCCGCACGCGGGCCTGCGGCATGGCCGCCACCAGTGCCCCGAGCTTCAGCAGCGGCGGCATCACGCGGGCGTTGATGGAGTCGTCGTTGGTGCGAAAGCTCACGTCGAGAGCGAGCTCGTCAGCCTGCTGCAGGGTCTGATCGAGCTGTGCACCGCGCGCCTGGGCCTGCGTGAGCGAGCCGTCGAGCTGCGCGACACTCTCAGAAAGGCGGCTGCGCTCCGTTTCGCTGTGGTCGAGATCGGCGGCCAGCGCCGCCGAGGTTTGCGCCTGGCGGTGATAACGGTCACCGAGCAAGGCCCCGGCGGCCGCGCCCAGCACCGCGCCGAACGGTCCGCCGGCCACGGCACCGACCGCGAGTCCGGTCACCGCGCCAATGTCCGACTGCTTCGAGCCCTCACCGCGCTCGTCCCCGCAGGCGTACGCCGGCCAGACCGTCACGCCCCCTGCCAGTGCAATGCCGAGCACGCCGGCCCGGAGCCTCGATTTCAATGTAGTCATGTTGCCTCCTCATCGTGTCAGTGCGGAACCAATCGTTCCGGGTACGCTGACCAGTTCAGCGCGCGCGGCGGCGCCCCTGGTGATGCAAAAGCGACACCGCGGGGATGATTTGTGGCGGAACATGGCGGCGTGAGGTGATCGCATATACTGGCGCTCTTCCAAACACGCAGGATCCGTCATGCCGCATCACGCTTACCGGCGCCGACCACGGTGGGCGTCGTTCGCCGCCCTGATTGCGCTCTGGTGCTGCACGGCGGCTGCGCTCAGCGGCGCGCGTGCGGCCGAGAGCGCCACGCAGAACACCGGGGCGTTGCGCGCTACGCTCCCCAACGGCCTGCGTGTGGTCATCGTGCGCAATGCGCTGGCGCCGGTGGTCGCGACCGCGGTGAATTACCTGGTGGGCTCGGACGAGGCGCCCGCGGGGTTCCCCGGAACGGCGCACGCCGAGGAGCACATGATGTTCCGCGGCAGCCCAGGCCTCAGCGCCGACCAGCTCGCCGATATCGGCAGTGTCGTCGGCGGTGATTTCAACGCCAATACGCGCGAGGGCATGACCCAATACCTGTTCACGGTGCCGGCCGAGGATCTCGACGTGGCGCTGCACATCGAGGCGCTGCGCATGCGCGCCGTGCTCTACTCACCGAAGGAGTGGAGCCATGAACGCGGCGCGATCGAGCAGGAGGTCGCGCAAGACCTGTCCGAACCGTCCTACGTGCTGTTTGAGAAGTTGCGCGCCAGGATGTTCGCAGGCACCCCCTACGCCCACGATGCGCTCGGCACCCGACCATCGTTCGAGAGGACCACGGCGCGCATGCTGAAGAGCTTCCACGACACCTGGTACGCGCCCAACAACGCCATCCTGGTGATCGCCGGGGACCTCGACCCGGAGGCGACCCTGAGCGAGGTGAAACTGCTGTTCGGGGACATCGCGGCGAAGAAACTGCCTCCCAAGCCGCAGGTGCGCCTGCGCCCCGTGCGACCCATATCCTTCACGCTGGACACCGACCGGCCCAGCGGCACGCTCATGATTGCGCTGCGCACCGCCGGTCCACGCGCTGCCGACTTCGCCGCACTGGAGGTGCTCGCGGATGTGCTCAGCAGCCGGCGCTTCGATCTGTACGGCCTGGTGCCGCGGGGCAAGGCAGTGGCCGCGGAGTTCGCGCTTGATCCGCTGCCGCAGGCAGCCCTTGCCTACGCGATTCTCTCCTTTACCACCGGAGATGATCCCAAGGCGCTCGAGCGCGAGGTGCGCACGATACTGGCGCACGTCGCGCGCGAGGGCGTACCGCCGGAACTCGTCGAGGCGGCCAAACTGCAGGAGCGCAGCGCGGCGCAGTTCCAGCGCAACAACATCGCCGAGCTCGCCGCGGTGTGGTCGGAGGCGCTGGCGCTGTACGGGCTGGGCTCCCCGGACGAGGATCTGGCGCGCATCGAGCAGGTCACGGTCGCGGACGTCAATCGGGTGGCGCGCCAGTATCTCGACCTCGATCACGCCATCACCGGCGTCATGCTGCCGCGCGGCTCGGGTCAGCCGCTGGCCGCGCGCGGCGGCTTCGGCGGACAGGAGGCGATCTCCCTGGGCGAGGCCCACCCGACAGCATTGCCCGCCTGGGCGCAAAAGGCTCTGCAGCGACTGGAGGTGCCGCCCTCGACCCTGCACCCGATCGTCACCACCCTGCCGAACGGCCTCACCCTGATCGTGCAGAGCGAGGATGTCAGCGACACGGTGAGCGTGTACGGCCACATCCGCAATCGCCCCGAGACCGAAGAGCTCGGGGGCCAGGAGGGAGTCGCGCAGCTGCTCGAGCGGCTCCTGAGCTACGGCAGTGAACGGCTCGACCGGGTCGCGTTCCAGCAGGCGCTCGATGCGATCGGCGCCCGCGAGCATGCCGGAACGGACTTCTCGGTGCAGTCTCTGGGGGAGCATTTCGAGCGCGCGGTGGAACTGCTGGCCGACAATGAACTGCACCCGGCCCTGCCCGATGCAGCCCTGGAAGTGCTCCGCGGCCAGGTGGCTCTGGGTGTCGCCGCGCGCAACGCGAGCCCCGGCTTCCTGACACAGCGCTCGCTGCGCGCGGCATTGTTTCCGCCGGATGATCCCAGTCTGCGCATGGCCACGCCCGAGACGGTGCGCTCCCTCACCCCGGCTGCGGTACGCAGCTACTACGCCAGGGTATTCCGGCCCGATCTCACCACCATCGTGGTCATCGGGAAGGTCACTCTCGCCGCCGCGCGCTCTGCCATCGACAGGTATTTCGGCGCCTGGAGCGCCACCGGCCCCGCACCCATCATCGACCTGCCGCCCGCGCCTCCCAACGGACCGGGCAGCGTCGTGGTGCCGGATGCGAGCCGTGTGCAGGATCGCGTTGTGCTGGCGCACAACCTCGCGCTCACGCGCTCCGATCCCGACTACTACCCCTTGCAGTTGGGCAACGCCGTGCTGGGCGGAAGCTTCTATTCAACGCGGCTGAGCGTCGATCTGCGCAAGAATTCCGGCCTGGTGTACTCGGTGCAGTCGCTGTTGCAGGCCGGCAGAACGCGCAGCGTGTACCTGGTTGAGTACGCGAGTGACCCCGAGAATGTCGTCAAGGCCGCCAACATGGTGGTGCGCGAGGTCACCACGATGCAAAACACCCCGGCAGGCGCCGACGAGCTCACCCGCGTCAAGGCCTGCCTGCTGCGCCAGCTCCCCCTGAGCGAATCGGGCGTGGAGCAGATCGCCCATGGACTGCTGGCGCGCAGCGACCTGGGACTGGCGCTCGATGAGCCGACCGCCGCGGCGCAGCGTTACATCGCTCTGGACGCCGCGGCGGTGCAGAGCGCGTTTCGCAAATGGCTGCGTCCTCAGGACCTGGTGCGCGTCAGCGAAGGGCCGACACCGCCCTGAGGGCGCGTCTGCCAATTGCGCGTAATATTGCGAGCCATACCCGGCAATCGACGAGCGCGATTTATGCATACCGCCCGGACCCGGTCAACGGCCTCACTGCGCAAGCTCGGCTGCACGCTGTTGTGTGTGGGTTCCTGCCTGTTGGCCGGCTGGGCCGGCGCGGGTACCGAGGCGCCGCGCAGCGCTGCACGCGCGCGCACCGCGGCGAACCCGGATCCCTGGTGGAAGCACGCGGTGATCTACGAGATCTATCCGCGCAGCTTTCAGGATTCCGACGGCGACGGTGTCGGCGATCTCAACGGCGTCACGCAGCGGCTCGATTACCTCGAGGCGCTTGGCGTCGATGCCATCTGGATCGCACCGATGTATCCATCGCCGCAGGTCGATTTCGGCTATGACATCTCCGACTACCAGAACGTGGATCCGAAGTACGGCTCGCTGGCGGACTTCGACCACCTGCTCGCGGAGGCCGGCAAACGTCACATCCGCGTATTGCTCGACATGGTGCTCAACCACACCTCCGACCAACACCCCTGGTTCCTGGAGGCGGCACGCTCGCGCGACTCGGCGCACCATGACTTCTATTGCTGGAACGACGGCACGGCCGGCCCCGCCGGCCAGCCCCTGCCGCCCAACAACTGGGTGAGTCTGTTCGGCGGCTCGGCCTGGCAGTACCTGCCGGCGGTGCATCAGTTCTACTACCACATGTTCTACCGGCAGCAGCCGGATCTTAACTGGCGTAATCCAGAGGTCGAGCGCGCCATGTTCGCCGCGATGCGCTTCTGGCTGGATCGCGGCGTCGCCGGTTTCCGTCTCGACGCCATCACCACGCTGTTCGAGGATGTGAAACTGCGCGATGAGCCGGCACTCGGCGGCACCAATGCCCAGGGCGACCCCATCCTCAGCGACATCTACACCAACAACCTTCCCGAGGTTCACGACGTCATCGGGCGCATGCGAGCCATGATCGACACTTACCCGGGCGAGCGGCTACTGATCGGTGAGACCTACGTGCCGAAGACCGCCGACCTCGATCCGTGGTACGGGGGTGCTCTGCACAACGAGCTGCAGCTGCCGATGGATACCCTCGTCGGCCTGGGGAGCAAGCTCGATGCCAGCAGCTTCCGCCAGCATCTCATCGAGGCCGCGACCCAGCTCCACGATTCGCAGCCGCTGCTGGTGTTTGACAACCATGACAACATCCGCAGCTGGGACCGCTTCGGCGACGGGGTTCACAACGACGCGATCGCCCGCATCGTCGCCGCGCTGCTGTTGACTTCGCGCGCCACCGCGTTGCTGTACCAGGGTGAGGAGATCGGACAGCGGACCGCGACGCCCACGCGGGTCGAGGACGTGCGCGATCCGATCGGCATCACCGGCTGGCCGAAGGAGAAGGGTCGCGACGGTGAACGCACGCCGATGCAGTGGGACACATCCAACGCCCAGGCCGGCTTCAGCACCAACCCGAGGACCTGGCTGCCGGTGCCGCCGGACTACCGCACCCTCAACGTGCAGACCGAGTCGGCCGACCCGGATTCAATGCTCAACTGGCATAAGCGCCTGATCGCGCTGCGCCGAAGCAGTTCCGCATTGCGCAGCGGCCGCACGGTCATGCTGGATCAGACCAACGCCAGCGTGCTGACCTACGCGCGCGTGGATGCGCACGGCGGGACGATCATCGTGTCGCTGAACATGTCGCCGCGGCCCCGGAGCATTACGCTCGATGCGCCCGCGGCCGGGCTGTCGGGGACGCGTTACCGGACCCTGTTGTCGAGCCCGGGAGCGATTGTCGATGCCGCCGCATCGCAGCCGATCGCTCTGCCTGCCTTTGGCGCGTGGGTCGCGGCCCTCGAGTAGCGCCGGTCCTCTGGCGTGGTTGCCGGTGAGGCGTGCGTGCCAGCTGCAGACAACCATGATCCTCTCACGTTCGAGGTGCAGGGCGGGGCGCGTGTTTCGGCCCGGCTCGAGCTGCCCGCCGGCGCGCGCGCCTGCTATGTGCTGGCACACGGCGCCGGAGCGGGCATGGAGCACCCGTTCATGAGCGCGGCCGCGCGCGAGCTCGGGGCACTCGGCATCGCCACGCTGCGCTATCAGTTCCCATACATGGAGCGCCGCTCCCGCCGCCCCGATCCTCCGACGCTGTGTCATGCGACCGTGCGCGCCGCGGTCGCGCAAGCCGCGCGCCTTGCTCCCGCGTTGCCGCTGTTCGCCGGCGGTCGCTCCTTCGGCGGCCGTATGACCTCGCAGGCGCAGGCGCTTGATCCATTGCCGGGGGTTCGCGGCCTCGCCTTCCTCGGCTTCCCGCTGCACCCCGCCGGCAAACCCGGGGATTCGCGTGCCCGGCATCTTGCGGACGTGCGCATCCCGATGTTGTTCGTGCAGGGTACGCGCGATGCGCTCGCCGAGCGCGGGCTGCTGGACGCGCTCATGGTGCGGCTCGGCGCGCGCGCTTCCTCGAGTCTCATCGAGGACGCGGACCACTCCTTCCACGTGCCCGCCCGCACCGGCAAGGACTCGCAAGTCCGCAGCGAGCTGCTGCGCGCGGTGGCGCGCTGGATGGAGTCGTTGCTGTGAGCAGGCGCGCCCTCGAGCGCTACGCCGCCAAGCGCACCTTCACCCGCACGCCCGAACCGCCGGCGCAGCCCGCGCACGCCCGGCACGGCCCGCTGCTGTTCGTGGTGCAGAAGCACGCAGCGCGCCAGCTGCATTACGACTTTCGCCTGGAACTCGACGGCGTGCTCAAGTCCTGGGCCGTACCCAAGGGTCCCTCGCTCGATGTCAGCGACAAGCGCATGGCAGTCGAGGTCGAGGACCACCCGTTCGACTACGCCTCGTTCGAAGGCGTGATTCCGGCCAAGCAATACGGCGCCGGCAAGGTGATCGTGTGGGATTGCGGCGTGTACTCCCCGGACGAGGGGCAGAAGTACTCGTTCGCGGATCGCGCCGCGGCCGAAACGCGCGTCCGTGCCGAGCTGGCCGCGGGGAAGCTGAGCGTGCTGCTGTGCGGCGAGAAGCTCAAGGGCTCGTTTGCGCTGGTGAAGACCAGGACCGGCAACCAGTGGCTCCTGATCAAGCACCGGGACCGCTTCGCACAGCCGAACGACGTGTTGGCGCGCCATGCTTCCGTGCTCTCGGGCCTGACTCTCGATGAGATGTCGCCGCTCAAGGTCCCCGCCCGGCTCGACGCGGCCGTACTCGCGCCGACCGGCCCGGCGGAGGCGCTGCCGAAGCAGCTGCAGCCGATGCTGGCGGAAACCGGCGACGCGCCGCGCTCCGATCCGCGGTGGCGTTACGAACCGAAGCTCGACGGCTATCGTGTCATCGCGTTCGTCGCTGCTTCCGGCGTACGCCTGCAGTCGCGCCGCGGTCTTGACCTCACGCCCTTTTTTCCGGAAATCACGGCGGAGCTCGCCGCCCAACCCGCGGGGCAGATGATTCTCGATGGAGAGATCGTCGCCCTCGATGGCGCCGGACGCCCGTCGTTCAACGCGCTGCAGAACCGGGCGCAGCTCAAGACGCCCGCGGAAATCGCCGCCGCGCAGCGTGACACGCCGGTAGTGTTGCTATGCTTCGATCTGCTGCATTTTGCGGGCCTCAACCTGCGCGCCGCGCCCTACCGCGATCGGCACCGCTACCTGGCGCAGTGCCTGCTGCCCGCGAAGCACCTGCAGCTGGTGCATGCCTCGGAAGACGCCGAGCCGCTGTTCGCCGCGGCCCTGAGTCACGGATTCGAGGGCATCATGGCCAAGCGTCTCGACAGCCCCTACCACGCGGGCCGGCGCTCGCGCGCCTGGCTCAAAATCAAGGCGGCGCAGTCGGCCGAGTTTCTGATCGGCGGCTACACACGCGGTCGGGGCGCGCGCGAACCGTTGGGGGCGCTGCTGCTCGGCTTCTGGGAGGGCAAGTCGCTGCGCTACGCCGGACACGTCGGCTCGGGTCTGGACGATGAAGTCATCGGCCTGCTGTTGAAGCGCGCTGAGAAACTCGAGCGCCCTACCTCGCCGTTCGCCGATCCGCCGCCGTTGCATCGGCCTACGCGGTGGCTAAAGCCGCAGCTGGTGGCCGAGGTGAGCTTCAGCGAGTGGACGCCCGGCGGAGCGCTGCGGGCTCCGGTGTTCATGCGCCTGCGCGAAGACATCGCACCACGCAGCGTCCGCAAGCGCTCCGGGGCTACGGCATCGCGGGCCGCGCCGGCGACGGCCAGCACCCGTGCGGCGCAGGCGGGCGCGCTCGCGCCCGTGACACACACCGCCGCCAACGAGGCGGCCGCGGTGCTGCAGCAGCTCGAGAACCCCGCCAACAGCCTGGAGCTGGCGGTCGGCGGCGCGCGCATCAAGCTGACCAACCTCGATCGCGTCTACTGGCCCGCCACACCGCGCGCGCGGCACCCGGCCACCACAAAGCGCGATCTCATCCGCTATCTGGCGAGGGTCGCGCGCTTCATGCTGCCGCACCTTGCGGATCGACCGCTGACCATGATCCGCATGCCCGAGGGGATCGACGGCGAGCGCTTCTTTCAGAAGCACTGGGCGCAGGCGTTGCCGGAGTTCGTCGAGTCGGTCACGGTTTTTTCCGATCACAAGGACGAGAAGCACCGCTATCTGCTCGCCAACAACCTGCCCACACTCCTGTGGCTGGGGCAGGTAGGCACACTGGAATTCCACGTGTGGCATTCGCGCGCGCAGCTGACGCCCGAGGCCGCCGGGGCCCAGACCGATTACGCGAGCTCGCTGGCGGCGCTGCAGTCCTCGATCCTCAACTACCCCGACTACCTGGTGTTCGACATCGACCCTTACATCTACTCCGGCAAGGAACCGAAGGGCGCGGAGCCGGAACTCAACAAGCGCGGTTTCGCGATCGGCAAGCGCGTCGCGTTCTGGCTGCGCGAGCTGCTGAAACAGATGTCCCTGGAAGCGATCGTGAAGACCTCCGGCAAGACCGGTCTGCACGTGTTCGTGCCGATCGAGCGTACCGTGACCTTCGATGAGGCGCGCCACATCTGCGAGACGGTCGGACGGCACGTCATGCGCGCACATCCGAAGGACATCACCATGGAGTGGGCGGTCGAGAAGCGCACCGGCAAAATCTTCATCGATTACAACATGAACGTGCGCGGCAAGACCCTGAATGTGGCGTATTCACCACGCGGTGTTCCGGGAGCCCCGGTTTCCATGGCCCTCAGCTGGGAGGAGCTCGAGGCCGCCGAGCCGATGGACTTCACAATCAACAACGTACCGGCCCGGTTGGAAAAGAACGGCGACCGGTGGCATGATGTACTCGAGAGAAAACAGAGTCTTACGCAGGCTTTCGGTGTTGACCGTAAGGTTAGGCGTGAGACCTGACGCGAAGGCAGGCTCAAGGTGCACTCATGGCTCCACGTTCCATAGGATCTCTAACGGTGTCGTTCGGGCTGGTCGCCATCCCGGTGAAGCTGTACACCGCCACCCAGTCGGGGAATGCGATCTCCTTCAATCTGCTGCACAAGACCGACGGCTCACGTCTCAAGCAGCAGTACCTATGCCAGAAAGAAGGCGTGGTCGTGGAACGCGAGGAGATGGTCAAGGGCTACGAGTTCGCCAAGGACCAGTACGTGCTGTTTTCACCCGAGGAGATCAAGGCGCTGGAGGAAGTTGGAACGCATGCAGTGGAGATCTCCGAGTTCGTGCCGATCGAGTCGATCGACCCGGTGTACTTCGACAAGACCTACTATCTGGCACCCGACAAAGGCGCGGCCAAGCCCTACGCGCTGCTCACCGAGGCGCTCAAGCAGGCCGGGCGCTGCGGCGTCGGCCGCTGGGCCGCGCGCGGCAAAGGCTATCTCGTGATCCTGCGCCCGATCGGCGACGTGCTCGCCATGCAGCAGCTGCACTATGCGGCCGACGTGCGGCGCGCGAGCGAAGTCGACATCCCGAAGCCGGAGGTGAAGCCCGCGGAGCTGAAGCTCGCCCAGCAGCTCATCGATCAGCAGACGGCCGAGAAGTTCGATGCCGACTCCTACAAGGATGAGCTGCGCGGGCGCATCGAAGCGGCCATCCAGAAGAAAGTCGAGGGCAAGGAAATCTCGGTCACCGAAGTCGCCCCGGAGGGCGAAGGCAAGGTCATCGATCTCATGGAGGCACTGCGTGCCAGTCTGGCGAAATCCGAGAGTGCCCGCTCGCAGGTCACGCGCCTGGGTCCCCGCAAGGCTCCCAAGCGCGTCGAAGAGCCCGCCAAGGTGACTCGCAAGGCGGGCAAGCGCGACGGCTGAAGCAGCGCGACGCCGACGAGGGATCGGGATGCGTTCCTACAGTGTGCGGGACGTGCAGCGGGTCCTGCAGCTTGCCCCCGACACCACCCGCAGTCTCATCCGGGCCGGGTTCGTCCATCCCGCGCGCGGTCCGCGGCGCGAGTACCGCTTCTCCTTCCAGGATCTGATCGTGCTGCGCACCGCGCGGGCGCTCCTCGACGCGAGGATTCCCAAAAAGCGCATCCGCCGCTCGCTCGAGAGCCTGCGGCGCAACCTGCCCGAATCCATGCCGCTATCGGGCCTTGCCATCAGCGCGGTCGGCGACTACGTCGTGGTGCGCGACGGGGATGCGCGCTGGCAGGCCGACAGCGGCCAGTACCTGCTGGGTCTGGACGTGAGTCTGCAAAACGGCGTGCTGCATGTAGTGGAGCACAGGCAGGCCGCGCCCGCCGCGCCCGCGCCGGTACAGGACTGGTTTGCGCAGGCATTGGACCTCGAGAGCAGCGATCCGGACGCTGCGCTCAGCGCCTACCGGCACGCCGTGGACAGCGACCCGCACAACGCCGCGGCCTGGACCAACTGGGGACGCCTGCTCCACGAGCGGGGCCGGACCGACGAAGCCGATACCGTGTATCGGCGGGCGCTGGCGCAGATCGGTCCGGACCCGCTGCTGCTTTTCAACCAGGGCGTGTTGCTCGAGGATCTGGGGGAATCCGCGGCGGCGCTCGCGGCGTATCAGACGGCACTGGAAGAGGATCCCGATCTGGCGGACTGTCACTACAACCTCGCCCGCCTGTACGAAGCGCTGGGCAAGCCGCAGCACGCCATCCGCCACCTGGGTCAATACCGGCGCCTGCTGAGTGGCGACAGCCGCTGATGAGGTCGGGCCGGCGCGCATGAGGATGTGGGTCGGCACCTCCGGATACAACTACCCCGAATGGAAGGGCAGCTTCTATCCGCACAAGTTCCCGGCGGCCAAGATGTTGGCCTACTACGCCGAGCGCTTCAAAACCGTCGAGATCAACTACACCTTCTATCGCATACCGAACGAGAAGATCCTCGCCGGCTGGGATCGCGAAACCCCGCCGGGGTTCCGGCTGACCCTCAAGGCTCCCAAGCGCATCACGCACATCGCGAGACTCAAGGACTGCGCAGACCTGCTGCAGTACTTTCTCAGAACCGCGGCCACCCTGGGGCCGAAGCTCGGCGCGATCCTCTTCCAGCTGCCGCCCTACTTTCGCTGCGACCTCGCGGTGCTCGATCAGTTTCTGCAGCTGCTCCCCGCCGGCACCTGCGCGGCGTTCGAGTTCCGCCATGCCTCGTGGATGGACCCGGAAGTGTTCGCCCGGCTGCGGGCCAGGAATCTCGCCCTGTGCATCGCCGACAGCGAGAAATTCTCCACCCCCGTCGAGCTCACCGCCGACTACGGCTATTTCCGCCTGCGTGACGAGGGTTACACGCCCGAGGACCTTGCGCGCTGGGCGCAGACCATCCGCACCCAGGCTGCCGGATGCGGCGACGTGTTCGTATACTTCAAGCACGAGGAAGCCGGCATAGGACCGCAGTTCGCCCGCCTGCTGCTCGATGCCCTGGCGAGCGAGCCCGGCTGACGCGTCCGCTCGACCCAAAACCCTCCCGCCCGGCATCTCTACGGGTATCACCCCAAACTGCAGAACCTGTAGGGGGAACCCCTACCTCGGTTGGTCGCAGAACCGCCCGACAGTGTCCTGCCGACTTACCGCTGTCGGTCCACACGCGGGCGCAGCCCGGGATAGCAACAAGGGGAACAATCATGAGGGCGCTTACGATGAAGGCGCGCGGCCCGGCCTGCGCGTTGCTGGCTCTGTCGGCAGTTATCTTGACCGGTTCGTCGCTCGCGAGTGACGAGCATCTGGTGTTGCCGCCGCTGAAGACGATCAGCACGATCGCCTCCACACTGCCCGGCAACGGCGACATCAATCCCTACGGCATGGCGCAGGTGAAGCACACCACCGGCAATCTGCGCGCCGGCCACATCCTGGTGAGCAATTTCAACAACTCCGGCAACGCACAGGGCACCGGCACCACGATTGTGGATGTCGCCCGGGATGGCAGCATGAGTCTGTTCGCCGCCCTGACCGCCGGCTCTCTGCCGGGCAGCTGCCCCGGAGGGGTGGGCCTTACGACCGCGCTGGTCGTTCTCGAGCAGGGCTGGGTGATTGCGGGGAGCCTGCCCACCACCGACGGCACCTCGGCGACCGCACGGGCGGGGTGCCTGATCGTGCTGGACAGTCTGGGCAATGCCGTCGAGACGTTCTCCGGCTCGCTGATCAACGGACCCTGGGACATGACGGCTTTCGACGGCGAGCGCGAGGCCAAACTGTTCGTCACCAACGTGCTGAACGACACCGTGGCAGGCAACGCCAATGTGGTCAAAGAGGGCACCGTGACCCGCCTTAATCTCAAGGTGTCCGCTTCCGCCAAGCCGGTGCTCGAATCCATCGCCGTCATCGGCTCGGGTTTCCCGGAGCGCACCGATCCGTCGGCGCTGGTGATCGGTCCGACAGGGGTTGCGCTTCGCGCGCACTGCGCCAGTGACCGGAACGATTGCGAGGACGGGGAGGATGGCGAGGGCGCGCTGCTGTACGTGGCGGACACGCTCGGCAACCGCATTGCAGTGATCGACCATCCCCTCGGACGCACGACATCGGCCGGCATCGGGCGCACGCTGTCAGCCGGCGGCAGTCTCAACGGCCCCCTGGGTCTCATCGTCACACCCAGTGGCGAGTTGCTGACGGTCAACAGCGGCGACGGTTTCATCACCGAAATCAGCACGGGCGGTGGGCAGCGCGCCAAGGTGCTGCTCGACAACTCCGGATCGCCCGCCGGCGCCGGAACCCTGTTCGGTCTGGTGTTCGATCCAGCCCATGGTGTCTTATATGGACGCCGCCCCGTTTGGCAAGTGCCATCTTCGTTCCGGCATCGAGGTGCGGTTGCAGTCTTATATCCGGCCTACATCTGCAGCGTTTCAACACTGCGTGGCCCCGATGAAATCCGCTGAGAGAAGCCTCATCTAGTCGAAGGACTCGAAGTCCAAGACACTATTCAGGTTGATTCCCTCACGGTCCGACCTGTTCTGCCATCTTGAGGATGCTACCTGCTCAACTCGTTTGGCTGTCCCTCCGTAGGTTTATGGTTCCGTCGCAACGGCCATCACCGTCCGACTCCAGTTCCGATCAAACGTTCGGCCATGAGCCATAAGTGCCCAGATCGTACGGGCCATCTTGTTCGCGAGTGCCACGATCGCGACGTTCTTCGGCCGTCGCGACAGCACGTCTCTGAGCCACGGGTCCATCACCCGACCAGCTCGACTCTGAGAGAGCAGAACGCTGCGGGCACCGTGAATCAACAGCGTTCTCAAGTACGGATCGCCGCGTTTGCTAATGCCGAGCATTTTCACCCGACCACCGGTGCCCGACTGCCGCGGGACCAGACCCAGGAAGGCCGCAAACTCGCGTCCGGAACGGAAGCTGCGCGCGTCGGCCACCGTCGCCACCACCGCCGTGGCCGTCAGCCGGCCCACGCCGGGGACCGCGCCGAGCCGCTCGCACTCGGCTTCTCGGCGCTGCCAGCCACCGATCCGGTGTTCGAGCGCCTCGATACGCGTCGTCAGGCTTGCCAGCCCCTCAAGCTGGCTCAACAGTTCCACCCGCGCCAGCTCCGGCACCGGACAGCCGGTCGGCTCCGTCAGCACTGCTCCGGCCTTTGCCTTGAGGGCAGCAAAGCCCTTCGGGGCAACCACGCCGAACTCGTAAAGGAGACTCCGCACCTGATAAGCCTGCATCGCTCGGATCTTCACCAGCTGCGCCCGCATGCGGTGCAACGACAGCACGGCCTGCTGCTCTTCGCTCTTGAGTGCGACAAAGCGCATCCCGGGACGCTGTGCTGCTTCCCAGATCGCTTCGGCATCCGCGGCATCGGTCTTGTTCGTCTTCACGAACGGTCTGACGAACTGCGCCGCGATCAACCGCACCTGGTGACCCAGCCCGCTCAGCACCCGCCCCCAGTAATGCGCCGAGCCACACGACTCCATCGCCACCACACCCGGCGCCCGGCGGGCAAAGAAGGCACTCACCTCCGCCCGCGCCAGCGCCTTGCGCTTCAGCTCGCCGGTCTCCGGCTCGACCCAATGCACCTGGAACACCCGCTTTGCCAAATCCAAGCCGTAAGTCGTAACGTTCATGGTGGATCCCCTGTCCCTCGAGTGGTTGCTAGACACCTCCACTCTGGCACACTGATGCCGTTCGGGCTCCAGGGGGTCCGCCTTGATCTTGCGCTTGCCCACCATACCGCTCCTCCTCGCTCAGAAGAGGGGCGGCGTCCATCTCATCTAAAGCCGATAAAAGGCCGCGATCGTGTCGACGACGTATTGCAGCTGGACTTCGGTGAGTTCCGGATAGATCGGCAGGGCCAGGGTCTCGGCGGCTGCCCGTTCGGATTGCGGATAATCGCCCGGCTTGCACCCCAGGTACGCGAAGCACTGCTGCAGGTGCAGCGGCACCGGGTAGTAGATCTCCGTGCCCACGCCGGCGGCGGTGAGGTACGCCCGCAGGGCATCGCGCTCGCGGGCGCGGATCACATACTGGTTGTAGATGTGGCGCACCCCGAGGGAGGCGTGCGGGGTCTGTACCGCGTCGAGCTGCGCGCGCCTGAAGGCGGCGTCGTAGAACGCGGCATTGCGCTGGCGGCCGGCGGTCCAGTCATCCAGCCGCTTGAGTTTGACACTGAGCACCACCGCCTGCAGCTCATCGAGCCGGAAGTTCCCGCCGATGAGCGCGTGGTAGTACTTGGGTTTCCCGCCGTGCGCCCGCAGGATCTCCATGCGCTCCGCCAGCGCCGCATCCTGGGTGACGCACATGCCCGCGTCGCCGAACGCACCCAGGTTCTTGGTGGGAAAGAAGGACAGGCAGCCGATCTCACCGAAGCTGCCGGCGCGCTTGTGCTCCGCGTCCTCAGCTCCAATGGCCTGCGCGGCATCCTCGATGACCTTCAGTCCGTAGCGCCGCGCGCTCTCGATGAGCGGCAGCATGTCGGCCACCTGCCCGTACAGGTGCACCGGCATGAGGGCACGCACTCGTGCGCCGCTGCCGCGATGCAGCAGCTCGCCCTCGCGCCGCTCGCAGTGCTTCTCGAGGAAGCTCTGCAGTGCCGCCGGAGAAAGATTGAAGGTCACCGGATCGATGTCGCAGAAAAGCGGCCGCGCGCCGGCGCGCGCGATGGTGCCGGCGGTGGCGAAGAACGTGAAGGGACTCGTGATCACCGCATCGCCCGGCCCGATGCCGAGGGCCATGAGCGCCAGCAGCAGCGCATCGGTGCCTGAGGAGACTCCGATCCCGTGGCGGCACTGGCTGTATGCCGCAACGCTCGCCTCGAGCTCCTTCACGCCCGGCCCGAGGATGAAGTGCTGATTCGCGCAGACCTTTTCGATCGCCGCCTGGATTTCTGCCGCCAGCGGCCGGTACTGCGGCTTCAGGTCCAGCAGCGGCACCTGCATGGCGGGTTTGGTCTGCGGTCGGGTCACGGCCATGAGACAGTTCCCGGGGATCGACGGGGCGACGATTCTATCAGCGCGGGTAGCCGTAGTATTCGCAGAACCAGTCGACGAACTTGCCTACCCCCACTTCGACGGGCGTGGCCGGCCGGTAGCCGACGTCCCTGACCAGGTCGTCGATGTCGGCGTAGGTCTCGGGCACGTCGCCGGGCTGCAGCGGCAGGAGGTTCCTCGAGGCCTTGCGCCCCAGGCACTCCTCGATGATCTCGATGTACCGCAGCAGCTGCACCGGCTGGTTGTTGCCGATGTTGTAGAGGCGAAAGGGCGCGGAGCTCGAGGCCGGGTCGGGAGCGTTGCTGTCCCAGTGCGGATCGGGCTGCGCGATGCGCTCGAGGGCGCGCACCACTCCTTCCGCGATGTCTTCCACGTAGGTGAAGTCGCGCCGGTGGTGGCCGTGATTGAAGACATCGATCGGCTTGCCTTCGAGGATATTGCGCGTGAACAGGAACAGCGCCATGTCGGGGCGACCCCACGGCCCGTATACCGTGAAAAACCGCAACCCCGTGGTGGGCAGTCTGAACAGAGCCGAGTAGTTGTGCGCCATCAGCTCGTTGGCGCGTTTGCTGGTGGCGTACAGCGACAGCGGATGATCGGCGCTGTTGTGCACCGAGAACGGCATGTTGGTGTTGGCGCCGTACACCGAGCTGGTCGAGGCGTACACCAGGTGCTCGACGCCGTGGTGGCGGCAGCCTTCCAACACATTGAGCGTGCCGGTGACGTTGCTGCGCACGTAGGCGTGCGGGTTTTCGAGCGAATAGCGCACGCCCGCCTGCGCTGCGAGATGCACCACGCGCTGAAATCTCTCGCGTGCGAAGAGCGCAGCGATCGGCGCCTCATCGGCGAGATCGAGCTTCACGAAGCGGAATTGCGCGTGCGCCGTGAGGCGTGCGAGGCGCGCCTCCTTCAGTTTCACATCGTAGTAGTCGTTCAGGTTGTCGAGGCCGACGACTTCGTAGCCCCGCTCGAGGAGCAGACGCGCGGTCGCGGCGCCTATGAATCCCGCCGCACCCGTCACCAGGATCTTCATGAGGCTCCCGGAAGGCTCACAGGCGCCCGTCGACCTGGGACGCGGGGAAGAGGTGCTTCACGTCGTAGATCACGTGGCTTTTCTTCAGGAGCCGGCGCACCCCGCGCACCTTCAGCTCGCGGAATTCCCGATGTGGGACCGCAAGCACCGCAGCATCGTAGTGTTTCGATTTGAGCGTCTGGAGGAGCTTGAGTCCGTACTCGTGCCGGCACTCACGCGCATCCGCCCAGGGATCGTAGATGTCGACGCGCGCCCCCTGACGCTCGAGCTCGCGTACCACGTCGACAACCTTGGAGTTGCGCACGTCCGGGCAGTTCTCCTTGAATGTGATCCCGAGAATGAGCACCCGGGCACCCTTTATGTGGATGCGCTTCGCGGCCATGTGCTCGACGACTTGGGAAGCCACGTAGAGCGCCATGTTGTCATTCAGCCGCCGCCCCGCGAGGATCATCTCCGGGTGATAGCCGATCTCCTGCGCCTTGTGCGTGAGGTAATACGGATCCACCCCGATGCAGTGCCCGCCCACCAGTCCGGGCCTGAAGGGCAGGAAGTTCCACTTGCTGCCGGCCGCGTTCAGCACTTCCTCGGTGTCGATGCCTAAGCGGTTGAAGATGAGTGCGAGCTCGTTGATGAGCGCGATGTTGATGTCGCGCTGGGTGTTCTCGATCACCTTCGCGGCTTCTGCGACCTTGATGCTGGACGCGCGGTGCGTGCCGGCCTTCACGATCGAGCCATAGAGCTTGTCGACGAAGTCCGCCACCTCGGGGGTCGAGCCCGAGGTCACCTTGCGGATCGTGGTGAGGCGATGCTCCTTGTCGCCCGGATTGATCCGCTCGGGGCTGTAGCCGACGTAGAAGTCGCGGTTGAAACTGAGGTGCGACTCGCGCTCGAGGATCGGGACGCATACCTCCTCGGTGCACCCGGGATAGACCGTCGACTCGTAGATCACCACCGCCCCCTTGCGCAGTACCTTGCCGATACTCTCGCTCGCGCGCTCGAGGGGGACGAGGTCCGGGCGCTTGTACCCGTCGATCGGGGTCGGGACGGTGACAATGAAAACGCGACAGCGCTTCAGGTCCTCCAGCTCGGTGGTGAAGCGCAGCTGTCGCGCGCTCTTGAGCTCCGCGCCCGTTACCTCGAGCGTGAGGTCGCGCCCCGCACGGAGCTGCGCTATGCGCTTCGGGTTGACATCGAAGCCCAAGGTCTCGAAGTGCTTGCCGAACTCGACCGCGAGCGGAAGCCCCACGTACCCTAAGCCCACGACGCCGATCCGGCAGTTCCGCAAGTTGAGCATCTCTCCCTTTCAGGCCGCGCGCCTGGCGTTGCGCGGCACGAGGTGTTGCGACGGCCTCGTCAGGCGCTCGAGCGCTGCGGCTCGCCCGCATGCAGCCGTGCCCCGGGTGCCTCACGCGCCTCGCTCGTGGCCCACAGACACCGCCCGCCGCTCACCTTGGTGATGAGCGCCAGCATGGCCTCATGCGCCTGCAACTCCTCGGCCGATGCCGCCAGCACCGGCAGGGGCACCGCGCCGCGCAGCGGCACCCTCACGGTGCGCGTGCCGTCGGCGGCGCGTGGCGGCTCCTCGTGCTCGGCGAGGGGCAGCGCGCTCTGCCCTCCCGTCATCGCGAGGTACACGTCCGCGAGAATTCGCGCATCGAGCAGCGCCCCGTGCAGCTCGCGCGCCGAGTCATCGACCTCATAGCGCTTGCACAGCGCCTCCAGGCTGTTGCGCTGTCCCGGGTGCAACTCACGCGCCAGGGCGAGCGTATCGAGCACCTGGCACACGGATGCGACCTGGCGCGGCTCGCCCGCCAGGCGCGCCAGCTCCGCATCGAGGAATGCGACATCGAACGCGGCGTTGTGGATCACGAGCTCGGCGCCCGCGAGGAACGCGAGCAGTTCTTCGGCGATGTCCGCAAAGCGCGGTTGCCCGTCCAGATCGGTGCGCGAAATGCCATGCACCGCGAGCGCGCCGTCGTCGATGTCACGCTCGGGATTGAGGTAGCGGTGGAAGGTGCGCCCCGTGGAGCGCCGGTTCAGCAGTTCCACGCAGCCGATCTCGATCACACGGTGATTGAGCTCGGGCTCAAGTCCGGTGGTCTCGGTGTCAAGGACGACCTGTCTCATTGGTAGATCCTACGGCCTCCGTTGCACGAGAGAAGTGGTGACCGCAGGACCCCCGTTCAAACCGTGCGTGCCGATTTCCGGCACACGGCTTACCAGTGATCGGTCGGCACACAGCATTATGCGGCTTCCTTCCAGAAGGGCTGCGCCGGGTAGCAGATCGTCCCGCGTAGGCGATGAAGGCCGAGGTTCTCGAAGTACTCGCGTGTCCAGCCCTCAACCTCCCCCGGCCGCAGGTTGCGCCCCTTGCGCTGCACGCGCAGGGTCCGCAGCCGGCGTAGCACGTGGGAATCCAGAGAACCGAACTGTCGAGCGGCATTACCCGTGCGGAAGTAGTTCCCCCAGCCCCGCAGCACGGGGTTCAGATCACTGATGACCGCGCGGATATCCGCGTGGCATCGCGACCTTGGGGTCAGCTCCTTCACGCGCTGCCGAATCCGCTGCATCGCACGCCGACTCGGCCAACGTTGGAGGAAGTACAGACGCTTATGGTCTTGCTCCCACAACCGACCGCTCAGACGCTTGTGCAGGTGGCAGCCAAGGAAGTCAAAGCCCGCCTTGCCATCGTAGAGCTCGACTCGCCTCGTTTTCTCCGGGTGCAGCTCAAGACCTAAGCGCGCCATAATCACCTTGATACGCGCCTCGGCGTGCTCGCAATCCTTCGCGGTGCGGCATATCACCACGAAGTCGTCCGCATACCGCACCAGCGTCCCCAGCGGGGCGCTGTCGCGTGTCCACAGCACATCGAGCACATGCAGGTAGATGTTCGAGAGCAACGGTGAGATCACCCCACCCTGCGGCGTGCCAGCCACCGTCCTGTGAACGATGCCCTCTTCCATCACCCCTGCCTCGAGCCACTGCCGCAGCAGCTTGAGAACCCTGCGGTCCGAGACGCGTCGCGCCACGAGCTTCATCAGCTTCTCGTGATCGATGCTCCCGAAGTAGTCGCGGATGTCGGCATCCAGCACATGATGACCGCCTTTGGCTCCGAGCTTCCTCAGAGTCTCCAGTGCCATCGTCGCGCTGCGCTTGGGCCGAAAGCCGTACGAGCACGGCAGGAAATCCGCCTCGAAGATCGGCTCCAGCACCAGCTTCACCGCCATCTGCACCACCCGGTCCCGCACCGTCGGTATTCCCAGTGGCCGCTGCCTCCCATCAGCCTTCGGTATGTACCGCCGCCGTACCACCTGCGCCCGGTACTCGCCCGCTTGCAGCACAGAGCCCAGCTCCGCTAAGAAGTACTCGACTCCGTACTGCTCGACGCTTGAGAGGGACTGGCTATCCACCCCCGCTGCGCCGCGGTTCCGCCTCACTCGCCTCCACGCCTCCTGAAGGACGTCACCCCTCCAGATGTGGTCATACAGGGCATGAAAGCGCCTACCCGGTGCCCGCTTGGCTGCGGCCCATAGCTGACGTTGCAGTTGTCGCACTTTATCGCGCGGTGTATCACCGTCGGGGTCGTTAGCTCCGGTCCTGCCGGGCATTCCCTCGTGCTTACCCGTTCCGCCCGCTCGACCACCGCAGGGACCCTTCCTTCCCGCCGCGTTGTTCGTCACGGCGTTCGTTCCCGCAGGTCGCCCCACGGTCTGCAGTACTTCGATCCCCTCGGACTCCCGCTGCACGGCGCTCGACTTCGCCGTCGGCTTATACGAGCCACCTCGCCCTGACTCAGGCTGTGCAGACGGGTCTCTCGTGTTCCGCACCTCTCCTGACACACGTGCTGCGCCCCATACCCCGCCGGAGCCGAACACGGGCTTCGGTACTCCCGTGCTCGATATGGCCTTCACCGCGACATGATCGGCTCGGCCTCCGGGTTGTGACTCTGTCGAGGCTGCAGGCTTCACTTGATGTTGCGGCCCGTGTGCTCGCTCCCCGCTGCGCGACTCAGGTCGCCTCGCAGGCTTTTGACGCCCCGCTCGGGCACCGAGGTCTCCCTTCGATACCTGGGGCCTGCTACCCGGCGCACCGACGCTTACCGGGGCGGGACTTGCACCCGCTGGAGAAGTGCAGCGTGCAATGACTGTCCCAGTTCCACTCGAACCCGAAACGATCATCACGTCACGACGCACCATGGCGGAGGGGAGTTTACCGTAAGGATCGCAGCTGCAAGGCGTCGATCGCCTCGTTCGCGAGTTTATCGGCGCGCTCGTTGCCGGGGACGCCGGCGTGCCCCGGCACCCAGTGCCACTCGATCTCGTGGCGGGCGGCGAGCTCATCGAGTTGCTCCCACAGGTCCTGGTTCTTCACCGGCTTGCGAGCGGCGGTACGCCAGCCGCGCGCCTTCCATGCGGTCAGCCACTCGGTGATGCCGCGGCGAACGTATTCCGAGTCCGTGTACACGCGCGCCTGCACGGGGCGCGTGAGCGCTTCGAGTGCGCGAATGACCGCGGTCAGTTCCATGCGGTTGTTGGTGGTCAGGGCTTCCGCGCCGTGGAGCTCTTTCTCGGTCTTGCCCGTCTGCAGCAGCGCCGCCCAGCCCCCCGGCCCCGGATTGCCGCGGCAGGCGCCGTCGGTATAGATCTCGATCACGCCCGTGAGCGGGTCGTGGGCTTGACCAGGCCGCCGATCACGGCGGGCTTCTCGCGGAACCGCAGACGAATCGGCGTGAGGGTGTACACGCGCTTGCGTGCCCGCAGCAGGTAGGCGCCCGCGGGCAGCGGGTAGGTGAGCCCGCGGCGCAGCATTCTTCCGGTCCCCTCCCCGCTCGCGAGGCCCCGGCTCCAGGGGCCCAGGTACAGGTAGTGCTGCGTGGCGATGACCTCGAAGCCCAGCAGTACCAGCCACTCGCGCAGCCGCCGCTCCGACAGCACGCGCCGCATGCCCGGCGGGAAACCCGTGCGGCTCCAGCGCGCGCGCATGCCCCACAGGCTCCAGGGCTGAAATCCCAGCACCAGCAATTGCCCCTCGCCTCCGAGCACGCGATCCACCTCACGCAGAATGGCGTACGGATCGGGGGCGAATTCCAGCGTGTGCGGCAGGAGCGCCGCATCAATACTGTCGCCAATTAGCGGCAACTGTGAGGGTCTCGCGATTATGTCGGCGGCGCCGGCGAAACCCGGCGCTGCGATGAGGCTTTGCCGGCGCGTGCGGCTGCCCGCGAGTAGCTCGCGTGCCGTGCCCCAGGCGCCGACCTGGAGCAATTCCCAGCCAAAAACGTCCTCCAGCGCCGCCGCGAGGAGCTCGGATTCCGCCGCCAGGAGCGCCCGGCCCAGTGGGGTTTCCCACCAGCCGCTGAGAGCCGTATCACGGTCGGGGATGTGTGAAATGCGAACTGGCACGATTGAGGTGCTGGAAATACTATGAACTTACCGGTTAAATTCCTCGTGAGCCAGTAGTGTCATGGATGGACCCGTGCCCTGGCGCGGGAAAAGTAGCACGCCGACAGAGGGTACGGAACTTGGCGACGGCAATCCTCAAACGGACGCCTCTTGGGCTTCTGACCTTGGCTCTTCTCGCCCTGGCGGCGTGCGCCCATGCGCCTGCGCGCCCGCGCGAGTCCTCGCCACCGCAGGTCGTCACCACCGCCCCCGATGCGATACCGGTTGCGGTGGCTGCACCGGCCGCCTCGACGGGCGCGACCGGCGGCTCAACTCCTGCGCCCGTCGCCCCGACCGTCGCGCCAGAGGCATCAACCGCCGCGCTGGACGCCTCGACACCTGCGCTCATCGCCCCGACGGCCGCGACGGTCGCTTCGACTGCCGCGACGGACGCCTCGACCGCAGCGCCCCTCGGCTCGACGACGACGGCAGCCGCAGACGCATCAGCCAGTGCGCCCGTCGCCGCCATACCTGCGCCGGACGCTTCGATGGGCACGCCCGACGCATCAACGGCCGCGGCGATGCCCGAGACGACCCCAGCCGCTTCTCCCGCGCCTGCACCCGCGCTCGATGCTGCGCCGACGCAGCTTGCGGGACTTGCGCCTGAGCAGTACGGAGACCTGTTCGACCGGATGCGCGCGGGCTTCAAGCTCGAGGACGGGACCGATCGGCGTGCGGTCGATCAGCAGCTGCGCTGGTACGCGTCGAACCCGGAGTATCTGCAGCGTGCCTTCGGACGGGCGGACCTGTACCTCTATCAGATCGTCACCGAGCTGGAGCGCCGCGGCATGCCGCTCGAGCTCGCGCTGCTGCCGGTGGTGGAGAGCGCCTTCGAGCCGTACGCCTACTCGCGCGCCCGCGCTTCGGGACTGTGGCAGTTCATTCCCGGTACCGGCTCGCGCTATGGCCTGAAGCAGGACTGGTGGTACGACGGCCGGCGCGACATCGTGGAGTCCACGCGCGCAGCCCTCGACTACCTGCAGCGCCTGCACGATGAATTCGACGGCGACTGGCTGCTGGCGGTCGCCGCGTACAACTGCGGTGAAGCGATGGTGGAGCGCGCCGTGGACATGAACCGCGCCGCCCACCGTCCGGTGACCTTCTGGGAGTTGTGGCTGCCGGGGGAGACGCGCGCCTACGTGCCCAAGCTCCTGGCGATGAAACGCCTGGTGCGGGATCCTGAAACTTATGGGCTCGAGTTCAGCCCCATTCCGAATTCGCCCTACTTCACACGCGTCGCCACCCACAGCCAGGTGAACCTGAAGCTCGCGGCGGAAATCGCCGGCATCAGTCCCGAGGAGCTCTACGAGCTCAACCCGGCCTTCCATCGCTGGGCGACCGATCCCGCGGGTCCGAATTACCTCCTGCTGCCGGTGGATGCGGCAGACGTATTCGCCGAGAACCTCGAGCAGCTCAGCGCCGATCAGCGTCTCGGGGTCACTCATTACGGCGTGAGGCACGGTGACTCGATCGCCTCCGTCGCGCGCAAGTTCCACACCAGCGTGAACGTCATCCGCGAGCTGAACGACCTGCCGACCGGCGGGCTCGCCGTGGGGGATGACTTACGCGTGCCGAGCGCGGTCCCGGAGCTGCCCGCCAAGGTCATGCTGGCCGCCGCGCGCGTCGATGGGCACGGCCGCTCGGTGCGCCGTGCGCACGTGCAGGTCGTGCGGCGCGGGGAGTCGCTGTGGACCATCGCCCGCCGCCACGGCATGAACGTGAACACGCTGGCGAGCCTGAACGGAATGCACCCGAACGACGCCCTGCGCGCGGGGCAGCGCATCCGGCTGACCTCCGGCTCGTCCGGCGGCTCGGGGCGCTCGGGCGCACACCGGCGGCTTTTCTACACGGTGCGCGAGGGCGACACCGTCACGCAGATCGCGCGGCTCTTCCAGTGCAGTGTCCCGCAGCTGCTCGCCTGGAATGGCCTAAGCTCGGGCTCGCATCTGCACGCCGGGCAGAAGCTGCGCATCCGTCTGCACACGCGCCACCACTAGCGCTCTCGCGATCCGCGCTACTTCCGGCATAATCCGCGCCGGGAGGTTTCAGCATGGGATTTCTCGCCGGCAAGC
>WNFQ01000048.1_pt1 | contig 54573 bp, 50 predicted proteins | sample 5400171 | NCBI WGS metagenome assembly WNFQ01 (sample SAMN13153356, study PRJNA577476) | soil metagenome | isolation source: 20 cm soil under Madrone tree | place: USA:California | collected 2016-06-14
GCGCGCAGCAGGGATAGCGTAGCGCAATGGACAGGCACAATAAGCGCCGCAGGCGACTTTTTCCAATGAACTAGGCTCCTGCGCCTACTGCCGCGGCAGGAGAAATCGCAGCCCCTGATAGCTCAAGATGACGCCGTCCCGGCGGATGCGCTCTATGGTCGGACCTTCCTGCAAGGTCGCCCCTTCGTGATACTTGCGCATGTTTACATACACGAATCGTTCCGCCGGCCTCGTTGCGAACACGTGTACGTCGAGGTGCAATTCCGGCAATGCCTGCGCGCCGGTCAACGTCACTTCGTTGATTGTCGGCAGCAATTCGTCGTCGTTCATCTTGTAGTCTTCGTCGTTGAGCAGCGGATCCCGGCGATGCGCTTTCACCGACACCGGACCCCCCACACTCACCGACCTGGCGACGTCCGGCGCGGGGAGCCCGGCCGCGGCAGGCAGAGGCGATGCCAGCGGAACTTCCGGCGCGTACACCGGTGTGTCCAAGGGGCTGAAGTGGCCATTGCCCGCAGCCGGCGCGTCGACCGCCGGCGGCATGGCGCCCTGCGATTCGGCGACGCCGACGCGTGCGGCGGCGCTGCGGGGTGGCGCCGAGTGCGACGAGGCCAGGAAGCTGCGCGTCAATACGAATAGCAGTACCAGCAGGTTCACCGCGAGCAGCAGGCCGAGCGCGATGGCCCACGCCGGCAATCGCGGGCGCGGTCGAGCCACTCCGGAATCCACCAATCCCGGAACGCTTTGGCGCTGCCGTTCGAGCTCCGATTTCTTGAGGGCGTCGAGAATGAATGACATGAATTGTTCCTGGGCTGCTAGCTGTGCGGCAGGGTCTGCAGCAGCAGCGGCGACCCGGGTTCGGCCAAGGCGGTGTCGAGGACGACTTGGGTTTGCAGGCCGGCGATGCCGTCCACATTGAGGCGATGCTCGCGCTGAAAATTCTGCACCGCAATGGCGAGTTCCTGATCGTAGAGGTCGCCGTGCTCCGGATCGGACGATGCGCCGTGAAGCGCGGCGAGACTGCGCCGCAGCCACCGAACCTCATCGCCATGCATTCCGACGGATAATTCGAGGGTCCGGGACGTCTTGGGCTTCCAGACGATGGTGAAGTCGCCGAACCAGTCGCGCGACACTTCATCAATCGGCACCCGCTGGTTGTGTTCGCTCAAGACCAGCGTCGCGAATTTATCATCAAGGGCGGAGAGCACGACGCGATGCTTCTGTCCCGCATCGTCGGTCAGCGTCAGAATCGCGGGCCGATTCAGGGTCCGCACCTGGGCCCAGGAACCGCGCTGTTCCAGACAGGCGAGGCCGGCTTTCTGCGCCTGGCCGCAGGGATCGCGGTCATTCGTCATCGCCGTGCCCCACAGCGACAGCAATCGCCGGAAGGCGGCCGCATCGCTGGTATTGGCACTGTTCGCGGCCAGCAAGCCGTTCATCGAGACCGGCGGAGGCATGGATCTGGCGGTTGCCGGGCCAGCCGCCGGCGAACCGGCTATCGGCAAAGCGGCGCCCGCCGAACCGGCAGCCGCCGAAGCCGCCGGTTGTGGTGAACTCCGGGCGGCCGCGGGCGTTGAATTCGGCATCCGCAGCGCGGCGGGTTGGTGCTGCCAGATCCTGATTCCGATGACGCCCAAGGCCGCGATGCTGGCCGCCAAGCCCACGCCGGCGGCCCATCCCAGCCAGACGGGCACGAAGCGGCGGCCGTACACTTCCCCCGCCGCCTGCCGGACCAGCGCGGCGGAGACCTTGCGCGCTTCCCGGGTGTAAGCGCCGAGGAGCGCACGATCGCAACTCACGTTGATGACCCGCGGTATGCCGGACGACAGCCGGTGCAGCTCACGCAGCGCACCGGGCGTGAAGATCTCCCCGGTGGCTCCGGCAACGCGCAATCGATGGCGCACGTACCCTTGAGTTTCCTCGCGCGACAGCGGCTTCAAGTGATAGCGACCCGTGATGCGCTGGGCCAGCTGGCGCAGGTCGTTGCGATCCAACAGGTCGCGCAGTTCAGGTTGGCCGATCAAGATGATTTGCAGAAGCTTCTGCGTCGGAGTTTCGAGATTGGTCAGCAGCCGAACCTGCTCCAGAGTCTCGGCGGACAGATTCTGCGCCTCATCGACGATGACGATGATGCGGCGGCCCTCGGCATGCGCGGACAACAGCCGTCGATTCAGCGCGTCGACCATCTGCTTGACGCTGTCGCGATCCGCCGCCTCGATCGGCAACCCCAGCTCTTCGCAGATGGTGAGCAGAAACTCCACCGGCGTGACGCGCGGGTTCAGGATGACCGCGACATCTGCGTGATGCGGAACGCGCGACAACAACGTGCGCACGACGGTGGTCTTGCCCGTGCCCACTTCCCCTGTCAATTGAATGAAGCCGCCCGATTCATTGATGCCGTACAGCAGATGCGCCAACGCCTCGGCATGCCGCTCGCTCAAGTAGAGGTAGCGCGGATCAGGAGTGATCGCGAACGGCTTTTCGCTGAGACCGAAGAAGCTTAGGTACATGGCTGCCCCGGATGATACCAAGCGCAGCGGTGCAACGGACCGCAGCCGTGGGCCGACCTCAGCCGTGCGGCCGACTTCAATCGTGCGGCCGACCTTAATCATGGGCCGACCTCAGCCGTGCCGTGATCCGCCGCTCGGAGTTCGCGGCAGCAGGCTGGCGCGTGTCAGCAGCGACTTGCCGAAGCGCTCGCGGATTCCATCGACGGTGGCGTCGAGACGCGACGGTGGCGCGTCGCCGGCGAACAGATCCGCCTGCCGCTGGATCTGCAAATCCCCGACACCCACGCCCAGCAATCGCACCGCGGCATGGGGCTGCGAGCGCAACCAATCCGTGAGCAGGCTTTGCGCGACGCCGCAGATCACGGCCGTCTCCTGAGTCGGCGGCAGCACGGGACGCTGCCGCGTGTACGTGGTGAAATCCCCCCGGCGGACCTTGATCGTGACCAAGCCCGCGGCCAGTGCATGCGCGCGCAGCCGGGCGGCGGCGCGATCCGCCAGCTGCGTCAACTGGCGTTCGAGCTCCGCGGCGCCGCGGATATCGACGGCGAACGTCTCCTCCGCGCTGATGGATTTTTCCTCGCGATTGGGCTCGACGGGCCGATCGTCCATCCCCGCTGCACGGTCGCGCATGGCCCGGCCGTGCTTGCCGAAGGCCCGCCACAGGGTCGCGTCGGTGGCGTGCCGCAAATCGCCGACGGTCTGGATTCCCGCGGCCTGCACGCCGGGGAGCGATTTCTGTCCCACGCCGAAGAGCTTTTGGACGGGCAGGCGATCGAGAACCGCATGTACGTTGTCGCTTCCGATGCGGCACAACCCATCGGGCTTGTTGAGATCGGAGGCGATCTTCGCCAACAGCTTGTTGGGACCGATGCCCACGGACGCCGTGAGGCCGGTGGCCTCGCGGATGCGCCGCCGCACCTCCGTCGCGATGACGATACCGTCGCCCATCAGGCGCAGGCTGGCGGTCACGTCCAGAAACGCTTCGTCCAGGGAAAGTCCTTCCACCAGGGGCGTGAAATCATGAAAGATTTCGAACACCTGGGTGGACACTTCCTGGTATCGCGCCATGCGCGGCGGGATGCAGATGGCATGGGGACACCGCCGCAGAGCTTCCGTCATGGGCATGGCGGAATGCACTCCGAAACACCGCACGGCGTAGCTCGCGGCGGCGACCACGCCGCGTCCGCCGGTGCCGCCCACGATCAGCGGTTTGCCCCTGAGCTCCGGCCGATCCCGCTCCTCCACCGACGCGTAGAACGCGTCCATGTCGACGTGCAGGATCGTGCGCGGAAGTCCCGCCATGAGTTTAATCCACGGTGATCGTGATCTTCTTCGAGTGCAGCGGCGGATTGAAGGACAGGTGCTGCCAGTCCGCGAACAGCAGTTCGAGCGTGTGCTTGCCCGGCGGCAGCATCAGCGTGGTTTCCGTCTGGCCCTTGCCGAAATGCACGATCTTATCCGTTGCCGGCAGCGACGCATCGAGCTTCAGTTCACTCTGGTCCGTGTCGATCAAAAGATGATGATGGCCCGTGTTGTCGAACTTGATGCCGGCCGGCGCGACGCCCATTCCCTTGAGTCCGAATTGGACCGTCACGGGCCCGCGAACCGTCGCTCCGTCGCGCGGCGCGATGAAGTACACTTCGGCTCCCGCGGCCGTCGTCGAGCGGTCCTGCGCCAGCGCCATCGCGGCGAGCAACGAGGCACCCAATGTCAGGAATAAACGGTTCATGCAAGACTCTCCAATGGTGATGTTCTAGGGAACTGCAGGCCGCAGTATGACAACACGTTAGAGCAGATCCTTCACACCGTCGCGTTCCTCCGACAGTTCGCGATGCGTAATGGTCATCTTTTCACGACTAAATTCATTGACGTTCAAGCCGTGGACGATGCTGTACTCGCCCGCCTTGCACGTTACCGGATAAGAATAGATCACGCCTTCCGGGATGCCGTAGCTTCCGTCGGACGGCACCGCCATGCTGACCCAATCACCCGCCGGCGTGCCCAGCATCCAGTCGTGCATGTGATCCAATGCGGCGGCCGCGGCCGATGCCGCGGAGGACGTACCCCGCGCCTTGATGATGGCGGCGCCGCGTTGTTGCACGGTCGGGATGAAGTGCTCCTTGAACCAGCCGTCCTCCACCAGCGACAGCGCCGCTTTGCCGCCGACCGTGGCATGGTGCAGGTCGGGATATTGGGTGGCCGAATGATTGCCCCAGATGATGACCTTTTTGACCTCCACCGCCGCCGCGCCGGTCTTTTCCGTCAACTGCGCGATTCCGCGGTTGTGATCGAGTCGGGTCATCGCCGTGAAGCGCTGCGGCGGCAGCGACGGCGCATTGCGTTGGGCGATCAACGAATTCGTGTTGGCGGGATTGCCGACCACCAGAACCCGCACATCGCGGCTTGCGACCGCATCGAGGGCCTTGCCCTGGGCCGAGAAAATCTTGGCATTTTCGAGCAAGAGATCCTTGCGCTCCATGCCGGGGCCGCGCGGCCGCGCGCCGACCAGCATGGCGAAATTGCAGTCCTTGAACGCCACGGTCGCATCGCTGGTCGCCGTGACCTTGTTGAGAGTGGCGAAGGCGCAATCGTTCAGCTCCATCACCACGCCCTGCACTGCGGCCGCGGCGGCGGGAATTTCCAGCAGATTCAGGTTGATGGGTTGATCGAGCCCAAGCATCTGGCCCGACGCCACGCGAAATGCGAGCGCATAGCCGATATTTCCGGCGGCGCCGGTGATGGTGACGGTGACTGGCTTCTTCATACTAGCTCCTGCCCGAAAAGCGTGGAATGGTAGCCGAAACGCGGCACTATTGCCGCACGAGGAGGGGCGCGGCGGTTGCGCCCGACAGCTTGACGCCGAGCAACGCAGCCACCGTGGGCGCGACCTGCCGCATATCGATCTGCCCAAGATCGCGGTGCCGGGCAATGCCGCGCCCGGCTATGAACAGCGCCGCGCGCATGTCCGGGTGGTGCGGCGCGAAGCCATGGCCGCCATGTCCGGCGAAGTCGGTTACCGCCGCTCCGCTCAAATTGCCGCCGGCGTAGTAGCCGGGTTTCATGGAGATCACGAACGACGCACCGGGAAATCCACCCCGCTGCTGCATCGCTGCCGAGTCGAGAATTTCCTCGATACCCCACGCGGGGTCCCTGCTCAAGCGGCCGAGAAGTTCGCGTACCTGCGTGAGGGTGTGCTGGTCGCCGGGATCGCGCAGCATGACGGCCGCCATGCCGCTCGCCGGCCAGGGCGCAGCCAGCCACGAGTTCACCGACTCAGCCTTGGTGGCGGGGTCGATGTTCGCCTCCATCAAGCCGGCCTGAACGAATGGGATACAAAGATTGACGCGATGGGTGAGTTCGACGAATCCGTGGTCTGATACGACCACGACGATGGCCGCGGGGTCGCTCATCCGCGAGGCGGCGATCAACCTTCCCAACATGCCGTCGATGCCCTCGAGATCCTGGTTGGCTGCGGCGCTGAATGGTCCGTGTTCATGCTCCTCGTAATCCAGCGAGCCCAAGTGGAGCGTCATGAACCGTGGTTTCCGGTTGACCAGGATGTCGACGGCAAACCGGGTCTTCGTCTCGTCCGCCTCGAGACTGACGTCGTTTCCCATCAGATAGGGCCCAAGGGATTGCTGCATTTGCTCCAGCATGCCCTCCGGCCTCGCGAGCGCCGCGATGAGGAGGCGGTCGGATGGGTTCAGATCTTCGGTGGGGCGGAAGATGCGCCAATATTCGGGAATGAGAAAGTCTATGTCGGTGCTGCCGACGGTTGCCGGCCAGCCGATGCTCGCGGTGGCGAGACCGGCGCGGTGCGCCGCCTGCCAGAGGGTCGGGACGCGGATCTGCCGCGCGTACCAAAACCAGCTTTCCGCGAATCTGCGCTTGGGATCGAATTCCTGATTGTTGTAGATGCCGTGGACGGCCGGCGCCACGCCGGTGATCAGGGTGGTATGGCTGGGATAGGTGTTAGTGGGCCAAACCCCAGCCACCCCGTCGGCATAGGCACCGTCGGCCATGAGGCCGCGCAGATTGGGGATCTTCAACCGGCGCTGATCCGCTTCAATCACGTATTCCGGCTTCAAGCCGTCGATCGAAATCATCAGCACCGTCGCCGCCGGTGCGGGGCCTCCCAAGACGGCCGTCGGCAGGAGTCCTAGGGCAATCAGGCACGCTGCGAATCTGGCGGGACACATGCTCGAAGGATACGCGCAGGATTTGACAGTTTGAGCATTCCACCAAGCGGACAACAATATCAAAATGGTGCTTGCATGTAGTGGTGTTGTATGCAACTATATCACCAAGTCACCGATACACCTCGATGACCGCCAACATACAGTCACACAAAGGAGATCACCATGACCACCCAACTTTCTACCAAACTCGCCGCCCTGGCGGCCGCCCTGATGGTTAACGGCGCGATGCTCGGCGGAGTCGGCTACTTGTTCAGCGCCCAACTCCACCAGCCCGCGGGCGCAACGGTCGTCACGGCCCCGGCGCGCGCCATCATCCCGCGGATCTGATGCCCGCGTTTTAGCCGGCCGATGCGATTGGCGCGTTCTGCTAGATTAGCGAGCTACATACCCGGTACACGGGCACGGAACGAGTGGAGAATGGACCCGAACTGGAACGACAACCAACCCATCTATCGCCAACTGCGCGATCGAATGGTTGCCCTCATCCTCGAGGGTGCGCTGAAGGAGGGTGATCCGTTGCCCTCCGTCCGCGCGGTCGCGGCAGACTACCGGCTCAATCCTCTGACCGTTCTCAAAGGCTACCAGCAGCTGGTCGATGAACGCCTGGTTGAGAAGCGCCGCGGCCGCGGCATGTTCGTGAGCGACGGTGCACGCCGGCTGCTCCTGGCCGGCGAGCGTGAACGATTCCTCCACGAGGAATGGCCGCACATCCTTGCGGTCATCAACCGGCTCGGGTTTTCGGCTCAAGAGTTGTTCGCGCAGACGCCCGCGCTCACCCATCCCGCTCCGCCGCCGCGGGGCGGCGAACCCAAAGAAGAATGAGTCCCATGCCTCCCCTCATCGAAGCACACGACCTTTCCAAGAACTACGGTAAACACGTCGCGCTCGACCACGTCAATTTCGCGGTGGAGACGGGCCGCATCGTCGGGCTCATCGGCCCGAACGGCGCCGGCAAGACCACTGCGCTGCGCGCCATCCTGGGGCTCACGCCGTACCAGGGGCGGCTGCGCGTGCTGGACCGCGAACCATTCGCCGGCCGCGCCGCACTGATGCGCGACGCTTGCTTCATCGCGGACGTCGCGGTGCTGCCAGCCTGGCTCCGGGTGGATCAGGCCATCGATTTCGTCGCCGGCATCCACCCGCGCTTTCGGCGCGATCGCGCGCGCGCACTCCTGTCCAAAACGGAGATCACCGGCAAGCGCCGCATGCGCGAGCTGTCGAAAGGCATGAAGACGCAGGTGCACCTGGCGTTGACCATGGCCATCGACGCCAAACTGCTGGTGCTCGACGAGCCGACGCTCGGGCTCGACATCCTGGCGCGACGAAGCTTCTTCGACGCCCTGGTCAACGATTACATGGACGAGACCCGAACCATCTTGATTACCACGCACCAGGTCGAAGAAGTCGAGAACTTGTTGACCGACGTGATCTTCATCGACCGTGGCCACATCGTCCTCGACAGCTCATTGGAGGATATCGCGACCCGGTACGCGGCCGTCGCCGTCGCTGACGACAAGGTCGCCGCGGCGCGCGCCGAGCGGCCGTTTTACGAACGCCGCACGCTCGGCAAGACGGTCCTGTACTTCGAGCGGGCCGACGTGCAGGAACTCGCGAACCTGGGCGAGCTGCTGACGCCGAGCGTATCCGATTTGTTCGTCGCCAAACTATCCAGGGGTGCCCCATGAACGACTACGCCTGGCTGGTGCGCCGCGAATTTTGGGAAAACCGCGCGATCTGGATCGTACCCACCGCGATCGGCGTTGCGCTGACGCTGGCCGCGCTGTTCGGCAACGTGCAGATCCCGGCGTTGTCGTTGCCCGACGGCGGCGTGTTCAGCGGTGTCGTGCTGTTCGGCTTCGGCGTCACCTTTTTCGTGGTGATGAACATCTATGCCACCTGGTACTTGCTCGATTGCCTCTATGCCGACCGCAGGGATCGCAGCGTGCTGTTCTGGAAATCGCTGCCCATCTCCGACACCGCCACGGTGCTGGCGAAGTTGTTCACCGGGCTGATCGCCATACCGCTGGTGTATTTCATCGCGGCCGACATTGCCACGCTGCTGATGGCGTTCATCGTCTCGGTGCGGGCGCACTCGATCCTGGGCGGCCGCTTGTGGAACCCGGATCTATGGCTGCAGCTCCAAGTGCTCTGGTTGTATCTCATCGTGACCACGGCCATCTGGTACCTGCCGTTCGCCGGATACCTCTTGGTGGTGTCGGCGTGGGCCAAGCGTGCGGTGACCCTGTGGTCCATCGTCCCGCCCCTGGCCGCCTACCTGTTGGAGCGCTGGTTTTTCGGCACGCATTGGGTGGGCACGGTGCTCGGGGACCGGGCGCTCGGCTACCTGCCGCACACTCTTCGCGAAAACCATGGGGACTGGGTGACCACCGTCGTCGAGGGCGACACGATCACGACTCCCGCAAGCATCTGGCAGTTGCTCGATCCGCTGCGATTCCTTTCCAGTCCCGCCACGTGGATTGGGATCCTGGTCGGAATCGTACTCATCATCGCCGCGATTCAATTGCGGCTCCGCCGCACTGAGATCTGACGGCAACGCGGCACGTGAAATACTCGGACAGGCTCACAGCCGCTGCGATGCGGCGGCTGCCGCTCGCGGGGGCACTGGCAGCCGCCTGCCTGGCGGTCCTCGGCGCTTCGCCGCTCCGCGCGGAGGAGTTCTTCCCGACACGGGACGAAAACCCCTTGCTGCGAGGCTTCTACCGGCCGCTGGCGAGCGATACGCGCGCCGACGCAGGCGCCGTCCTGGCGGCCACCTTCAGCATCATGAACACCCTCGAGTCCGAGAGGCGGTCCACGGAGCAGTTGTTGGTGGATGGCGAGAGCGACACCCTTCGCTTGAGCTACGAGGACTCGATCACCCACGACTGGCGTTACCGGGTGACGGTGCCCGTGATCCGCGACAGCGGCGGCTTCCTCGACTCGAGCATCGCGTCCTGGCATCGGTACTTCGGCTTGGATCCCGGCAGTCGCCCCTACTATCCGAAAAACCAACTCATGTACTTTTATTCGGGCAGGACCCGGGTCGACATGCAGGAATCCCGGACCAGCATCGGCGACGTCTCCGCAGAAGCCGGTTGGTATGCGGCCGACTCTGCGACGCGCACGATTTCATTGTGGGGCGGCCTGGAGGCGCCCACGGGATCGAAGCTCCGACTGACCGGCGACGGGGCGTGGGATGCCGCTCTGTGGGCACACGCCGCCCGCCGATGGCCGGATTGGCGCCTGGCGGCGGAACTCGGACTCGCGCAACCCTTGGGCGATGAAATATTCGCGGGGGCGGCGCATGTGACGTCGGCCTTCATGCGGGTTGCGGCCACCCGCGACCTTGGCCCCGCGTGGTCGCTGCGCGCGCAACTCGACGGTCAAACCCGCCGGGTGGCCGGGACGGAGCTGCGCTTTCTTGGGCCCAGCCTGCAGTTCACCGTGGGGGCGGCGCGCCAATTGGCGCATCGATGGCGGCTCGAGATGGGGTTTGCCGAGGATGCCGCCGTGAATACCGCGCCCGATATTACGTTCTTTCTTGGGATTCACGATTAACACGTGCAAAATGGCCGCCCACCGGAATCCGCACTCTTGAGGAATTGCTCGATGTACAAGACCAAGATCGACCTGTCGGAAAAAACGCGCCGCAACGTGATCGCCATTCTCAACGACCGCTTGGCCGATGCCATCGACTTGCAAAGCCAGGTCAAGCAGGCGCACTGGAATGTCAAAGGTCCGCACTTCATCGCCCTGCATGAATTGTTCGACAAGATTTCCGACGTGGTTCTCGAGCACATTGACGAGATCGCGGAGCGCGTCACCAGCCTGGGCGGCACGGCCGAGGGCACGGTCGCGGTCGCCTCCAAGCGCAGCAAGTTGAAAAACTATCCCCTGAGCATCACGGCGGGCCGGGACCATCTGTTCTATCTGTCCACGCAGATTTCCGTCTTCGGCAAGGCGGTGCGCGCGGCCATCGACGACACGGCGAATCTCGGCGATGCCGACACCGCGGACCTTTTCACCGGCATCTCCCGCGAACTCGACAAGTATTTGTGGTTCCTCGAGGCCCATCTGCAGGATAAAGGCTGAGCGCCATGCCTGCCAACGGCAATGCCGGCGAGGACGCAGGTTCCCATCGGGCGCTCGAGACCTTGCGCAGTCTGCTGACCACCGATGAGACCTTGGAGGCGTGGGCGATGGAGCATCGGCTGTTCGCATTGACTCACCGGCGCGTCTGTATCGCGGCGACCAGCGGCCGCTTCATTTCGCTGACGCGACGGCTGTTGGGAGGCTACGACTCGGCCGACATCCGGTGGCAGGATCTCAAGGAGACCCGGATCCGCGCCGGCATCATCGGTGCCGACCTGACGCTCGTTGCGAAAACGAGCTCCGATCTGAACATCGGATCCGAGGTCGACCGGGTATGGACTTTCGAGGGACTACGCAAGGACCAGGCTCAGGCCCTCTATAGAATCTGCCAGCAGCACGATCAGGTCTGGCGGGAAAAACGCCGGGTGCGCGAGTTGGAAGAACTGCGCGCCAAATCGGGCGGCGTACAATTCGGCAATGCACAGCCGGCCTACTCGGGCACGGACACCGCCGGCGCCGAGTCGGAACCGGCGCGGCGGCTGCGTCAGGCCCGGGAAATGCTCGATGCGAAGCTCATCAGCGATTCGGAATTCGAGAGCATCAAGGCGAAAATCGTCTCAGGTCTTTGAACCCGAAATCCCGCGCCGCGGCTCGGCATCCCCGGGCTGGGCGCCTCCGGCTCCGCGCTCAACCCAGCAGGTACGCGAAATAGCTGTTGCGCAGCCGATTGAGCGGATCCGTCCGTTGCCGCAGCGCCCGGAACAATTTCACACGATCGCCGAATGCCTTGGTCACGTGTTCCGGCTGCAGCGCCCGCGTCTGGTTGAATGTTGGCGTGCCGCCCAACGCCGACGCGAAATCGTTGAAGTCGATGAGGAAATCGTCCCAGCCCCGATCTCCGGTGGACGAGGGCTCCAACGTGAACATCGCCCCCGAGTAGCTGGCGCTGAACAGCGAACTCCGGTCCTGGTGCAGCCGGCTCGCAGCGCTCACGACGTTGCAGCGATAGCGATGATCCTTGTAGTACGTCTTGCAGAAGGCGAAATAGGCGGCGAGCACTTTCGGAAACTTGTCCTGCGGGAAAGCCCAGAGACTGTACGTGTAGCGCGCCTTCCAGGCTTCCTGCGGCAGTTCGCGCATCCATTCGTGCGCATGCATCACCACTCCCCGGGCGGTCGGGTCCAGCGTGGCGCGGAGCGCGCGCTGCACCCCGGACACCACGGCTGAACGCAGCCCCGGAGAAGAGAGCACGCTGCCCACGGTTGAGCCGAATGCGGGCAGCACGTTACGCATCACCGAATTTCGAATCTGCCAGATCCCCGAGCGGGTGATGTTCGCGCCCTCATCCAGGGTGCGGCGCTCGACGATGATACGGTCGTCGAACGGCGAAATGTGCAGCCGCAATGCCCCCGGTGCCGTGATGATGGAGGTGAATCGCGTGCTGAAGTCCTTCAGGGAAAGCACGTGGTAGTCGATTTTGACGGGCGTCAGCGGCTGCACGCGCAGCACCACCTCGTGCACGACTCCGAGGAGTCCAAAACTCGAGCGCAGGACGCGCATCAGATCGCGGTCACGTTCCAGCACCGTCATGTGTTTGCCTTGCGGCGTGATGAGCTTCATCTCAGTGACCAGCGAGGACAGTTGTGCGAGGCCGGCGATATGCGAAGCCTGCGGGCAAGTGGTCACCGCGAGGGCGCCCACGGAGATGTTGCCCATCTCGGGGGTCAGCAGCAGCTCCTGACCGCGCTCGGCGAGCGCTCTGGCCAGGGTGCCCACGCGGACACCGGCCTGTGCGCGGACGGTGTCCTCGCCGTACTCCAAAATCTTGTCGAGTCCACTGGTGTCAACCGTGGTTCCTCCGTCACCGCCGACGCATCGCGTTTGCGAATAGTCGGCCCCGACCATGCGCACGGGCGTCGGGTAAGTCTTACGGTTGGCAAGGATGGCCGGAATTTCGTCGAAGCGCTTGGCGCGCAGCACGAGACGCGGCCGACGATAAACGCCCGATGCATCCGCACCCGGCGAGCGACTGACTTTGGATACCATGTGCTTCCCCCCGGAAGACTGATAACAAGCTGAACTAAAAGCTTGCTGTCCGGGAGCACAAAACATCTGGCCCAAGATACGCTTCGAGACGTATCGATACTGGCGACCCCGCTATCGTCAGGCTTCCCATGAAGCCCCTAAGACCGGAGGTTTTGCGTCCCCACCTTTCGGCGGGTTTGCCCTTGAACAGCGCGCCTACTATGAGATGTCGCGCGTTTCCTGTAAAGAGGTTTTTTACCCCATCAACAACAGCGTCTCGGTATGCTCCACCGCCTCGGGGGTTCCGCAGACCACGACCACGTCGCCGACCTTGAATATGGTATCCGGCCCGGGCTCGCGCCCGACGATGCCGTCGCGCCGGACCGCGCTCACGGCGGCCTTGGAACCCCGATCCGACAGTTCCGCGACGCTCTTTCCCACCGCCCAAGCATGCGGAGGCAGGATGACGCTGTGAAGCTCCTCACGAAATGCGTGACTGTCATCCAAAAGTTCCGCCCCGGCGGCCGGAAAATATTGCCGCAGCATCCCATAGCGGTCGCTGCGGATGCCGTTGACGGTTCGAATGACCCGCGATACGGGCAGTTTCAGCAACAACAAGAGGTGAGACAGCAGCATCAGGGCGGCCTCGAAAGTCTCCGGCACCACTTCCGTCGCGCCCGCCTTCTGCAGTACTTCTAGCTTGCTGTCGTCTTGGGTCCGAACCAGCACCGGCACGTCGATCCGCAGCTCCCGCACCGAGCGCAGGATGCGCAGCGCCACCTCGGGATCGGCAAACGTGATGACGATGCAACTGGCATGGGTTAAACCGACATTTTCCAGCACCTTGACCTGCCCGGCGTCGCCGTAGATGACCGGATCGCCGGCCTGGCGCCCGACGCGGATGCGGTACGGATCGAGATCCAACGCAATGTACTCGAAGCCGGTTTGTTCGAGCACCCGGGCAATGTTTTGTCCCACCCGCCCAAAACCGCAGATCACGACGTGGTCGCGCTCGGCCACCGCAAGCGTGGCCTGGGTTTCGCGCAAGGCGGCGGTGGTGGGGCTCCCCGACTCGCGGAGGAGCGCGCGCGTGATGCGGCGATTGTGCCGGATCAGCAGCGGCGACAGCACCATGGACAGAACCGTCGCGGCCAGGAGCGGCTGCACGATGGCAGGGTCCAGCAGCTCGCGGCGCAGCGATAGCGTCAACAAGGCAAAGCCAAATTCCCCGCCCTGCGCCACCACGACCCCGGTGCGCAGGGATTTGAACCAGTTCTTGGTGGCCGGTTCGGCGACCAGCGTGACCACGGCCGCCTTGAGCACCAGCATGCCGATGAGAAGCGCGGTGACCAGCCCCAAGTCGCGGAGCAGCAGACGCACGTCGAGCAGCATGCCCACGGTGATGAAGAACAGACCGAGCAGGACCTCCTTGTAGGAGCGGATCGTCGCTTCCACCTGGTGACGAAATTCGGTTTCCGCCAGCATCATGCCGGCGAGAAAAGCGCCCAGGGCCAGCGACAGACCGACCTTGTGCGTGGCCCAGGCCGAGGCGAGCACGGCAAGCAATACCGCGAGCGAGAACAGCTCTGCCGAACGCACCGACGCAATGAGCAGGAACAACGGCCGCAACAGCCAGCGTCCGGCCGCCAGCACGAGCAGCAGCGCCAGCACGGCGCTGCCGACGGCGGCTGCAATCTGTTCGATATCGGCACCGGCTCCAGCGCCGGAAAGCGCGGAAATCAGGGCGAGAAACAGCGGAAAACTCAAATCCTGAAACAGACAGATCGCGACGGACAGCCGTCCGTGGGTTCGATTGTTTTCGGACTGCTCGGTGAGCTGTGAAATGATGATGGCGGTCGAGGACATCGCGACGGCCCCGCCGATCACCACCGCGACCGCGGGCGCGGCGTCGAAGAGCGCGATGACCACCGCGGCCACGATGCTGGTGGTCACCAACACCTGCGCGCCGCCGACGCCGAGAACCTCCCAGCGCATGGCCACCAGGCGCGGCAGGGAAAATTCCAGCCCCAGCGTAAAGACCAGGAATACCACGCCGAAATCCGCCAGCAGCCGGGTCGTCTCGTTGTCGACCCCCAACGCCAGCGCATGCGGTCCGAGGAGCATGCCGACGGCGAGGTAGCCGAGGATCGCGGGCAACGCCAGTTTCCGCACGCCCGCGACCACGCAGATCGATGCGGCGAGCAGGATCAAAATCTGCAGCAGCGGATCGTTATGCATTTCTTCCTGTTAGCATATTGCCCATGAATCCGATAGCCATCGCTGACTGAGCCATGACGGGATTGGCGCTGGAGCGAGCTGCGCCGGGTTGGCGCCTGCAGCTGAGCGGACGCTGGTCGCTTGCGGCAATGGAACAAGTCGAGCATGAGCTGAAGACCCTGCCCGACGCCTTCGACGGCGCCGTGGTCTGCGATTGGTCGGCCGCCGAGGCGCCGGGAATCGGACCCGCATGGGCGCTGTTGCACGGGTTGGCCGAACGGAACCCTGGCGGCCACGCAATCACGCACACCGGCGCCCCATACCTGCTGGATTTCCTGCAGACCTTGCACGACGGGCGGCATCCGCTCGACGGTCCGAGGCCCGATCCCGCCACCGAGAGCGCCATTGGTGCGCTCGGGCGGTGGACCCTGAAACAGGGCATCGAAGCGCGCGGCGCCGTCGGCTTTTTCGGCCGCATCGTCATGGTCCTCCGCGAAGCATTCACCCGGCCCGGCGCTCTGCGAACGCCGTCGCTGGTGCGTCATATCTACGAGACCGGCATCACGGCCATCCCGATCGTGTCTCTGATCGCATTCCTCATCAGCGTGATCGTCGCGTATCTCGGGGCTCAGCAGCTGTCGCGCTTCGGGGCCAGCATCTTCGTCGTCGATCTGGTGACGATCTCCGTGCTCCGGGAGATGGGCGTATTGCTCACCGCCATCATCGTGGCCGGGCGTTCCGGCAGCGCATTCGCGGCGGAAATCGGCGTCATGCAGCTCAACGAGGAAACGGATGCGCTGCGCGCCATGGGGATGAACCCGATCGAAATCCTGGTCGTGCCGCGGGTGCTCGCCCTCATCATCGCATTGCCGTTGCTCACCATCATCGCCGATGCCATGGGCCTCGCCGGCGGCGGTTTGCTCTCGCTGCTGAATCTGCACATCCCCCTGCCGCAGTTTACGAACCGGCTCCGCGAGTCGCTGGCGCCCACGACGTTCTGGGCCGGCCTCGTGAAGGCGCCGGTATTCGCCATGCTCATCGGTATGGTGGGAGCATATCGCGGGATGCAAGTGCGCGAATCGGCCCGCGAACTGGGCCGCTTGACGACCGTGGCGGTCGTCCAATCGATCTTCATGGTCATTCTGGCCGACGCGCTGTTCGCCATTCTCTTCGTGAAAATCGACTTCTGATGGCCGATTCCCGCGTCAATCCGGTCATTCGAGTGCACGGCCTGACGAACCGTTTTCGGTCGCAGGTCGTTCATGAGGGGTTGGACATGGAGGTGCAGCCGGATGAGATTTTCGGGGTCGTCGGCGGCTCCGGCGCGGGCAAGTCGGTGTTGCTGCGCACGATCCTCGGCTTGCGGCGTGCGGATGAGGGCACCGTCGAGATGTACGGCGAGGATATGCAGAACCTGTCGAGGAGCCAGCGCACCGCGCTGGTGCGAAATTATGGGGTCACGTTTCAGAACGGCGCGTTGATAAGCTCCTTGACGGTTGCGCAGAATATTCATCTTCCGTTGCGCGAGTACTTTTCGCTGTCCGAGGCGACGCTGAACGACCTTGCCCAGCTGAACCTCGCTTTGGTGGGTTTGCCCCCCGACGCCGCAGAAAAATATCCCGCGCAACTGTCCGGCGGGATGGTGAAGCGCGCGGCGCTCGCGCGGGCGCTCAGCCTCGAACCCAAATTGCTGTTTCTCGACGAGCCCACCTCGGGACTCGACCCCATTTCCGCTGCGGCGTTCGATGAGCTACTGTTGTATCTTCACTCGAGGCTCAAGCTCACGGTGGTCATGGTCACGCACGACTTGGATAGCTTGTTTCGAACCTGCACCCGGGTCGGCGTGATCGTCGATCGCCGCATGATCACGGATACCCTCGACGGCATCCTGGCGAATCCGCACCCTTGGATACGGGAGTATTTTCACAGTCCGCGCGCCCGCGGCGCGGAACTGGCGGAGCGATCAGGGGAGCGCGGGCGCGGGGCGCGGGAAGATCATGGATAGAGACGCAAATTACGTCGCCGTCGGCGCGTTCGTGCTGCTGGTCGTCGCCATGGCCGTGTCGTTCGTGTTCTGGTACACCGAACATCGGGATAAGCGCAGCTACGAGCGCTATGAGATTTATTTCCAGGGGTCGGTCAGCGGCCTGACGCCCGGCAGCCAGGTGCGCTACCTGGGTGTGGACGTCGGCAGGGTGGTTCGCATCATGCTCGATCCGCAGCAGCGCAACCAGGTACTGGTGCTCGCGGACATCGATGCCGCCGCGCCCATCGACAGCCGGACGCTGGCTTCCCTGAATCTGCAGGGAGTCACCGGACTCTTGTTCATCGATCTGCAGCAGGACAAGGTCACGTCATCGGAGCCGCTGGCCATGGGGCAGGAATATCCGATCATTCGTTCGGTCCCTTCGGACTTCGACGTGCTGCTGAGCAGCCTGCCCGCGCTCGCGACGCACGCCATCGAGCTGGTCGACCATTTCAATCAGGTATTCAGCGACGACAACGTGCGCGCCATCCACGCGACGCTCGAAAATACGCGGCTCGCGAGCGAGCGCTTGCCGCCCACGCTGCGTGGTATTCAGGACATGGTGGCCGACGTGCGCCGTGCCTCGCACGAAATCGAGGCGGCTGCGGCCGACCTGCACGGCCTTGCAAAGGTGACGGCGCCCGACGTCGAAGCCGCGCTGGCGAATGTCCGGCATGCCACGGAAAGTCTGGCAATCACGTCGGAACACTTGGATCGATTCGTTGCCGACAATGAACCCGGTCTGTCGCGCTTCGCCAATCAAAGCCTGCCGCAATTCGAACAGCTATTGCGGGAGAGCCGCGCGGCCGCGCGCGATTTCCGTGATCTATCCCGTTCATTGAAGCAAAATCCGTCGCAGCTTCTGTACGAAACGAACTCCCGCGGCGTGGAGGTGCCGAGGTGAGGCGAGGCGCGAAATGCGATCTCGTCCGAGCGTCGATCCTCGTGCTCGGCATCTGCGGCTGCGCTACGGCATGCACCGGATCGCTGTTCCGAAGCAAGGCGGTCGCGCCGTCGATCTATCTGCTTTCCGCGCCGCCGGGGACCAACGCCGCATCATCGGGGTCGGCGGCCGCGCCCGCCCCCCTCGCGGTGGGTCTCGCCGTGCTGAAGCCCCGCGTGCGAGCCGGTCTCGATACGGACCGGATCGCCGTGCTCTACCCGGACCGCCGTCTCGATTATTTTGCCGACGCGCGCTGGAGCGGGCCGCTCGATGACGTTGTGCAGGATCTCGCCGTGCAGGCCTTCCGCAACGGCGCTCGGCTGCAGAACGTGAACTCCGACGCTTCCGCGTTCGCGAGCGGCTACTGGCTGGAAATCGAGGTTGCCGATTTTCAGGCCGAATATGCTTCGGCCGGGGATCCGCCCACGATCAACGTGCGCTTGCTGGCGCGCGTGGCGAGCGCGGGCGATCGCAACATCCTCGGCTCCTTCACCGCCGCGGCCCGCCAGACCGCCACCGACAATCGCCTGACGGCCATCGTCGATGCCTATGAGCGCGCGGTCAATTCGGCGCTCGCCGAGATCGTCGGGCGTACCTCGCGCAGCCTGACCGAAACGCTAGAACACCGTTAGCCCGGTGGCCTCCCCGACCCGATAGCGCCAATAAGTTTCCGGGGATTCGTCGGCATGCGCCGCGTACGCGGCGGCATTCGACCAGTGCTTCGCGAACAGGTCGGCTGCCGCGCGCGCCGGACCGGCGCGCGCCGGCATGTGCAACTCGATGTCCGCCGTGAGGTCCAGATCGTCGAGACCGCGCCGGGTGAAATTCGCCGAGCCCACGTCGAACCAGACGTCGCTGCGATGCTGGATCACGGCGTACCCGGCTTCGGCGCGGGAGCCGCGGCCGCGCCAGCGCACTTCGATCGTGCCCGGCTGCTCCTGCAGCAGTTCGCCGGCCGCCGCTTGAGTCTCGGGAGATCCAGGATCGAGCAAGAGCTGCACTCGCGCGCCGCGCGCGGCCGCACGCAATACCGCATCGACGATTTGCCGAGCGCCGAATGCCTGCACGGCGATCTTGATCGAATCGCCGCTGCCGGCCACCGCGATGGCGTCCAGCAAGGCGGCCTGTATCGCGCCTTCGGTGAAAAAGCGCGCATCGATGGTGCCCACGCCGCGGCTGTCGGCCGGAGGTGCGGCGGGCAGCCGATCGTCGTCCGTCGACCAGGCGGCGATCTGCAATTCGCTGGCGACGATGGCCCCCGCCAGGTGCCCGCGAATTTCCAGCCCGACGCCTGCGCCGGCGGTCGCGCCGGCGGATGCCGCCGCGCCGGTGGAGGCGGCCGACATGACGATGCTGGTCCATCCGCCGGCGCCGTCATCCGCAACCAGCAGTTGCCGACGATCGGCTTTCAAATTGCGTCTGCGCAGGGAAGATCTCACGGTGGCCTTGCCGGGCATCTCGTCGAAGGGATTGCTCCACCAACCGACGCATAGGCGCCAAAGGCCGGAGTACAACGGATTCGAGTCCCGCATGCGTTCAAGCCGCGTGCGCACGACGACGATTCCCGTCCGCTCGAGCGCGCTCAAGGTCTGCGAGGGGGTTCCCCCGTACACTTCGTTGCGAGGATCGGTGACCAGCATGACCTTGAGGTTCGGCCGCTGCCGCTTGCGCAGCAGCAGCGCATCCGCGAGCTCGCGCGTCAGCGGACTTTGATCCAGCACGATGGTTTGCTCCGCGCGGCCGATGGCATCCGTTTCGCGTTTGAGGATCGAACCAGCCGGCACGAGGTCATCGAGAAAGTCGATCTGCGATTCGTTGAGCCGCGCCGCTAGTGACGCGACGTGAGTTCCCCACGGCGGAGGCTTGACGGAGTTCCAGACGGCGCACGAACCCCACGCCAGCGTGATGACCATGAATAGCACGGCGGCGCATCTAGCCATCTCCGGCCTTTGCCTCGGCCGCTTCAATGGCGATGCCCACCTCCATCCATCGGGACTCGAGCAAAGCTGCATCCCGCGCCAGGCGGGCGCGCTTCTCGGCGAGTTTCTTCTCGTTTGCGGGATCGGCGACCGATGCGTTCATTGCCGTTTGCTCCGCGGCATTCGCGGCGATCCGGCGCTCGATCTGCGTGAGCTCGCGGTGCAGTTGGCCGAGCGAGTCGCGCGGGGGCTTCTTGGCGGCTTTCGGCTTGAGTTGGGATTGATCGGCCCTGGCCCGGGTTTTCAACCATTGCTGGTAGTCGTCCAGGTCGCCGTCGAACACCTTCAGTTTACCGTCGGCGACCAGCCACAAGGTGTCGGCGACCGTCTTGATCAAATGGCGGTCGTGCGACACCACCACGAGCCCGCCTTCGAAGCCTTGCAGGGCGACGGTGAGCGCCTCGCGCATGTCGATGTCGAGATGGTTCGTCGGTTCATCCAGGAGCAGCAGATTCGGCCGCCGGGCCACCAGCAGCGCCAGGGTCAGCCGCGCCTTCTCGCCGCCCGAGAATCGGCTGACCGGCTCGAATGCGCGATCGCCTTGAAACCCGAATTTTCCCAGGTGGTCGCGGACCCGTTGTTCGTCGCCCGTCGCGTAGTCAGGTCCTCCCAAATTGCGCACATGCCAGAAGGCGTCGCAATCCGGTTTGAGCTGTTCCATCTGTTGCTGAGCGAAATAGCCGATGGCGAGGTCAGCCGCCGGCACGCGCGAGCCTGCGAGCGGCGCCGCCTCGCCCGCCAGCATCTTGGTCAGAGTCGACTTGCCGGCACCGTTCGGTCCGAGCAGCGCGATTCGGTCCAGGGGACTGATGGCGACATTGATTCCGGTGACGACGCTGCGCCCGGCGTGGCCGCATGCCGCATCGTCCACGGTCAGGAGCGGGCGCGGAGTCTTGAGCGGCGCGGCGAACTCGAACTCGAACGGGCTGTCGACGTGCGCGGGCACGATGAGTTCCATCCGCTCGAGCATCTTCAAGCGGCTCTGCGCCTGCCGCGACTTGGTCGCGCTGGCGCGAAATCGGTTGACGAACGCGGTGATCTGCGCAATGCGCCGCACCTGCCGGGATTGCAGACTCTGCTGCAGCGCCAGCTCTTCGGTGCGCTTCTGCTCGAATTGCGAGTAGTTGCCGGAGTAGCCGCGGATCGCCCTGTTCTCGATGTGAAGCACCCGGTCGATGATGGCATCCAGGAATTCACGGTCGTGCGAAATCATCAACAGCGTGCCCGGGAACGCGGTGAGCCATTCTTCCAGCCAGACGATGGCGTCGAGATCGAGGTGATTGGTGGGTTCGTCCAGCAATAAGAGATCGGCCCGCGATCCCAGCGCGCGCGCCATGGCGAGCCGCACCCGCCAGCCTCCCGAAAACTCGGCGACCGTGCGCTCGAGATCCACCGGCTTGAACCCCAGTCCGTGCATGAGGGCCGCCGCGCGCGCGCGCGCGCGATAGCCCTCGATGGCCTGCAACGAGGCATAAAGTTCCGCCAATGCCATCGCCGAATCGCGCCGCTCGGCGTCCTCGATGGCCGCCTGCACCGCGCGCAGTTCGACGTCGCCGTCGAGAACGAATTCGATGGCGGGCCGGTCGCTGGCGGCGACTTCCTGCTCGACGTGGGCGATCTTCAATGCGGTGGGGCGCTCGATTTCACCGCGGTCGGGCGAGAGCTCGCCCCGAATCGCCGCGAACAGGCTCGACTTTCCCGAGCCGTTGGCGCCGGTGAGGCCGACCTTGTTGCCGCGGAAGATGGTGAAATTGACCTGCTCGAACAGCGGCTCCGGACCGCGCCGCAGGGTCAGATCCCGGGCAGAGAGCATCAGGAGCCTGTCTGAGTATTTCGCGTGAGCCGCGTTGGCAGGGCCGTATATCCGTGCGATGCAGTTGGACTCAGACAGGCTCCAAGGACTTACGCCCCGGTCTGACGAGTCGCCGCCGGTCGCAATGCGGTTGGCGCGCACAGCGCGGCGTGATGGGCGGCGCCCTGCTCCTGAGAGGCGAGAATGGCGAGCAGTTTCTTGGCTTCCATCGCGTCCCCGAACAGGCGCCCCTGCGCGTAGTAGCAGCCGTGCTTGCGCAGGAACTCGAGCTGATCGCTGGCCTCGACTCCCTCTGCGATGACTTCGAGATTGAGGCTCTTGCCCATGTCGATGATGGTTCGCACGATGGCGGCGTCGTCCGAGTCGATGGCGACATCGCGCACGAAGGATTGGTCGATCTTCAAGGTTCCGATGGGGAACTGCTGCAGGGCCGACAGGGACGAGTAGCCCGTGCCGAAATCGTCGATGGCCAGGTTCAAACCCATGGCGTACAGCTCGTTCAACAATCCGATGGTTCGCTTCGGGTCGGTCATCAACGTCGTTTCCGTGACCTCGAGCTCGAAGCACGTCGGCGACACCCCGTGGCGGCGAAAGACGCTGCGGCACCGCGCAATGAAGCTGGCCTGCTTGAGCTGGCGCAGCGAGAGATTGATGGCGATGCGGCCCGGCTGCGCAACGGTCTTCTGCCACTCGCGGTAGTCCGAACAGACACGGTTCATCACCCACTCGCCGATGTCCAGAATGAGGCTGGTTTCTTCGGCCAGGGGAATGAACTGCGACGGCGAAATGTCGCCGTGCCCGGGCAGCCGCCAGCGCAGCAGCGCCTCGGCGCCGACGACGCGCCCATCGCGAAGGTCGACCTTGGACTGATATAGAATCACCAACTCGTCGCGTTCCAGCGCGCGGCGCAGCTTGCTCTTCAGCATCAAACGCTCGACGGCCGCGGCATTCATCTCGGGGATGTAGAACGCGCTCGAGTTGCCGCCGTTCTGCTTGGAGTGATACATGGCCGCATCCGCGTTGCGGATCAAGTCGATGACGTTATCCGCATCGTATGGACAGATGGCGACCCCGACGCTCGCAGTCAAATAGACTTCCTGCTGGTTGACGTAGAAGGTCCGGCTGATCTCGTCCAGCAGCGTGCGCGCCAGCGTGGCCAGGGCCGGACGATTGTCGATATCGATCGGCAGGTCGTCGATGAACATGGCGAACTCGTCGCCCGCAAGGCGGCCGATGACGGTGTCCTTGCTCAAACTGCGGGTGAGACGCTCGCTCAGGATCTCCAGAGTACGGTCGCCGGCAGCGTGGCCGAAGGTGTCGTTGACTTCCTTGAACCTGTCCAAGTCCAGATAGAGCAGCGCGAGGGAACGCTGACTGCGGCGCGAGCGCGCGATCGCCTGCTGCAGCAAATGCTGAAATTGCATGCGGTTCGGCATCTTCGTCAGCGTGTCGTATCGCGCCAGGTAGCGGATCCGGCGCTCCGCACGCTTGCGCTCGGTGATGTTGCGGGCGACGTAGATATTGCCCTGGAATTGGGGGTCCTCCGACGTGATCGTCGAATTCGCCATGGAGACCGGGATGGTTTGCCCGTTGGCGGTGCGCAGCACCGTTTCGCGCGCTTCGGTGGTCAAGATGGCCGAATCGAACGCATTGCGATGCGCATCGTCGATGAAACTGGTGAGCGGTTTGCCTACGAGTTCGGATTCGCTGTAGCCCAACAGCTTCTGGGCGGCTTCATTGCAGCTCTTCACGATGCCGTCCGGCGCAGTCACCAGCACCGCATCGGTCAAGCTGTTGAGAACGGTGTTGAGATAATTCTTGGTGATGGTGGTTTCGGCCAGGTTTTGCCGCATGCGCTCGAGCGCGTATTGCAGCTCCCCGAGTTCGTCGCGGCGGACCACGGCCAGCGGCCGCGTGTAATCGCCCTCGCCGATGCGGTCGGCCGACTTGACCAGCGCCGTGATGGGCCGGGACAGTTGCCGCGCGACGAACCAGGCGCCGGCGAGACCCAACAGGATCAGCGGCAATGTCACTTTGGCCAGCAAGCCGCTCATGCGTTGGATCTGGTGTCCCTGCCTGTTCTCCATCTGCGACTGAATGCTGGCGAGGGTGTCATGCATTTCCCCCCGATTCAGCCAGATCTGCAGGGTGCCCGCGGATTGCGCCGAGCCCGCGCCCTTGCCGCGGATGCTGCTCTTGAGCACGAAGGGCCCGAGTCCGGAAGGGTCGTCAAGTTGATTGCTGCCCGTGAACAACACGCCGCCGCTCACGTCCCGAACCTCGACCCGCTCGATATCGCGCTCTTCGAGCAGCCGCTCTGCGATCGTGGACACCGCGGCCTTGTTTCCCGAACTCAGCGCGGGTGCCAGCAAGGCTCCGGTGATCTTACTCAGGCTGTCGGCGCGAGCTTCGAGATCCGCCTCCAGCTTCTCTTCGACCGCGGCGTGCGTCAGCTGGTTGATATCCGCGGTCTCGACCCGATGTTCGTAGTACGACACACCGCCCAGCAGCAAAGACAGGACGGTGCCGACCCCCAGGGCCAGCAGCAAGTAGTTTGTTTTCAGGCTGCGCGCCATCGCAGCCTAGTCCAGCCAACTGGGTAGCTTCATCCCGGAATGATACTCGTTCATGACAAAGGCCATAAGGGGCCGGGTACAATCGCATTATGACCGCGCAGATGCGAATCGACATCTATTCAGACACGGTGTGCCCTTGGTGTTTTCTCGGCAAGAGGCGCTTCGAACTCGCACTGGCGCAGCGGCCGTATCTTGAACCTCGTGTGGCCTGGCGGCCGTTCGAATTGAATCCCGACATGCCGTGGGAGGGGGTGGAGCGCGGGGCGTATTTGACGGCCAAGGTGGGCGCACCGGATCGGGTCGCGGCCGTCGAAGAGGCTTTGACGCAACAGGGCGAGGCCATCGGAGTCCGGTTTCGCTTCGACCTCATCAAACGCATGCCGAACAGCCGGCGCTCCCATCTGTTGATCGCTCATGCAGTGCGGTATGGGTTGCAGGCCAAGGTCAAAGACCGTGTCATGCAGGCTTTTTTTGAAGAAGGCTCCGATATCGGGGAATTGGATGAACTGGTCCGGCTCGGCGTGGAGGCGGGGCTCGGCGAACGCGAAGCCCGGGCCGCGCTGGTTTTGCGGGAGGGTCAGGATGGAGTTGTTGCTGCGGAGCGACATGCCGGGACCCTCGGCATCACCACCGTTCCGACCTATATCTTCGATGGCCAGTACACGCTTTCCGGCGCCCAGGAGCCGTCCAACATGGCGCGGATTCTCGACCAGGTTGCCGATTTCGCCGCGGCGCGCGAAGCGGCGCCGTGAATGCCCACGAGTTGACCGGGCAGTCGCGAACGCACGTCGTCACCATGGCCGACCCGTCCTGCACCCTGCATGTCCATGCGGTCGCGCCGTTCTTGAATCTGCACCGAGCCGCACGTGCCGACGGCTTCGATCTGAAGCCCGTGAGCGGATTTCGCGATTTCGACCGCCAGCTTGCCATCTGGAATGGCAAGTTCAACGGCGAAAGGCCGCTGCTTGACGCCGCCGGCTGCGCCATCGACGCGTCGCGGCTGTCGCCGCCGGAACGCATCGGCGCCATTCTCCGGTGGTCGGCCCTTCCGGGCGCCAGCCGGCATCATTGGGGTACCGATATCGACCTCATTGACGCAAATGCCCTCCCGCCAGGGTATCGCGTGCAACTCAGCGCCGAAGAGTATTCGGACTCCGGACCCTTCGGACCGCTCGCCGCCTGGCTGGGGGTGCATGCTGCCCGATTCGGCTTTTTTCGACCCTATAGAGGGGTCTTGTCCGGGGTCCAGGCCGAACCCTGGCATTTCAGTTTTGCGCCGGTGGCGGAGACCGCGCGCCGCGCCTTAGGACCATCGGTGTTGAAGGAGGCCCTGGCTTCGGCGCCTCTGATGGGCAAGGAGCACGTTCTGGCCAGGTTGGACGAGCTGCACGCCCGGTACGTGGCGGCCATCGATTGGCCGTGAGGATAGTCGGAAGCGGCCGGCTAGGCCCAGAGGGTCTTCAAACGATTCAACATCAAACCGCGCACCTGACCCAACTGATCGTCTTCGGACGTGAACAGCGGGGGATTGCGCCGCAACAAGGGCCAACGCTCGGTGCGAAGGACCCTATCCAAGAACCCGAGATTGCGGTCGATGGCCTCGATATAAGGGTTCTTGCCGTCGAACAACACTTCCAGATATCGATATGCGTGTTCGAACTCGCCCTCCAACCGCAGCGTCCGTGTCTCGCGCGCGAAGCGCGGCGTTTGACGCAACAAATCCAATCCTGAGCTATAGCGCACCTGCAGCGCTCCGTTGCTGCCGGGCACAGCCGCAATTCCGCCCAGCACGAACTCCGGATACAGCCGGTCGCGGCATTTCTCCAGATAACAACGATCCGCCATCTGCGCGATGAGATCAGCCGTGCCGAGCAGGTGACCCAGCTTGCGATCGCGTGGATCCGACAACTGAATCTGACTGAGCTCGACTTCGTAACCGGTGAAATGCACGACGCGCGTCGCGATGGGCACCCAACTTTCCATGCCGATCGTCGGTAGGAAACGCGCCAAAAAACGCGCGCTGCGCGTCACGTGATAAAGAGTGAACTCGGCGCCGTTTCTGTGCGTTCGATCGTCGAATTCCCGAATGTAGCCCGCGTCATGAAACAACGACGTTGCCATCGCCATCACGGCGCGCTCCACACCGAAGCGCTCGGGCGCGGGTACGGTGCTCTCGTAGCCCACCATCATGCGGGCCATCGCGAGCGTCATGTCCAGTGAATGCTGGAGGTCGTGATACACGGTGTCGACGCCGTGGTAGCCTGGCATCCGGCCGGTAAACAATCTGTCAAAGTGATCGAACGCAACGGCGACCCGATCGAAGGATTCGCCCGGCCACGCGGCCGCGAAAAGCTCACGCACCGCGGCGGCGACAGAGGCCGTGCAACTCACCTGGACGGTGTTTGTGACGTCGTAGTCATTACGGCGATGCTCGTACATCCCATGAAGTCTAAGCTCTTGGGAGGGCGAACGCCATGTGCTGGTTCTCCTTCCGGCGACTTCTTCCGCGACTGCGGGATCAAGTTTGGAATATGTTAAGCAACGAACTGATCAATACACTTTGATCCCGCCGAATTTCTCCCTGATGCGACGCGCCAAGGCCGCATACCCCAACCAGAAACCGCAAGCGAGGGCGATGCACAAGGTGGTAATCCATAGCCAGAGAGGCGGATCAAACGGCCGGCCGTGGCGCGTGTCCTTGGAACCGCCGGAAGCCGCGGCGGTCGCCGACATGGACGCCGCAGCCGTATCGGATGTCCCTTCAGCAGGGGAACCCACGGCAGGCAGGGAAGTTTCCGCCTGCCGTGCGGCGAGCTCCCGAGTCAGACGGGCAACCTCGCTGCGCTCCACCGCCTCGGCCAGTGCCGGTGTGGTCGCACGAGTGCGATCCAACTCGTCCTGCAGTTGTTTGATGCGCACGGACGCCGGTTCGCGGGTGGTGAGGTACGCGGTCTTGACCCAGCCCGTTCTGCCGTCCGGAAGGCGCACTTGCGTCGATTCGCCGCTCACTGCGAGCGTCTCCACGCTGGCCCCCGAATGCAAAGTGGCCAGACGCTGACCTTGGGTGCTCTGCTCGGCATAGACGCCGAGCACGAGCTCGTCGGTGACGTAAGCCGGTGCCGCTCGTCCGTTGGCCGCCAGCAGCGCCAAGAACAGAGCGGCCGCTTTCACGCCGCGATCCCGGTCTGTTTCAGCAGCGGCCGCACATCGGGCCCGCGCCCGCGAAAACGTACGAACGCGTCCATGGCATCCAAGCTGCCGCCGCGCGCCAGAATCGAATCACGAAAGCGAGCGGCCGTCGAGGCGTCGAACACACCCGCTTCCTCGAAGGCCTCGAACGCATCGGCCGCGAGAACTTCGGCCCATTTATAGCTGTAATAGCCGGCCGCATAACCACCCGCAAAAATGTGCGCGAAGCTCGACGGCATCCGGTTAAAGGAGGCTGCCGGCACCACCGCCACTCGGCTGCGCACACCGGCGAGCGTTTCGGCCACTCGTGCCCCCAGGGCCGGATCAAAATTCGCGTGCATTTCGAAATCGAAACTCGCGAGTTCGATTTGGCGCAAGGTATCGAGCGCCGCATTGAAGGTCCGCGTTCCGAGAAGGCGTTGCAGCGCGTCCAACGGCAATGGTTCGCCGGTCGTGACGTGCGCCGATATGAGCGGCACGACTTCGCGCCGCCAGACGAAATTCTCCATGAACTGGCTCGGCAACTCCACCGCGTCCCAGGCGACGCCGTTGATGCCCGCAATGCTCGGATAGGCGACCTGCGTGAGCATGTGATGCAAGCCGTGACCGAACTCGTGAAACAGGGTGGTCACTTCGTCGTGGGTCAGTAACGAGGGAGCCGAGCCCACCGGGGCGGTAAAGTTGCACACGAGTTGCGCCACGGGCAGCGCCTTGCCCGACGGCAATTCCTTGGCGACAACGCACTCGTCCATCCAAGCGCCGCTGCGCTTCTCGCTCCGCGAGTAGGGATCGAGGTAGAAACCGGCGACGATCTGCGCGCCGGAATCCAGCAAGTCGTAATAACGGACGCTGGGATGCCAGACGCTGACCCCGTCGCGCTCGCGCACCGTGATGCCGTACAGCCGCTCGGTCAGTGCGAACAGCCCGGCCAGCACTTTCGGCAGCGGAAAGTACGGCCGCAGCGCTTCCTGGGAAACCTTGAAGCGGCTCTCCTGCAGTTTTTCGCTGTAGAACGCCACGTCCCAAGCATTGAGCTTACGGCCGGCGAATTCCTCCAAATCCGAGAACTCCTGACGCCCTGCCGGCAGGCAGCGCCTGGCCAGATCGTCCAAAAAGCTCGTGACCTGCCTGGGGTTCTTCGCCATGCGAGTGGCCAGGGCATACTCGGCGTAACTCTGAAACCCGAGCAGCTGGGCGAGCTCATGGCGCAGAGGCAGCAGCTCGGCAATGATCGGGCCGTTGTCGAAACGGCCCGCGCTCGGACCCAAGTCCGATCCCCGGGTGACCCACGCTTCATAGATGTCCCGGCGCAGCTGCTCACTCGCGGCGCTGGTCATCACGGTCATATAGGTCGGTTGATCGAGCTTGAACAGCCACCCCGGTTGATTGGCCTCGCGCGCATCGGCGGCGGCCCTGTCGATCGCATTGGACGGCAGACCGGCGAGTTCGGCATCGTCGGTCACCGTGCGGGTATAGGCGCGGCCGGCATCCAGCACGTTTTCAGAGAACTTCGTCCCCAATTGCGCGAGTCGTTGCATGACTTCCCGGTATCGGGTCTTGCGCTCCGCGGGCAGATCGACTCCGGCCAGACGAAAATCGCGCAGCGCATTTTCCACCAACTTGGTCTGGGCCGGATCGAGCCGGTCGCCCTCGTGCCTCAAGACATGGGCATAGGCGGCCGACAAGGCGGCGTTCTGACCGAGCTCCGACGTATAGGCGGTGAGCAACGGAACGCATTCGTTGTAGGCCTCGCGCATGGCGGCCGAATTCGCCACGGCGTTCAAATGTCCGATCGGACTCCACACACGACTCAAGCGATAGCTCAGTTCCTCAACCGGTACCACCAACGAGGCGAATGTCGGGCCCGATTGCGCCGTCAATTCCGCGAGGTGCGCGCGATTTTCCGAAAGCACCTTTTCCAGAGCCGGACGAGCGTGGGCCGGCTCGATCCTGTCGAAGTCGGGGAGGGAGTCGAATTGCAAGAGTGGATTGTTCACCTCGCAATTCTATCAGAGCCGGGTCAGCATCCAGGTAAGGGCCGAGCAGCTTGCGACGAACCCGGTCACACCCGCCGCAGCCCGGCGGCGAAACCGACGCGCCAGAGTCTGCTCGTCGGACGCGGCCAGTAGAAAGGCCCGTCCATCCGCCGGTTTCGACAACACATTGATGCCGGTCGTTTCCGCCCGGGCGCAAACAGTCCGGACCACTTGTTCGCGGGCGGACGCGCGCGCCCGATCCCACTCGGCGGCGCTGATGACTCCGTCGTGATCCGCATCGAAGCGGGCGAGCAACGATGCTTGGTCCTGTTTCCAGCCACGTAGCAGCTCGGCCACGGCACGATCCGGACTGTCCACGCTGACGCCGCCGAGACTGCGGAACGATCCGATGGCGTACAGTCGTACCTGCGTCTCCAAGCGATGCTCGGAGTAGCGATACTTGCCTGTGGCGACCGCATCCAGGAGCCACCCCAGCACGCCGCCGCCGCTGGGAATGCGGACTCCGTCAGGCCAGTCCGACGAGCCGTACCAGACATCATTGGCGCCGGGAAACACCTCGGCGCCGCGCGGATCGATCAGGCATTGACCGGTCCCGTCGTCGAGGATGAACGGCGTCTCGCTGGTGCCGCTTTGCACGGTGCTCCAGGAACGCGATCGGTTTCCGCTGCGCCGTTCAATTTTGTAACGCCACCAGGCGCACGGGATCCCGCTCAGAGGCGCTTTGTTCTCCGTGTTCGGAGGCGTCATCCCCCGGCCTGTGAACTCGACGTAGCCCTGTGCCGCCGAGCGAACCCGCGATGTGGGCGTGTCCCCGACCACCCGGTTCCTGCGCCAGGATACGAAACAGTAGTAGAAGGAATAAACGGCTGCGCCCGCAAGAAAGGCGATGAGAAACCAGAACTTGACTCGATCAGGGCCGTGCATTGCAGCAACCGGCCGGGCCGGTCGTCACGCCCGGAATAGCGCGCCCGTGTCGACGTCGCGCTTTTCCTCTTGCGAGAACTCCAACAGCTGCGCGGGACGAAAGCCGAACTGTTGCGCAATCAGGACGTCCGGAAACACCTTGACGCGAATATTGTTGAGATTCACTTGGTCGTTGTAGAGTTCGCGCCGGTCAGCGATGGATTCCTCGAGAGACGTGATCCTGCCCTGCAACTGCTTGAATGTCTGATCGGACTTCAGTTCGGGATAGCTTTCGGCGACGGCGAACAGGCGCGTCACGCCGGAACGCAGCTGCTGCTCCGCCGCGCCGACCGCGGCGACGTTCCCGGAGGCGCTGGCTTGATTGACCGTCGCCCGTGCACGCATCACCTTCTCGAGCGTCTCCTGTTCGAACTGCATGTAGCGCTTGCAGGTCTCGATCAGTTTCGGCAGCTCGTCATGGCGCTGCTTGAGCAACACGTCGATGTTCGCCCAAGCCACCTTGATGTTTTCCCGAAGGCCCACAAGCCCGTTGTAGATGCCGATGCCATAGACGATGAGCGCGGCGAACAAGGCCAGGGTTATTGCCAAACCAATCACCACCGCACCTCATTCCATGGTTGACTGCTAACTGAGTATATCATTGCGTCTTTGGCGCCTTTTAGGATGGAGTTCACAGTGTCGACTCAAGCTTTCGATCTCATCACCATCGGCGGCGGCAGCGGCGGCCTCGCCTGCGCGCAGCGTGCGGCCGAATACGGCGCCAAGGCGGTGGTCATCGAGTCGCATCGACTGGGCGGCACCTGCGTAAACGTGGGTTGCGTGCCGAAGAAAGTCATGTGGAACGCGGCGAGCGTCGCCCTGTCGCTGGCCGACGCGCGCGACTACGGCTTCGACGTCGATGTGCGAGATAATGATTGGACCGTATTGAAGGAGAAGCGGGATGCCTTCATAGCGCGGCTGAACGGCATCTACGCACGAAATCTCAGTGCAAGAGGCGTGACGCTGGTGCGCGGGTCCGCCCGCTTCGTCGATGCGCACACAGTGGAAGTGGGCGGTGCCCGATTGACGGCGCCGCACATCGTGATCGCCACCGGAGGCTTGGCCGTAGTGCCCGATCTGCCGGGCGCCGGGCTCGGCATCACGTCGGACGGGTTCTTTGCGCTCGAGCGCCGGCCCCAAAAGGTGGCGATCGCCGGCAGCGGTTACGTCGCGTGTGAACTGGCGGGAGCTTTCCACGAACTCGGAAGCGAGGTCGATCTGTTCATCCGCAAAGATCATGTTCTGACGCATTTCGACGGCATGCTCGGCAAATCATTGATGCGCGAAATGCGCGCGGAGGGCATGACCGTCCACGAGCACGTCATACCCGCCGCCATTCATGAGAAATCCTCCCGCAAGGCCCTGGTGGCGGCGGACGGACGGGAATTTGCCGGGTTCGATGCGGTGCTCTGGGCGATCGGGCGTGGCCCGAACGTGGCGGGGTTGAATTTGCCGGGCGCGGGCGTCGCGCAGGGCGACGGCGATTTCATCATGACCGATGAGTTTCAGAACACCAACATTCCCGGCGTCTATGCGATCGGTGATGTGACGGGTCGCGCCGCGCTGACGCCGGTCGCGATCGCCGCAGGCCGCCGCTTGAGCGACCGGTTGTTCAATGGTGAAAGCGACCGGCACCTCGACTACCACAGCATCGCGACGGTGGTCTTTACACATCCGCCGATAGGGACGGTGGGTTTGACCGAGAGCGAGGCACGCGCGAAGTATGGAGATGCCGTAAAGGCGTACATCGCGGATTTCACTCCGATGTACCACGCACTGACCACGCGCAAGACGCACACCGACATGAAGCTCGTCTGCGTGGGTCCCGCACAGAAAATAGTCGGCTGCCACGTCATCGGCACCGGCGCGGACGAAATGATGCAAGGATTCGCGGTCGCCATCCGCATGGGCGCCACCAAGCGCGACTTCGACGACACCGTCGCCATTCACCCGACGAGTGCCGAAGAATTCGTCACCATGCGCTGAAGCGCGGGGGGTCCGGCGCAGTTTCGCGCGCCCTCAAGAGTTCTGAGCGAGGACCTCGAGCGCGGGCTGCGTGTTCGGACGTATCCCTCTCCACAGTAGAAACGACTCGGCCGCCTGCTCGACCAACATGCCCCACCCCTTGGTCGCGCGGGCGGCATGCAGGGACTTCGCCCACAGCGTGAAGGGCGTCTGCCCGCGTCCGTAGGCCATGTCGTAGCAAACCGTCGTGTCGCCGACGATGCCCGCAGGCAACAGGGGCATTTCACCCTGGAGGCTGGCGGATGTTCCGTTGATGATGAGATCGTATGCCGGCCCGCGCAACTCGGAGAACGCGCAGCCGGAAACCGTGCCCATGTCGGCAAACTCCGCCGCGATCTGTTGCGCTTTGACCGGCGTCCGATTGGCGATGACCACTTCCCGCACCTCGCGCTCCAACAGCGGTCCGAGCACGCCGCGCACGGCGCCGCCCGCTCCCAGGATCAAGAGCCGCTTGTCGGCGAGATCCACTTGCAAATTACGTTCGAGATCGGAGGTGAGACCCACGCCGTCCGTGTTGTCCCCGAGCAGGGTGGTATCTTCGAAGAATGCAATCGTGTTCACGGCTTGCGCCCGCGTCGCGCGAGCGGTGAGTTCGTTCACGAGTTCCGCCGCCGCTTGCTTGTGGGGAAGCGTCACGTTCAGGCCGCGCACGCCGCTCGCGAACAGCTTCAGTGTGTCGCGGCGAAAATCATCCGGCGTGACGTCGAACAGCCGATACACCAGGTTCTGGGCCGTCGCCTTGGCGAACATGCCGTGAATGAAAGGCGACCAGCTATGCGCGACGGGGTGGCCCACCACGCCGTACTGATCCGGATTTCCGAGCTCATCCGGCTGATTCACGGCGCGATCCACTCGGCGGCGCGCTTGGCGAAATAGGTGAGGATGCCGTCGGCGCCCGCGCGCTTGATCGATACCAATGCCTCGAGCGCCACGGCCCGCTCGTCGATCCAGCCGTTGCCGGCCGCGGCCATGATCATCGAGTACTCACCGCTCACTTGGTAGACGAACGTCGGCATCGCGAATCGATCCTTGATGATCCGGACGATGTCCAGATACGGGAGCCCGGGTTTTATCATCACCATGTCCGCGCCCTCGGCAATATCGAGCGCCACTTCGCGCAGCGCCTCGTCCGAATTGGCGGGATCCATTTGATAGGTGTGCTTGCTGCCGCCGCCCAGCTGCCCGGCGGATCCGACGGCGTCGCGGAATGGGCCGTAGAAGCTCGACGCATACTTGGCCGCGTAGGCGAGGATTCGGGTGTGAACCAGCCCCGCGGTCTCGAACGCGCCGCGAATCGCGGCAATGCGGCCGTCCATCATGTCTGAGGGCGCGACCACATCGGCGCCGGCGTCCGCGTGCGAGCGCGCCTGGCGGACCAGCGTCTCGACCGTGAGGTCATTCTGAACGTAGCCGCCGCCGTCGATAAGGCCATCCTGGCCGTGGGTGGTAAACGGATCGAGGGCCACATCGGTGATGACGCCAAGTGCCGGGAATTCCTTCTTGACCGCCCGCACCGCCTGCTGCGCGATCCCTTCGGGATTCCAGGACTCGCGGGCGTCCAGGGACTTCTTCTCGATCGGGGTGACGGGGAAAAGTGCAATGGCCGGGATCCGGAGCCGGATCAGAGACTCGCATTCGCGCAGCAATTCATCCACCGATACCCGTTCAATGCCCGGCATGGAAGCGACCGCTTGTCGCTGCTTTCGGCCTTCCACCACGAACATGGGGTAAATCAGCGAGTCCACGGTGAGTTGCGTTTCACGCATCAGCCGACGGGAGAACTCGTCGCGCCGCATGCGCCGCATCCGAATTTTCGGAAATGAATTGGTGCTATTTCCGGTCATCTCAATGTGACTCCTGCAATCACCAGCAATTTTACGCCACTATCGGGCCGGCCTGACGCCAGGCCCCGCCGGGCGCGGGTTCTTCGGGGCAGCCGGCCGCTTCGTAACGCGCTAATATCACAGGGAAGATATCTTAAGTCGGGTGCTTATTCATACATGAAGGATCCGGTCGGCGGAAATCAAAGGCGCGCGCGCTTTCAGTCGCTGTGCCAATCCCTGCGCCCGGACCTACTCCGCTTTGCGTTTTGGCTGTCCCGCGACCGGGCCGTGGCCGAGGATGTGGTGCAGGAGGCCATGATCCGGGCGTGGAAAGCCCAGGACTCCCTGTTGGACGAGGGCGCCGCCAAACCCTGGTTTTTAACCATCATCCGCCGGGAATATGCGCGCAGTTTCGAACGCAAGCGGTTCGTCACCGTGGACGTCGAGGAACTCATCGCCAAGGAGGAGCCGATGCTCGCTGCGGCGGATGACCAAGAGCTCGCGGAGCTTCGGGCTGCCATATTCAAGCTCCCCGGCGAGTACCGCGAACCGCTGGTGATGCAGGTCTTGATGGGCTATTCGACGGCCGAGATTGCCGCGGAGCTTGAATTGTCGAACGCGGCCGTGCTGACGCGCTTGTTCCGCGCCCGCAAACAGCTGCGCGTCATGTGCGGAGAGGACACCAGCCTGGACCCGGAAGAATGATGGATTGCGCAGACGTCAGACGAGCGATGTTGGCCGAACCGTCGAGTGACGATGCGGGCGTGCGCCAGCATCTCGCCACCTGCCAGGAATGCACGCGGTATGCCCTGCAGCTTCGCCGCTTCGAAGGCCGGCTGGATCGCGCCCTGCGCGTGGAGGTGAATCCGCGGTTGATGGAGCAACGGGTGGCAACCCCGCTGCGGGCGGCGCGGCCGCACGGCGCGCGGCCCTGGGATCCTCCGCACCGTCGCTGGCTCGCTGCGGCGGCGAGCGTGTTGTTGGGCACCGCGGTCGCCGTCAGCCTGTGGCTTGCTGCGCCGGGACGCAGCCTTGCAGCCGACGTCGTGAAGCATATGGCCGGGGAGCCGTACGCCTGGGCGCGCACCGAGATGCCGGTGCCGGAGCCGCGGCTGGACAAGGTGTTGACCGATTCACATGTGCGTTTGAAGGCTAGCGCCGGGCTCGTGAGTTACGCCAGCAGCTGCTCGTTCCGCGGCCACACCGTGCCCCACCTGGTCGTGCAGACGGAATTGGGTCCCGTGACCGTCATGGTGCTGACTCACGAGGCAGTACGGAGCGCAATGCGGTTCAACGAGCAGGGATACCGCGGCGTGATCATTCCGGTCCGCGGCCATGGCAGCCTGGCCGTTCTCGAACGGGGTCCCGACACCGATATCAAGGCGGTGGAAGACGTCGCCGCAAGGGTACAGAGTGCCCTCGATTGGACGGCCTGATACCCCTCTTTCCCGATGCCACCCTTACAGGCCGACCTTGCCCAGCAGGTCCACCAGCCGGCGTGAACTGGCCGCCAGCGTCGGATGATCGGCTTCGAACTGCACGGCGATCTTCTCCAACCGGCCGGGCAGAGACGGGGCCACCGCCGACTGCCCCCGCGAATGGGGGCCTGCAGCCTCGGACTCCGTCAGATCTTGGTCCATCAGGCGCTTGATGTCCTCCATGATTTCGCCGAGCAGCTGATGCGAGCGCGGATCGATGCGCCGGGCCGCGCCGAGTTCCTCGTGCAATTTCATCAATTGTTCGCGTAGCGCGTCGGTATCCATGGTCGACTCCTTCAAGTGCCAAGTCATTTTGCCACCACCTCGGGAGTGAGGCGCGCAACTTCTACGTAACCGGCTCCCGCCGCGGCCACGGCGCCGTGGACGACCTCGTAGGCCTGCTGTAGAAAGTCATCCGCTCCATACGGCGGGTTGACCGCCATGAGGCCGCTGCCCGCAAGACCCACGCCGGCATCGTCGGGGTGCACGGCGAGATCGGCATACAGCATTTTGGGGATCCGCAAGGCCTCGAAGCGAGCATGAACCCGCCTTCGTTGCGCCGCGCTGCGTATGGGATACCACATCAAGTAGGTACCGCTCGGCCAGCGTCGATAGGCATCCGCGAAGGCCTGCAGCATGGTTTTCAATTCATCGAGGCTCTCGTAAGGGGGGTCGATGAGCACCAGCCCGCGGCGCTCGTCCGGCGGGAGAAACGCCTTCAGCGCCGCATACCCGTCGCCGATTTCGGCGCGAACGCGGCCCAGGGACTCGATTTCACGCAGCGAAGCGCGAGCCTCGGCCGGCAGCAACTCGACGAACAGGGCGCGGTCCTGCGGTCTCAAGCTGCCCGCGATGAGAGCCGGCGATCCCGGATAGCGCGCCAGGCGCTTGCCGCGGCGGGCGTGAATGGCGCTGAAGTAGGCGGCCAGTACAGCGTCGCCGATGCCCTTTTCGATCAGGCGTTGAATGCCGCGTTCCGCCTCGCCCGACTTGACGGCTTCCGCCGCCTGCAAGTCGTAGAAGCCCCGTCCCGCGTGACTGTCCAGTGCAAAAAATGCGGATTCCTTGCGTTTCAACGCTTGCAGGCAGTAGAGCAACGCGACGTGCTTGGCAATGTCGGCGAAGTTACCGGCGTGATAGATGTGTCTGTAGTTCATTGCGAGAGGCATTGTGCCTCGGCCCGGCGGCGAACGCATTCACCGCGGGGAAGCGATCGAGGTGTATGCGCTGGATCCCGCGTGGCTCGCGGCGCTTGGCCTAAAACTCCAGCGCCGGATGAATTTTTCCTTGACCATCGCGGAACAGCAGGTCTATCTCTCGCTGGGCGACGACACCTTTCCCTGCGTCATCGAGAGAATCGCCATCCCTCTCAAGGGTTAGGAGCCTCACAGGATCCTAGCCTAGCCTCACAGGATCCTGGAGTTCCGCCAGATAGTCTCTTGGGCGCAGGAAGTCTTCGTACAGCCGCGATTCGGGTGTTCCCGGTTCGGGCTGCCAGTCGTAGTCCCAGCGGGCTAATGGCGGCATGGACATCAGGATCGATTCGGTGCGCCCGCGCGATTGCAGGCCGAACAACGTGCCGCGGTCGTAAACAAGGTTGAATTCCACGTATCGGCCGCGCCGATAGAGTTGAAAGTCGCGCTCCCGCTCGCCCCAGGGCGTCCGCATGCGGCGTTCCAAAATAGGCATGTAGGCGGGAAGAAAGTGATCGCCGACGCTGCGCATGAAGCTGAAGGAATGATCGAAGCCCCTGTCGGAGTAGTCGTCGAAGAACAAACCGCCGACGCCGCGTGTTTCGTTTCGATGCGGCAGAAAGAAATAGCGGTCGCACCAAGCCTTGTATTTCTCATACATGCCGGGCCCGAAGGGCTCGCAGGCCGCCCGGGCGGTGCGGTGCCAGTGCAGGACGTCTTCGTCGAACGGATAGTACGGCGTGAGATCGAAGCCGCCACCGAACCACCACACGGAAGGCAAACCTGCGGGAGTGGCAACGAGGAAGCGCACATTGCAATGAGTGGTGGGTGCATAGGGGTTGCGCGGATGAAACACCAGCGACAGTCCCATGGCCTCGAAGGGAGCGTCCGCCATTTCCGGCCGTTGATTCGACGCGGAGGGCGGCATTTTCGCGCCGAAGACATGTGAAAACGACACACCGGCCCGCTCGAAGATCGAACCTTCGGTGAGCACGCGGCTCTCGCCTCCGCCGCCTTCCGGCCGGTCCCAGCGATCGCGGCGGAATTTCACCGTGTCGATGCCTTCCAAGGCGGCGGTGACGCGGTCGTGCAGGCCGTTGAGGTAGCGCTTGACGGCAAGCGCCTGTTCGCTCGAGGACGACGCAGCCGATGTCGCGGACTCATGCATGACCTGCCCTCTCAGGTTTTCTTTTTCGCGGCGCTCTTTTTGGGTTTGACGGCGCTTCTCGGCCCCGCCGCGATTGGCAGCGGCGCCTTCTTATTTGCAGCGGCCTTGGACGCCTTTGCGGCAAGCCTCTGCGGTGTGCCCGGCGCCAATCCCGGCCTGGCGGGCGGAGACTTGCGCTTCCTGGCCGCGCCGCCCGCCTTCGCGCCAACCCCACCGGCCTTCGCGTGAATCGGGGTTGCGCCGGCCGCGGTCGCGGAAGGGGCAGCCGTCTTGCCCGTTCCCTTGCCGTTCTTGGCCTTGGCGTTCTTCTTGCCCCACCGGCCGAAGGTGCGCACGGGCGCCGTCGCCAGCAAGGTCTGGCATTCCTCCAAGGTCACGCTCTTCGGATCCCGGTCCTTCGGAATCTTGGCATTGCGCTGCTTGTCCGTGATGTAGGGGCCAAAGCGGCCGTTCAGCACTTGAATCCCCGCATCGGGAAAATCCAGGATGAGCCGGTTCGCATCCGCGATTTCCTTTTCGCGAATCACCTCGAGCGCTCGCTCGGGCGTTATGTCATAGGGATCGTCGGTCTTGAGCGAGACGTATTTAGCGCCGAACTTCACGTAGGGTCCGAAGCGGCCGACGTTGGTCGTGATCTCCTCGCCGGTAGCCGTCTGTCCCAGTTTGCGCGGTAGTTTGAACAGCTCGAGGGCTTGTTCATGGGTGATCAAATCCATCTTCTGACCCGGGCGGAGCCCCGCAAAGCGCGGCTTGTCGTCGTCATCCTTGGTGCCGATCTGCACGAACGGTCCGAACCGGCCCATGCGTACGCTCATCGGCTTGCCGCTTGCCGGATCGATCCCGAGGTCTCGCGCCTGGGCGACCTCCTCGCGGCTGACCGAGGTTTCGGTATGGTTGACCAGATCGATGAAGGGTTTCCAGAATTTCTCCAGCAGCGGCACCCACTCTTGGTCGCCGGCAGCCACGGCATCCAGCGAGTCCTCCATCTTGGCCGTGAAATCGTAGTCCACGTACGTGGTGAAGTACTGCGTCAAGAATCTGCTGACGATCTTGCCGATATCCGTCGCCGTGAATCGCCGGCTTTCGATGTCCACGTACTCGCGGTCGCGCAGCGTCGAGATGATCGAGGCATAGGTGGAAGGGCGGCCGATGCCGTACTCCTCCAAGGCCTTGACCAGTGATGCTTCGGAGAAGCGCGGCGGCGGTTCCGTGAAGTGCTGATTGGGAACCACCTGCGTCAGTTTCACGCGGTCGCCTTCCTGCATGGGCGGCAGCACATGGTCGGAGTCGTCTTGAACGACGTCGTCCATCCCTTCCTGGTACACCGAAATGTAGCCGGGCTTCACCAGCGTGGAGCCGTTGGCGCGCAGTACGGTGCGCGGGGGGGCGTTGGCGGCCCTCGCCTGCTCGGGGGTGCCGGCGAGCAGATCCACCGCCACCGTGTCGAATATCGCCGGCGCCATCTGACACGCCACCGTGCGCTTCCAAATCAAGGAATACAGGCGGAATTGATCCGCCTCGAGGTGTTTTTCGATATCGTTGGGCAGGATATTGGCCGCGGTCGGGCGAATTGCCTCGTGAGCTTCCTGCGCATTCTTGGACTTGGTCTTGTAGATGCGCGGCTCTTCGGCCAGTCCCTCTTTGCCGTAGAGCTGCACGATCGTCTCGCGAATCTGACCGATGGCTTCCTGACTCAAGTTGAGGGAGTCGGTGCGCATGTAAGTGATGAGGCCGACGGCGCCCTCGCCGATGTCGACGCCTTCGTACAGCTGCTGCGCGACGCGCATGGTCTTCTGCGCGCTGAAGCCCAACTTGCGGGCGGCCTCCTGCTGCAACGTCGATGTGGTGAAGGGCGGCGCCGGGTTGCGCCGGCGCTGCTTGCGATCCACACCCAGCACGGTCAGCGTTCCCTTGGCCGCATCTTTGAGCGTGCGCTCCACGGCGCGCGCTTCGGCCTCGCTGGTGAAGCTGAACTGTTCGACCTTGGACCCCGCGTACTCGACCAGCTTGCCCGGAAACTTCTGCTCCGAATGTTCCAGTTCGGCGTCGATGGTCCAGTATTCCCGCGCGATGAAGGCTGCGATTTCGTCCTCGCGCTCGCAAATCATCCGCAATGCCGGGCTTTGGACGCGGCCCGCCGATAGCCCCGGACGCACCTTTTTCCACAGCAGCGGCGACAAATTGAATCCCACCAGGAAATCGAGGGCGCGCCGAGCCTGTTGTGCATTCACCAGATCCACGGACAGCTCACGGGGCTGCGCCATCGCTTCTCGCACCGCTGCCTTCGTGATCTCGTAGAAGACCACGCGCTGCACGGTCTTGCCTTCGAGTTCGCCCTTGGATTTCATGAGCTCGTACAAGTGCCAGGAAATCGCCTCGCCCTCGCGGTCGGGGTCGGTGGCGAGGTACAGAGACGTGGCCTTCTTCAGTGCCCTGGAGATGGCGTCGACGTGCTTCTGGTTGCGCTCGACGACCTGATACTTCATCGCAAAGTCATGGTCGGGATCTACGGCGCCCTCCTTGGGCACCAGGTCGCGGACGTGTCCATAGGAGGCGAGCACCTCGAAGTCCTTTCCAAGGTACTTCTTGATGGTCTTCGCCTTGGCCGGCGACTCCACGATAACGAGATTGGTGCTCAAACTAGTGCAGTGCGTCAGAGCGCTCTTCGAAGACCAGGTCTTCCATCTGCGCGTAAGCGGACTCTTGGCCAGGTTGGCTGAAAAGCACCATAAGGACGACCCATTTCACCTGTTCGATGTCGATTTCGTCGGCTTCGAGCGCCATCAGCCGATCGATCACCAGCTCACGCTGGGTGGCGGAGAGTATGCGAACGTTCTCCAGATACATCAGATAGCCGCGAACGTCGGTATCGAGTCGCAGCAACTCCTGCCCGCTGAAGATGCGCACGGCGCGAGCGGTCGCCTCGGCAACCTTGCCCAGCTGCTCGCCGGAAAGCCCGTCGAGCCACTCCAACGCGCGTTCGATGTCCGGTTCGGTGAATCCAGCCTTGTCCAGCTCGAGTTTCAAGGTGCCGCGATCCGGCCGCGGTTCATCGTCCGCGCTCATGTAATTCTCGAAGAGATAGATGAGCAGATCGAGAACGTTATCTTTCACCTCCGGCTCTCCTGTTGGCGACTCGGGAGTAGCGGCCCCCGGGGGCGGCCTGAACGTGGCCTTCGAGCTCGAGGATCAGCATCATCGAGGACACGGCTTCTGGTTTGAATCCGGTGCGAACGACCAACTTATCGAGGTCCACAGGATCAAAGCCGAGCGCATCTAACAAGATTTTATGATCCTTGTCCAATCCCGATGTGCATCGGGGCCGCTGCGAGGCGTCGGGCGGCGGCCGCAAGTCATTGGCGAAGAAGGCCGAAAAGTTCAACTCCCCCAATATGTCGGCCGCGGTTTCGGTCAATTTCGCCCCGCCTTTGATGAGTTCATGGCAGCCCCGGCTCAAGGGGCTGTGGATCGATCCGGGAATGGCGAACACGTCCCGGCCGTAGGAGTTGGCCAGACGAGCGGTGATCAAGGAGCCGCTGCGGCGGGCAGCCTCGACCACCAGGGTGCCCAAGCTCAAGCCCGCGATGATGCGGTTGCGGCGCGGAAAATTTCCGCGCCGTGGTGGAGCTCCCGGGGCAAACTCGCTGACCAGTGCGCCGTGCCGCTCGATCTCCTCGTAGAGCGGCCGGTTGCACCGGGGATAGACGACGTCGATGCCCGCACCCAGCACGCCCAGGGTGATGCCTTGCGCCCGGAGCGCCCCCTGGTGCGCGCACGCGTCGATTCCCTCGGCCACGCCGCTGGTTACGCTCAATCCGCGCTCGCCCAGGTGCTCGGCAAACGCGAGGGCGGTTTCACGTCCTTGGGCCGTGGGGTTGCGGCTGCCGACGACGGCCAATTGCGGTTCCGCCAGCGCGCCCGGGTTGCCCGATACATAAAGCGCAACAGGGCACTCCGGAATGGATAGCAGCAGCGCCGGGAAGCGCGGATCCGTGAACGGGATGAGGTGATGGCCCGCCGAATCGAGCCAACGCCGCTCGCATGCCCGGGGAATGGCGGGGGGACTCGACAGGAACGCCCGGGCCTCCGGCGATATTGCCGCGCTATCCCAGCCGGCCTCGGAAGCCGAGACGACGGCGCCGGCCGATCCGAGCCGATCGAGTGCGGCCGACAATCCGGCGACGCCGAGCCCGGGGGTTCGCACCAGCGTCGCCCAGGCAAGCAAATCGTCGTGCTCCGTCATTCAGCGGATTATGCACAACGGCCGCCATGGGGCCGGGCGCCGACCCGGCGGGAACGTGCAGTTTTGCCCGCTCTTAGCAGCGGACTTGCATTTCCCACTGCAATGCAGCCGGCAAAAACCACGCTTTTTGCCAGCGGAAAGGAAGCTGATGTCCGACAAACGCGCAGGGAGCGCGTTTGGTCGACCGGAGGTCGACCCGCAGGGTGCCATCCAGGGAGGGAATGGCACAAAAAGCGCCGCAGGCGACTTTTTCCAATGGACTAAGGATTCTGGACCAGGTCTTGCACGCGAATGATGTCCTTCGCTTCCATGATGAGGCCGTAGCTTATCTGGTCAAAGGTTTTGAACACCATGAACGTACCGGTGCGCTCGTCCGGCAAACGCACGTTCTTGGCCCCCAGCCGGGACATCCCGCCGAGATACCCCTTGTCCACCGTGTCGCGGACGTATCCGCCGACCCCGAACACACCCAGCACGTTGCCCGGTGCCAGGCCGTCGCGCGCGCCGCGGTTGATGACGACCACCTGATACTGTCCAATGACGGTGACGCCGTCGGATACGGCCATGATTCGGCCGTTGATCTTCACCTTGGGCGAGCTGGGAATGAAATCCAGCGGCACATCGACTCCGCCGGCGAACAGCTTGTCGCCGGGCTCCGTTTCGCGGCTGGATTCCGTCATGATGAGCGTGGCCGGGTCGCCGCCGCGGGTGATTCGGCCGGATCCGGTAAAGATGCCGTCGTAGCCCACGATCCGGTCGTCGTCCGGATCGCGCAGCGGATCGCCTACCCGGACCATGTTGTAGTGCGTGCCCGTCTCCGCGGGCGACTGGAATCCCCGCGCATATAGTGTGTCGCCGTTGGAAATGACCACATGGCTATCGCGCGTCGAAAAGACGTACGGGGCACCCTTGATCTGCTCGTTCGACAGCACCGACGGCTTGGACATGAACGCAGCAACCGTGGCGTAGGGAATGGTGGTGACCGCCGACTCGAGCGGTTCACTGCGAACCCGCGGAAGTACGCGCGCTGAATCGCCGCGTTCCATCGTGCCGCGCTGCAGCGTGACGCGCGGATGGCCGTCGATGTACACGAGCCGCAGCGTATCGCCGGGATAGATCAGGTGCGGGTTTTGGATCTGCTTGTTCACCTGCCAGATCTCGGGCCAGAACCAGGGGTCGCGCAGAAACACCTTCGCAATACCCCACAGGGTATCGCCGCGCTTGACCACGTAGCTGTCCGGAGCGTTGGGCGCCAGGGCGGGTGCCCCACCGGATACCGTAGCCGCCTGGTTGTCCCCCGCCGGCGCGGACGGACCCGCATCGATGGCGGCCTCCATGGCGGTCCGATCGTCGCCCACGACCGTCCCTTCCACGCTGGGTTCGGAGGTGGCCACCGGTATCGGCGCCGTCATCGGCCGCTCGGTGCGGCAGCCTGCCACCAGCGAGACGGCAAGGGTTAAGGCAATTAAGTGATGGCCATGCATTCGTTATCGCTCCCTTGAGTCACCGTGGGTCTATGGTGCCGGGCCGGCTGATATACTGCCCGCCTGCCGCCAAAGACTGGGACGTATCGCCCGTTTTTGCCGCTTAACCGCACTGTGCGCACGCGCCTGTCGGGCATTAAGTTAAGCAGCGGCGGAACTTTAACAACATTCATCGGCCAAAAACACGACATCGCTCTCACAATCCCATGACCAAGCTGGCAATTTTGGAGTATCCGGACCCCCGTCTCAGGAAGACCGCAAAGCGGGTGGAATCGGTCGATGACGCAGTACGCCAATTGGCGGCCGACCTCTTGGAGACCATGTACGCGGCCAAGGGGGTGGGCCTCGCCGCCACCCAGGTCGATGTGCATCGGCGCGTCATCGTGCTCGACGTGAGCGAGGAGCGCAATCAACCCATGGTCTTCATCAACCCGGAACTGCTGAAGGCCGAAGGGCGCGGTCCCGGTGAAGAAGGCTGTTTGTCGGTACCCGACGTGTTCGAGAAAGTGCAGCGCGCGACCCACATCCGGGTGCGCGCCTTGGGACGCGACGGGGAGCCTTTCGAAATGGACGCGGATGGGCTGCTGGCTGTTTGTATCCAGCATGAGATGGATCATCTCGAGGGCAAGCTGTTCGTCGACTACCTGTCGGAACTCAAGCGCCAGCTCATCAGACGGCGCCTGGAAAAGGAGCGAAAGCAGCGTTCCACGGGCCGCGACACTCATGCTTCGGCGCGCAGCACGGCGACGTCCGGCGCAGCGACGCCCGGCAATTCCCGACCGGCTCTTTGAACACCGCTCAGAGGTCTTTGAGGCTGGGTTTTGCCGGCACGCCGCAGTTTTCCGTCGCTGCGCTCGATGCGCTACTGCGTTCACGGCATCGGGTGGTTGCCGTCTTCACACAACCGGACCGCCCGGCGGGCCGGGGCCGGACCCTGCAGGTGAGCGCGGTCAAGCGGCGCGCCGCGGCGGCGGGTCTCGATGTGCTGCAGCCGGCCAGCTTGAAAACGCCGGACGCCGCGGCCGCCCTCGATCGCCTGGAGCTCGATGCGCTGGTCGTGGTGGCGTATGGATTGATCCTGCCGCCGGCCGTGCTTGCCCTGCCGAAACTTGGCTGTTTCAACATCCATGCCTCGCTATTGCCGCGCTGGCGCGGCGCGGCGCCCATTCAGCGCGCGCTGCTCGCGGGAGACACCACGACGGGCGTGACGATCATGCGCATGGAAGCCGGTCTCGACGCCGGCCCGGTACTCGCGGCTCGCGAGGTGCGGATCGGCGAACGGGAAACCGCGGGAAGCCTGCATGACCGGCTCGCACCGCTCGGCGGCGAGCTTCTGGTGGAAACCTTGGACGCGATCGCCGAAGGCCGCGCGCGCGAGCAGGCGCAATCACCGATCGGCATCACCTACGCCGGGAAAATCACCAAGGCCGAGGCGCTGATCGACTGGCGCGAAGCGGCCACCAGCATCCTGCGGCGGGTGCGCGCCTACAATCCGTGGCCGATTGCCGAGACTGGAATGAATGGGACGCAGCTTCGCATATGGGATGCCGAACTGGTTCCCGGCATGGCCGCGGCGACGCCGTCCGACGCCAATCAAGACAATGAACACCATGAAGCCAATTCTGCCAGCGACGCCGCCCCGCCGCCGGGCAGCGTGGTCGCCGCCTCGAGCGCCGGCATCGATGTGGCGTGCGGCCGCGGCGCGTTGCGACTGCTCCGTCTGCAACTCGCGGGCCGCAAACCGCTGGCGGCGCCGGAATTCCTCAAGTCGCAGCGGGTCGCTCTGACGCGTTTCGCGAGCCCATGAATAGCCCTGCCGCAGGCGCGCGCTCCGTCGCTGCCCACGCAGTGGCACGAATCTTACGGGAGGGAGTCACCCTCGATGCGGCCTTGCACGATGCTCTGGCCGCTACCCCGGCGGGCTTGGGTCCGTCGGTGCGTTCCCTGAGCTACGGAGCCGTGCGCGGGTATTACCGCCATGAGGCGATCTTGAGCCGTTTGCTGACGCAACCCGTCAGGTCGCTGGATTTACTGGTGAGAGCGCTGATGTCGGTGGCGCTGTTCGAGTTGGAAGATGCGCGCACGCCCGAGTACGCCGTGGTCGACGCGGCGGTGAAAGCCGCCAAGGCGACCGATGCCGCGAGGGCCAGCGGTCTGGTGAACGCGGTGCTGCGGCGCTATCTGCGCGAGCGTAAGACGGTGGATGCCGACATCGCGCGCAACCCCGCGCTCCGGCATGCGTCGCCGATCTGGCTCGCCGACCGTTTGCGCTCCGATTGGCCGGTGCGTTGGACGCAATTGCTGGCGGCAGGCGATGCCCAGGCGCCGATGTGGTTGCGGGTCGACGGCCGGCGCACCACCGCCGAGTCCTACTTGGCGAAGCTCCGTGAGGCGGGCCTCGGAGGCCGCGCGGAGCCCCGCGTGCCGTTGGCGATCGTGCTCGACGCGCCGTGCGACGTCCATGAACTGCCGGGGTTCGACCAGGGTTTGGTCTCGGTGCAGGATCTGGGCGCGCAGTGCGTCGCGTTTCCCCTGGAACTCGCTTCCGGCCAGCGAGTCCTCGATGCGTGCGCGGCACCGGGCGGCAAGACCGCCTTGATCGCGGAACGCGAGCCCTCCCTCGCACGCCTGCTGGCACTGGACATCGATCCGCAGCGCCTGACCCGTGTGCAGGAGAACCTGGTGCGCGGCGACCTGCGCGCGGAACTCATGTCGGGCGACGCCGGTACACCCGGCGCCTGGTGGGACGGGGTGCCATTCGACCGAATCCTGCTGGATGCGCCGTGCTCGGCACTCGGGGTGATCCGGCGACACCCCGATATCCGGCTGCGCAAGTCTCCTTCTGAAATCGATAGACTGCCCCTGTTGCAGGCGCGCCTGCTCGCGGCGTCCTGGCGCATGCTGGCGCCCGGCGGCCGCCTGGTATATGCCACCTGCACCGTGACCCGCAGCGAAAACCGCGAGGTGGTGGCGGCATTCCTCGCCGGCACTCCCGATGCCGGCATCGTTCCGCCGGAGAGTTGGCCGGGGTGGCCGGGATTCGGCGAGGCTGACGGCTACGGCCGCCAGATCCTTCCCGGCGAGGCGGGCGCGGACGGCTTCTATTATGCTGCATTGCTGAAGCATTGAACGCGATAAAGCAATGAATGCCGCGCCATCCAAACATGCAGAGTCGAGACACGCCGGCCCGGTACGGCGCGGCGCGCTGCTGATCGCCGTCGCATTGCTTGCGGAGATTCCGTGTGCAACGGCGGCCCGCGCGGAGGGGCTCGAGGGGCGATTCGAGGTCCGTTCCGCCGATCTCGAACTCAAAGATGGCGTATACCATCTGAATGCACGGATCGATCTGCCTGTGGGCGACGCGGTGCGCCGCGGCTTGGTCGAAGGCGTACCGCTCAGTCTCGAATTGGATATCGATATCGAACGCGTCCGGCAGCTGCTGCCCAACTCGCGGGTGGCGGAATTGACCCAGCATTACCATCTGCAATACAACGCCGTCAGCGCCCGCTTCATCCTGCGCAACGACAACAGCGGCCAACAAGAGTCCCTGGGTACGATCGATGCGGCGCTCGAGCAGCTCTCCGAAATTCACGGCCTGCCCGTGCTGGATAAATCCTTGATAGCGGCCGACCGACGCTACGAAGCCAACGTTCGAGCGAAGATCGATTACGGGACGGTGCCATTCACCCTGCGCGTGGTGATGTTCTGGGTCAACGAATGGCATCGCGAAAGCGATTGGTACACATGGACGCTGCAGCCTTAACGCGCAAGTACGGCTCGACCGTGATGGGCACCATCGGGGTCGCGCTGTGGCTGGTCGCGCTGTACATGCTGGGTTCAACGACCCGGAACGCCGCCCAATTCGAGAATTGGCTGCCCTGGATACTGCTCATCAATATCTCGGGCTTGCTCACGCTGTTCGTGCTGCTGGCGACCAAGCTGACCCATTTGGTGCGCGACTACCGCAGGCACGTCCCGGGCTCGCGCCTGAAGGGCCGCACCGTCGCGATCTTCAGCGCCCTCGCGGTGGCGCCCATTCTCATCGTCTACTACTTCTCGCTGCAATTCCTGAATCGGGGAATCGACAGCTGGTTCGAGATCGAGGTCAGCCAGGGACTGAAGGACACGCGTGAACTTTCCCATGCCGCGCTCGAAGTCAGGGTGCGCGAGTTCCTTCAGCACACGCAGGTCGTCGCACGCGAGCTGTCGCCCCTGGCCGATTTCGAGTTGATCGGCACGTTGGATCGAGAACGGCGCGAAAGCACCGCCCTGGAATTCACGGTCGTGGGCGCGCAGACGCGGATCATCGCGACCAGTTCCGATCGCCCGATGGACATGCTGCCCGTTCCGGCCACCGACGAAATGATGCTGCAGGTGCGGCGCGGCAGACCTTACGTAAGTCTGGATACCGACGCGGTCGGCGGCTACGTCATCCGCGCAGCGTCGCCGCTCGAGAGCAGCGGCGGTTCCGGCGCGCGGGTCCTGATCGCGCTGTACCCGGTGCCGCAACAGCTCTCGCGGCTCGCGGATACCGTGCAGCGGTCGTATACCCAATACGCGAATCTGGTGCAGCTGCGTGGGCCTCTCAAATCGACGTACGTGCTGATTTTGTCGTTCGTCGTCCTGATGTCCTTGATTGCCGCCGTGTACGGCGCCTTCTTCGCCGCGCAGCGCCTGGTGCAGCCGGTGCAGGATTTGATTGCGGGAACGCGCGCCGTCGCCAAGGGCAACTACGACACCAAGCTGCCGCTGCCGTCGCGTGATGAACTGGGGTTCCTGGTGACGTCCTTCAACGACATGACCAAACGATTGGGACGCGCGCGCGAGGAGACCCGCCGCAGCCAGCAAGCGGTGGAGGCGGAGCGGGCGGGTCTCGCAGTCATCCTGGCGCGCTTGTCGACGGGGGTGGTGTCCCTGGAACCGGATCTGACGGTGCGCACGGCGAACCAGGCGGCGAGCGCCATCCTGGGCGTCGACCTGGAAGCGGCGGTCGGCTCGCGATTCGACGAAGCCATCAGCGACGGCACCTTGTTCACTCAGTTCATCGGCAGCGTGAAGCAGCGGCTCGGCGCGGAACAATTGGACTGGCGCGAACAGATCGAACTGCTGTCGGACTCCGGCAAGCGCGTGCTCGTGTGCGCGTGCACCGCGCTGCCCAACGACATCGGGGGAGCGCCCGGCGTCGTGCTGGTGTTCGACGACATCACCACTCTGCTGCAGACTCAGCGCGACGCCGCGTGGGGCGAGGTGGCCCGCCGGCTGGCCCATGAAATCAAGAATCCGCTCACGCCCATCCAGCTTTCCGCCGAGCGGATACAGCGCAAATTTTCGGGCAGCATGAATGCGGAGGACGCACAGGTGCTGGAGCGGGCGACCCATACCATCGTCGCGCAGGTGGAGGCGATGAAACAGATGGTCAACGCCTTCAGCGAATATGCCCGTGCGCCCGACATGCATTTTTCCCGCTTCGATCTCAATCAGCTCATCACCGAAGTGGTGGACCTGTACCGCGTCCAGGCCAGCGCCGTCGAATTGAAGCTCATGCTCGCGCCGCACTTGCCGGCCATCGCCGCGGACCGGATCCGGCTGCGCCAGATTCTGAACAATCTGGTGACCAATTCGCTCGAGGCGCTCGAGGGGCGGACCGGCGCCCGCGTGGAAATCGAAACTCATGTCGCCGAGGATGGTCCTAAACAAGTAGCGGAGATCGTGGTCACCGACAACGGCCCGGGATTTCAGCGCGACCTGATCGGGACCGTCTTCGATCCTTATGTCACGAGTAAGCCGAAGGGCACCGGCTTGGGACTTGCGATCGTAAAGAAAATCGTGGAAGAGCACGGCGGACGCATCGAAGCGGATAATCAGCGCCTGGGCGGTGCCCGCGTGCGGATCATATTGCCGTTGGGCGAAACCGCGCGGTCCTCGAGTGGCCGTGAACCGCGAAAAGGCGAACACAGGAGAGAACGCGTATGACCGCTGCGAGAATATTGGTTGTGGACGACGAGGCGGATATCCGCGGCCTTCTGAAGGAGATATTGTCCGAAGAGGGGTATGAGGTGGAGGTCGCGGCGGACGCAGGGCAGGCGCGCTCGGCGCGCGCCGCTCAGGTGCCCGACCTCGTACTCCTCGACATCTGGATGCCGGACACGGACGGGATCACACTGCTGCGCGAATGGTCGGTCACCGACGGCTATGACTGCCCGGTGGTCATGATGTCCGGCCACGGTACGGTGGAGACCGCGGTGGAGGCGACCCGCCTGGGCGCATTCGATTTCGTCGAGAAACCCCTGTCGCTCACCAAGCTGCTCCGGACCGTGGAGCGGGCGCTCGATGCGGGGCGCCGCAAACGGCTGTCCGAGCGTGCGCATGGATCGAGCCTGGCCGTCCCCATCGGCAAGAGCAAGGCCACCCAGGCTCTGCGCGAGCAAATACAAAACACGGCGTCGAGCGCTTCCCCGGTGCTGCTCGTCGGCGAACTGGGATCCGGCCGCGAGGCCTATGCCCGGTACCTGCACTCCCTGAGCGCGCGCTCGGCGAAGCCATTCTTCATGGTGGTGTCGGCGAGTTTGAGCGGCGATCCTGGCGCCGCGCTGTTCGGCAGCGAGCGCGACGGCAAGGTGGAATTGGGAGCCTTCGATCAGGCGGCCGGCGGCACTTTGTACTTGAGCGCCCTGGAGGATTTGAACAGCGACGCGCAGCGCGCGCTGGTGGGTGCGATCGAGCAAAACGGCTACACGCGGATGGGCGGCCGTGAGCGGCTGCCGCTCAATGTGCGATGGATCAGTTCGGCGCAGGAAGGCTTCGAATCGCGCGCCGCGCCGGAACCCTTCAGACGCGATCTCCTGGCGCATCTGAACGTCATCACGCTGCGCGTGCCGCCGCTGCGCGAATATGCCGAGGACGTGCCGGATCTGCTGCGCTTCTATGTGGACCGGCTGGTCGACGGCCAGCATTTGCCGCTGCGCCGCTTCAGCGTCGCCGCGCAGAACCGGCTGCGCAATTATCCGTGGCCCGGCAATGTGGGAGAACTCAAGAACCTGGTGCAGCGGGTGCTCATTCTCGGACAGGGCGAAGAGATCCGGCTCGAGGAGATCGAGCGGGAGCTGGCGGTCAAGATGTCCACCGACGAGCCGCTGGTCAAGCAGGACCTGCTGGCGTTGCCGCTGCGCGAGGCGCGTGAACAATTCGAGCGTGCCTACCTTCAGCAGCAGCTTCTATTGTGCAATGGCAAAGTCGGCCAACTGGCGAAGCGCGTGGGCATGGAGCGCACGCACCTGTATCGCAAATTGCGCGCATTGGGCGTCGATTTTCGTCAATTAGGCGATGATTAGTACTCCGCAGGCTCCGGCGGCAGGAACGGCTGCCGAAACGTAAATGCAGCCGGCGTCGGACCCTTCGCCCGGAGGACGGCAAGCCGCTCGGCCGCCTCGGTGAATGGGGGCCGGATACCATGGGGCACCCACCAGAGGACGAAATAGGCGTTCGGCAGGCGTTCGAACCATTCCTTGCGCCGGGTCATGACTTGGGCGTGCGCAGATTTGTATACGAAACTTTGCAGCGACTCGATGTCCCGCCACACCGACAGGTTCACCAGGGTCATGTCCCCCAGGGGCCGCAAGTTGGTCGCGTTGCCTTGGTCGGTCTGCAGGCGCCAGACGAAACCCGGCGAAGATTCGGCCAGCGCATTGATTCGATCGAGGTTCGAGACGAACTCCGCCATGCCGGGGGATTCCAGTGGATCCTTCATGGCGGCGATGTTCAACTGGGCGAGTTCATACGGACGCATGGCGATGCGCTGCTAGTCGCCCACTCGAATCACCAGCACATCCACGTCGGCCTTGCGCAAGAGGGTGCGCAGTCTGTTCAGTTCGTCCAGCTTGGAGATGGGGCCGATGCGGATGCGGTGCCAGGTGTCATTGTCCACGGACACCTTCTGCACCTTGGATTCCACGCCCTGCAGGGCGAGCTGTGCGCGCACGCGGTCCGCGTCGGCGAAATTTTTGTACGAGCCCGCCTGCAGCACGTAGGTGCCGCGGCGCGTTTCCGGCACACCGCGAATATCGGGCTTTACGTCCTTGTCTTTCTCCGGCACCACCACCTCGAACTTGGGCAGCATGCTGTAAAAATCATAGGACTTGGCCGGCTCTTCGGGCGCGCCCGAATCCGCCGCTTCGGCGTCGGGAACTTCCGCTCCGCGCTGTTCACCCCCATGGGACTTCTTCTTGCCGGCTTTCACGGATTGAACCGCCGGGGAGTCGCTGTGGCGGTCCTTGAGATAGACGATGCCGGCGACCGTCAACCCCAGGCCAAGCCCGCATAGCACGCCCATCCAGCCCGAAAACCCGCCCGCCGGCTTGCGTCTGGCCTTGTAGTCCCGCGCCATCGCAGCCTACATGGTGTCGGGCGCGGAGACGCCCAACAACCCAAGGCCGTTGCGGATCACGATTTGGGCGGCGAACGCCAGATTCAGGCGCGCGTCCCGCAGTTCCCCGTCGTCCACGATGAACTGGTGAGCGCTGTAATACGTATGAAAATCGTTCGCGAGGTCGCGCAGGTAATGCACCAGAGTGTGCGGCGCGCGCTGGACCGCGCATTGCTGGACGATTTCCGGGTAGGCGACCAGACGTTTGATCAGCAGCGCCTCCTGGGGCTCGGTCAGGCGAGTGAGCGATGCGGAACCGCGCGCAGCGTCATGAGCGATCCCGCGATCCTCGAGCTGCCGCTTCACGCTCGCCACCCTGGCATGCGCGTACTGGATGTAGTACACCGGGTTGTCGTTGGAGCGAGCCTTCGCCAGCTCCAAGTCGAAGTCCAAATGCTGATCGTTGCTGCGCATGACGTAGAACAGGCGCGCGGCATCGTTGCCGGCCTCCCTGCGCAGATCGCGCAGCGTCACGAACTCGCCCGATCGAGTCGACATCTGGGCTTTCTCGCCGCCGCGGAACAGCGAGACGAACTGCACCAGCCGGACTTCGAAACACTCGGGCGGGCCGCCCAGCGCGATCAGGCCCGCGCGCAGGCGGGCGATGTAGCCGTGATGGTCCGCGCCCCAGATATACAGCAAATGTTCGAACCCGCGCTCGAGCTTGTTGAGGACGAATGCGATATCGGACGCAAAGTAAGTCTTGATGCCGTTGTCGCGCACCATCACGCGGTCCTTCTCGTCGCCGTAGTCCGTGCTCTTGAACCACAGGGCGCCGTCCTTGACGTAGGCGTGGCCGGCCTTCTCCAGCGTTCGCACGGCACGGTCGACGGCGCCGCTGTCGCTCAAGCTGCGTTCCGAATACCAGGAATCGAAGGTCACTCCGAACTCCGCAAGATCTTCGCGGATATCGCTCAAAATTCCGCCCAGCGCCAAACCCAGCACGCTGCGGAACGCGCTCTCCCCGATCAGCTGCCGCGCGCGGACGATCAGCGCGTCGATGTACGCGTCCTTGTCGCCGCCCTGAGGTTCGTCGAGCGGCAGTGCGCCGAACACCTCCGCGGCGCTGCGGCGCAGCGAGTTCCCTTCGGTGCGGTGCAGGTCTTGGGCGATGGCGACGATGTATTCGCCGCGGTAGCCGTTGGCCGGAAACGCGAAGCGTTCGCCGCATTGCTCGAGATACCGCAGCCACGCGCTCACCGCCAGAATCTCCATCTGGCGTCCGGCGTCGTTGATGTAGTACTCGCGCGCCACCTTGTAGCCGACCGCCTCGAGCAGATTCGCCACCGTGGCGCCGAATGCCGCGTGCCGTCCGTGGCCGACGTGCAAGGGCCCCGTCGGGTTGGCCGATACGAATTCCACCAGCACGGAATGGCCCTGGCCGAACTGCGACCTGCCGTAGCCCGCGCCCTCGTCCAGCGCGCGCCCGATCTCGGCGCGATACGCACCCTCCTTTACGAAAAAGTTGATGAAGCCGGCCCCGGCGATCTCGACCTTGGCGATGGCCTCGTGGGGCGGGATGCCGGCCAGGAGCGCCTGCGCGAGTTTGCGCGGATTCTGGCGCGTGGCTTTCCCGAGTTGCATCGCGATATTGCTGGCGAAATCGCCGTGCTGCGCGTCGCGGGTGCGCTCGATCTCCACGCCGGAACCCCGCAGCGAGGCGGGCAGCAGATCATCGGGCAGCGTTGCGAGCGCCTGGCGCAGCAATTTCTCGATCAGGCTTTTCAAAGCGGATCCGTACCGGTTGCGAATAAAGGGTCGGCAGTTTACCGCGGCGCGCGCGAAATATTCAGACAGCGCCTCAATCCAGTTCCAGCGGATCCACGTCGATGGACCACCGCAGTCCCGCGGGCCCGGGCAGGGTGTCGACCAGCGGCAGCCATCGGGCGAGAAAGCGCTGCAGCGGTACCCTCGCCGCGGCTTCGACCAGCAGGTGCGCCCGGAAATGGTCGGCACGCCGCGCCATCAGTGCGGTGGCCGGCCCGAGGATTTTTACCCCAGGCTCTTTACATGCGCGGCCGCCCTCGGCCGCAGAGCCTAGGAAGGCGTCCAGACCCAGCGTGTCCTTCGACTCCGCGCGCAGCAGCGCGAGGCGCGAATAGGGCGGCCAGGCGGCCTCGCGCCGCTCCTGCAGCGCGCTGGCCGCGAATCCTTCATAGCCCTCGGTGATGAGCCGCATGAGGAGCGGATGTTCGGGAAACTCGGTTT
>WNFQ01000107.1_pt1 | contig 54403 bp, 54 predicted proteins | sample 5400171 | NCBI WGS metagenome assembly WNFQ01 (sample SAMN13153356, study PRJNA577476) | soil metagenome | isolation source: 20 cm soil under Madrone tree | place: USA:California | collected 2016-06-14
TGGATCCGACCAAGGTCACGCGTCTGGCTCTGCAGAACGCCGCTTCGGTTGCGGGCCTCCTGCTCACGACGGAAGTCATGATTGCCGAGTCGCCGAAGGACGACGAGCATGCACATGGCGCGCCGGGCGGCGGCATGGGTGGCATGGGCGGAATGGACATGTAGCATCCGCCATTGCAGGCGAAACCTGCAAGTGCCGGTTACAGTGAAAGAGAGCGGGCTTCGGCCCGCTCTTTGTTTTTGCTGTCCCAACGAGCTGAGCGCCGCCGCCAACGGGGCACAGCCGCCAAAGAGCGGAAATGCTCGTAGGCGAATTCCTACACCTCTTCAATACTCGCCCCACTGCGTCTCCTACAAAACTGCCCTGGTAGTCTCCACTTTGTTGAGCAAAGGGGACGTGAAAAAATTATGGATTCGGCGCCGCCAGAAAGAAAGCGACTCGATTGCCGGCAAGAAGCGCAATCCATTCGTGCAATGGCGCGTGAGATGAAGCATCCGAAAATACGGGAACAGCTCCTTCTGATCGCATCCCTCTACGATAAATTAGCCGATATCTGCGAGCATGCCGACCGCGCGGTGCCCCAATTGGCGGTTGATTGCACAACAGGAAGACCTGACGCAGTGTAGGAGAAAAGACCCACGTGGATTGGGGCGGTAGGCTACAGAGACATCCGGCACCATCAAGCACAATCTCCGTTGGATTGTCAGAATGGAGGCGCCACAGGATGGTCAAGCCATATCAAAGAGATCCGGGAAAAGTTTTGGACGAGACGGCAACTTCAATAGAGAGACTGGTTCGGGACCTTGAGAACCGAGAAATAAATGGCGATGTCGTCACTGCGGCGGAAATCAGAAAGATAGCTGGCCAATTGCAGGCGCACGTCGAGAATCTGCTCGCGGCTTCAAACGACCTTCGGACTGTGAAGCCGGAGGCGGCATCAGACGGGCTTGCTGCCCAAGATCAATAGCCGGCGCGTGCGAGCCGGCCGCTTGTCTTTCTAGCCCGCGTCGCCGCCCGGAGGCTCCTTTTGCGGCGCGACCTGGTGGGCCGCGAGTCGCCGCACCGCTTCACGCGGCAACTCATCGAGGCCGCCGTCGCCATCTTGCTTCAAATGGGTAATCAGTTTCGCGCGCATGCGCTTGGTCCAGAATTTGGCGATGTGATTGCCGATGCCGGCAATAGCGTCCTCTCGTTCCGGCTCTGCGCGAAAAAAATCGCCGATGTCATTTGCCATCTTCACAAGATGCCCTGCGCCGCCACTTCCTTCGCCGTGCGCCGCGGTGCGGGATGAATCGCCCCTATTCATGGGTGGGCCCTATTTGGCAACGAACAATACATCGGCGCTCTTCATGAGCGATTCCTGGGTCTCGGTGAACTCGCGAAAGCGCTTCTGCCATTCGGAGGGCTGGCTCACGCGGGTTGCCTGTACGGCAGTCACCTTGTACTCGGGACAATTCGTGGCCCAGTCGGAGTTATCCGTGGTGATCACATTCGCTCCGGACTCGGGAAAGTGAAAAGTGGTGTAAACCACACCGGGCTGAACCCGCTCGGTGACCCGCGCCCGCAGCACCGTGTCGCCGGCGCGACTCTCGATGCCCACCCAGTCCCCTTCGGCAATGCCCCGATCTTCGGCATCTTGCGGATGCATCTCCAAGCGATCCTCGTCGTGCCACTGATTGTTCTCCGTGCGCCGGGTCTGGGCCCCCACGTTGTACTGGCTCAAGATGCGCCCTGTGGTCAGGATCAAGGGGAACCGCGCATTGACTTTCTCCGCGGTAGGCACGTATTCGGTGACCAGGAACTTTCCCTTGCCGCGCACGAATTCACCAATATGCATGGTCGGGGTACCCTCCGGGTGCTCGGCGTTGCAGGGCCACTGGATGCTGCCGAGCTCATCGATGCGGGCGAAGCTCACGCCGGTGAAGGTCGGAGTCAGGCGCGCAATCTCATCCATGATCTCCGACGGATGGGTGTAATTCATCGGGTAACCGACGGCGTTGGAGAGCAACTGCGTGATTTCCCAATCCGCGTAGCCGGACTTCGGCTTCATCACTTTGCGGACGCGTGAAATCCGTCGCTCGGCGTTGGTGAAGGTGCCGTCCTTCTCCAAGAAAGACGAGCCGGGCAGGAATACATGCGCGAACTTCGCCGACTCGTTCAAGAACAAGTCTTGCACGATGATGCACTCCATCGAGGTGAGCGCCGAGGTGACATGCTGGGTGTTCGGATCCGATTGCGCGATATCCTCTCCTTCGATATACAGGCCCTTGAACTCTCCGTCGAGCGCGGCCTCGAACATGTTCGGTATGCGCAACCCAGGTTCGCCCTGCAGCTTCATCCCCCAGGCGTCCTCGAACAGCGCGCGCACCGAATCATCCGATACGTGTCGGTAGCCGGGGAATTCGTGCGGGAATGAGCCCATATCGCAGGAGCCTTGCACGTTGTTCTGACCGCGTAGGGGATTTACGCCCACGCCTTCTCGGCCGATATTGCCGGTGGCCATGGCGAGATTCGCGATACCCATCACCATGGTGGAACCCTGGCTGTGCTCGGTGACGCCGAGGCCGTAATAAATGGCGCCGTTGCCGCCCGTGGCGTACAGCCGGGCGGCGGCGCGCACGTCGGCCGCGGGCACGCCCGTGACCGCCTGCATCGTTTCCGGAGAGTTTCTCTCCTGGGCGACGAAACTGCGCCACTTTTCGAAGGAAGGAATTTCGCAGCGCGCGCGCACGAAGTCCTCCTTCACCAACCCTTCGGTGACGATGACATGCGCCAGCGAGTTGATGAGCGCCACATTGGTGCCAGGGCGGAGCTTCAAGTGCTGCTCGGCCTCGATGTGCGGCGTACGCACGAGATCGATGCGCCGCGGGTCGGCGACGATGAGCTTCGCCCCTTGGCGCAGGCGGCGCTTCATCTGCGAGGCGAACACCGGATGGCCGTCCGTGGGATTGGCGCCGATCACGAAGATGACGTCGGCCTTCATCACGGAGTCGAAGTTCTGAGTGCCGGCCGATTCGCCCAGCGTATTCTTGAGGCCGTAGCCCGTCGGCGAATGGCACACCCGGGCGCAGGTGTCGACGTTGTTGTTGCCGAAGCCCGCGCGCACCAGTTTTTGCACCAGGTAGGTCTCCTCATTGGTGCAGCGCGAAGAGGTGATGCCGCCGATCGAGTCGCGGCCATACTTTGCTTGAATACGCTTGAGCTCCGAGGCCGCGTAGCCAATCGCTTCTTCCCACGAGACCTCGCGCCAGGGATCCGTGATCTTGGCGCGAATCATGGGTTTGACGATGCGGTCCGAATGCGTGGCATAGCCGATGGCGAAACGCCCTTTGACGCAGGAGTGCCCATGATTGGCGTGACCGTCCTTGTTCGGCACCATGCGCACCACTTCCTCGCCCTGCATTTCGGCGCGAAACGAGCACCCTACTCCGCAGTAGGCGCAGGTCGTGGTGATGCTGTGCTCGGCCTGACCTTTCTCGATCAGCGTGTTCTCCGAGAGGGTGGCTGTGGGGCAGGCTTGCACGCAGGCGCCGCACGAAACGCACTCCGAATCCATGAAGGAGACGTTTTGGCTCGCCGACACGGTGGAGTCGAAGCCGCGGTTCTGGATGGTCAGCGCCAAGGTGCCTTGCTGCTCATCGCAGGCGCGCACGCAGCGCGAACAGACGATGCACTTGCTGGCGTCGAAGGTAAAATAGGGGTTGCTCGTGTCCTTCTCGGCGGAGAGGTGATTGGCGCCCTCGTAGCCGTAGCGCACTTCGCGAAGACCGACGACGCCCGCCATGTCCTGCAGCTCGCAATGTCCGTTGGCGGGACAGGTCAAGCAGTCCAACGGGTGATCTGAGATGTAGAGTTCCATCACGCCACGGCGGATGTCGGCGAGTTGTTTGTTTTGCGTGGTGACCTTCATCCCCGGCGCGACGGGCGTCGTGCAGGAGGCGGGTAATCCCTTCATACCTTCGATCTGCACCAGGCACAGACGGCAAGAGCCGAAGGCCTCCAACTGCTCGGTGGCGCAGAGCTTGGGGATCTTCACATCGGAAAGCGCCGCCGCGCGCATCACCGAGGTGCCGGCCGGCACCGTGACCTCTTGGCCATCGATGGTGAGGGTCACGAGTTCGGCGCTTTCGCGCTTCGGGGTGCCAAAATCTCTTTCTACAATGGATAGCATATGGTCCTCAGGTACCTTCAACCGACGGCGCCGGGCGCCGCTGCGGGTTTAACGAAATCTTGGGGGAAATGGTTCAAGGCAGAGATCACCGGATAGGGCGTCAGCCCCCCGAGCGCACACAGCGAGCCGTAAGTCAGGGTTTCGCACAGATCGCGCAAAATCGTCTCCTGCTTGGCCGCGTTCTCGCCGGCAACGAGGCGATCAATGACTTCCACCCCGCGGGTCGATCCGATGCGGCAGGGTGTGCACTTGCCGCAGGACTCGATGGCGCAGAACTCCATCGCGTAGCGTGCCTGGGCCGCCATATCGACGCTATCATCGAAGGCGACGATGCCGCCGTGCCCGAGCATGCCCTTGATCGCAGCGAATGCCTCGTAATCCAGAGGGGTATCGAACTGCGATTCTGGGTGGTAAGCGCCCAAGGGTCCCCCCACCTGTACCGCGCGGATCGGACGTCCGCTGAAACTACCGCCGCCAAAATCGTACAGCAGGTCGCGAAGCGTCGTGCCGAAGGCAATCTCCACCAGGCCCCCGTGCTTGATATTGCCGGCGAGCTGCATCGGCAACGTGCCGCGCGAGCGGCCCATGCCGAAGTGCTGATAATATTCGCCGCCGCGATCGAGGATGATAGGCACCGAGGCGAAAGTGATCACATTGTTGATCACCGTGGGCTTGCCCCACAGCCCCTGCAGGGCCGGAAGCGGAGGTTTGAAGCGAACCTGGCCGCGCTTGCCTTCCAAAGATTCCAATAGCGAGGTTTCCTCCCCGCAAATGTAGGCACCGGCGCCCATGCGCACTTCCAGTTCAAACGCCTTGCCGCTGCCTTGTATGTTCTGCCCGAGATAGTGGTCGGCGTGGGCAGCGTCAATCGCGGCCTCGAGCGCGAGCTTTGCCTGTGGATACTCCCAGCGCAGGTAGATGTAGCCTTGGGTTGCTCCCGTGGCCAATCCGGCGATGGTCATGCCTTCGATGAGGACGAAGGGGTCGCCCTCCATCAGCATCCGATCGGAGAAAGTCCCCGAATCGCCCTCATCGGCATTGCAGACGACGTACTTTTGCGCGCTCTGCGCCCCCAATACGGTTTTCCACTTGATTCCCGCCGGAAAAGCCGCTCCGCCACGACCGCGCAGCCCGGATGCCGTAACGCTTGCGACGATGTCGGCAGGCTGCCGCGCCAGAGCGGCGGCGAGACCCCGGTAGCCACCATGCACCAGATAATCGGAGAGGCTTCGCGGGTCCGTGAGTCCGACGCGGGCGAAGGTCAGGCGTTCCTGTCTCTTCAGATACGGGATCTGTTCAGTCGCACCGTGGCCCAAAGGATGCGGATGGCCGGCGGTGAAGCCCGCGTCAAACAAAGCGGCCACATCGTGTGCCTGCACGGGGCCGTAGGCCACGCGCGTGCCGGCGACGTCCACCTCAACCAGGGGCTCGAGCCACAAAAGGCCGCGTGAGCCGTTGCGGATCAGCTCGATTGGAATTCCGCGTCGCTCGGCCTCTGCCACGATTGCCTGCGCGGTCTGATCGGCGCCAACGCCGAGCGCTGCCGCGTCGCGTGGGACATAGATCTTCACGTGCGCTCCCGGCTCTGCGACACCAACGCATCGAATCGTTCTGCCGTGACACGCCCGTGCAACTGTTGATCGATCATCAGTGAGGGACCCAAGGCGCAATTACCTAAACAATAGACCGGCTCCAACGTGATCGCGCCGTCGCGCGTCGTGCCGTGAAAATCAATGCCTAATTTCACCTTCACATGCGCCTCGAGCGCAGCGCTGCCGAGAGCCTGACAGGCCTCCGCCCGGCACAGATGCATCACCTGACGACCCGGGCGTTCTTGAAGAAAGTAATGATAGAAGCTCACTACCCCGTGCACCTCCGCCACCGAGAGATTGAGTTCCTTCGCAATCAGCGGCACCGCATCCTTGGGCACAAATCTGAGCTCCTCTTGCACCGCGTGCAGAATCGGCAACAGCGCGCCCGGCAGTCCTTTCAATCGCATACACGCGTCGAGCACGGTCGACTTCTCCATAGCGGTCAGGTTGGACTGCCGCTCGACCTTAATCGGGATCACTCGCCGGGGAGATTGAGCACTCATATACATACGTCCTTAGATATATCAGAAATTACTCCCCTCGAGCCCCCGGATCGTTGTGCTCGAGTTTGCATATGGGGAGACGAACTCCAATGAAAACGACGATGCGTGTTCGTGCACCATCGGCACCAGTGCTCCAAAACCACAGTGCACAGCTGGCCCGTGTCGTCAAATCTCGCTTTTGGATTTGTAGAAGTGCAGTTTCGCGCCAGCGACCGCGCCGGTCTAAGTGTTTACGCCGATGGGCTGATAATCGGCAGTTATCAGCCGCTCGTTTTCAATGCCTATGGCGGATCCCCAAAACGCGCGTCCAGGTCGATTGTTTGGGTTGTGGACCAGGCGGCCGCCACGATGGGTGGCAAGGGATCTTGCTCGAGCGCGATGAGGCCGATTGCCCGATTGAGTTCGGGCGTGAGCGGTACGGCAGTCAAACCATGGTCCTCCCCCAGCACGCTTAAGAGGCTGTGCGGCACGATGCTAAACACGTCCGAGCACAACACGTGCGAATAGAGCGCGAACATCGAATCCGTTTCGATGACCACCAGCGGCGTTGCCTTGGCGCGCCTGAACGCGGCCGTGATGATTCGCCGGTTCTGCATGTTCTTGGTCAACAGACACAACGGCAGCTTGGCCGCCTCCATCCAACTCATGTCGGAACGGTTGTCGATCGATCCAGGGTTCTTTGCCAATAGCACGTACCTTTCGCGAAACAACGGCCAGACTCGAAATCCCTCCAGGCGTTGGTCCTCCAGGTAGGTCAAACCCAGATCCAGTTCGAAGTCATCGAGCCCGCGGATGATCTCCTCGGCGCTCAAGGACTTGACCAATTGATGCATATCGGGAAATTCAGTTCGATAGGGGCCGGTCAAGAACGGCACGATCGGGATGGTGGTCGGAATGGAGCCGATGCGTAGCGTGCCATTGAGATGAGCACGCGCGCTCGAGGCCTCCTGTCGAAGACCTTCCCAGGCAGCAACGGTTTGCTTTGCCCAATCGAGAATTCTATCGCCTTCCGGAGAGAGCCCCATATAGCGTTGACCGCGTTGCACGATGGACACGCCGAGTTCTTCTTCAAGATGACGAATCCCGGCGGACAGGGCGGGCTGCGAAACGCAGCAGACTTCTGCCGCGCGGGCAAAATGCTTTTCCCGCGCGAGTGTCACCAGATATTCAAGCTGGCGAATGAACATGGATTGGCCGCTTCATAGCACTTATTTCGTCGTATTTGGTGCGAAAGTATGCCATCTCGCCGAAGTGGTTGCACTGTCGGCGACAGCACCTGCTGCGTTGGATTGAAATGCTCTAGGAAAAGTGTAGTTTGCTGGCAATGAACAGCGCAGACGATCCTATCTATCTCGACTACAACGCCACGACTCCGCTGCTGCCCGAGGTCATCGATGCCATGCTGCCGTATCTACACGAGCACTTCGGTAACCCGTCGAGCCGACACATCTACGGTAGGCGGACGCACGATGCGATCGAGCGCGCGCGTAGCGATGTTGCCGCGCTGATCAATAGTCACGCCGACGAGATCATCTTCACCTCCGGCGGCACTGAAGCGAACAACCTTGCCATTCGTGGGACGAACCTCGGCACTTCCCGCCGCCGTATCGTAACGACTGCCATAGAACACCCTGCGGTAGCCCGCCCCGTCGCGTGGCTCGAGCGACAGGGCTGGGATATTGTGCGTGTTGCTGTGGATGCCGGCGGTCGCGCCCATGTTTGCGAGCTCGATACCGCAATCACGCCGGCGACCGCCATTGTGACGATCATGCACTCGAACAACGAGACGGGCGTGTTTCAGCCCATCCAAGAGGCTGTTCGATTCGCCCGTCGCGCCGGTGCCAGCGTTCACACCGACGCCGCTCAATCCGTCGGGAAGGTGCCGATCGATGTAAGAGCAATGGACGTGGATATGCTGTCGATTGCCGGCCATAAGCTCTACGGGCCCAAAGGCGTCGGCGCATTGTACCTGCGGCGCGGAACCGTCCTCGAGGCGCTAACGCTGGGCGCGGGACACGAGCGTGGACTGCGACCGGGAACCGAGAATGTCGCATCGATTGTCGGATTGGGCGCTGCGTGCGCGATGGCGCAACACGATCTCGACGAGCAGGGTGCGCGCGTGCGAGCGCTTCGAGATCGACTCTGGGAGCGGTTGGCGCGGGCAATCCCGCAGTTGGCGCTCAACGGGCACGCGGACAATCGCCTGCCCAACACGCTCAATGTGCGATTCCCCCAGATTTCTGGCGAGGCACTTCTCGCCGCGACCCCGCAGATCGCTGCGTCTACCGGCTCGGCCTGCCACGACGGTGACGAATCGGCTTCCGCCGTGTTGTTGGCGATGGGTATCCCCGCCAAGGCGGCGCTCGGCTCCATCCGGCTAACGCTGGGACGCGCCACGACCGGGGCCGAGATCGATCGCGCCTCCACCGCGCTTGCGAGCGCTTGGCGCGCCTCGATCTCGGATATTCATCCAGCCAAATAGGATGTGTGGGAGAGCAAACGTGGTTCGCGTACTTTTCGCCCTGATTGCAGCACTTTTTCTCACTTCCTTGGACTTCGCCGGGGATGTTCCGGCGCTTCGCCTCCACGCTGCGGGAAGCCTCCGCGCTGCGATGACGCACATCGCGCAGGCCTATTCGGCCATTTACGGCACGCCGGTCAACGCGGTATTCGGCGCTTCGGGGGCGCTGGGAGATCGTCTGGCCAAGGATGAGCCGGGCGATGTGTTTGCTTCAGCGGATATGGGCAATCCACAGGCGCTCGCGCAGGCCGGCAAGGCGGGTCCGACGGTATTGTTCGCCCGCAATCATCTATGCGCGATCGTGAGGCCCGGCTTAGACGCCACACCCTCGACCATTCTCGCAATGATGCTCAACCCGTCCGTCAAGGTGGCAACATCGACGCCAAAGAACGATCCCGGGGGCGATTATGCCTGGGAGATGTTCCAAAAGGCCGATGCCGAGCGGCCCGGCAGCCGCGCAACGCTCGAAGCGAAGGCACTCAAGATCGGCAATGTGCCAGGATCCCTTCCCGTCCCCCCGACCGCGACCAATGCCGTCGTCTGGCTGTTCCGCGAAAAGCGCGCTGATATCTTTATTACGGGCTGACCGTACTAAAAGGAGCAAGCAAGGACGCTGCGCAGTTTGCCCTCTTTATCCTTTCACCGACTGGTCAGCGAATCCTGCAGAAACACGGATTCGACGCGCCTCTGTTGCCCTAGGGCAAATCGACAAGTTCATGTCGACACGCAGTTGCAGTAGGACAGCGATTAACCCGGGGAACTTGCGTCGGCGCGGCATCGCTCCGAACTTTCGACAGTACCAAAGTCGTCAAAGCAGCCAAGAGATCCTGGCGGTTCCGACCTTAGCCGGTTGCCGTATTGCTATATAAGGCCGTCCGCCAGGTTGGCGGTCAAGCTGACTAATTGGTGGCTTCGATCAAATTTGAATGGTGCCCGGACACGAGCTTTGGAGTCTTGATGCTGTCCTCGCGTTCCCGGCTCAGAGCTTCGAGCCGCCGTCGACATGGATTGTGCCGCCGGTAATCCACCTCGAGCCGCCCGCTGCAAGGCGAAGTTCCCACCATTGATCTGGCCTTCGGGCACAGCAAGACCAACTCCTCACCGATCTTGAAGCTTTTTCTCTCGCGACTGGGCGAGCTCATCTCGCACGCCCGGCCGCATTGAGGGCGATCGGCGTCAGGCCGATGACGGCGCCGCAGTTGAGTATTTCATTTACACTACGCACGTCCATCTTTTTTACTTGACAAATACGATACGTACGTCCATAGTACAAATGAAGGAAAGGAGAAAGGACATGGTCACCGGTACACACCAAACCGCACCCACACAGTTCGTCGAGGCGAACGGCATCCGTTTTGCCTATCGTCATTTCGGCGGCGCTGGCGGCGTGCCGCTTGTTTTCAACCAGCATTTCACGGGCACGATGGACAATTGGGATCCTGCGGTGACCGACGGATTGGCAGAGGATCGACCAGTCATCCTGTTCGACAATGCCGGTATTTCCAGTTCTTCCGGCGACGTGCCGACCACCGCTCAAGGAATGGGCGCCAACGCGATTGCCTTCATCAAGGCATTGGGTCTTAAAGAGGTCGATGTGCTCGGTTTCTCTCTCGGCGGCTTTGTCGCGCAGGAGATCGCGCTACAGGCTCCCGACCTCGTCAGACGCCTCGTCTTGGTTGGCACCGGTCCACGCGGCGGCGTGGGTATGGCTTCGCTCACTCCGCAAGCACAGGAAATCTTCGGCTCCTCATACGATGATCCGGATCACCTTTGGTTGCGGGTGCACTTCTCGCCGTCGGATACCGGTCAGGCAGCTGGTCGAAAGTTTCTGAACCGCTTTCGGCTTCGGAGCAAGGATCGTGATCCTGAAGTCAACGAGAGCGTCGCACCCGCGCAGTTGGAGGCAATCACCAAATGGGGTGTGCCGCAGAAGTCATTCGACTACTTGAAGGCAATCAAGCAGCCGACATTGGTCGTGAACGGCAGCCATGACGTGATCGTCTACACCGTAAATTCCGTGACCTTGCAACAGAACCTCCCGAATGCCCAACTCATCCTCTACCCCGACGCCAATCATGGGTCGCTCTTCCAGTATCCCGAACTCTTTGTGCGTCATGCTTCCATGTTTTTGTCGGCCAAGAACGTTTGGGTGGGATGAACCAAGCCGCTTCAAGCACTGATACCGACGACAAGTCGAAGGCAGGACCAGATGAACAGCAAGTCAATCAAGATTCCGGGACCGGATCATCCGATCACCATCACGCCGACGAAGGGCCAAGTCACGGTCGTCCTTAACGGCAAGCGCGTGGCGGATACCCGGGAGGCACTTACCTTGAAGGAAGCAGCCTATCCCCCGGTGCAATACATCCCGCGCAAAGACGTCGACATGACGCAACTGCAACGGACATCGCATCACACATATTGTCCCTACAAGGGAGAGTGCGGCTACTACAGCATTCCTGCCGGCGGGGAACGCTCCGTCAACGCCGTCTGGACCTACGAGGCTCCTTATGCCGCCGTATCGGCGATCCAGGAATACTTGGCGTTTTACCCGAACCGGGTCGACGCCATCGAAGTCGACGTCGAAGACTGACTAGGCCGTCCGGGCGCAGGGCATGACAGTCAATTTCGAAAACAGGATATTGCTATGAAGTTTGTTGTAACAGGAGGCGCCGGTCACGTCTCTAAACCGCTGACCGAATTGCTATTACGGGAGGGACATGACGTCACCGTCGTTGGCAGAAAGGCCGAAAACTTCGCCGGGCGGAATCGGCCGCTGCGACCCGGCTCGTCCGCGGGCCATCGCGGATCGTAGGCGGGCCTCGAGGGCGACTGGCTGACAGATGCAGCAGGTCCATCAAACAGCAGCTCCTGGTGCTGCTCCTCGTGTGCCAGCCCCAGTCGCAGCAGTGCTGCGGTTTCGGCCGACAAGCCCGACTTCAACAGCGTGCTCATGTGCGCATCGACGTGCCGCCGGTAGGCCAGAACCTTGCTGACCATCGGACGGGTGAGCAGCCCGCGCTGCGGCCGCGGCTGGCGCGGCCCGAGTGCCTCGTAATAGGAATTGAACAGGTAGCCAAAGCTTGGATCGAACTCGTGGTAGCCCGGCAGCTATGTACGTACGTCCCTTATTAGTCAAATGGAAAGGTGTTCGTTCGCATTCAACTTTGCAAAGGAAATTATCCGAGGGGCGGCGCTCTGATCTGCCTGACGCCTGTGGTGCTTCAGGCAAGAACTGTCGAGAATAAAGTTTTCTTGAAGTTTTCTGCGAAAGACAGGTCGCGCTCAACTTTGGAAACCAGCCAGGCACCTTGTAGTCCCGTGACTATAAAACTTGCTACTTCGCTAATTTTAAGACTCTTGGGAAGTTCGCCCGCTTTCACCGCAGCCTTTAAGCAATAAGCAATCGCCTCCCGCAATTCGGTATAGATCTCCGACACACGCTTGCGAATGATTTCGCTGTGATCGGACGCTTCTGCAGCGAAATTGCCGACCAAACAGCCATTTTTGACGTCATGATCTCTGATGGACGTGATACTCGCATCAAAATAGGCCCGTAACCGTTTCAGGGGGGGAAGAGCATCATTGCGTAATGTTTCACCGATCACGGCGCGGCTGTTCGCGAAATAGAGATCCAGAATCTCCAGTGAAAAAGCCTCTTTGGAAGCAAAATGATTGGTGAAAGAGCCCTGCGGCACGCCAGCCGCCTCGACAACGTCACGCACACTGGCACCGACATAGCCGCGCTCGAGCACCACCTTCAGGCCGCTCGCCACTATTCTATCTCTATTGGAAATCCGGCTCATGACAGCATACTACGTCCGTCCATAGTTTCTGTCAAGCCAATTCAGCATCGTACCGTATAGGTCATTCGAGTGACCTATGAAAAGACTTTGTACGCATGGGGCATGCTCAACAGAGATGGATCAATGGATATTGCGTATGGGTTATCTCGTCTCTTCAGAGTTCAATCTCGCGGATGATTCGGGCGCGGAGTTCCCTCCGCGCCCTTGAGCTAAGATCAATTGGCGGTATGACCGCCGTCGACGTTGAGGACGTGACCGGTGACGAACGAGGCTTCGTCGGAAGCGATGTAGACAATTCCGTCAGCCACTTCCTCGGACAGACCGAGACGAGCGAGGGGTACGCCTTCCACCAGGCGCGCCTTGTTTTCCGCCGTACCGGTAAAGCGAGTCAGCATGCCCGTGTCCGTAGGCCCCGGACCGACCGCATTTACTCGGATGCCGGACTTCGCAACTTCGAGTGCCACCGACTTGGTCATCCCCTCGACGGCATGCTTCGCGGCAACGTATACGGACGCAAACGCCGCACCCTGATGACCATAGGTTGAGGAGATATTAACGATACTGCCGCTGCCCTGACTCTGCATGGCCAGCACCTCATGCTTCATGCTCAGCAGGACGCCCAGCACGTTGGTATCGAAGGTGGCCGCAAAGCTCTTGGCGGTCTGCTCCGTGATCGGACCAACCTCGCCCTCGGTTGCCGCATTGTTCACTGCGATGTCGAGGCGACCGAAGCGTGCGACGGTCTTCGCGACAAGATTGCGGACATCTTCTTCTTTGCGAACATCCGCCCGGATATATTCAGCCTCTGATCCGAGATTGCGCAATTCATCGGCGAGCGCCTCGCCCGCCTCGTCGCGGCGACCGGATACGACGACTTTGGCACCCTTCCTAGCGAAGGCAAATGCGGCCGCCCGGCCGATTCCGGTGAGCGCGCCGGTAACCAGAGCAACTTTGTTTTTCATGGGTCCTTGTCCTCACTTGTGCAGGCGAGATTGCCTGCGATGGAGTGGTAATATGCACGTACATCCATCTCTTGGCAAGTAAAAAGATATGTACGTCCGTAGTTTGTTGGAAGCCATTGATTATTATTGAGTTATAAAGTTGGCGCTCTTTCCCGCGACCCGCGCCCCGGATCACCGCGCATTCAAGCTGATCTTGAGTAGCGATCTACAATGCAACCGCGCCTGCGCGGCGTCATTCCTCGTCCGTGATCGTCTCGTGCATGCCCACGGCGCCGCGGCGCCAGTAACCGGCCGCCTTGATCCATCGCTTGTCGATACCGCGCTCGGACATGAGATAGCGGCGGATGGCGCGGGCCACGTGCGACTCGGCGGCGACCCAGGTGAAGCAGGATCCAGTGGGATAGTGGTTGCGCAGCACTTCGATGATGCGATCGGCGCGGCTCGCAGAGTCGCCGGGGGGCACCATCACGACCTCGAGCTGTGCAGCGCTCGCAAGGGGGTAGCCGTGTGCCTCCTCCTCGGTGTCGAGGATGACGAGCGCGCGCACCTGCGGGGGCAACTCCTCGAGCCGCCGGCCAATGGCCGGCAGCGCCGTCTCGTCGCCCACCAGCACATGTACATCGATGCCCTCGAGTGAGATCACCGAGGATCCGCGAGGGCCGCCGACGGCGAGTTCCTGACCGGCCGCAACTTGCGACGCCCAGCTGGCCGCGGGGCCTGCCTCGTGCAGATAGAAATCGATCCACAGCTCGCCGGCGTCGGCATCGTACCGTCGAGGGGTGAAGTCGCGCATCGCCGGCTCCGGGAGCCGGCCGCCGGGACCAGAAGAGAAGAAGAGTTTTACATGGTCATCGAAACCAAGCGACGTGAATCCCGGCAGGTCCTCGCCCCGCAGAACGACCCGCACCATCTTCGGTGCCAGTCGATCGACACGGGCGACGCTCAGCCGGCGACGCTTCATGTCATGGCGAACGCGCATGACATGGGGGAGATCACTCATGACCAGACCCCTTGGAAATGGCCGCCGCCGCCTCTTCGATGATTTTGCGGACCCGCTCGGTCTCGCCGGCATCCCAGTGGGCCCGGTGAAAGCTCAAGGCCGCCTTCAATGTGTGCATCGCATGATGCACGTCCTCGGGCGGCATTTCGCCGGATGCCGCGCGAGCCGCCATGGCCATGCGCGACATGGCGCTGTCGAGAGCGGCCTTATTGTCCGCCATATAGCGGCGGCCTTCGTCGGTGATCTCGACCAAACGCTTCGTGCCCTCGGAGGCAGTCGAGCGCACATGGCCCAGTTCCTCCAGCAAGGTCAGCGTGGGGTAGACGGATCCGGGGCTGGGCGCATAGGCACCGCCGAACTTGGCCTCCAGATCCTTGATGAGTTCGTAGCCATGGCGCGGCTTCTCCTCGATGAGGGCCAACAAGACCAGGCGCAAGTCGCCCGGCCCGAAGAAGCGGCCGCGGCCGCCTCGGCCACCGCCGCCAAACCCGCCCCGACCGAAACCGCCGCCGCCGTGGCGACCGGTCCGTCCTTCGCCATCCCGACGACCATGGCCGTGGCTGCCCGCAAATGCGTGATGACCGCCTGCCCGGCGTCCGCCGGACATTGCTCGCTCAAACCGGTCGCCGTCGGCAGCTGAAAATCGTTTTCCAAACATATAAAAACCCCAAGTCACAATATTGAATGCGCGATAACGATATATCGTTTATTTATATCTGTCAATAGTATCTTGATAATCTATCCCTGTATCAGGATGTCGGAAACGCGCCTGTGGGTGTCCGGCTGGGGCTTCTAGCCCCTGCGGATGGAGCTAACTTCGGATTTGGAGGTCGCGCTGTGCCAGCTCGGGCAGCACGAACCGGAAGCGCACGGTTGCCCGGAACGCGCGCGGCTCTTCGGATCCAGCGCACCGAGCCGGGCGCTCTTCTGGGTCTTCGGCGCTCTTCTGGGTCTTCGGCGCTCTTCTGGGTCTTCAAGGACTGGATCAGGGTCGGCTTGCTCTCTGTGCACGGACCTTTGCATCAACGGGTTTGCCAAGTTTCCGATCGGCAGTTTGCGGCACCATCATGTGCAACGCCGGATGCACTGCTTCTAAATATTCGTAGATCTGCTCCAACTCCAATTCGGTAGCAGTCCAGATCACATCGTGGCAGGTGGCGACCAGACAAATGTCCGAGCCCCTTCGCAGCGAATTCGCAACTACCTCAGCGGGAATCTCGGTTAGTCGTTCTCTCCCGCACTTCGGACACGCAACCGGAAATCTGACGGTAGGTTCAATCACTGCTATCGCCTCGCGTCGCACGTCGATGTTGAGACGTACTTGCGGGGCAAGGGAAATAATCGGAATCGGTTGACACGAAGCGCCGGTTATTTTCGCGCGCGGTCGCAGATTTAACGCCATGCAACGGGTTGGGATAGGCACAAGCTCGAAATGTGGATACCTTAGTAAGGTCCGGCGACTGCCGGTAAATCGGCACCCTTGCAGGTTGAAAAAAAATGAACGATGACCATGACCACATCGTTTCGTACCGGAAAGGGAACGAGCCATGTGCGGATTCGCACTGGGGGCACCGCCCGATGAATGTGGTGCCGTTGCGGCAGAGAGGCGCGCGACCGTGAATTCAAAGGTGCCGACCACCGGGATCGCTGAGCCGCTTCAACCCGTGGCCAGCATGCGCGTCGCCGACATCCTGGCCGAGCGCATTTTGTCGGGCAAGCTGCCGCCCGGCGCGCGTATCAAGCAGGACGAACTCGCGGATGAGTTGAACACCAGCCGGATACCGGTCCGCGACGCCTTGCGGATCCTCGAATCGCGGGGTTTGGTCACCTTGCGTGCAAACATCGGCGCGCGGGTGACCAGAATGACGCACCGTGATCTGGCGCTTGCCTACGAGATCCGCGAGCGAATCGAACCCCTGCTCCTTGCCGAAAGCATCCCTCACCTCACCGACGAGGACGTGGCAGAGATGCGCCGGATCCAGGCCGAGATCGAAGCGACTAGCGATATCGAGGAATTTCTGGCGCTTGACCGCCGCTTCCACTGGACGTCCTACGGCGGCCATCGCGCGCCGCAACTTGCACAGATCATTGAACGCCTGTGGGACACCACCCAGAGCTACCGACGGGCTTACTACCCAGTGGAGCGTGACCGAGCCCGTGCGATTTATGCCGAGCACCACCTTTTTCTGGAGGCCATAGAGCGGCGCGATGCCGATACGGCCACAGCCGTCCTGGTAATGCACATCCGGCGCACACGCGTGGCCCATCAGACGCACTTGGTCGCCGACAAGGGCTCCTGAACGAGACTGATCAGGCTGGATCACTCACGCGATCATGTTGGCGTTGATCACTTCCTTCCCTCGCGCCACGGTGCGTTGACCACGCATCTGCCGAAACATCAGCCAATCGTCGTCAGGCTCTCATGGCTCGAGCGTTCCACCATCCCGTAGGCACTCTGGCCGTCCCAGGTAAACAGCGCTCCACCCTGCTGCAGGTTGAGGCCGCCCATGTCGGGGTTATTGATGCGGAAGGTGGAAAGCGCTGTGACGCCCTTGATGCGGGTAATTCCCAACTCGGATTCCAGTTCCACCGAAGCATCGTCGCCGCGGGCGACGACCCGGCGCAGAAACGGCGCCTTGACGATACGCGCAGGTATCAGCCTGCCATCGTGGTAGATGACGGCGTCGTTATAGGAATATTCCGAGCTGCCGGGGAGCGGCGGATAGGCCAGGCAGCCGAAAGCGCGGCCGTCTGGGAACAGCGCGGACAACCAGCAGTGGCCGGTGAAACCCTCGAGCCGGCGAATGCTCTGGCGGTGAATCCGCGTCCCAGTTCCCTTGAAGTCGCGCTGCTCCCCGTCGATTTCCAAAATACCCTGCGCACGAAAGTGATGCTCGAGGCGATAGCCCAGGCCCATGGCCTGCGCATTGGCGGCTTCCTGCTCCGTCATGTTCGCGATATCGACGGAGAACTCCTGCACCCAGGCCGGCGTCGTCATAATCATTTCGGCTTCCAGCCTGACCTTGGCCGGCGTTGGTTTCTTGGTTTTAAAGCTGCCGTCAATTTGCTCGGAAACATGGCCGTCGAGCGCAGGGCCATCGAAGGTCACCGTCCAGCGACGGAACGGTTCGACGCAGCGGAAAGTCAGCGCACCGGCGCCAATGACGGTCGGTCGCCCGTCCGGGCCTATGGCGGAGGGGACTGGACCACGTCCGGCGCCGTTGAGCACGCGGCCGTTGGCAAAAGCGAAATTTGCCTGTAACCGGCGATCCTCCCAAGATGATGCCTCCGCTTCGATGCCCGTGCGCGGCATGGCAAACGCGCCATTTTCCTCGAACAGCCAAACCGACACGCTCTCGCGCATTTCGGGATCGTCAGGCTTGCCAGGGAACACCAGATCCTTCTCCACCGCCAGACCGCCGCTCAGTTTCTCGATCTCGATCGTCATACTGCCTTTCCTTTTTCTCTGTGTCGGGCCTGTGGGTCAGGCCGCCAGGACGCCGCTGAATCGTTCTGAGTAGAAGGCGAACCGGTCTCGCAATTGCGTGAGGTCGAGGCCGAATTCGGCGGGGTCGTAGGTGTGTCCGCCATGCTTGTCGCGCGGCGTGTCGCGCCGCCACGCCTCCATCCGCGCGCGCGCCTGCGGCGTGAGTGGCTCGCCCAGAAAGTCGTAAAGCTGCGCAAGGTGTGAGAACGGGTCCTTCTGGAACGGCGTGAAATAGATGTCGAAAAAACGGTGCTCGTTGCCGGCATCGCGGAACGCCATCATGCGGCGCATGCCCAGCTCGCAAAAATCGGTGGTCATGTGTCCCAGCCACACCTTGTCCACGGCGTCTGAGGAGGCTTTGGTCAGTTCGTAGTAGAGGTCGGCAACCGAAGGGATGACACTGGCCACGTCCCTGTGCGTCATCCAGAACCGCGCATCGGGAAAAACTTTCGCCAGCGCGTCGATGAAGATGCAATGGGACGGATTCTTCAATCGCCAGTGCCTCGGCGGGCAACGCCACTGCAGCAGCTTGAGCACGCGTTTCACATAGAGATAAGTAGGAACCAAGTTGGCCTTGTGGTTGAGCCATTCGACATAACTGGGTATTTGAAACATCGCTTGAAACAGCTGCGATTTGAAGTCGTAGGCCATGAAGGTCTGGCATTCGGTGGGCGATGTCGTCGTGCTGGGGACCATCGTCTTCATGCGGGGATACAGCGTGTTGCGCCGGTCCAGCATCAGCTGCGACTTCTGGATGCGTGGATCGCTATCTTGCGTCGCGGTTTCGGGCGGCGGACAAGGCGCCAGAGCCTCCCAATTGCGGATCGAGCGCACCGCCGGGTCTTCCGCGAGCAGGCAGGACAGTGCGGTCGAGCCGGTACGCGGCAGACCTAAGCCGATCAGCGGCGCAACGACTTCCTGCTCGTCGATCTCCGGATGCAGCCCGTACCAATATTCGACCTGCAGGCGATTGCAGAGCAGGTCGACGATCTGCATCTCAAAGCCTGCACGCCCACGTTCGGTCAGCCGGGCCTCCGCTTCCGCCGAAGCGACGAGAATTTCCAGCCCCTCGCGGAAGGAATCCTCGCCGAAGTCGTCGAGCGATGCCGCGTCCTGTCCGCGTCGCAGCAGTCTGGCCACTGTGCTCATGTTTTTTGTGCGTTGCGATATCTTGTGTATCCGAAATGATCTTACCCCTAATCGAAATGCCAGCGCAACGCCACTACACTCCCTCTAATCACTGAATTTGGATACATTATTACAATGCAAGATGCGGGGTTGATGCTCGAATCATTTAGCCTAGGTTCGGAAATAATGAATTCGGCAAGCCGGCGCGAGCTTGCGCGCCGGCGCGCCGCATGGAACCGCTTTCTACGATGGCACGGTGGAAGAGATCCTTGGCAGACGGCATGCCCATGAGCGTCCCGACTCACGATATCGAGCATGCCGACGTTGGCGGACGAAGCATAGCGTTCGCCATAGGCGGCTTAGGACGTCCGAATCGAGCAACCCGCTCATAGCTTGAGACGTTTGGGATACTCGCGGCGCCGCGGTGGAAGATCGTCCACTTTCACCGGGCAGGCGTTGAGCACGTTTGGCCAATCTGAATTCTTGACGATGCGGCGCATTTTGCGAATCAGTTGCGCGCCAACGGTGATGAGCCCTTGCACTGGCAACCAATGGTAAACGCCTCGAGGTCGGCGGCAACAAAGCCTTCAAAGCAGCCGCCTGAAGATCTGGCGGCTCGGACGTTAGCCAGTTGCCGTATTGCTATATAGGACCCTTCGCCACATTGGCGGTCAAGCCGATTATTCGGTGCCTTCTAGAACATTTGTGTGGCGCCCGGACGGATTGCTTCGGGGCCATACCCAACTTAGAATCCATCGCGTATTGAGGTGAATCCGACACAGAAGCTGCAAACGCCTCCGCGTTCTGATAGGGTGCGGGCGTCGCCCGTTGTGGATCCCCATACCAATTTCGAATGAGACACGTGATTAAAGCGCTAGGCCTCTGGCTGCTGCTGATAGTGGCGCAGCAGGGCGCCGTCGTTCACGAACTCAGCCATTTCTCCCGCGCCAGTAATGCAACGGCGCGAGTTGATTCCCAGGTTGCGGCAGATGCCGCGTGCGTGCTGTGTCCCGTTTTCGCGCAAGTTCTCACGCCGGCGTTCAGCCATGCATTTCATATCCCACCCCTGGTGCGTGCGGCTTCGGAGCGTATTGCAGAGCCGCGCTATTTTCCGATCGATGCCGCCGTTCCCCAGCCGCGTAGTCGTGGCCCTCCGTCCTTGAGCTGAAGCTTTGCCTTGAGCAGTGACCTGCCCGAGCGATCGGCGCGGCTGCTATCCATTCAGCTTTTTGCGGAGTTCTTTTCATGTTCAGATTTTCAGTTCTGGCCGCAGCGCCGGGCGCTGCTGCGGCTTTAAGTTTCCTCGTTGTAAGCTCCATAGCGATGGCGGAGCCTGTCGACTCTGGGGGCTCAGCAAATTCACCGGCCGCCCTCGACGAAGTTGTGGTCATGGCCCAGCGCCTGAACGAGGCGCGCAACGGCATTCAAACGCAGACCGGCGCGTCGACCTATACGATCAATGAGGCGGCCATTGGCGCCCAGCCCGGCGGCGACAACCAATTGCTCAATCAGGTGATCATGCAGGCGCCCGAGGTTGCGCAGGACTCATTCGGGCAATTTCACGTACGCGGGGAACATAACGGACTACAGTACCGTTTGAACGGCATCATCTTGCCGGAAGGCATCAGCGTCTTCGGTCAATCCTTGGATCCGCGGCTGATTTCCTCTGTGACACTCGTGACCGGCGCGCTGCCGGCGGAGTACGGCCTGCGTACGGCGGGGATCATCGACTTGAAGACCAAGAGCGGCGTGATCGATCCGGGCGGCTCGGTTTCCATTTACGGCGGCAGCCACGGCACGATTGAGCCCAGCTTCAACTACGGCGGCACCGCGGGTAAATTCAACTACTTCGTCTCCGGCGACTTTCTGCGCAATGACCTTGGTATCGAGTCGCCTGATGGCCGCTCGAGCCCGGACCATGACCACACCACGCAGCACCACGAGTTTGCGTATTTGGAATATATCCTCGATGAGAGCAATCGCTTAAGTGCAGTGCTGTCGAGTTCTACGGGTAAATTCCAGATTCCGAATCGCGCTGGTCAGGTGCCGGGCATCGCCAACGCCGACGGCACGCCGCTCACGGTCAACGGACAGACGACCTACCCGAGCGATGCACTCAACGAAAACCAACGCGAACTGAATCACTTTGCCATTTTGAGCTGGCAACACTCGCAGGGTGCTTTGGACGTGCAGACTTCGGTCACCGCGCGCTATTCGAGCTTGAATTTCGTGCCGGATTTTCTCGGCGACATCCTCTTCAACGGCATCGCGCAGAACGCCTACAAGCAAAATGTGGCGTATGCGCTGCAGTCGGACGCGGCATATCGGTTCGATGATCAGCACACGCTGCGCGGCGGTATTTTCATCCAAAGCGATCATTCCAAGAGCCTTACCAGCTCCGGCGTGATCGCCTTGGACGATGCCGGCAATCAGATCAACGACACGCCCATCATCGTCGTCGATAACGGCGCCAAGACCGAGTGGATCGAAAGCGTCTACTTGCAGGACGAGTGGAAGGTCGCGCCTACCGTGACACTGAATTACGGCGCGCGCTTTGACAAATTCACCGCCTATGCATCGGCCCACCAAGTCAGCCCGCGCATCAACGCCGTCTGGCAGGTGCTGCCCGATACCACCCTGCACGCGGGCTACTCGCGCTATTTCTCCCCACCGCCCTTCGAACTGGTCGGCAACGAGACCGTATCGAAGTTCGCTAACAACACCGGCGGCGGCTCGACGACGCTGTCCGACACGCCAGGCGCCGAGCAGGCGAACTACTACGATGTGGGTGCCCAACAGAAGATCACCGATGCCATCACAGTCGGGGTCGACACCTACTACAAGCAGTCGCACAACCTGATCGATGAGGGACAGTTCGGTGCGCCAATCATCCTTACGCCCTTCAACTACACCTACGGCAAACAGTACGGCGTGGAGTTGACCAGCAGTTACACGGTCGAGTCCCTAGCGGCGTATCTGAATCTCGCATGGCAGAGCGCGCGCGGCAAGGACATCGACTCGGCGCAGTTCAATTTCAGTCCTGATGATCTGGCCTACATCAGCCAGCACTACATTCACCTCGATCACGAACAGCAAGTCACTGCCTCGGGCGGCGCCTCGTACCTCTGGGGGCATACACGCTTCAGCGCCGACTTTCTGGTCGGTTCGGGCTTGCGCAACACCCCCGGCAACGTCCCGAACGGGGACCATTTGCCCTACTACACCCAGGTGAATCTCGGTGCGAGCCATGTTTTCCACTTGGGAGATGCGGGCACGCTGACCGCCCGATTCGATGTGATCAATGTGCTGGATAAGCGCTACGAGATCCGCGATGGAACCGGCGTCGGGGTTGGCGCGCCGCAGTTTGGTCCACGGCGCGGTCTTTTTTTCGGCATTTCGAAATCCATCGGGCCAAAACCCACGCCCGCTCAATAGCAGGGTGAATTGGGCTCGCGAGCCACACGTCGACACCCTGCTCCTCGCAATGGCCATGGCGGCGCTGGGGCTTACCACCCACATCCCGGCACTTCGTGCCGCCGGTCCGAAGCCGCTGTCCCTCGGCGCTGTGCTGTTTGTCTGGCTGATCGTGGGAGGCGGCGCAGTCAATGGGCTCGTCACCGCGTGGCTGCGCTGATGCAGCTGTTCGTGACAAACTTTCCCGGCGGCCTCACGGCGTGATTGGCAGGCCACGTGTGCCAGTCTTGATCGTCGTATCGAGTCCCTTCACGCCTTGTAGATTGGCGCCTGTCAAATCCGCGCTCGTCAGATTGGCATTCGTCAAATCCGCATCGATGAGCAATGCGTCATGAAGATCCGCGCCCGTTAGATCCGCCCCGACCAATGTCGAACCACTGAAGTCGGCGCGGTAAAGACGCGTGTTGATCAGCTTGGCGTGACTGAAGTCGGAGAAGCTGAACTCCGCGCGTGAGAAATCGGAGTTTGACAAATCGGCATCGACCGCCGTTCCATTGACCATACTGGTGTGCATCAATCCCATCGATTGATTCCTCATATCCGCCGCGCCTTTCATATGCGTCATCTTGGCGCCGGTGAAGTCGGTCTTCTTCAGGTCACCGATGAATCGCACGCCATCGAGATTGGCACCCCGGAGGATTGCTCCGGCCAACTGACCGGAAAATAGCTCGGCATTGCGCAAAGAGGCGTTGGACAAATCCGCATGCTCGAAGAAGGCAACGGTCAAATTGCAGTCGTCCAAGTTCGCGTCACGCAAATTGGCGCCATTGAATACAGTGGACGAGAGATCTGCCCCATGAAAGTTGATTCCGTGCAAATCCAAATCGGTCAGGTTCTTAGCCTTCAAATCCGGCTTCGATCCCGGGGCCGCATGGGCCAGTTTCGCAATCAAGGACTCCCGGCTCAGGCGCTGATGGTCCTCCCAGTCAGCAAAGGCTGTCACTGCATGACTGCCGAGAATCACCGCAGCAACGACGCTTGACGTTAGTCTCATTGGCCGCATCTCCCATTTGCCGCACATCCATTTAAGATCGCAGTCATCAAGAGAAGTTTACCGTTCATGGAACTGGCTGCCTTTTTGTGCGTCCTATCTTCAAGATATAGCCAACAACTGGACGGTGGCACTGACCCTACACCTCCGGCAACGGGCAGCCGTATGAGCATGACAATTGCTGGAAATTACTCGCGCGGAAGCCGGCGCGCTTGCGCGACCTGGTTGACCGCGATCGCAGTTTCCGTGTGTTGTTGCGGAGCCACTGCTGCCCACGGCACCGGGCCTGGTAACGGTGGTGCCGCACACGCCATTGGCGGCTTTTCGGGTGGGAGTCATGGGCGCAAACACCGCGGCACGGCTTGGCGCGACCGAGTCGGCGATAGAGGCATCCGCACCGCCAGGGCGGATGTCGGCGGTCAGAGGGGCTGGCTGGTACCGGGTCATGGCTATTTCTTCGCATCCCTGCCGCCGTACTACACCCTGCTCTATTGGCAGGGGACCGGGTTCTACTACGTGACCGCCGGCTGCGGCCGGCGGATGGCGGGAATCGCTTGATAATCCTGCCACCCGCCGACGGACATCCGGGACCCTCTATTCCCATCCGCTCAATGTAGACCAGAAATTTCGGAGCATCATGAGCTGAATGGCACATTTGAGCCATGACGAAAGTCATCTCTACGAATGATTTAGTCACTTCGCACCATCTCCCGGATACGATGCCACCACCGGCGGATCGGCTGCATTGATATCGATCACACCAAAGCGTGCCGGAATCCACGCGTAAAAGAGCTTTATCTTTTCCTCGTGAATCAAATTGAACAGCTGCTGCGCTTCTTGATCCGTCACGATGAATTCGATCTCAATGACGGAAGATCCGGTAAAGTCCAACAACCTGTCTTCGGTGAGCTTGTGATGGCGTCCGAAGCCTTTCATGGCCTTAAACGCCGAGCCACCGCGAATACCGAGCTTGTTGGCTTGCAGGAGCAGCCATTCCCAAACGACATCGTGGCGGTGCCGCTGGCCTTCATGGACATAGAATCGTAAGAACGAACCCTGCATGATGGTCCCTTCAGCTCGATCGGTGTGTCTCAAACGCCATGGGCAATGGACGGTGGCTCGCTTGTCTCCGGATCGATCACGCCGAAGTGCGCCGGAATATGTGAGTAGAAAAGAGGGATCTTTTCTCGGTGAACCAAGCTGAGCAATTGCTGCGCCTCTTCATCCGTGACGATGAATTCGACTTCGACCGCGACAGAGCCTGCCAGCTCGATAAATTTCGCCTCGCTCAGTTTATGATGGCGTCCAAATCCCGCCATGGCGTGAAATGCCGAACCTCCGCGGACGCCGAGCGCGTTGGCTGTTTCGAGGAGCCACTCCCAAACGACCTGGCCGCGGTGTCGCTGACCTTCCCGTACGTAAAATCGTAAGAATGAGCCTTGCATATCGACTCCTCCTGAACGTACTACCGCATTCTAACTCCTGAACTTAGAAAACCATGCAAAGCGCTGCAAGCACCATCCCCCCGGGGACCGCCAGGACCGGGCAATCCCAGTTCAACCCGCTGCGCCGGCCGCATCCGCAGCCGGTGCGCGGCCACGACGCAGAAAAGGGATCGTCAGCAGCGCCCCCGACAGTCCCGCCAGCAGCGCGAACAATCCGGTCGCCCCCAGCGCCTCCGCCACCCGTGTGGAGGAGTACAGGAACGCCGCCTCCACGCCGATTTGTACAAAGGTCGTGATCGCGATGTTCCGGCCCGGCGAGTAGGTGTTGGCCAAGAAGGCCGAATAAATCGCGCACAGCAGCCCGCCGCCAAGTCCCGATGCCGCACGTGCGATGCACACTCCCGCGAAATCATCGAGCCGCACGCAGGCCAGGTTTCCCAACATCGCCAGCAGGAGCGCGCCCATGGCGACGAACCGCCAATCCCATCGCCGCTGCCAATACAAGCCGGACAGGGAACCGGAGGCCAGGGTGACGAGTTCCACAGCCGCCGCCAATCCCAATTGGGACTGTGTCCAATGCAGTCGTGGACCCCAGACCGCAAGCAGTGCGGGGGTGATGAGCGTTCCCAACGTGCCGATGATGAACAACGCGTTCACATAGGCGATCCGCAGGGGCGCATCGAATTGTCGGGCGCGCCGGCCGTCGATCTGTGAATGGAGCGAATTCATCAGAACAACATGGGAGTACGGGTGAGAAGCTCGGCGCCGCGATCGGTAACGATGACGTTTTGTTCGAACGCGGCGGTCCCTACCCCGGGATGCGTCAGAAATATCTCGGCGGCCATTACCATGCCGGGTTTCAGGGGCTCATCGTATTTCAAGCGCCCGGTGGGATCGGGTTCGCCCTCGCCGATCGGAATGAGATACGGCACGAAAAACGTCCCGAGACCGTGACCCAGGAGCGGTACTTTCAGCTGCGGATGATCGAAGTAGCCGTGCTTGCGTGCCAGCGCGGCGCCGCGCACCCCCAACTGTCGCGCCGTGACGCCGGGTGCGATCGCATCGACGAGTCCGTCGACGATTTCCACCGCGCCTTCCAAAAGCGCCCGCCGCTGAGACGTCGGCCGGTTACCGCAGATCGCGGACCGCCCCGGGTCCAGCCAGTAGCCCTCGAAGATCGGGCCATAGATCCACGTGCGCGCCAAGTCGCCGGGCGCGGGCGCAAGGGTGTTGTAGCCGTAAAGATCGTCGAATGCAAACCGAAGGCAAAGGCTCGATTCTCGGGTGCCACATAGTCCGTGAGCAGCGAGTGCGACGTCGGGATGCACAGGGACTCGCCGATCCCTAAGGCAATGCGCGCGGCCAGCATTTGCGAGAACGCGCGGGTGCTGCCGAACAGGGCGGTGGTGGTGCTCCAAAACACCAATGCGATCGCCAACCACCGCCCCCGCCCGTGGCGGTCGGCAAACCGTGCCAGCGGCACGCCGGCCACGGCGTACATCAATGCAAACCCTCCGCCCATCAGGATCCCGAGCTGCGCGTCGCTGAGCAAGACGTCCGCCTTGATGGCGGGGAGCAGGATCGAGACCATCATGCGTTGCCCGTAATTGGCGATGTTCGCCAAAAAGAGCAGGAACACCACGTAGGCCGCGTAAGTTCTCGAGACCGGGGTCATGCGCCCGCGGCCATCAGAGCGAGATAGCGATCCACAAAATCCGCGGTCAGGCTCTCCAGCCGTGAGTACGGTCCCGGCATATACCCGCGGGATGCGACGCCGGCCGCGTTCAATTCGATGATGCTCTTGTCCTGCTGGGTGGTTTCGTCCCATAGCCAGCGCAGTCTCTTGAGGTCGTAGTCGGTGCCTTCGACGGCATCGCCCCGCACCAGCCAACGCATGACCACGTCGGTGACGCCGACGGACTGCGGAACATAGGTCGCGACGATGGCGTAGTCGCACATGGCCGCCATGTAAGACAGGAACCCGAAACACCCAGTAGTGACGCTTTCGTCGTACGCAGCAATCTTCCCAAGCAGCGGCGCCACGGCCTTGCCGTCGCGCGAACCGGTGAGATGCCCCGGCGCCAGCGGCCAGGTACCGGCGCGACAGCCCTGACCTTCCGTGGCAATGAACTCCGAGCGTCCGGTGAGCGTGTTCGCGGCCGTCATCCGCGCGCGCCATTCGATCTGATAGGCGGCGAACGCCTCGACCACGCCCTCCGAGATCTTTTCGTCCGCGCGGACGAAGGCGTTGACGGACGTGTATTCCAGGTGGCTGGGCAGGCAGTGATAACACTCGAGGTTATTCTCGATGGCGAGTTTCCAATTGGCGGCGATGCGATACACCTGCGTCGCGGCCACCCTGCACTGACCCAGATCGAAGCGCGCCCAATATTCACGGACGTGATGCAGCATCACCTGAGGATCGGGTGCCGCCTGCGGCTTCAGACTCACCAGGATCAAGCCGTCGAAGACCGCGACGCCGCAGCGTCGCAGCGCGTAGTCGCGCTTGTCGAGTTCTTCCGGCATGTGGCGCCAGGCCGCCAATTCACCGTCCAATCGATACGACCACCCGTGATAGCGGCAGCGGAACAGAGCAGTCCGGCCGGCTGGCTCCTCGCAAATCTTGGCGCCTCGGTGCCGGCACACGTTGTGAAAGGCGTTGATCTCGCCATCGGCGCCCCGCACCACGATCACGGAGGCATTCAGTGCATTGAACAGCAAGTAGTCGCCCCGCTCCGGAATCTCGGCCACATGCCCGGCGATGATCCAATGGGCTTCCAGAAACTGGACGACTTCGGCCTCGAATACCGCCGGGTCCTGATAGAACGCCTGGGCGAGGCTACCGCCCCGCCGATGCGCCTGAATCAGCCGCTGCAAATCGGGCAAGTTGCTCATCTTGGCTCCCTTCACCGGGCTACCGCTCCGGCGGCCGTACCCCCACATTTTTTGGACTGTACCGCCGGCGGGTTCGCGGCCGTTAATCAAGGCGTCTCTGAATGATTAAATCGTATCGCCACGCTCAGCCTAAAGTATTGAATTACCGTTACTCCCGCCTGCTAAAGGATAGAGTTTCTGCAATATTTATGATGAGATCGTCACGTCATTGGGCTACGATCCAAGGATGATCCGCAAAGTCGTCATCAGCGCCAATGACACACATCTATGGGAGAAACTCGATGCGATCCGGGAGATCGATCCATCGATCAGCGGCGGCATCGACCACATCGTGCTCGGCCACCGCGTACTAAACCGTCGCACCCCCATCCCCGTTCTGTTCACTGCCGGATACGAGGAGGTGCATCAGATCGAGCCGGGCTTTTGCGCCCACATCACCGATGCCTTCCTCGAGCGGGATTGGCGGCTGACCGCCACCAGCCTGGACACCACCCTGCGCTTCCGGATTGCCTTCGCCGGCGAAGCGGGCTACGTGGCCCGCAACAACACGGTGGCCGATGAAGCCGCCCGCTGTTCGTTCATCATCAGGCCCCCCGGTGATTCGTTGACCGCGCATTTCAAAAGCAACACCGAATACCGCTACTGTTCGCTCAGCCTCAACCAGGAGTATTTACGAACGACACTGGGGCTCAGCAGCGATGAGATGCCGGCAGCGCTGCTCAGCCACTGGGAGCGTAAAGAGACCGTGATGGGTCACTTTCCGGCATCGAAGGCAGCGTTGGCCGAGGCCGCCCGCTTTTTCAGCATCAAGGGCACCGGCACTTGGCGCGACCTGGCGGTGCGCTCTATTTCATTCGATCTGCTACGCCTGCTCTTCCATGACTGGCAGAACGCCCGACCGCGGACGAAATCTTCGATTCGCATCACACCCTCGGAACGTCACCGGCTGGACAGGATCCGCGATCAAATCGAGAGAGACCCGGCCGCCCCAATTACCCTGACGGCGCTATGCGCGCAGACCAAAATGAGTCGCAACAAGCTGCATTTTGGATTCAAACAACAATTCGGCGCCTCCATCCACGACCATCAGACAGAATTGCGAATGCGCATCGCCTTCAAGTTGTTGGAGTCGACGACTCTCTCCCTCGGCGAAATTGCGGAACGCACGGGACACAGCGAACCCACCAATTTCACGGCGGCGTTCAAGAAGTATTTTGCGGTACTTCCTCGCGACGTGCGGCAATCCTCTGTAACAGGCCGCGCCGGTGTCGCTCCGCCTCGAAACGCGCCCGTTCGGGATCCCGCGCAAGGATCGCGTCGATGATCTGATGGCGCCATTGCCTCCAGGCGCGAAGCCCCTCATCCCCCTCGAAGATCGGCGGAATCGGTCGGCTCCGGTAGAAGCGCATGCTGACCTCTGCAAGCAACTCGATCAGCGGCCGATCGACCATTTTGAACAAGATCGAGTGAAAATCGTCCTCAAAAGCGACCCGTCCCTCGCTGTCGAGGCATTGATCAACACGCCCTTTGAGACTGCGCAGCCCGTCGAGAAGCCGCGCCTCCGTGCAGTGAGCGGCTGCGGGCATCAACTCGCAATCAAGCAGCGTCATCATCTCGAGTGCCTCATAATCGGCGGCACGCCGGTCACGGAGATACGTCGCCAACGACCGCTCGAGTGCGGCCGCATCGGGCCGCCGCCCGAAATAGCCGCCGCCCGGACCCCTGCGAACGGCGAGAAGTCCTTCATGTTCGAGCACGCGTGCCGCTTGCTGTACCGTGGCGATGCCGACACCAAGGATCTGCGCAAGCTCGGGCAGCGAGCCGATCAGTGCGTCGGGCGCTTGCCCCAGGATCAAGTCCCGCATCTTGTCCGCCGTTGCACTTACGAGACGCCGCGTCTTGGTCGACTGCTTGATCTTTGGCGCCACCCGACCTCCTGGATATTCGAGTAGAAAACATCAGCGCAGATCCTGCATCTTCTTCGATGAACTCTACCGAAGACTCAACGATACGGTGTCAAGGGCCGGTCGTCAGGGTCTTAGCACCCAGCCGCCATCGACATGGATCACCTGGCCCGTGATCCAGGCGCCCGCCTGCGAACAGAGCAGCAGCAGCGTACCGACCAGCTCGTCTGGCGCGCCGCGCACGCGCATCGCGACGTTCATCTCGAGGAACTTGATAAAGGGCGAGTCGTCGGGCGTCAACAGCTTGCCCGCGTCGCTCGTGGTGTTGCCAGGCGCGATCGCGTTGACCGCGATCCGCTCGCGTCCGAGCTGGCGTGCCAGCGTCGTCGTCAATCCGACAAGCGCGAGCTTGCTGATCCCGTAGATCGAGATCGCCGGAAACGCGCCGCCCGAGACCTGATTGACGATTCGGCCGCCGCCCCGCTTGCGCATCTCGGGGACCGCCGCCTGCGCGCAGATCAGCGCGCCGGTGACATTCACGGACATGATCCGGTTCCACTCGTGAAGCGGAATATCCGTGGCGGCAAGCTGACCCAGTTCCGCCATCAACGCCGCATTGTTCACGAGTATGTCGATCCCGCCGAACGCATCGGCCGCGGTCTTGACCATGCCGGCGACCGACTCCGGATTCGTGATGTCGACAGCGGCGAAGATCGCCTTGCCCCCGCTCGCCGCAATCTCATTCGCCACGGCCGCGGCGCCCTCGCCGTTGATGTCCGCGACCACCACTGATGCGCCAGCGTTGGCGAGACCCAGGGCGTAGGCACGCCCGATGCTGTTCCCGCGTCCTCCCGCGCCGGTGACGATGGCCACCTTGCCGTCCAAACGAAATTGATCGACTGAAAAAGTCATCGTGACTCTCCTTCGAGCAGGGTCACTGCGGCTGCCGGCTTGGCCAGGTTCACCCAGACATTCTTGACGCGCAGGAACTCGTGCAGCCCCGCCTCGCCGCCGAGCCGGCCATAACCGCTCTGCTTCACGCCGCCGAACGGCACGCACGGCGTCATGCCCTCGCCCGATCCATTGACATGGATCATGCCGGCGTCGAGTTGGCTCGCGACATGATGCGCGCGGCGCAGATTCTGCGTGTGGATATAGCCGCCGAGGCCATAGGCGGTGCCATTGGCGAGTGCGATCGCCTCTTCCTCGCTGTCAAACGGCATCACCGTCAGCACCGGTCCGAACACCTCGTGCTGGGCGATGCCGGCGTGGTTGTCGACGTCGGCGACGATGGTGATCGGCAGGAAGAAGCCGTCCGCCCGCTCGCCCCCGAGCCGCTCGCCGCCTGCGACCAGACGGCAGCCGTCCTGCTTCACCGCGGTAGTGACGATGCCGAGGATGCGCGTCAGCGCGGCCTGAGAGATGACCGGGCCCAGGATCGTCGACTGTTCGAGCGGATCACCGATCGAGATATGCCCTGCCATCGCACTCAGCATCTGAAGATATCGATCGTAGATCGGGCGCTCGACCAGCAGCCGCGTGCCGTTGACGCAACCCTGACCATTGGCGCTGATCGCGCCGGACAGGCCGCGCTTGGCCGCTTCCTGAAGATCGGCGTCGGCGAAGATGATCACAGCCGATTTGCCGCCGAGCTCCAGCCCGCATGGCTTCAGCGTCTCGGCCGCGTTGCGCAGCACCTTCTTGGCCGTCGGCCCGCTGCCGACGAACTGGATTTTATCGATGCCGGGATGCGCAACCATCGCCTCGCCGATGTCCGGCCCACCGGTGACGACATTGAACACGCCGTCGGGGAAGCCAGCCTCGATGAACAGCTCGCCCAGCCGCATCACCGAATAGGGAGCGAGTTCCGGCGCCTTGACGACGATGCAGTTGCCCGCCGCGAGCGCCGGCGCAACCACCATCGTCGTCGCGAACATTGGCCCATTCCACGGGATGATCGCTCCGATCACGCCATAGGGTTCATAGGCGATATAGTCGTGCGCGGGGCCGCCCCAGGTGCTCACCGTGCGACCCTGGATCTTGTCCGCCCAGCCACCGAAATAACGGAACTTCTGCGACCCATCCCAGCCGAGATAGCTGGTCGTCATGATCGTCGAACCGTTCTCGATCGTCGAGATCTGGGCAAGCTGCCGGCTGTTCTGCTCGATCAGCGCCGCGAGCCTGAACATCAGGTCGCGCCGCTTGTCGCCCGTCAGCGCGCGCCATCCCGGCGCCGCCTTGCGCGCCGCCGCCACCGCCGCATCGACATCGGCCACCGAGGCGAGACGCACCTCGGCCGTGACCTGACCGGTCGCGGGATAAACATGAGGCACCAACATCCCGCCGCCCTCGGACGGCTTGCCGCCGGCGATCACGGGATAGCGAGGCAGAAGCGCCATATCAGGAGCCCGGTAGGTCATTCGTCGCATCTCCCAGGCGGCCCCAAGGAGGGTTCGCCCATCGTTCAACCACTTTGAAAGAAGTCTAACGTCCGTATTATTACGCCGCCAACCACTCCATGTTTGACTTTTGCGCTTGGCAAGGGGAGTAATATGCACATTATTGCTTCCCTTGACAAGTTCTAAGCTCCGGGGCATGTGCCTGATGAGCGAAAGAGCGGCGGAGAGGTTTCGAAATGTCGCGTGGGTTGTTCGATCTGAGGAGAAATGCAATGCTAGAGGGATATCACGGGCTCTGTGCGTGTCTACAGCGATGCGCTGCCAGCTGACGACGGCCTCCAGTTCCACCATATCTGCATGCGCGTGGCGGATTGGGACGAGTTCCGCGCGCGCGTGGACAGCCAGCCATATCCGGTCGTACTCGAGGGCGGGAACGAAAAGCTCCGCTTCCTCTACCTCGATGCCCGGCCGTTTCTAGGCCATTATCTCGAATATACCTGGATGACCGACGAGCGCTGGACACAAATAGGCGGATCGCTCGCATCGCGCTCCGTTTGAGGGCTTGCAAAGCTAGGGCTTCAGCAAGGCTCTTGCAGCCTTCACACACCGTTCCAGGCGGTCTCGCAGACTTAGGCCGGCCTTTGCCAAGGTGCGCGACGGCACTTCCAGGCTCACGACCACGCCCGTAGGCAAAGCCGAGAGATATTCGCGCAGCGGCAGCTCGCCCTCACCGGGCACCATCCGATCAAATGTCGCTTCATCCATATAATTCGGATTCGTGGGCTTCAGCGGCGCGTCGCACAACTGCACGTAGCCGATCATCGCCGGATCGAGCGCGGCGATTTCGGCCGCCGTGGCGCCGGAGCGGCCGAGATGCATGGTGTCGAGGAGCAAGGTAAAATCCTTCCGGCCAACGTGACGGACCGCCGCGACTGCACTGGCTAGATTGTTGATCGTAAGAACCGGGCAGAGCTCGATCGACGATTCCATGCCGCGCGCGCCCGACATTTCCGCAAGCACGCCAAACTGGTCGAGGCTGCGGCCGAGATCGGGGTCCATGCTGACTGTGTTAATGCGTTCGGCGCCGAGTTCCTGAAAGATGTCGAACTCGGCTGCCATGTCGCGGATATCGTGGCCCGGGCGAGTTATGCATCCCTCTCCAAGCGAAATAGAAACGCCACGGTCGCGCATTGCCGCGATCATCTCGCGGCGCAGCGCCTTATCGTCACGCAGCGAGAAGGATGTGTATCCGGGCATTCCGGCCAGTCCCGTCGAGATGCAGTTGCAGCCGAGATCGGCCACGAGGTTGACGAATTCCACGGGCCTTAGCCCCAAGGCGCTCAGTTGCTCGACGCCCAACCGGCTCATGCTCGCTCTCCTTCCCCGTAGTGTCTGTCTAAAGTCTCAAGTCCGAGCAGCTATGGCGTATCGTGGTTCCAGATTCGTCGATGCCAGATGTTGCGACCATGTCGCGCCGCTATCCTGGCAAGCTCAGTGTCCCCGTCTGCGATGCTCGCGAACTCGAGTAGCTTTGCGTTGCGCCACGCCTGCACGAACTCGCGGTGGGCGTCCGTACCATCTTTCTCGGATCCTGGAGCAAATCGCCCCTTGGCGAAGGCAGTATTGATCTGAAAGATGAGTTCGATGTAACGGCTTTTGATGAGGTCGAAGATGGCCGTTCGGCTTTCTTGCTCGACCAGCAACACGTCGTTGAAGGAAGCGTCGGATCGCACTGCCCTCACTGCCTCGGAATACTTCTCCGCTAATGCCTTCGATTCGGCCGAGTTAATTCGCGCAGCTCGGCGCAGCACTTCTACCCACAGCGCCGAAGCGATGGTGGTAACGTCCTCTGGCTCCGTGTGCAGCATCTCGAGATAGGCGCTGACTGTTGTTTCGATGGTGTGTAAATCAGGCCGCGCCGCGAAATAGCCGCCGTTGATGCCGCGCCTGACTCGCAGTAACCCCTCCCGCTCCAGCAGTCGAGCAACCTGTCGGACGGTAGCGCGCGACACGCCAAGCCTCGATATAAGGGCCTCCTCGCTACCTAGAAGCGCGCCTTCGTCCGTGACAAGCACGATGGAGCGTAACTGCGAAGCCGCAGCATCGATGGTTGAATTCAATTTGGGCGTACTCACGCGCGTATCTCGAATACCTAGAGGCCGTTGAGTCTAGGGGAAAGAGCGAACACAAAGGACACTCTAGTAGCGAAATATTGTTTAAATAGGACACTCTTTCGGCTCACTGAGCTTGCACTTACACTATGTTATGATATAGAGTGCTCTCTTATCAACCATTAGATTCGCGCTGGGGGGAAACAATGTCACGTCTACCATGGGACATGAGTGGCAAGGTCGTCGTGATTACCGGCGGCAATTCGGGCATCGGCCTTGGCTTTGCGCGGGGGATCGCAAAGGCTGGCGGGAGTGTCGTTATCTGGGGCCGGCGCGCGGAAAAGAATGAGGAAGCCGCCGCCGAACTGCGGGCGCTTGGCGCCAAGGTGCTGTCGCAGGCGGTCGATGTGTCCGACGAGGCGGCGGTGATCGCTTCGATGGCCGAGGCGGTCGAGAAAATGAAGCGGGTCGATGGCGTCATCGCCAATGCCGGCATCATGAACGCCGCAAAGTCCTTCATCGACATGACCGGCGAATTCTATCGGCGGCTGATCGAGATCAACCAATTCGGCGCCTTCTACACGGCGCGTGAGGGCGCGCGGCATATGCGGGCCCGCGCCGAGGCTGGCGATCCAGGCGGCTCCATCGTCTTTTGCGCAAGTCTCTCTGCACTGACCGGGTCCGTCGCGATGCAACACTACAACGCATCCAAGGGCGCCATGGCGGCGATGGCACGCGGCATTGCGGTGGAGATGGGCAAGTATGGCATTCGCTGCAACACGGTTTGTCCAGGCTACACGATCAGTGACACCGTTAAAGACACAGGCCCAGGCACGCCGATGGGTGACCAAGTGCGCGAACGTAATCCACTGGGACGCTTCGGCACGGCAGAGGATTTCGAAGGCGTCGGCGTGTATTTCATGAGCGACGCTTCGCGCTTCCACACCGGCGATCTGGTCAAGATCGATGGCGGCTGGATGGCAAACGCCGGCAAATCGAATCTGGCGACGGGGCGACGTGGATGAGAAGCGCACAGGAGGCCGAGGCAGTCGGAACAAAAACCTTTCGGGTCGAGCAATTCCGCAACCCCACGCTTCCCGACGAAAAGCGCCGCGCCCTCGAAGCGGCCGAAGCTGAAACGCTCGATATGTCGGTTGCCGGGGTGCTCGCGGCTGCGCGCGCGCAAACCGGGTTGGATGATTTTGGCCCTGCCGATTTTGAAGAACGGCTCGGCCACCTGCTCGCGGAAGTGGAGGCTGACGCCAACGTCTGGCGCACGGCCAAGGCGCAGTTCGCCGGCTTCTGCGTCAAGGCGGCGGCCAACCGCCTGAAGAACCGCGAGTTTCTCAAGCGCAATCCGCAGATCGAAGACATCGTGATCGATCGGCCGATCTTCATCGTCGGGCTGCCGCGTTCCGGCACCACCCATTTGGAAAACCTGATCGCGGCCGACCGCCGGCTGCGTTATTTGCCGGTCTATCTGGGATCGGAAGCGGCACCGGCGCCGGGCGAGAAGCCGGGGCCGGACGGCAAGGATCCGCGCTGGCTCCGCTCGAGCGCGCATTGGGAGCGTATGCGAAGCAACAAAATCATGGAGGCCTTGCACGAGCATTCGCCGGACCATGCCTGCGGTGAAAACGAGCTGCAGATCCCCGATTTCTCCACCTATCAGTGGGAGTGGATGGGCGACGTTCCGGGTTGGCGCGACTATTATCTTTCGCACGATCAGACGCCGCATTACGCTTATGGCCGCACCATGCTCAAGGCGATTGCTTTCCAATTTCCGAACGACCGTCGGTGGATTTTGAAAGGCAACCAGCACAGCGAGCAGTTGCCTGCATTGATCGGCAATTACCCCGACGCGTTAATTGTGCAAACACACCGCGATCCGCTCGCCATCTTGCAGTCGGTGCTGACCATGCGTGGCCTGGCAGTGCTGGCGAACCAAAAGAAGCCCAATATCGAAGCGCATGTCGCCTATTGGGTCGACCGGATCGAGCGGATGCTCCGCGCCTATATCCGGGATTACCGGAAGATCCCGGACAATCGCCGCGTCGACCTGCTGTTTCAGGACATTCTCGCGGACGACATCGGCTCGGCGCAAAGAGTCCTCGAAGCGGCTGGCCTGCGGACGACGTCCGAGAGCACGCAGGACCTACGGGATTACATGGCGCACCACCAGCGCGGCCGGGCCGGCCGGGTCGTCTATGATCTGGCGGGGGACTTCAATTTGAACTTGGGCGAGTTGCGCGAGCGCTTCCGATTTTACACTGACCTGTTCCCGGTACGTCACGAGGTGAAAACCAATGGCTGATCAAAAACAGCCGCTCAACGCCCTCATCATCAATGCGGGGGAAGGCCGCCAGGATGCAGTGGCCCTGGGCGATGACATCTATATGTCGCGAGATGTGTCCAACCTCTATCGCGTGCTGACGCCAGAAGGTGATGTACTCATCAATACCGGCATCAGTTTCAGTGCCGAAGAAAATCATCGCCGCTTGTGCGCGGTCAGCGGCCAGCCGATCAAGAAGATCATCCTTACCCAAAGTCATGAAGATCATATCGGCGGCTGGCACACTTTCAACGCGCCCGATATCGAGACGATCGCGCAGGCCAACTATTCGCACGTTCGCGGCTATTGGGGCGGCCTTCGGCCAGTCATGGCGCGCCGCTCGCGCCATTTATGGAGCCGCGACCAAACCAAAACGGTTGTACAGCAACCCGATCCGATCATTACGACAACCTTTATCGACTCGCACGGCTTTCAGCTCGGAGGCCGGCGTTTTGAACTATATTCGACGCGAGGTGGAGAAACACTCGACTCGCTCATTGTCTGGATGCCGAAAGAGCGCACGGTATTCACCGGCAATCTGACTGGCCCGCTGTTCGGCCATGTCCCTAATCTCTATACGCTGCGCGGCGATAAGATTCGCTACGTGCAGTGGTATCTGGACGGCGTGCAACGCGTGATCGACTTGAATCCTGAAGTGCTGATCACCGGTCATGGTGATCCCATTCGCGGCGCAGCAGAAATCAAGCCTCAGCTCTCGCGTATTCGCGATGCAACTCAATATGTGAGGGATCGCACCTGGGATGGGATGAATGCCGGCGTAGATCTATGGACATTGATGCAGAGCATCAAGTTGCCGCCGGAGCTTGCCGTCGGTCAGGGGCACGGCAAAGTGCCCTGGATGGTGCGGGCCATCTGGGAAGAGCATCTTGGTTGGTTTCGATACGAATCCACCACCGAGCTCTACCACGTGCCGCCACGCGCGGTGTCTCCAGATCTCGTCGAGCTCGCAGGCGGGGCCGAACCCGTGCTTGCGCGCGCTCGCAAGTATCTGGGTGACGGACGCCCGCTCGAAGCCATGCATTTGGCCGAAGCCGTGCTGACGACGGCACCGAAGTCCACGGCGGCCTTGGCGCTGAAGCTGCAAGCGACCGAACTGCTTCTCACGCAGAGTACGCGCGAAAACTTCAGCGAGACACGCTGGTTGGAGGCGGAAGTTCGATCCCTGAAATCGGCAATGGAGAATACATCGGCATGACCCATCCGCTGCTATCCATCGATGCGATGAGCACCTTCACCTGGTCGTTCGAGCAAGATCTGGCGCTGTGGCGGGATATCGGCGTCCGCTATGCCGGCTTGCTCATTTCAAAAATTGCCGACAATCCCGCCGAGAAATTTTCGCGGCTACGCGCGGCTGGAATTCAATCAAGCACGGTGATCGTCAACTCCTTCGATCTTCTCAATCCCGATGACTGGGGCAAGACTCGCGCAACCCATGCCTCCATGATCGACCTGGTCGCCGATACCGGTGGACATTCGATCTATTTCACGCCGGGCCGTACCACCGGCGCGCCCTGGCGTGAAGTATTGGAGTTGTTCAAGCAGGCGGTCGCTCCGAGCGTTGCCTATGCCAGGAAACGCGGCGTGCATCTTGCGATTGAGCCGTCCCTGCGTACCGACGCGTCATTCGTCAATACGATTCGAGACGCCATCGATGTCGCCGAGCACACCGGTGTCGAGCTCGTTGTGGATTTCGGCAACATGTGGATGGAGCGCGATGCACGCGAAGTGTTGAAGCATGCGGCGCCGCATATCGCCCTGATCCAAATTTGCGATGTGATCATCGGTGGCGGCGGCAAGCCCCCTCCCGGTGGGCGCGTGCATATCGGCGAAGGTGAATTACCCATTCGTCGCCTGATGCAAGAGGTGCTTGATGCAGGATACAAGGGCGTGTTCGACCTGGAAGTACTTGGTCCTCTGATCGAGAAAGAAGGCTACGACAGCGCCGTGCGCCGAGGCGTTGCCAGCGCTTCCGCATTGCTCACGGAAATGGGTGTGTAGCGAACGCGCGCATCCACAGGCACCGCAAAGTAATTGCCCATCGACTGCAGGGAAGACACTCATGTTCACATTTGAAAAAAAGAATGCTTTCATCATAGGGGCCGGCCGTAATATCGGTCGTGCCATTGCGTTGGAGTTTGCCCGTCGTGGCGCCCGCGTCGCGGTCGCGGATATCGACAAGTCGGGCGCCGAGGAAACGGCGCAATTGATCATCGCCGCGGGCGGCAAAGCAACCGGCATAGGCTGCGACGTGATGAGTGAGGGTTCAGTGCATGATGCCGTGGGTGAGGCCGAGCAGTTTTTGGGCGTCCTCGACGTCCATATGAACAACGCCGGCATCATCCACAGCGGCAACCCCGAGGATTTTCCCGCCTCCGAATGGGAAAAAATGTTCTCCGTCAATTTCTTCGGCGCGGTCCGTGCGAATGCGGTGGTCCTCCCGAAGATGATCGCGCGCAGTCAAGGATACCTTGTGAATACCGCTTCCTTCGCGGGGCTGTATCCCTATGCGACCAATCGCATTCCCTATGCGGCGTCCAAAGCCGCTTTGGTGTCGATGTCGGAGAATATGGCGGTCTCGCTCCTTCCGCGGGGAATCCAGGTCAGTTGCCTCTGTCCCGGACCCACCATGACCACTTCGACCCAGGGGATGAAGCCATGGTCTCAGAACGTCATCATGCGCGGGCCTGGCAGGCATTTGATGGTCAAGAGCCAAGAAGAGGTCGCCAAGATTCTCGCGGATGGAATGTGTGCGGGACGCGTCATCATCCCAACGCACGAGGAGGGATGGGAAATGGTCAAGCGGCGCGGCGCTTCGCCCAACGACTTCATCCGCGAAAAAATAGAAGAGTTCGCGCGCGGCGAATCGGGCCTGCCGGGGCGATAGGCATGCGGCGGATCGATTCGATGAATGACGCCGCTGTGAGAGGTGCACTGAGTGTCTTTGCATGCTCGCATCGTGCACGCAGCAGGTACCGTTTACTGTTCGGTACCCCACTCAGGGATGCCCTGATCGAGGTTCAGGGAAAACCTTGGGTCGGTCGTGTCATCCGATATCGGAGACGACGTGAAGTCGGGGTCTGGATGGATTCATCTCATCTGGGGCTTTTAGCGCAGACGATTCGAGCAAAAGTTGTTGAGACCGCTGGGCCACTATTTCCAGCAAAGGTATAAGCTCGTCGCGAGAAGTGGGGTGCGCCAACAAATAGCCCTGCATATACATGCCACGGTGCCTCACCAACATCGCAAATTGCTCGGGGCGCTCGACGCCCTCTGCGGTAATGTCGAGCCCCAGGCCCTGGCACATGACAATGATGGCGTTGGCGATGGCCGCCGCGCGCGGACTATTGTCAATTCCTGCGATCAGGCTGCGATCCAGCTTGATGCGCGACAACGGCAGCTGTTCTAGGGACGCCAAGGACGAATATCCCGTACCGAAGTCATCCAGTGCGATCGCGATTCCGTGGGCACGTAGACGCCTTAGGGCGTCAATGGTCGCCGGGCCGGTCTGCAATACCGATTCGGTTAACTCGATCTCGATACAACGACTCGGCAGGCGATGCGTCCGCAGCAAGTCGCGTAGCCGTTCCACAAAACCGGCATCGATGAGTTGCCGCGGCAGAACGTTGATGGCAACGCAGACGTCCGGCCACGCGCCGTGATGCCAATGTGCCGCTGCCTCGATCGCGGATCGCAGTACCCAATCACTGATTTCCATAATCAAACCGGACTCTTCGGCAATTGCCAAAAATTCGCCCGGCAGGAGCAGGCTGCCATCGGGTGTGCGCCACCGGATCAATGCCTCCACCAGTGACGTCCTGAGCGTCTCGACGCCTATTTCCGGCTGGAATACAAGCTCAAATTCTCCTCGTTCAATGGCGCGACGCAAACCCTGTTCCAGGGTGAATTTTGCGGCGGCCGCCTCCAGCAACTCGGGGGTGAATACGGATAACTGGCCACGTCCCATCGCCTTGGCACGAAATAGCGCTGCATCGGCGGCCTTTAACAGCCCTTCCGCATGAGTCTCATGCTCTGGGTAGATGCTCGCCCCGACGCTCACGCTGACGATAAGATCTCGACCATCGACCGTCAGCGGTTTCTGAAACGCTTGAACGATGCTCGTTCCCGCCGCCCGTATAGCTTCGCTACCCCGCGCGTGCTCGAAAACCACGGTAAATTCGTCCCCGCCCAGCCTGGCGGCGAAACCAAAACCCAGGGTTGTCTCTTGAAGACGTCGCGCGAGGCTCACGAGAACGCGATCGCCAAAGGCATGGCCCATGCTATCGTTGATGTATTTAAAATTGTCGACGTCGAGAAAGAACACTGCGACTTGTTCGCTCTCCGCTTGTGCCCGCTGGATCGCGGCATTCAGGAGAACAAACAATTCTCGACGATTAGGAAGACCCGTTAAAGGATCATGTTCGGCCAATTCTTGCAATTGACGCGTTCGCTCAGTCACTTTCAGTTCGAGGCTCTCCTGATAATTGCGAGCGGCTCCTTTGGCAGCGGAGATCTCCTCAGCCATGAGGTTAAAGGCCACTGCGACCGTATTGAGTTCCTTAAGACCGCCGCGGCGCATTCGCACGCTAGTGTCGCCTTGGGCCAGCTGCGCTGCCGCACGAACCAGCCGGCGGACCGGCAGTATGATACTCATCGCAGTTCCGATGGCGATATATGCTAAGAGTGCCAAGACCGCTGCACTTATCCACCGAATATAAGCGCGCTTCGCGTTATTCTGCGGAAGGTCCTTCGTGGCCGCCTGAGTTTCAGCGATCGCCGGTGCCGCAATGGCACTGGAGATGGGTATCGGAGCGATCTGCAACGGTGCGATACTAACCGGCGCTACGGGGACGCTCGTCTGCGCTTGTCGAGGAGCTATCGGACTTTCGACTTTGTCCGGCACCAGCTTGGCCAGGTCGGCGGCTTGTTGGGCAAACTCCCGCATGCCCTGGCTAATCTGTTCATTGGCGTGAGTAATTAATTCGCGCATGGCCATTAACGCGGCGAATTCCGCATGCATGGCCGCGTACCAAGCGGCACCCTCCGACCGCGTTAAGGCATTTTGATTGTCATCGAGATCTTTTTTTACCGCTGTTTCCGCCTTAAGAAAGGCGGCCATTTTCGTTGGCTCGAGATCATCCGCCAGATCCAGAGCGGCGGAATGGTGAAGAAGTACATCAAGATCGGCGCTCAACTGCAGCAATGATTGACGAGTCACCACTCGTCCAAAGATCTTCCAGGCTTTGTCGAGGGATGACTTGTTCCTCGTTTTCAGTCCGTCCAGCAGCGTGGCGTACTTCAGCAGCATCTCGTGGCGACCATCAGCCTCTAGTGCAAGGGATTCGCCGAGCTGTTGATGGGCCTTCAGAGCGGCCGAAACCTTGCGTTGCGATTTGCCGGAGATCGAGGCGGCTGTGGTAAAAAAAATGCTCGCCGTGCGATCTAAGTCTTCATTGCTCCGCTGAAAGATTGCTTCGGTCTGCTCCGTCTTTGCCGTAATGCGCTCGTGAGCGGCGCCTTCGAAGCGATTGGTGGCGAGCGACAGCGCTTCAGAGGTCACTACCCGTCTTTCGGGCGGGGTGGCAGCCCTCGTTGGTTCAACGATCGTGTCCGGCACGATGGTGACAGGCTCCCGTGACGGTACCAAGGGTACCGGGAGCTGCGTTATTTGGGTCGTCCGTTCCACTAATACGCCGTGTTCGACGGCGAAGCTGGTGGCCAACACCAGCCCTCCTACTCCCACGAAGAAGATAACCAGTCGGGCTATGATTCCGGGGGAAAAGCGTTCACTAAGGGCGGCGTGGTGCTTCACAAGACCGTGGAGCGTCAGACGCCAAGTCTCGCGCAGATGACGCCAGCCCTGCCGAACAGTCCCCATTTTGCGCATCCCTTGTAAGGACTTACAGCTTGCTCGCAATGAGTCGGCAAATTGCTGGACAACGTTCATGGATTGCGTGGCGCAAGCCGTGCATAGCTCACAATCCCGCGCTAGAACCGCACCGATGTCTGGATCAAGGTCCAAGGGAGGCTTTTATGCCTGGCCGGCGCCGCCCGGCCTTGGAAGCAGCTTCGTTATGTCAACTGCATTGCCTGCGGGTTGATCGCGTACTGGTGAAACCAGCGTCCTAGCGAAACTAGCGTCCTAGCGAAACTAGCGTCCTAGAAACTAGCGACCTAGTGAAACTAGCGTCCTAGGCTGCCGCCGCCTTCTCGCATTCTTTGGCACACTTCGCACACGCCTCGGCGCAGTCGTGGCACACGCTATGTTTCTTCTCGTGCTTGCGGCACTCCGTTTCGCAATCCTTGCAAATGTCGCCAACCACTCCGGCTAGTTTGGCCACATGCGGAGAATTGGCCGCTGCCATCTGCCGCAGCGCAGTGCAAGACGCAATCGTGTCCTGTACCGTTCTTGCGCAAGCGGCCAGCTCCTTGTCACCCTCTCCGAGCAGGACCAGACAATGGGCGACACAGGCTTCGCCCGTGTTCACGCACCGTGAGGTGTCCGCGACGAGATCGCCGTATTTACTCATCGCCGCATGATCGTGATATTTGTGTTCGCCCGCAGGTGGCGCAACGTCGGCAGCCTGCGCTGCGCCCGCAGTAGCGATCCCAGCCGCAGCAACCACTTCGAGAAGCTCCCGTCGATTCATGGCGATCTATCTGGGTGAGTTTGGGGATCAGCGATTATGTCATACGATATACCGCGCCGACAGGGGTTTTGCCGGCGAAACCCCCGGGGGATGCTAAACGTTGACTACACTCTATTGCCCCTTCCACATGGACCTTGAAGCGGAATAGACTGCAGAAGCACACAATCAGATGCCACGAGCACATGCGGCAACGCCTTTTCGACAGTAGCCGGCGCGACCTGATGACCCGCCTCTTGCTGGTCATCCTCCTGTTTCGTGCGTATGTGCCCGTTGGCTTCATGCCGGCAAGTGGTACCCCGTTTCTGCTGGAGTTCTGTCCCGCAGCCGTTACCGCCCCAATGCCCGCGCACTACGCGCATCATCACTCGGGAAGTCACGCCGAGTTTGCAAACTGTCCTTTTGGAAGCGCGCCGGCCGCCGGTCCGATTTCTCACGTCATACCCTTTGAACCGCCCACGCCCATCGCTTCTTCATGTGTCGTCGCTTACGAACCCCTTCTAACGAGCGCGCGCCTCCAACGCGCTCATCAGCCTCGCGGCCCGCCGTCTCTCGCTTGAATTGAATTTCAGCGGCTGAGCGGCTTGCGGTGCTTCCACTGCAAGCCTCAGCCCTTTCGATCGTTGCGAGGAAATACGTATGAACGGTTCCATCAAGCGCTTAAGTGCCGCGGTCTTATGCCTCTCTGTTACCCCCATGACTACTTGGGCCTGTGCAAGCTGTGGTTGCACGCTAAACGCCGACGCGGCCATGGGCTATTCAGCCGTGCCCGGTTGGCGCCTGAGCTTTGAGTATGACTACATCCACCAGGATCAACTGCGCAGCGGCACTCACACGTTAGCCACTGTCCCCGACGGCAACGAGCTCGAGCGCGAAACGCTCAACCGGTATTACACGGTCGGGCTCGATTACAGCCCGAACGGCGATTGGGATATTGCGCTGCGCGTGCCGTACGTAGGTCGCACGCATTCGACCTACGGGGAGCTTGACTCCACCCAACCGCTCCCCGCTTTAAGCTATTCGCGAAGTTCGAGTCTCGGCGATATCAAGTTGATCGGCAGTTACCAGGGATTTCTACCGGCCCGCAATCTCGGGGTGCAGTTGGGCGTGAAGCTCCCGACGGGTCACTATGGGACCGATGTCAAATTCGAAAGTGGCCCGCTGCAGGGGGAGCCTTTGGACGCCAGTTTGCAGCCGGGCACGGGCAGCACGGATATCATCGTGGGAGCCTACTATCATCAATTCATCAGCGGGGATTTCGCCGGCTTCGTCAACGCGCAGTTTCAAAGCGCCGTCAAGAGCAAGCAAGATCAACCCGGTAATGACTATCGTCCGGGGAATAGCACGACAGTGAGCTTTGGGGTGCGCTACGAAGGCAATCCAAAATGGGTGCCGCAACTGCAGATGAATTTACTCCATAAGAGCGTCGACCAAGGTGCTTTGGCCGACATCTATTCCACCGCAGGGTATGTCGCTTACGTGAGCCCGGGCCTGACCGCAAAGGTCGCGGGCAACCTGAACGCGTTTGGCTTTGCGCAACTTCCCGTCTACAGCGACCTGGTGGGGTATCAGCTGTTCCCGCGCTACACCTTCAGCGTCGGTGCGAGTTATGCGTTCTAACAAGCGGCGCCGCAAGAGCGCGCTCGACTACCGCTTTTTGCAGACGACTGCTCCGACAGATCGAGGTCGATGACGAGTGGCGCAGCATCCGCGGCGGTGACAGCGGCCGCCTTCTCCTCCAATTTCACGCGGTTTCTTGCAACGAGCACGATGGATCCGAAATCTCGTGCCAATCGCACCGCCGTGGAACGGCCAATACCCTGACTGGCACCCGTCACAATGGCCACCGAGTTCGTCATTTGCTATGTCCTGTAGTCCAACAGAGGGACTCGTGGTGTTTAGCGGGAGAGAAATTCGCGCATCGCCAGTGCGATGGGCTCGGCATGCGTTTCCAACGCGAAGTGTCCGGTATCGAATAAGCGGACGTCCGCACGCGGAATGTCTCGCTTAAATGCGCTCGCGCCAGCCGGCAGAAAGAACGGATCGTGTTTACCCCAGACCGCCAGGAACGGCGGCTTGTGCGCACGAAAATAATCTTGGAATGCCGGGTACAGCGAGACGTTGCTTTGGTAGTCGCCAAATAGATCCAACTGCACCTCATCCGCGCCGGCACGCGCAAGATAGAAGTTATCGAGCGCCATGCCGTCCGGCGAAACGCAAGCCGCATCGGGTACACCATGGGTGTACTGCCAGCGCGTCGTCTCCGGAGCGAGAAAGGCGCGTAAGGCGTTCCGGTTGGCCGCCGAGGGATCTTCCCAATACGCGCGGACGGGATTCCAGCCGTCGCTCAACCCCTCCTCATAGGCATTACCGTTCTGAGAAATGATGGCGGTAATCCGCTCGGGGTGCCACATCGCGAGGCGAAAACCCGTTGGGGCACCGTAATCGAAGACGTAGAGGGCAAAGCGGTCGAATCCCACCACCTCGGTAAATCGGTCGATGAGGCGGGCGATGTTGTCGAAGGTGTATTTAAATTGACTTCGTGCCGGCATATCCGACTGACCGAAGCCCGGCAAGTCGGGCGCGATCACGTGGAAACGATCGGCCAGGAGCGGGATCAAATCCCGGAACATGTGGCCGGCGCTCGGGAAGCCATGCAGGAGCAGCAGCTTAGGAGCGCCTTGCGCTCCCGCCTCTCGATAAAAGACCTTGAGTGCGTCAACTTCAACGGTGCGATATTTAATGGAAGGCATGGCATTTCTCCTCACTGAAAACGGAACCGCTTCAACGGTTCTGCTGGGTTATTGAAAGACGGCGATTTCACGCAGGCGCGTGGGTCAGAGTTCTTTGTCATGGACCGCCTCCAGAATGAGGTCCACCACAACTGCCGGTGCGGTGACGATGGGCGTATGGTCCACCGGATGCGAATGCACCCGCGCCTTCATGCGACCGGCCATGAACCGTTGCGTCTCCTGCACGATCATCCGGTCCTGCTCGGCGATGAGAAACCAACTCGGGCGGTCCTCCCAAAGGGGCCGTTCAACGGCGACACTGATGCAGGCTGGGGAGATCGGTCGCTGCACGGCACACAACAACGCGTGCTCCTCACGGGTTGCGTTCTGAGCAAATGCCGTGGCAAACGCATCTGCAGGGAGCCAAATGAGCCCACGGCTGTCCGGTGCGAGCTTTGGCGCCTGCGGGTGCGGGGTGGTCCGGTAAAATACGTCAGCGACTGTCTCGCCTTCCGCGGGCGCAAGGCCTGCGACATAGACCAGTGATTTGACCCGCTGATTTCGGGTCGATCCGATGACCGCACCGGCGTAGGCGTGACCGACGAGCACGAGTTGCCCGTCGACTCGCTCCGACGCCCGATCCAGTGCGGCTACGTCGTCCGACAAGGAAGTCAGGGGTAACGGAGCCGCAATCGTGGTGACACCCTTGGCTTGGAGCGCAACGATCACCTTGCTCCAACTCGACCCGTCGGCCCAGGCCCCATGGGCCAGAACGACACTCACTTCATTTCCGGACATTCTCGCTCCTCCTGATGATCCGACCTGAACGTTGTCTGCCTTGCGCTTGTGCCGACTGGCATGACATAACCGTCTTAAAGCTTTTGGAGAGGTTATGCATGCGAGCGTAACTTGTCAAATGTATTTAAGGCGGTTATGCTGCAATGCCATAGAGGTAGTTCGCATGTCTCAGAGATCCCCTGCCATATTCATCGCTGATTCGGCGGGGCTGAATTTCTTGAACTCCATCGCGACCCCGGTCGACACCGAAATTGACTGGATTAGCGATGGCCAGGGGCTGTTGGCGTGGTTGGAGCAAGCAGATCTTGTGCCTGCTGACATACTCGATGCGATGCGCAAACAAGCAAAGCCGGGGGAAATCGACCGCGTTGCAGCGCAAGCGCGGAGTCTGCGCGAATGGTTTAGGACATTCATCCGCGAGCACAGAGGCAAGCCGCTGAAGGCCGCGGATCTCGCCGATCTCGAACCGCTGAATCGACTACTTGCCCGCGATGAAGGGTTCGGACAGTTAGTGGCGCATAAGCACGGAAAGACTACCGCACTTGACTTTCAGAGAGCACGGCGCTGGCGATCGCCGGAATCGCTCCTCCTCCCGATTGGCGAAGCACTGGCGCGGTTCCTCGCTGAGGAAGACCTCTCGGACGTGAAAGCATGCGAGGCGGCAACCTGCACGCTGATGTTTGCCGACCGCACACGAGGTCGTTCGCGTCGATGGTGCAGCATGGCGACCTGTGGCAATCGGGCGAAGCAGATTGCCCATCGACATCGGTTGAAGGAGTCGCGCTAAGCGGAAGCGGAGAATGGCCCCACCAGAATCTCTGGATCGCTTCGATCTCCGGGCCATCATCACGACGCTTTGAAGGTGCGTAGTACGTGCACATTTTAGTTCAGTACCCCGTCGAAGTTGACGCACCGACGCTGCTACCCCCGCCGCCGCCCGATTTCACGATGCCGGCGGCGCATTCGGTCATTGCGCTTTGGAGAACGCGGAAGATTTTGGGATCCTCCATCATCGCGACGTTGAAGCGCATGAAACTTCCAGCTGATTGCGAGACGCTAAATACATTGCCCGGCGCGAACAAGACGTCATCGGCGAGGGCGCGCCGGGCGACGTCGGCGGCATCGATGGCATCAGGCAGCTTGCACCACAGAAACAGCCCTGCGGCAGGCTCGATCCAGGGTATGACCCCGATGCCCTTCAGACGTTTGATCGTGCGATCCATCTTTTCTTGCAGGCGGGTGCGCACCTGATCCATGTGGCGACGATAGCCGCCGTCCGCGAGGGCGTGGTGCAGAAGCTTCGCTGCCACCGGGCTTCCCGACATGCCGGTGGCGATGCGCAGATCGCTCAGCCCGGCAATCCACTCGGGTTTCGCGATGATGTGGCCGCATCGGATCGAACTCGACACCGACTTGGAGAAGCTGCCGACACGGATCACCCGGTCAAACCCGTCGAACGCCGCCAGTCGCGGTGCCGATTCCGCCTCGAAGTCGGCGAAAATATCGTCCTCGACCACGATGAGATCGTGTGCATCCGCGAGCTTCATGATGCGGTGAGCGGTCGCGGCCGACAGAGTCGCACCGGTCGGATTGTGGATGGCTGAGTTCATCAGGTAGAAGCGCGGGCGATGTTCCGTGAGTGCCTGTGCAAAGGCGGTGATGTCGGGGCCGCTCGAGGTATAGGGGATGCCGACGATCTGGGCTCGGTGAGCCCGCAGCAATGCATGAAAGTTGAAATAGCTCGGGTCATCGACCAGCACGACATCGCCCTGCTCGATGAGGAAGCGGCAGACAAGATCGATCGCATGCGTTCCGGAATCGGTCAGAAGCACCTGATCAGGTGCCGCGTCGATGCCTTGGTCGCCCAGGCGTCGTGCCAGGAGGCGGCGCAGGGGTTCCATACCCAAGGGTGGCCCATAGCCGGTGACCGATGATTTTCCGACCCGTGCAATGGATCGCATTCCCTTGCGCAGTAGTTCTTCGGGCATCCAGTCATCCGGCAGCCAGCCGCATCCCGGCTTGAGCGAGGCCGTCCCTGAAGTCAAGGATTGCCGCAGCATCCACAATGGATCGATCTCACGATCAAGGCGTGGCCCGACCTGCGCCAGGGACAGTGGCGCCAGCGGCGCCGCGATGAAGAAGCCCGATCCCGGACGAGAACGGATGACTCGCTCCGCGACGAGACGATCATAGGCCTCGACGACCGTCGATTTGGAAAATCCCGTTGCTTCCGCCATGGCGCGCACCGACGTGAGCCGGGTGCCCGGACTGAGCACGCGACGTTCGATGCGCCCTCGAACCAGCGCCATGACTTGCTCGACGCGGGTCGCCTCACCGGCAGCTCCAATCATAACTGTATTCCCTAAAGTACCAGTACAGTACGAAAGAATTGTACTGTACTGTATCTGGAGGATCGGAGCCCAGTCAACAAGAATGACACTTCATCGATAACGGCGGAGAGTCAAAATGAGCAAGTGGATCGTAGTTGCTTTCGTATTGGGTGGGATTGTATCGACGGAAGGCCATGCAGCGGCGACAGGATCAGAAACGACCGAAATCCGGGTGCGATATGAACGCCGGGAACTGATCTCTCCCGCCACTGCACGCCGTCTATTGAGACGGATCGGCGACGCAGCCCTCGAATCGTGCGGCGCCACCTCGTTCAGCCTGGCTGAGTTCAAGACTGCGACTGTGGTGTCTCGGTGCTGGAGAGACGCCGTCGATGGTGCCGTGCGTCGCATCGATGACTCTTTGCTGACTGCAGCGGCACGCGAAGGTCGACGGTAACGATCGCTGCATTGAACCTGGAAATTGATTTAGATCCAACGATTTTTTGCCGTTGCTCGGAGAGTCAGGATGAACAGGCCGTTCCAACTGGTCGATGTATTCAACACCGATGCGTTCACTGGAAATCCATTGGCGGTCGTGTTCGATGCGGATGATCTGACTACATCGGCCATGCAGACCATGACGCGTTGGTTGAACCTGTCGGAAACCGCGTTTCTACTGCGTCCGTCTTCGCCCAAAGCTGACTATCGGGTGCGCATTTTTACCCTCGATCGCGAAATGCCCTTTGCCGGGCATCCGACCCTCGGTAGTTGTCATGCATGGCTATCCAACGGCGGCCGGTCCGCAGACGCCTCGGAGATCGTCCAGGAGTGCGGCGCCGGCCTGGTGGCGATTCGGCGCACCGCAGAGCTGCTTTCATTCGCAGCGCCCCCGCTCATCCGCGGCGGATCGGTCGATGAATCCAAGCTGGTCGAAATTGCAACCTTTCTGCGAATCAGCCGCTCGCATATCGTTGATGCCCAGTGGGCGGACAACGGACCGGGGTGGATCGTTGTGCTGCTCGCGTCGGCCGATGAGGTAATGGCCCTCGAACCCGCACGGGATCACCCCAGGCGTCTCGATGTCGGCGTGGTCGGCCCACATCCGGCGGGCAATCCCGCCGCATTCGAGCTGCGCGCATTTTTCACGGATCATCAGGGCAGCGTGAGGGAGGATCCGGTCACAGGCAGCCTCAATGCGTCGACCGCGGGATGGCTTCTGTCCTCAGGTCGCGCATCGGCCCCCTACATTGCTGCCCAGGGAGCTCGCGTTGGCCGCTCGGGCCGTATTCATATCCATCACGACAGCCGAGGCGTATGGGTTGGGGGGCGCACGGCAACCCTGTTTTCAGGAATCTGCACGACGTAAGTTCATTAAAACCGGCCTTGTGGCGCGACAGTGGCCATGTCATTGTGCTCGCGTCATTGGCGGCGGCGCTGATTTCTGCGGCGCTGCAGGCTGAACAAAATTGAACATGAAGTGCAGTGATGCCCCGTGCTCGGTGCTGGACTGCGCCTTGGCCAATCGGCCCTCACCGACCTGGCCCTCAAGAATAAAACTCCCCCTGAAGGGCTGCTAGGTACAGCCCCCCGGGGGAGCGAAACGCCGACGGAGACTCCTTCTCCAAACAGCGTTCAAGCGGAATGCTCTCGCACCGTCGGCGGTCCATCTAGACGGAATTGCCAGTCGTCTCCCGTAGGAAAAGCGAACGCACTCTCGTCGCCAAACACCAGCGGCGTCGGCGCTCGCTACGAACCGAACGTCAGACTTGGCCGACAAGAAGCGATGGCGAGTTATGCCAAGCGCCCGAAGGACGCCCAGTACGCCCTCTAAGAAAAACCGGGCGGCCGGCGCTACCGTAGGCGGCGGTTAGGGTGCAGAATCGACTGCGACCAGTGCCATGATCATTCGTCGACTGATCCGCTGGACCGAATATTAGTGCTAAAGGAGGTGTCAATGGCGCTGATTGCATGTAGCGAATGCGGGCGGGCAGTGAGTGAAAAGGCGCCGGTATGCATCGGCTGTGGCGCTCCCCTCCCTACGTCGTCCTCCATCGATCTCGTTCCGAGGCGTTCGAGCGCGCCGCCGCCTACTCGCGAGCAGATCAAGCGGCGCGTATTGCTCTCTTTGACGATGCTCGTCCTCGGTGTGATATTGGCTATTTTGCTGGATCATCGGCCCGACAGCCGTGCGCCTTCATTTGTGGCGGCACTACTGATCATCTGTGGACTGAGCTGGCTCATGGTCGTGCTCATTCACGCGGTGTCTTCTCGACGATAGTTGGCAAGGGTGCTGTCTGAGCGACGCTGAGGACTACGATACCGGTGTGGCTACCGAAGCTCTTGAGGCGATCCCAGGCCCATATTTTTGGTAGCCATTCCAGCAATTTTCGTCACCAGCGATCGAGGAAGAAATCTTGGCAATAACGTGCCGAGTCGCACGCTCAAGCGTGTGGGATATGCGACCTTTTTGCCTTGATCGAACGCATCGAGCGTCTTTTGAACTACTGACCCTGAACTGTCCATGTTTTTCTCTGACAGAGTGGTTGTGGTTCCAGCAAAAAATTCGGTCGCCGTCGGGCCAGGACACGCGGCCATGACATGAACACCGTAGTCGGCCAGTTCATGGCTTAGCGCTTCGCTAAAATGGAGAACAAAGGCCTTGGTCGCGGCGTAGGTAGCCATCGCCGGGAGAGGCTGAAAGCTGGCGTTTGAGGCGATATTGATGATGCCGCCCTTTCGACGATCCTTCATCCCCCGGCCGAACAGGTAGGTGAGGGAGACGAGCGACTGTACGTTAACCTGGATTTCAGCTTGTTTCTGCTTCGGTTCGTGCGACAGAAAGCTGCCGCTCAATCCTAAGCCGGCGTTGTTGACCAGCAAGTCCACCTGAATGCCGCGGCGTTCGAGTTCGCCGGCAATCCAATTCGTGATATCTGGATCAGCGAGATCGGCTTTGAGCGCAACGTAATTGCCTCCGTACTTATCGGACAAGCGTTTTGCCAATCTGTCCAATGCATCCAGCGAACGTGCCACCAGCACGAGGTTCATGCCGCGAGCGGCGAGATGCTCTGCGAAGGCTTCGCCAATTCCTTTGGACGCCCCGGTGACCAACGCTGTCGATCCGCGATAGTTAAACATTGTGCATTCTCCTGTAGAAGATTATTAAACTGTTTCGGCTGTGTAACGCGTGTTGGCCTGACGGGCAGCGCTCCAGGTGGGATAATCGGTATAGCCGCCCTCGCCGCCTCCGAAAAGCGCGCTGCTGTCGAGCGTGGCCAGCGGCAAGCTCTGGGCGAGCCGGCGTGGCAGGTCCGGGCTGGACACGAACGGCCGGCCGAACGCGACCAGGTCGGCATAACCCTTCGACAGGACCCATTCGGCACGCGCCTTGTCATAGTTGCCGGCGACGATGATCGGCCGCGTGAAGCGCGCACGAATGGCCTGTCGGAATTCCTCGGTGAATTGCGGCGCATCGTCCCAGTCGGCCTCGACCAGGTGCAGATAGGCGATGCCGCGATCCTGGAGATATTCGGCGGCCGCGAGAATGGTTGGAAGAATGTCGGGGCAGGCCATGCCGCGCGCGGTCAGGAAGGGGGCCAAACGCATGGCAGTGCGGCCGGCGCCAACCTCGTCCGCTACCGCGTCGACCAGCTCTTTGAGAAAGCGCAGGCGATTCTCGCGCGATCCGCCGTATTCGTCGGTGCGGATATTGGAGGTCGTGCGCAGGAACTGATCGATGAGATAGCCATTCGCGCCATGGATCTCGACGCCGTCGAAGCCTGCGTCGATGGCATTGCGCGCACCGCGGCGGAAGTCCGCGATGACTCCCTTGATCTCGTCCGCGGTGAGCGCGCGCGGGGTGGGACAGTCGACCATGGCACCGATGCCGGTGGCCGGGTCAACCTTCCAGATCTTCCCTTCGAACGGAACCGCGGACGGCGCCACCGGCAGCTCGCCGTTGTGAAAGTCGGGGTGGGACATTCGCCCCACGTGCCAGAGCTGGAGGAAAATGCGTCCGCCGGCGGCATGCACTGCTTTGGTCACCAGGCGCCATCCGGCGAGCTGTTCAGCGCTGTAAATGCCGGGAGTGAATGAATAGCCCTTACCCTGCGGCGAGACTTGGGTGGCTTCCGTCACGATGAGCGCAGCCGATGCGCGCTGTGCGTAGTAACGCGCGTTCATGGCGTTGGGTACATCGCCCGGCTGCGTGCTGCGAGCGCGCGTCATGGGCGCCATCACCACGCGGTGCGGCAACACACGTCCAGCCAGAACGGTAGGAGTAAAAAGCAGTGAATGCTTGCTCATTGAAAATTCCCTTGTGAAAAGCGCCTTGTGGGGACCGCGATAGTTCAGCTCGATCGTCACGCCCGATGGGTCAGCCAGGAACACCTGAAGCAGGCCAAGCGAGGGCACGTGTTGCTCGTGGTAGCGGACAGCCAGCGCGTCGCAACGCTGACGCATAGCGGGCCAATCGGTCGCCAGAAATGCGATGTGATCTACTGATCCACTTCCCTGAAGATCCGCAGCCGGCCGTTCGCCGAGGTAGTCACGCAATCCTTCACGAGAGCCGCGATCCACACCGATGAGGTGCACGACACCAAATTCCGACTCGTCTTGGTTGGCGTACAACCAGACTCCCGGGAAGTTGAACGGCGGCCGAAACCCGACGCGAAGTTGCAGCACGTCCGTGTAAAACCGCTGCGACTGGTCGAGATCCATCGTGCGGATGCTGTAGTGGGCTGGTCTCAGGATGGCCATGCGGTTTCTCTCGTTGTCAGATACGACGCCAGCAGTATGATTACTTTCCTTTATAGTGAGAATCACTCAAATAGTAGATATACTATTGAACATAGGTTGATAATATGCTCGATGATCTCAACGAATTGCGTACATTCCAGCGAATATTGGCGACCGGCAGCTTGTCGGCGGCAGCGCGCGACCTCGGCGTCGGGCTTGCGGTGGTGAGCAAGCGCCTAGCCTCACTTGAGCGGCGGGCTGGACAGCGGTTGATCAACCGCACCACCCGTAAGCTCTCGCCCACCAATGAAGGATTGGCGCTGGCGCCACATGTCGATCGCTTGTTGGAGGAGCTAGCGGCCGCGGAAGCGCGGCTGGCGAGCGGCTGGGAGGAACCCCATGGGCTGCTACGCGTCAGCG